>Ga0315314_1000011_pt1 | contig 331006 bp, 362 predicted proteins | sample TDP9_MG_FD_203631 | JGI IMG/M metagenome (GOLD analysis project Ga0315314, IMG submission 203631) | Freshwater sediment microbial communities from Lake Towuti, South Sulawesi, Indonesia - TDP9 | ecosystem: Environmental > Aquatic > Freshwater > Lake > Sediment | place: Indonesia: South...
GCAAGCGATGCCTCGCAACTCGCCAGATGGGCAGAGTCTTTCCTTGAAAGCAACGGGGTTGCTGAAGGGGTTTCCATGGAAAAGTTTGAGCCTGTCTTAGGAGATTATTTGAACAGTGGTTTCAGTTATTTTGTCTTTGACTTGATAGAGGCGTCGCAACAAAAAAGCAGTTTGGAACCGATTCTGTACAAGTTTGAAACTTCATTTCTGTATTATCCACTGAGAATTTCTTCTCTTAATCCAGGAGACAGCAAGATAATTCTGTTCTTACTCACTGAAGACATCGTTGACCAGTTGTTCTGCTATCCGTTTAGTATAGCCCAGTACCGCAGCCGATTCCAACCGCAGACCATCAGCAATGTACAGTTCAGCTTGACACCAGACGAACTGAATCGAATTAGCAGTGAAATTGGCAAGTTGTTCGAAGGAAACGCGTGGCTAACTGCTCTTGAATACGAGGGTCCGATGAACGCTTTAACAATTGACTTTAAGATACATTCTTCGGCATTACCGCTGTCTCATTTCGTGCAAGTGATGCGAATGGTGTTGACTTTTGGTTTGATTGGGTCAGGGACGGCGATTGTAATTTATTGCAGCCTAGGCATTCTTAGGAAACGAAAATACGCAGCGACCTGGCAAACACGCCGCTAGATGGTTCCCTCTTCCCAGGTGGCTATGTACTTCTTCTGCTTCTGAGTCAACTCGTCTATTTCTATGTCCATCGATTTCAACTTAAGCCTAGCCACTAATTCGTCGATTTCTTTGGGCACGCTGTAAACTCTGGGTTCAAGTTTTTTCGCCTTCATGATGTATTCGACGCATAGGGCTTGATTGGCGAAAGACATGTCCATCACTTCAGAAGGATGCCCCTCAGCCGAAGCCAAGTTTACGAGTCTTCCTTCAGCCAACAAGTAGAGTTTCTTTCCGCTTTTCAAATTGTATTCTTCAAGGTTTGGTCGAAGAGTTCTTTTCGACACAGCCATGCTCTCTAGGTCTGGAATGTCAATTTCTACGTTGAAGTGTCCACTGTTAGCCAGTATAGCTCCGTTTTTCATTTTGATCATGTGCTCCTTTCGAATGACGCTGATGTTTCCAGTCATAGTAACGAAGAGGTCGCCCACCGCTGCCGCCTGATTCATAGACATCACTTGAAAGCCGTCCATGACAGCTTCAAGCGCCTTCACAGGGTCAACTTCAGTTACAATTACGTGGGCACCCATGCCTCTGGCACGGTTTGCCAAGCCTCGACCGCACCATCCGTAGCCACACACCACAAAATTCTTTCCAGCCAACAACAGGCTCGTGGCTCTGAGGATGCCGTCGATAGTGCTCTGACCAGTTCCGTATCGGTTGTCGAAGAGATATTTAGTGTTAGCATCGTTGACAGCTATAATAGGATATTTGAGCGCCTTCGCCTTCTCCATCGCCCGCAGACGAACAACGCCTGTCGTTGTCTCTTCAGTTCCGCCTTTAATGTCCTTCAAAACTTCAGTTCTCTTCTTGTGGATGGTGCCGATCAAGTCGGCGCCGTCGTCCAGGGTAACTATCGGCTTGTGGTCAATTGTTTTGTTCACACACCAGTAGTATTCATCAGTGTTTTCGCCTCGCCAAGCGTAGACATGAACCCCCATCTCAGCCAAAGCAGCAGCCACTTCATCCTGTGTTGAAAGAGGGTTGGAACCACACAGTGCTATTTCTGCTCCGCCAGCCTTTAACGCTTGAACCAACACCGCAGTTTCTTTGGTTACGTGAAGACAAGCCCCTAGAGAAACGCCTTTAAGAGGCCGCTCTTTCTCGAACCTTTTTTTAATTTGACTCAGCACAGGCATGTGAACCGAAGCCCAATCGATTAACCGCACACCCTGTTCGGCTATCGAAACATCCTTCACCTTGAACCCCATTTTTAAATTCACCATTTCGAACTTGTAGAACACGAAATATTTATATTTTTATCCTTTTTCCTATAGAATGATAGAATTTAACCTAGAATTCAAACACATTATTAAAAGGAGAATGAAAAGTTGTCTCTGGATCAAAATGACTTGTTGATCTTGAAGGCGCTTACACAGGAGAGTCAAACGCCGCTAACAGATATTAGCAAGAAGACTGGTTTGTCAAGGTTTGCAGTGAAGAATCGAGTTGAGAAACTTTTCAGAGATAAAATTATTGTTGGACCAACTGTGATTTTGAACCCAGCGTTAGTTGGGTTTAAGAGAACAGTGTTCTTTGAATTCAAGACAAATCCCCATGAGCCTTGGTTGGCAAAGCTACTCGAAAAGACTGGTGTATGCGACTTGTTGTACGGAATAACGGGTGAATATTCTCTTTTTGGCAGGTTCAGACTGACCGACGACGAACACTTTAGTCGTGTCTTAAAGAAGATAGACGAAGCGGTGGCTAAGAGTGTCTTCAAAAAATCTCGAGTAGTCAACGCCATCCGCATTTTCAAGGAGGCAGGAGTCGCATTCAAAGCTGAAGAAACGGGTCTCAAGCTCGACGAGATAGACTTAAGAATCCTAGAAACTTTGCTAAGGCAGGTCGAGTTCGAGAAAGCGCCGCTACCAATGACAACGATGCAATTAAGTCGGTTGCTGCAGAAGTTTGGCTTGAAGATTTCCCAGCCTTCTGTTTTCCAGAGGTTAACAAGGCTGCAGAAGAACGGAGTGATTGTTAGGAACACCATCAAGGTTGATTGGGCTATGCTCGGTTTAAAGACTAAGGTGATTGTTAGAATCAAAGCTAACCCCAACATGTACGACCTTGTCGCCCGAGATTTCCTGGCGCCCATGGACGATATCACAGACCTTTACAGAACAGGCGAAGAATATGGGTTGCTGGCTATAGTCAGGGTGCGCGGCGTCTCCGAATACAACGCTTTCTTGCTGAAGCTCTACGATTCCAAAGATGTCATAGACACTTACACTACCTTCGTGCTGGAGGAGAGAAAGGATTCTCCAACATTTTTGGGAAGAGAAGTATGAACACGCCCGATTATCGTTCGGCTTGAAGCTTTTCTAACAGTTTTTCTTTGGTTTTCTGAGCCATACGCATGACCCTGTCAACATCAACAGTTGTAACCTTCCGATTTTCCATGAGGACTCTTCCCTTAACAAGAACAGTGTCGACATCCGACGCCTTCGCCGAGTAGACTACATGGCTGATCTCGTTAAAGACGGGGCTGAGATGCGGCTTTCTAAAATCAATTATGACGAGGTCAGCGTCTTTTCCAACCTCTATCGAGCCTATTTCACGCTCCCACAAGAGAGCCTTAGCGCCATCTATAGTTGCCATCCGCAGAACCCGTTCAGCGGGCAAAAGCGTTGGGTTTCCACTGACACCTTTATGGAGCAAAGCAGCTATTTTCATGACTTCAAACATGTCAGAACTGTTATTCGAGCAAGAACTGTCCGTGCCCAACGACACTGTTGCTCCCAACCTAAGGAGTTTAGGAACAGGACAAACACCTGAGCCCAACTTAAGGTTCGAGACAGGGTTGTGGGAAACCTTCACGCCTCTTCTCGCAATTATTTCAGTGTCCTTCTCGGTTAGGTGAACACAATGGGCGGCAACCACATCATTTCCAAGCACTTTTAAAGTGTCTAAATACTCAAAAACCCCGCCCTTAAAGCGGACGCCAAAAGCCTTTCTAATTTTTTGGGGTTCGTCCCTTGTTTCAGCCGCGTGCATGTGCCAGATAATGGGTTGGTTTGAAGCGCCGTATTTTCGGTTAAGTTCCAGAGAGATTTCTCTCAACTCCCTCATGTATTCTGGGTCCACTGTATAGGCTGCGTGCGGGTCCACACTGACTCGGAGGCGTCTCTCTGCCTTGCCGTGCCAGTTCTGGGCGAGCGCTCTCAAAGCTTTTCGATCGTGCTCTTTTCTCCAAGAGAAGCAAACGTGTCCCACAACGCCCCTTAAACCAGTTTCTGCAAGCGCCTTAGCTTCGTTTTCTCTGTCAGTGTAATGATACATGGTGTTGATCGTGGTGATGCCACTCAACACGGATTCAACAGCAGTTAACAAAGCGCCCACGTACACGTCGTGTCCAGTCATGCACTTCTCAATCGGCCATATCCATTCTTCAAGCCATTCTTGGAGCGGAACGTCATCTGCGTAGCCTCGGAGAAGGCTCATGGCAATGTGATGATGCGTGTTTATGAGACCAGGGATGACCACCTTTCCATCTGCGTTAATCTTTTCGTAGCTGGGATGCTTTCGTTTGAGTTGGGTGCTCTTGCCGACGTCCACGATGCAGCCGTTCTCGACGACGACCGCGCCGTTTCGAATAATTCCTTTGCTGCCCATGGTTACAACCGTTCCGCCATCGATGATTAAGTTCATGCTGGGAAGCCTCTGGTCTTAACTTTAGTTGGAGATGCAAAATTTAAGAACCCTTCGTTTTTAGTGGCTGTTGTTTTCGATGAGACATAAAGGTTTAATCTTGCTTTTCTCAATTTTTACAAGGGTGTGTCTGGTTGAGGGAACCCTTCGCTGAGTTTGTTAAGGCTGAGCTAAAGCCCAGCACTCTATTGATTACATGTGGGCTTCCAGGAACTTGGAAGACTGAGACCTCGGAGGAAATCTCAAAGATCAAGGGTTACCCCATTCTTAGAAGCGATTTGATTCGATTGGAGGTCCTGAAGGGTCAAGATGTCTTTGACGAGAAGGTTGCGGCTGATATGGGCAAGCGGTTGTCTGTCTACGATGAAGTGTTTCGTCGAGCCGGGGACTTTGCACAAAAGAGCAAGGGTGTGATATTGGATGCCACTTTTGTCACTCAGGAACTGCGTAGACGTGCGGCTGAGATTGCTGCCAAGCGCAACATGACTTTTGTTATACTTCAGACTCACTGCTCAGAAGACGTGTCCATTGCGCGGATTATGAGAAGAACTAAGGAGGATTATGAGTCTAACGCCTTGACTAAGGAAGCGTATTATAACAATAAGAAGAAGTTTGAACCCGTTGACTTGGATGACTTGAAGAAGAGGTATCCGCAACTTGAAATTGTGCACTTAACAGTTGACACCGAATACGACCCCCCTGAGAGATGGTACATAATCGGGATGGAAAAAAGATAACTGGACTCCGTTTCATTATGAAGATAGATTTGCACATCCATTCGAAAACTTGTTCTGACGGCACCTTAACAGTTGAAGAACTTGTTGAGGAGGCTAAGGTCAGAAACATTGGGTTAATGTCGATCACAGACCACGACTCGATTGGCTGCCAAGAAGAAGCCATGGCTTTGGCACGAAAAAACGGAATCCACTATGTTTCTGGGGTGGAATTGAACGTAACGTTCTCGCATCCGAGATATCAGAATGGTAGGTCGATATCGTTGGATTTCTTGGGTTACCAATTCGACATAGAGAACAAAGAGTTGAGAGGCAAGCTTCACGTGATGGCAGAATACCGAGAGGAAAGGGCTGCAAAGATTCTGAATAATATTAACGTAGAGTTTGAAACAGAGGGAATTGAGAAGCTCACGAAAGATGATATGAGGAGGATTCAAGAGTCCGTTGATGGAGTGCTCGGGCGACCGCACATAGCGGACTATTTGGTAAGGAAGAGGATTGTTAGAACTAGGCAGGAGGCTTTTGATAAGTATCTGGTGAAATGTGATGTTCCCAAGTATCCTCTTTACCTTGAAGAGGCTTCGAGACTCGTGAGAAATGCTGGGGGAATAATAGTGTTTGCTCATCCTAACGACCCTCATGGGACCTCACTTGTGGATCTAACTGAGTCTTTGAATGAACAGACAGAGATAATAGAAGAGTCAATTTTGAGACACATTGATGGCGTAGAGTGTTGGCACTCTAGGAACGACGCTCAAACAACGAATCATTACATAAAGTTTGCAAGAAAACATGGCTTAATCATGACTGGCGGAAGCGACTGCCACCAAAAACCAATCATCATGGGAACAGTGAAAATCCCAGAATACGTAGCAGAACAATTCAACTTTGAGTAGATTAAGTATCATTCAGAAAAATTTCACTAGATTCGATTCTAAAGGAGCTCGACGCAGCACTTTCGCCCGAAAATTGATGCTTGTCTCATCGTAGGCGCAACAGAAAGATTTTTGTAATCATTCACAGTCACGCTTTACAAGGAAAAACATTGGAAGAAGTTCAATTATTTGGAGACGTAGAGAAGATCTTAGAGTTGTCCAGTAATTTTCGGAAAAGAATTGAGTATGCAGAAGCTACATGGGACACTGAAATGGAAGCCTTGCGTTTGTTCGAAAGCCAAGTGAGAACCTGTCAGACAATTCGAGATTTGGTTAAGGGAGAGAAATATGCAGAGGCTTTCATTCTGAATCGTACAGTTTTAGAGAATTATCTGCTCATATGTCTTATACTTAAAGGAACGAAATATGTGTTGAAATACAAAGTACCAGTTGAACATGGTGAAACTGCAAAAGCGGCTTATGATCGACTTGTAAAAAAGTTGGAAGGACGGAAAGACATTATTTCTTTTCGCCCCTCAAAAAATTATGGGAGAATAGAAATTGTCCACAGAGGTTTATATCCAACAGAGGGAGACAGACTAATTCCAGTTTATCATTTTGTTTTCCAACGATATGATCCTGTTAGCCACTGGGTCGGTAAAATTAAGTCGATTGTGTCAAAAGATTTTTCTCCTGATATAACCGCAAAATGGCAAAAGACACACGAATCGCTTTACAAAACATATTTCGGTTTTAACAATCTTCTTCAAGCAGCTGCATTAAATGAAATACTTTCGGATGAGCAGATGGAGAAAGTAAGAGTCCATTATAATTTCTTAAGTGCATTTACTCATTTAACGAAGATGGGTTTTGATCTAAACATGCCTTATGAGGGATGGAGACACATTCACTATTTGATGGAGCTTAACATTCTGTACGTTTTGAGAATTCTAAGGCTTTATCTTCTTCTTTTGATTGAATTTTTCGCTAGGACTCAGCATACAATAAATGACGTAGACCAGTTAGTCGCAGATTTAGATGAGATAGGAAAGAAGTATGACTACTTCTGGTTCATCTTCAATAAACCCAGTGAATATGATTACTGGGAGTACCAAACAGCAAAGGCATATTGGCGTATAAAAGGAAAGAAGTTGGAAGGCGAAATTCCATATTATAAAAACCCCTACCAAAGGCTTAGAAAGCAACACCAAACAACCATTGAGTTATCGACCGGACTGACCTATATCAGCCCGTGGCCACGACACGACGCAACGCCTTAACTCAAGTACGTTAGAGAACCCTTGAATAGGTGGATGCTAGTTTGAAGTATGCTTTTGCTTCTTTCATCGCTGCCTTCTTTTCTTCACTACCTACGTTGGAGTCTTTGAGTTTGAAACTGGTGACTTTTCCTCGCACGTAGGCTCGATAGCACTTGTAAAAAGGCAGAAGTTTCGTCAACCCCTGGTCTCCAGAATATTTCACATACCTTTCCACAAAGAAGTTAGACAGATCGGTTCGTTCTTTAAAGTCTAAATCCATGGCTAAGAAGGCAACGTCGGAGGCAACGTCAGAATACCTAAACCTCTCGTTGAATTCTATCGCGTCGAAAATGTAGATTCGGTCCGTAACAAAGATGTTACCCGAATGGATGTCTCCATGGCAATCTCTAACTCGCCCATCTGCCATCCTCTTCTCAAAAAAGGACACATTATTCTTCATGAAATCTTCGATTCTGTCATGGATTAATCTGAAATTCTCTTTGGATATCGTTTTCCCCACAAACTCTTGAGTCTGCTCGAAATTCTCCTTCCAATTGGTTTCTATTATCGCCTGTGAGCCGAACTCGTTTATTCTCCTGTTCGTTTCAGCCTTCAAATGGAATTCCGCGATAATCTTTGCTATCCTTTCAATGAGTTTGCTATCCACCTTTTTCACTTCGAGCAGGTTGCTCATCATCTTTTCCTGAGGCATCCGTTTCATCTTCACTGCGTATTCAACGGTTTCTCCCTCGCCTTTTATCTTGACAATGCCTGATCTGCCTCTGTTGATCGGCACAACCTCGAGGTACATGTCTCCACACAGCCGTCTGTTGAGCTCTAACTCTTTTTCACAGAAGAAACGCCTCTTCTCAAGGGTTGTGAAGTCCAAGAACCCGAGGTCTACAGCCTTCTTCACCTTGTACACAAAGTCTCTGGTCAGAAACACGAAGGAAATGTGAGTCTGAGTCAGTTCAATCAGACCTGGTTCCTCGTCATAAGCCTCAGGCTTCATCAAAGCCTCCACCACCTGCTTCTGGACCGACATCTAAACCCTCTTCCTTCAAGCACTGCCAAGTTAGAGTTTCATTCTGATGCAAGCTTTAAATGGTTTAGGCTTTAGTCATTTTTGGGTGCTGAACCATGCTGGCAACACGCTTAGACAAGTTGCGAGATTACTTCTCCTCCCTCTATGGAAAAAATGTTGAAATCCACCATGTTGGAGAACTCAACAAAGAAAAAAAGAGGACTGAGAAAGACCTGAAGGGGTTCCAATACGGAGTGCCTTACCTAATCGAATTTTCCGTGAACGGAGAAGCCAAGAGTGTTGTCTTAGAAACCATGAAACCCGAAGGCTTCGGACACGACTACTTCTCAGACCGAGCGCAGATTCTGCTGTGGCAACACTCAGCGTTCAACAAGCTGCCTCTTCACGTCCATTCTGTTGATGTCGGCGCCTTCACTCGAGACGGTGTCCTTAAATCGATTGGCGATTGCACCGAATTCTTCATTCTCACAGAAAAGGTGGAGGGTCAACTCTACCATGCAGACTTAGACAGGATACGAGATGAGGAAAGTCTCAATCATTTAGACGAAGCCCGCTGCTCAGCTCTTGCAGATTACTTGGTTAGAATACACGGCGTAAAAAAAGAGGCGCCCAGATTCTACGTAAGGCGAATCCGCGACCTAGTGGGTCAGGGCGAAGGCATAATGGGCTTAATCGACAGCTACCCACCCAACCTTGATTACATAAGTGAACAGGAACTGTGCCAAATAGAGAAAAAATGCGTGGAGTGGAGATGGAAACTAAAAGCAAAAGCGCACCGCTGCGCTCAAGTGCACGGAGACTTCCACCCATCGAACATCAGGTTTGGGCAAGGCACAGATTTCACTGTGCTCGACCGCAGCCGAGGAGAATGGGGTGAACCCGCAGACGATACAAGCGCCATGAGCATTAACTATATTTTTCACGCTCTGCAGGTTTACGGTGAGTTGAATGGGCCATTTGAAAGAATGTTTAGCATGTTCTGGAAAACGTACTTAGACAAGACTGGAGACGAGGAAATGTTAACTGTTATCCAACCCTTCTACGCTTGGAGAAGCTTGGTAATAGCGTCGCCTATCTGGTATCCTAATCTTTCCATTGATATTCGCATAAAATTGTTTAACTTCGTCAAGAATATAATAGACGTCGAACGTTTCGACCTTAAAAACGTGAACTCATACATCAAAGAATAAATTACTTAAGGCTGACCCAAGTGAAAGCGTTAATTCGAGAGATTTCACACAGCAAGATCTTGGCAGTGGGCATTATACTCTTAATCGCAGCCTTTCTTCTGGCTTTGCTTTCCGTATACCCACAATATTACACCTACTCCAATAATCGCACTGAAGTTGTTGACAAAGACTTGTGGGGTCCAATATCTATCGAACCGCCAAACTTTCAAGACAGAAACCTGCGCATAACGGCATCTCAGTTGAGCTTAATGTCAAACGTCAACCTTACAGCCAATGTTTACAGCAACGAGACGCTGTTGACCACTCTTGATCTATTCAGTTTACAGGTTAGGAACATCGACCTGAATAGAAAAACTTCGGTCCTTTTCTTAAATGGAACAAGTTCGAGCTCGGGAGTGATAACGCTCTTTTATACAGTCGTAGGATACATTCTTCCCTTTAATCTATTGGGAGTTGCTGCGGCTGTTGTGGCAATTTTTGGAGCCGTTTTTGCAATAAGAGGTTACCTCTCTTTATTAAGAGAGCTTAAAAGAGAAAAAAGCCAAAGGGCTAATTCCTGCTTTTGTCACAATACGAAACTCAGCATCGCTTGCATCTTGGAGAACTGTTGTTACTGATTCATATTCAGAGTTCATAAGTGTCAAATATTCTCTTGGAAGAGAGAGAACCTACCTGGGAACTGATTTGAGTGAACGTGTTCCAACCGGAATCAATGGCTTAGATTCTTTAATCGAGGGAGGATTTCTAAGAGGCGACGTCATCTTAGTGGCAGGCAGAACTGGCAGTGGCAAAACAATCTTATCAACACAGTTCATCTACAACGGCGCCGTTCAATACGGCGAAAAAGGTGTGTACGCAACTTTTGAGGAAGACGCAAAAACCTTGAAGAGGAACATGCTAAAGTTTGGCTTTGACCTTGACCGACTTGAAAAGGAAGGTATGGTAAAGATCATTGATCTCGAAAGCTTGAAAGGTGAAGGGTTAAGCGCTAACATCGACTTCATTCTTACAACTTTAGGAGAGATCAAGGGTACGAGACTCGTTATAGATTCATTGACGGCTTTTCTCTCCGGATGCCCAGAAAAGTTCGAGTACAGAATGTTCATGCATCTAATTTATCGAATGCTAAAGATGCATGGCTGCACCACTTTGATGACATGCAGTGTGCCCACTGGGGCGGATACTCTAGGTCTTGGAATCGAAGAGTTTGTAGCTGACTCTCTAATCTTTCTCGAAAACGTGATTGATGGCTTAGAGTTGAAGACAAAGTTTATGGTACGAAAGATGCGAGGAACCGACCACAGCAGAAAATATCACAACGTGATTGTGACCAACAAGGGTATGCAAATCGTGCCATTCGTGATAACATAGAGACAATCAACCTGCTTCACCATTAATCAAATTGGGAAAAACAATGATAGACACGGTGTGGGTTCTCATCATCCTCGCCGTTTCCATATCTATCTTTATTCCTCTTTTTCAACGTTGGCGCAACAGCCGCAAAACACCCGCGCGATCCGAAGGAAAACCTTTCAAACGCAAGCAGGAAACTACAAAATTATCTAAACCCATAGTTGAGAAATTTTTCCTGTCGACAGGAGCCACGGGTCTCGCGCCAGGGGAAGGAAAACATCTAACGCGCTCTCGAATGTTCTACACTTCCAATACCGACAAAATGGGCTTATTCGCCTCGTTTGTCTGGGAAGGCCTCTATGGCGGCGACAGAGTGGTCTATATTTTCCCAGATGAAGAAAAAAGTGTAATTAGAGCAAAGTTAAAGGAATACGGAATAGACATCGGCAAACACGAGGATGAGGGTTCACTGGTTCTTGTAACGCTGTCGGAAACCTTCTTGACCCAAGAAGGCGCTTTCGAAAGAAATAAACCTCTAAACTTTTGGAAACAACTCAGGGAAGACACCATAAAAAAAGGATACAAGCACGAAAGACACCTCCTTGACTTGGGCGACCTCAGTTTTATCAAAGGGCAGGAAGACAGATATTTCATGTATTTGAGAGAAGAAGCAAGAATGCAGCTGATGGATCCATTTTTGATAGAACTCAGGGGAGTCAACCGAGAAAATTTAAGTGACCGCCACATAAACGAATTTCGGCTGTACAATGCCAGATTCATGGATTTATTCCAGCTTGCAAACGTGTTTTCCAAAGCCCTTGGATTAAACCACATTGAATTGACTGGCAGAAAAATGCTATTCGAGTTTGACCCGGTGTCACGTTATGAAAAAATTGTTCAAGAATTTGCTACCGAGGCTTCAGCTAATGTGGAGACATTAGTAGTGTTCACAAGACGAGGCAGCACCATACATTCTACTCTAAGCGAGCAAAAAACTCTGAAGCTTTTCTGCCTGACGCAACAGGTTTCAGCTCCCAAAGAGGTTTCTGAAAACGAAACGCTCCTACCTGTGACCGATACTTCTTTGATTCTCGACGTGATTGACAAAATCATTAAGACGCATCCAAATGAGACAGTCAACCTAGTTTTTGACAGCGTATCCGACCTTATTTTATCCATCGGCTTCGAGAAGACATATCACTTCACAAAGTATGCATCAGAAATAATGGCGCCTCAAAGGGTAACCGCATTGTTTCTGCTGAACGGAGCCGCACACGAGGCTGAAGCCGTGCATAGCCTAAGAAGCTTGTTCAGCAATCAGATTGCTTTCGGTAAAGCTGGAATACAAGCCGTTAAACTACCAAAAATCGAAACCCAAGCTATGGAAATAGAGAAAATGCCCACAAAAAAGTGAAATGACATGCAAGAAAAGGTGAGGAACTTGGATAAGATTCTTGAAGAAGCGATAGAGGAGGGTTTGAACGTCCTAGGCAGCAGCGGCAAACAGATGCTCTTCTTTCATTTAGAAAAGAACTACCGGCTAAAAAAACAAGAAATCACCCGGAAGCCAGAAGCCTTTGCAGTAGCCATCGAAGAAATATTTGGAGCAGGCGCATCGGTGCTGGAAAAAATCATAGTAAAAAATGTGTATTCTAAACTTGGGCTGAAATATCAAGAAAAAAAGATGTATAGGTTTTCGGATTATTTAAAAGGCATAATGGCTGCGCCAGGACAATGGTCAAGAGACTCCGACGAAATGACAGAAGAAGAACTTCAGGTGACATTTTAAAACTTTAAGAGAGCTTTATTACTCTCTGAACCGAAACAAGATGGTTTATTTTTTATCCTCTACCATAAATCCAACATGCAACAAAATGACCCGGCGCTGCTTCCATCAACGGAGGATCCTTAACAGGGCAGTAGGCAAACTTTATCTCAGGATGTAGATCACGCGCCAAACAACGCGGGTGAAAACGGCAACCCTGGGGTATAGCAACCGCGCTGGGCACTTCGCCCTTTATGAGTATTTTCCTAAACCCAGCCCTGTTTGACGGATCAGGTTCAGGGATAGCGGCGACCAAGCCTTGAGTGTATGGATGTAATGGGCTCTCAATAACTTCGTCGGATTTTGCTAGCTCCACAACTCTACCCAAGTACATTACGCCGATTCTGTTGCAGAAGTTTCTGGCCACAGTTACATCGTGGGTGATTAACACGTAGGTTAGGGCGTACTTCTTTTTCAGGTCCATCATGAGTTGTAACAGTTCGGCGCGTAAAGACACGTCAATCATCGAAACGGGTTCATCAGCCACTATGAACCGTGACCGCAATATGAGCGCTCGGGCAAGGGATAATCGTTGTCTCTGCCCCCCAGAGAGCATATGGGGAAAACGGTCTAGGAATTCTTCGGGTGGCGTGAGTCGGACATCCTCAAGCGCCTTCCAGACTAGGCTGGTGCGCTCTTCCTTGGTGCCACCTATTTCGTGAATGATTAAGGCTTCTTCAAGAATATCGCTTACCCTAAACCTTGGATCTAGAGAGCCGTAGGGGTCTTGAAAAACCATTTGCATTTCTTTTCGTAAGGGTCTCAGATGGTTGGAAGACACCGCTGCCATGTCTACGTAGCCTTTGTATTCAGTCAAAGAGCCTGGGTTTAGTCTCAGCAATTCTTCCAAGATTTCTTTCCTTGGCTTGACAATTACAATGCCCGAGGTGGGATCATAAAGTCTAATTAACACCTTACCGGCAGTGGTCTTGCCGCATCCCGTTTCGCCCACAAGTCCTAAAATCTCACCAGATCCTATAGCTAAAGATACGTCATCGACCGCTTTGACCTGGGGCGGTGGGCTTCTTTTCAAAAATTCTGTTAAGGTTCGGCGCAGTAGAAAATATTTTTTAAGATGGTGGGCGCCCAACAGTGTCTCGGCTGGAAATTGGTCGACAACGGTTTTGAGGTTGTTTTCTTGAAGCTTTGACGCCATTTTAAGTCACCTTGGGCGGATAGAGCCAGCAAGAAACAAAGTGGCCTGAGCCCACGCGTGTTTCCACCGGGTCTTTTTTTCTGCAAATGTCCATAGCGTACTTGCATCTGGGATGAAAACGGCACGCTGGCGGCGGATTGACCAAATCTGGAGGCAAGCCTTCTATCCACTGAATTTGAGAAGGCGTCTTGAGTCTTGGAACGCTCCGAAGTAGCCCTTGCGTGTACGGGTGCGCGGGCTTCAAATAGACTTCTTCAGACGGTCCTTTTTCGGCGATTTTTCCAGCGTACATAACAATTGCTTGGTCAACCATTTCAGCTATAACGCTGAGGTCGTGAGTTATGAGAATTAAGCTCATCCTTAGGTCTCGAACCAGTCTTTTCAGGAGGTTTAGAAACTGGGCTTGAACAACAACGTCGAGGGCTGTGGTTGGTTCGTCGGCTATCAAAATATCTGGATTCAGCGTCAAAGCCATGGCTATGAAGGCTCTTTGCTTCTGTCCTCCACTTAGTTCATGGGGGTATCGTTGAGCTATCTGTCGGTCCAGCCCTACCAGTTCGAGCAACTGCCTTGTTCTTCCTACGGCTTCGTCTCTCGACATGCCAGCGTGGTGGGTTAGAGCCTCGTTTATTTGGCGTCCTATGGTGTAAACTGGAGTGAGAGCGTTCATTGCTCCTTGGAACACCATGCTTATTCTTTTCCATCTAATCTGCTGGCGCATCTGACTCTCACTCATCTTAGTTATGTCAACGTCGCCTAGCAAGATTTGACCCTCTGCAATTCGTCCGGGTGGAGGAACAATTTTCATTATGGAGTAAGCTGTTGTGGATTTGCCGCATCCAGATTCTCCCATAAGTCCGAGCGCGACTCCTTTCTCTAAGTCAAAGCTTACGTCGTCTACAGCCTTCACAGTGCCCCGGTAAGTGTAGAAATAAGTTTTTAATCTGTGGACTTTGAGCAGAGCCACTCTTTTTACCTCTTCAGCTTCGGGTTTAGTATCCGGTCGAGGGCGCTTCCTAAGAGAACAAAGGTGAGACCTGCCAATGATATGAGTAACCCAGGTGAAAGCACCCACCACCACATACCGTTGATGGTCGCTGAATAACGTTGAGCATCATGAAGTATGCGACCCCATGTGGGTTCACTCACACCAGCCGCTCCCATGAGGAAGCTGATGCCCGCCTCTGTTAATATGGCGCCTGGAACGCCTAAGGCTAGAGACGCAAAGAAGTATGGCAGTATTTGGGGCGCAATGTGTTTTCCAACTATTCTCCATCCGCTTGCTCCTAAGGCTTTAGCTGCCTCTACGTATGGTTGCTCCTTCAGTTGCAGAGCCATGCTTCTCACCGTTTTGACTGGACCAACCCAGAAGAAAATAGCCATTAAGAGGGCAAGGTTCCAAACCGTGGGTCTCATGATGTAGGAGAGTATGATTAGGATGGGGAGAAACGGCAGCGAGGAAACAGTCTCTAATATCCTCTGCATGGCTTCGTCGATGATTCCACCTTTGTAGGCGCTCACCACTCCGTATATCATTCCGATGGTTTCACTGAGAACAGCTGTTAACAGTCCGATGAGTAAGGCAAGCCTGGAACCCCAAACAATGCCGACGAGAAGGTCTCTTCCCAGCGTGTCGGTGCCGAGAATTCCGAAGACGCTTCCTGTGAAGATAGCCCTAGCCGTTGTAGCGGTTGGTGGAGACAACTGCACAACCACATTATATTGACCCTTGAGGTTTTCAGCTGTACCGAGTAAAATTCCTGGTTGCGGTTTTGAGAACAGTATCATAAGCGGGTTGACAAACGCTTCTCTTCCTCGAATCTTTTCGAGATTTTCCACTGTTTCATAGTCTCTTGCCCAAGTGATTAACCATCCTCTGACATCTACGGATGTGAAAAGTATTCTTACTTCCCCTCCCCTGTGAACGATCCTTACAATGTTGTTCAACTGCATGCCATCAGGTCTTGAAACGTGTAGAGAGAGCTGTCGTTCTTGATCGGTTGCAGTTGTAGACACTTTGAGTATAATGTCTGACGGTGGAATATCAGATTGATAATTGTATGTGAAGGTGATGTTTTTTTCAACGAAGGTGGGTTTTAAGGTAAGTTGAGTAGCTGCTTTTTTAGATGAGAAAATGTTTACCCATTCTGGGGGCACCCCTTTAGGGTATTCTTCCCAGTAAGTTATGTCGCTCCATCGGTAATATGCCTCAGCAGGCGCTATCAAAGGCGCGAAAACTGCCATTCCGACGAAAAATGCGAAGAAAACCAAGCCAAGTAGTCCAATCTTGAATCTTCTGAATTCTCGCATGAAATTGCGAAAGCCTGTTAGCGTGTCTTTCCATCTCAAGATGATGCCACCCTTATCTTCCAGTCAGGCCTACCTTCACGCGTGGGTCTAGGAAACCGTAGATGAAGTCAATAGCCACTGTAGCCACGAGGTATAGGAATGTTGTTATAAAAGTCAAGCCTAACAAAACTCTAACGTCGCCCGTTTCAAGCGCTATCCAATACAGCCTTCCCATGCCAGGCCACGTGAAAACGGATTCAGTAATTATGGCGCCTCCCAAAGAGCCAAGAAGGCTTAAAATGCTCATTGTAACAATTGGGGGGCTTGCGCTTCTTAGAACGTGTCCATAAATGACTTTTCTTTCAGGGAGTCCTTTGGCTCGTGCCGCCATGACAAAGTCTTCTTGAAGTGTGCCAACCACAATGTTTCTGGTTATGTAGGTCCATGCTCCGAAGCTGACGAAAACCGCGGTTAATAGAGGCAGACCCATATGCCAGAGAACGTCAAAAAAATATGTAATTGGATCTGTGGGGGGTGGGATGCTCACCTTGCCGCCTGAGGGAAACAAGTTGAGCCCGTAGGAAAGCGTCAGAATCATGAGCATGCCGAACCACCACATAGGCAAGCTGTTACTTAGCATTGCAAAGACGGAAACCCCTCTGTCGAGTGCGCCGCCCACTCCTTGCGCGGCTTTTAACCCGAGGTAGAGTCCTAAGAGTATCTGTATTATTGTAGCTGTTGTGAACAGCATTATAGTCCAAGGTAAAGCTTCCAATATAATTTGAAGAACTCCAGAGGCTCCAGTGGGTGACCTCATAATAGATGCGTCTCCAAAATTGAGGGTCATAATGTCTCTTGCCTGATAGAGAACACGTATCCAATATGGTTGGTCTAGCCCATATCGTTTGTATTCCGTTTCCCGCCATAAGTTCATCAGGTTTTCGCGTTCTGTTTGATTAAGCGCACGGTAAGCAGGGCTTGTGATCCTTATTGAGACGCTTTCTTCTATGGATGCTCTCAGTTCTTGTTCCACTGAAGCATTGAACAGTATAGAAGAAACAAACACAACGGCTATGAGTACCAGTACAGCGTTTGCGGATCTGAAGAGGAGGTAGAGTCCGTAACCCATGGGTTATCCTCTTGTATCGCATTCTCAAACTATGTTAATAATTTTTTTGTAGTGCAAGTTAGAATACTCGATTCATTAATAAGAAAAAAAGAGGTTTGGTGTATTGTTTTTTTGCTTATTTGCCCCGCAGTCTTCTTGGAAGTATCAGAACAGAGAAGGCGATAGATATCAACGATACTATCAGTGCCAAAGAGCCTACCACGAGTTCTAGAGGAAGTGCAGCTGCAGGCGGTAAAGCTTTAAAGTAGGCTACAAGTCCTCGGATCTTGTCCATGGTAACCGATATAGTTGTCTGGTTGCTGTATGGAACCCCATCCAAGGCCCAATAATCGAATTCGTAGCCTTCGGCTGGAGTTGCAGTGACCGATACGCTTGTGCCGATTTCGTATGTGGTTGTGCCAACTCCTGGACTGGTTTGACCCTTACCAAACGGAAACACCTGGATAGTCAATGCATAGGATGGTTTTGTTATGCGTATTGGAAGCGTAGTTGTTTCTGCGAACAAGCCCTTCTCGACGGCTGCTGAAACCACAAGCGAATAGAGCCCACCTGCGAGCGGCTGAGTCACGTTGCCTGGTACTGTAGCAGAGAACAGACCTGGTGTCACAAACTCTGCTGGGCGGCTATATACTGTGGCTCCCGCGGGGTTCTTTAGCGTGGCCTCAATGTATCCTGTAGACGCCGGCTCCTCTGTGGGCACTGGAAACTCTACTCTCAAGATTGGATATACGTTGATGGGTATGCTTTGGCCAATGGCGATTTCTGTGGGTGCATCCACTCTTCTGATGCTCAACTTTGAAAGGAACAGTTGTGCCTGCCAGTAGCCAGGTCCAAACGGGTATGTTGAGTCTCTGTTGGCTCTTAGTTCCATGAACATTATGGTTGGGTCATAGGATTTCAACCAGTAGGGTCCATTGCTTATGGCTACATGATTGTATGTGGTAGCCCAATCGATGGAAGCTTGATACCTTGCAGTGGTTTCGCTGGCCGTTGGAGTGTATCCGCTGACCTTAGTGTAGTTGGACACAAATCCCTGAGTTCTCAATGTAGTCATTGCTGCCTTAATGTCAGTTACATGCTCTGGAATCAGCATGTCAATCCATCGATCTGCTTCTCCTTCATACCAACTGTAAGTTTTGGCTGACACTGGTCCACCATTCACAACGGTGTATTCCAAAGAGGTCATAACTTCCCATGGAAGAGTAGGCCATATCGCATAGAAGTCAGCAGTAACAGCCTTAGAAAGAGACGGGTGCGTATATGTACCATAAACTGCTATGGCAGTGCTGTTGAGAATTTCAATGCCTTTTATCTCGTCTAATGTTGGTGCAATACCGCTTGAATACTGAGGGTGATAGTATGGATCTCCAGGATAGTCTTCATTCGCCCATTCCCACATGAAACCCCAAGAGTTCATCACGTCAGCGATAGTCATCATTTGTCCATGATGCCAATTGCTGAACAGATAGTTGTAGATAATTTTTGCTTTTGCCTTTTCGCCTGTTCCTACGGCTTGCCATGAATTTGTGGTTGAGTTGTAAAGCACGGCTGTGGAGGGTACGTTAATGTTGGCAGTTGTTGCATTGTTGATGGTGGTGTCGAAGTTTGCTCTTACGGGTATAGGTTCTGCCAATTGTGGATGAGGATAATCAGCGTAATCCCTAATATATCTCCATATAAGCTCTGAATAAACATCCTCGAATCCTCCGACAGGATTCCAAGAACTCATGAACAGCACACCTGCAGCAGAGAACTCCGTTGCTCTCAGGATATTGTCCGGTGTCTGGGCTGTTCGTAATGGCCACATTGGCCATAAGCCCGAAACACTGCCGTATGCTATGTTTGTGACTCTGGGGTTAACTGGGAAGTATTCCCATGTTTCTGCTATAAAGACTCGGACAGATTCCGATATACCAAGCTTAACCAATTCAGCGGTTGAGTTCCAGTAGTCGTCAACGCTTTCAACTGGTCCATAGGCTATTTTCAGTGAGACTTCGTCTATGGTGTCGTTGGTGTACTGCCACCATCCTGTTCTTTGTCTGCCGGGCATGAACCCGTACCATGGGGCGTACATTTGGGCAAGGCTCCATTCTGGATAGAGCCATTCTGCCATCGAAACCCAGCCTTCAGTGTAGATGTTCCATTGATACTTCTTGGGGTCAGAGCTGTAGATAATGGGACTGGTTATTGCCCTAGTCTTTTCTTGGCGGTTAACCTTGATGTTAGCCTTCTCTATCAGATCAGCGATGTGCCGACCTTCTTCAAGTCTTTCATCTTCAATTCGGATGTAAAACACCATTTCAACGGTTTCCTTTACACCGCCTGATGGAGTAAACCTCCACCAGGTCCCTGTCCCATCAGTCTCAAGAGCAAGCGTGTGCCCCAAACCAGCAAGCGTCGTTGCCGTGCTATACATTGTTGCGTTTATGGCGTCCAAGGCATCCGCTTCAAGGCCTTCATCAAGCAAACCCAACGAAGCATACACGTTTCGTTTTGACATTTCTTGGTTAGCAGGCTCTGAAGGCTGGATTGGGCTGTACATTGCTGCGCCACCGCTGGCTAAAATCTCTTCGATGATGAATTTCCGGTTTATCAGCCAGTTCATCTGATTTCTTATTTCTCTAATTGCGAAGGGGTTGAAGTGCAGCTTGTTGTCAGTTGTGCTGTTTACAACACCCGGGATTGCGGGGTCATCTTGCACTGGGTTGAAAATCAAGCTCCAATAGCCAGAGGCAGTTCTGATAAGCTTTAGGCTTTGAATGATGCCGAGGGGCAACCTCTTGTACACGGCTTCAGACGCCGACCACAAGAGAACATCCGAGCGTCCCGCTGCCACGTCGCCGATACCCACGTCCTGCGAGCTGGTTACGTTTAAGTATATGACATCAAGAGGCGGACCTTTCTCCACCTGAGCCATCGAAGAAGGTATTGCTGCCGCAAACATTCCAAGAGTGATCAGTGACATCAGAGCTAGAGCGAAAATCTTTTGAGGAACTTTCATTTTCTCTCCTTCTTTAATTCATCGTATGCAATTTACTTCTAGAAATTTAAAAGACTTTCGAGTCATATCTTAACTTTTCTGTGAAAAAAGAGGCACCGTGACAACTAAAGAGCCTAAAAACCTCTGTAATCAGCTACTTGTAAGCCTTAGGGAAAAAAATTTTACGCATTTGGGGCTTCAAATTAGCAACGGGTCTTATTCACGAGATTCATGGTTGGTGACTAAGAGGGTCCTCAAATTGTTGTAGGCTTTTAGGAAGGCTTGCCCCTTTTTGGTTGCCTCAAACAAAAGTTGATTTTCATTTGTCCCTTTTCTTGCAGGAATAGATTTCAAGAGTCCGATTTCAATCAGAAACTCTAGGTAGGTGTGAAGCTGTTTGAAGCTTAGGTTGCATTTGTACATTATGTGTGTTCTTTTGGCTCCTCCTTTGGCAGCCAGTAAAATGTTCGCCATTATATCAATTCGGCTCCGATGTAGTAATCGAATTTTATCAGTCACTTGAACCAAGAGATGCACCAGAAGTGGTGGTTTTTCCTCTCTGGGGTATTAGCCCTAGATATCTCAACATATTTAAAACTTTAATACAAAAACTCAACAATAGGCACAGCAGGTTCTCAAAGTTTTTGTTGTATAAGTGAAATTTTTCTAGAAGATAATCCTACAAATTCCATTTCTTCAACCAAAAAAGGTTCCATTCAGCCATGAAACTCTTCATTAGGCTTTCAACAAATGTACTTCACAAAAACAGTCAAGAATCAAGAAAGAATCAACTTTTTCGACATTTTTCTGGGTTGCTACTATTTCGTTTTCTGTACCCTTTCAGTTAGTTTATGGCCGATTTCAGATTAAGCGACTCAGCCTTTTGGGATTGCCTTCTTCACAAAGGTTTAACTAAATTATGTGTTTGGGGATGAGGTTGAAGAGAAGGAGGAGGAATATTCCTGAGATGGATAAACCTCACTTCTTTTCAAAACCTCATTACCCCCCGGAAACTTGACTTAGTCAATAAATGAATTTAGGCTAGTGAAGTTCTTTGTAAATAGAAGTGTGGTCTACGTTTTTCTCCATGAAAACACTGATGCGATGTTCGCCCTTTGTTAGCAAAAGTATCTTCAAACCCTTGCCTTCCACAACAATGTTGCTAGCCGCGCCCAATTTAAAAGCCTCTGACAAACTCTCTGCCGATTCAAGCGCCGAAGCCGACAAAACCGCGTAATCAATGATTTTACTAGGGTCTTTTATGTCCACTGTGGCAGATGTTGATGCTCTCAAAATGTAACCAATTACGCCCTCTCTAGCTTTGATTCTGTCTAGCAGATTGCGTATGTCTGTAACGTGCTCCTTGACCTCTGCTTTAGGAGCCCAGTCAACTTGCTCACCTGTCTCGACTTGCAGACTCTTCTTCTTAACTGGCATATTGATCACCGCTCCTCAGGCAGAACAGGCTTAACTCGGATCAACTCTCCGCGTTTTAACCCAAGTGCTTCGCAGGTCTTCTCAGGAATGCGTATTAACCCTCTTCCCTCAAACTTCTGATCGCTTATCACCTTCGCCTTGCAACGGGTCTTCTTCCCGCTGAAAGTCTCTATGTCGACTTCCTGGATTTCCTTCACATCCAACAACGAACTCCATCGCTCCAAGATTTCAAAGTCAATTTGAACATTGTCTGCGCGCACCATTAAGCCGCCGAATTTGTCAACGATCAGTTGTTGCGAAGGCAAATCGATTCTTTCTCTAGGAGGCTCCACCTCGGTCTCTGCTTCGGTTTCTGCTTCACGGGTTTCAAGAGGCTCTGGCGGCAAGGTTTCCTCTGCCTCCTCTTCAGATTCTTCCACGGTTTCTTCAACTTCCTCATCTTTTGCAAGTGGTTCAGAAAGCGTTGGTCTAAACTGGGGTGTAGGAGGAACAATTGGGGCGGATTTGAGAGGGGTGGGAAGCGCAGTCTCTGAACCTATGCCGTTAAGCACCTTGAGTATCGTTGGAAGTATGATCCCAGTGACAGTTCGTAAGAAAGGCAGGTCTGCATGCTTTGACAATGCCATGACAGAATACATCCCGTTGAACTGCGAGACGTATACCTTGCCCTCGTCTCCATCTATGAGCAAATCGTCTAAGCCTCCAACACTCAAGGCTTTTTCTGCCAGACTCTGAACTGAGTTTATCGCTCGTTCAATATGTGGATCAATAGCTTGCCCGTCTCCACTAACAATGGTGCCGTTATCCATCAAAACGAAAGTCTGGTTAATATCTGGACAAACGTTTTGGATTTCTGCCAAGGCGGTTTTCAAAGCAGTGGCATACATTTCTTCATTCATGGCGCTCTTTTCCCCATTCTTTCTATGAGATCTTGAGTAGAATTCGCGCCGGAACACCGTCGCTCTCTAACACCAGATACCTCAGTCCTTCCGTGTCCTCGATTTGATCCACCCATTTCAGTGCTTCACGGGCTTTCTGAAGAACCAACAAGCGGTCTTGCTGGCTTCTCACGGCTTCTTCGATGGCGGTTAGTTCATGGAATGGATTGGCGTCTAAAACAACGTTAAGGTCGCCCACAGAGATCTCGCCTAGAGTGTTCTGAGCCGCTTTTTTGCCAGCCAGCTTGAAGACTACGTCTCGAACTTTTTTGGAACGCTCGGCTAAGGCTCGAATCTCGTCAAGTCGGCGCAGGTATTCGCCTAACATGCTTTTTGTTCGAGTTATTTCGCCGTCTAGCGCTTTTGCTATTTCCGCCGCAGATTGGTATTCTTTTAGTTCAACGACCAAGAGCTACACCTCCGAAAGGGAAAGACAAATAGGGGACAAGGGCTTCCTACCCCCGCTCAAACCCATTACTTGCTGAGTTTTAGGCTGTGGATTCGTAAGCTGCAACTGTGGTTCCACTGGCTGAGAGCAAGGTAACCTTGTACTTGTTTCCAGAAACCCATGCATATGCGAACATGATCTCATGTGAATTTCCAGCAGCCCATTCCAGAGATCCAGTGATTGTAGTAGTTATAGCCACGTCATTGACCCTTACAGTAGAAACTGTGACCTTACTTGTTCCTGGGTTAGTCACAGTAACATTAAGGTAATTGCTGCCAGATGTGTAGAATTCCAAGTTGGTGATCTTGAGCTCTTCGGTTTTCATGAATGTGAAGGTCAATGCACCCATCCAAGCTGCAACAGCTATTGAAACAGCCACAGTCACTGCGATCAAGATAATCGCTGCAACAACTGGACTCAACGCCTTCCGACACTTGAACAACCTTCTCATTTTCTATTCAATCCCTCCTTTAAGGGTTCACGTAGAAGATAATGTAGCGAGGGAATTTAAATCTTACGTCTTAATACACTAGATTCTTCTCTCATTGCACCCATAAAAGAAAGATCTGAAGCAATAATTTCGTTTTTATTGGATTTTTTGGAATAATTCTAGCAGCAGTTTGGTTATTTTTTCGCCTTTCGGGCTTTTGTGGTAGTGCTTTTTTAGCGGGTCTATCTGGGTTGATGTAGCCAAGCCCAAGTGTTCGATTTCTATCATGCGGGCGCGGAATGTGCCGTCGCTTAGGGTTAACCCATGCTTGTTCATGAAGGCTTTGGCTTGTTGCCAGCGTCCCTTATCCATGTGGAGTAGGAAGAGGCAGTCGATGGCATGGTCTTTCTCCAGCATAGCCTTAACGGCGCTTAGTTTGGGATCAGTTAACACTCTCGTGATTAATTCTTCGTCGGTTTTTTTGGACATGTGGCTCAAGTCCTCTCCTTTTCTACTTTCATTATTTCTGCAGTCTTGTGTCTTACGTATATGCTTCAATTGCTTAAAAGATTTAGCCCATATTGCCAAACATGAAGAAATCAAGCAGCAAATATCAATCTTTTAGGGATTTAAGACCGTCTTAGTGTAATCAAAGAAATTTGACGAGATGTCTACGTGGAAGCTCACTCGAGTTTGAACTGATCTACTTCTTCTTGTATCGCTTTTCTAACGTCTTGTTCAGAAGCCGGACCCATAAGTTTGAGTTTTCCGTTGAACAGCGGGTCTGAGGTTCCGTATTCTTTAACTGTTTCAATTGTTGGTTCGATTTCAACGATTTTGACTTTGTCTCCGAAGCTTTGGGCAACTTTTTTGACCATGTGATACATGTAAGCGCCTACTGGGCAGAAGAACGTCTTAAACAGTGTGATCTCAACCCTGTCCTTGGAAGGCTTGTAATTCAGTTCTAGGGGCTTGACTTCTACGCTGGCTTGGTTGAGAGGAAAGTACATCAGTTTGAAGGGCCCGTGTTCTTTGATGGTCTTGAAACCTTGTTTGGCGAAGTGACTGTGATGCATGTATTCTTTAAAGTCTGTAGCGTCAACGAGTATGCCTTTAAATCCTTGCTTCTTCAGGTCGTTTTTCACGTAATCAAACATCGTTTTACCGTATCCCTTGTGAATGTAATCCCGCAGCATTTCAGTGCAGTAGATGAACGCTACGTGGGGTTCAGCCTCAAACGGAATAGGCGCCTTCTCGGACGACTCGTAATAAATGTGACCAACAACTTTACCGTTGTCCAGCAAATGATAACCTTCAACGTGTTTTCCCAGATTTTTTCGGAACCATTCTCTAGATTTAGGCAAGGCTTCGGGCCAAGAAACCCCTGGAGGCACTTCGCTCATGCAGCAATACGTTGCTTCCAAATCATCTAGACCAATCTTCTTAACCCTCAATTGGTGTCACTCTCCATTTTCTCAGCTATCCTACTAATACGCACTTAAAATTTTTTCCAAACTTTCCAGTTATCTTCTTCCGACATGGTTTCTGACTTTAGATGTTAAATTTTGTATTCTGGTTAATCTTTAGTAAGACGCAAGATTTAATACAGTCTATGTCGCTACTATTTGCATAGGAGAACTACAATGGTACACTTAAAGCTGAGACTAGGAAGACGTAAGGTTGAGGCAATTCCCTCTGCACCTCCATTGTCTATTCCCCGAGGCTACAACATCGTTGAACGTCAAAGCCTTTACGAACCCTTCGCACACGCCGTCATTGTGCAGAACCCGGCGACGGGCGAATACAAATACATACTAGATGAGTTGCAGTTAGACGCCTTCGAGCGAGAGGTTTACAACAAAATTCTCGAGGTTTTGCTCGCTGAAATCAAGTCGCCTAGGGAAGAAATCAAGAACCCTCGAGCGTTCTTTGACAAGCAAGCCAAGGGTATAGTTGAGAAATACCGAATCAGCCTAGGCTGGCTACCTGATGTTTCATGGTCGAAGATCATTTATCACGCCGAACGAGACCTCGTGGGTTTCAGTCACATCGACGCTCTCATGCGCGACCCCAATATAGAGGATATTTCCTGCGACGGGGTCACCAAACCAGTTTACATATGGCACAGAAAATATGAGAACCTCGAGACAAACATGCTTTTCCCATCAGACGAAGAAGTGGACAACCTAATAGTGAAACTTGTCCACATGAGTGGAAAACACGTCAGCTCAGCCTTCCCTATAGTCGATGCTTCCCTGCCAGGCAAACACAGACTTTCAGTTTGTTACCGACGTGAGGTAACTCCCTTTGGTACAACGTTTACAATTCGAAAGTTCAGAGAAGACCCCTACTCAATAATCGACCTAATCAATATAGGCACACTTAACGAAGAAATAGCCGCTTACTTCTGGCTCTGCCTAGAAAACAGAACATCAATAATGGTGCTCGGCGGAACTGGAGCCGGAAAAACCACAGCCCTAAACGCACTAGCCTGCCTTATCAAACCTAGCAGCAAGATTCTTACAATTGAGGAGACAGCTGAACTCAACCTATCACTTGAAAACTGGGTTTCACTCATCTCCAGACAAAGCTACGGCTTAGGCGAAAACCACAGCGGTGAAGTCTCACTCTTCGACCTAGTAAAAGCTTCAATGAGGCATCGTCCAGACTACCTCGTCGTGGGTGAGGTCAGAGGAAACGAAGCCTATGTACTGTTCCAAGCATTGGCAACAGGCCACGGAGGCATGTGCACCATGCACGCAGAAAGCGTTGACTCAGCCATTAAACGGTTAACTCAAAAACCAATGGACATCGCTCCAGCCTACATCCCATTAATGAACCTAATATGCACTGTTCACCGAGTGCACCTGCAAAAAGGCGGGGAGACCAGAGTCTACCGACGGATGACTGCCGTTGAAGAAATCTTGGACTATGAGAAATACAGGAACGCGTTCACTTGGAAAGCAAACACTGACAGTTACTCCTCTTCGTTGACAAAGAGTCCAATGCTACAGTATATTGGGAAGCGTCTAGGCAAGACCGACGAAGAGTTGATAGCCGAACTGGAACGCCGAAAGAACGTGCTCGCTTGGATGAAGTCACGTAACATACGCAGTTACAGAGATGTATCCGCCATCATAGCGGAATATTATGCTCGACCAGACGAATTCTATACAAAGAGGGTAGAATCATTTGTCACCTCTCTCAAGTAGCTTCCAAGGCTGGTCCTACCGAATCTTCGGAAACATAGCAACCAAATTCCTAAGCAACGTGTTCGAGTTTGAGGGCCAGCTTGAAAGGGCTAACATGAAAATCTACTCTGAAACCTACATCTCAATGATGTTCTTCGCAGCCTTGCTGACCACGCCAATAACAATAATAAGCTTAGTTCTTGTGTTCATAACCAAACTGATTCCACTGATATTCTTGGTTCCTCTACCCCTCTACATTATGATAGTCTTTATGATCACGCCCTCGATGAAAGCAGGAGAAAGGGGATCAGCACTAGAGAGAGAAATGCCGTTCGCCTCTGCGTACATCACGGTTATGGCTACAGGCGGCATTTCGCCTTACATGAGCATAAAGAGACTTTCCAACGTTGACTTGATGCCAAGCATGCGCACAGAGGCTAGGGAAATAATGCGGGACGTAGAAATCTTTGGCATAGACCCCCTCTCAGCCTTGGAACACGCGGCGGAAACTCACCCCTTAGATATTTACAGAGACTTTATTTCAGGATACGCCTCCACAGTTATAACAGGCGGCGACATCAGCCACTTTTTAGAAGAGAAAACGCATGACATCTTCAAGGCTAGGTCCTTGAGGATAAAGGCTGCTGCTGAACGCCTTGGAATGCTCTTGGAATCCTTCATCATAGTTGTGGTTCTTATGTCGCTTTGTTTCTACATCCTCTTCAGCGTTGACGCAATTTACAGCACAGGCATCTCAATGTATTCAAGCATGCTTCTGTACACCTACGTTTTTGCGCCGATGCTCTCCATAGTCTTCATCTACCTAGCCCATGACATGCAGCCAAAGAGTCCAATAACCGACTGGCGACCCTACAAAGTCGCAGCGGCATCAACCGGGGTTGCAGTCCTTGCTTTCTTTTTGCTCTCGGGCTTCCTTGGAATACTCCCAAGTCTCGTGGATATACCGACAGGAGTTGCCATTTCACTCTTCCTGATGTGCATGCCCCCAGCTATCGTGCACACAAAACTCGCCAAAAGAAGAGCAGAGATTGAAAGGGGCATAGCCAACTTTCTCCGGGACCTAACAGAAATTAGGAAAACGGGGATGGCTCCTGAAAAATGCATTGAAAACCTTTCAAAGCGAAAGTACGGAGCGTTCAGCAAAGAACTCGAGAAGATAACATCGGAGCTTTCATGGGGAATTCCGCTTAGAAGAGTTTTCCAGGATTTCATGAAGCGCACGAAGAGTTGGTTGTCTCAACTCGTCATATTCTTGCTAGTTGAAGCTATTGACGTAGGCGGCGGAACAATCGGGATGATAGAGTCACTGACACGATTCAACAACATGACCCAGGAAGTGGAGAAAGAGAAGAGAATGAACTCCCGACCCTACATAATAATCCCGTATTTCGCTGCGGTTATGCTTATGGCAACAACCCTCATGACTCTAATGTTCGTCGGCAAAACAGTAAGCCTAGCAACAGAGGGCATGGGTACACGCATCGATTTAGCCAGCATATCCACCGCATTCACTCTGTCAGTGATAGTCCACGTCTTCATGATCGGCTTGGTGGCAGGGAAAATAGGCGAAGAATCGATTGCAGCCGGATTCAAACACTCAGCACTGCTCGTTGTCATCGCGTTGGCTGCTTCAGTTATCATTCCCAAAGTGGGGATCTTTTGAGAAGACTCAAATCAATTCCTCTGGTGCGCAACAACCGAGCCCTTTCTTACACTGTTTCAGCGATGTTAATCACTGGCACCACAATCACCTTAGTTTTGGTTGCCTCAATTTATGCCTATCAAATCTTGGAGCAGCAGAGAGGAGTAGCAGAGTTTGAAGTTGCCCAAAAATCAATCTTATCGTTCAACGACGCCTTAGAAAGCGTGGCTTGGAAACTTCAGGGCGTTCGTTCAACTAGGTTTACGATTGATTACGGTTATTTGCAGCTGTTTCCAAACGCTTACTCTATCAGTGTGAACGCTACCCTTGGTTCTTCAACCATTCCGCTTTCCAATATAACCTTCCCAGGACAGAGTAGCAGAGTATTGTATTACATTAGTGATAAGTACGTCACATTTGGCGATGGCTACTCATCCTACATTCTAGGGAACAGTAGCAACCTACTTGTGGGAAGTGCTGAAACTTACGGCAGAGCTGTCATCAATCAACAAGCGAGTTGGGTTTCCATCATCCTAGACTATCGAGCACGAGCCATGAGGACCTCTGTAATCAACGTTGGTGGAAAAGACGTCAACTACGTTGAGGTATGGGTGATTAAGCTTAAGACGTTGGTGGCGTCGCCTTGGTCTTACATTCACGATTTTGACCTCAAGGCTAAGTGCTCAAGCATAACAACCGTCACGTATGGACCCTACAGTGTTGGCAGCAACTCCGTTACCACAATCTCGGTTGGTATGGGAAGCACCACAAGCTCTGGTCTGATTCCGTTAGTTACAACGCCTAACAGTCAAGTCGTGTTCAATGTAGTGGTCTCTGAGGTTCAAGTGTACGTTTAGGAGGGAGAGGTCAGTTGCCAGCGCCGACAATAAGCCATGTGATATTAACAGGAGCCCTCATAATCTTGGTTTTCACGGTGCAGATTTTCTATTATCATGTGGTAGACAATATTTGGGCGGAGATGGTGAGAAGAGAACTAAAAGAGCTGACTGATTATGTTGCAGACACTCTCGTCAACCTTTACCTTTTAGTAAATTCAACAAACCTGGATACAACTCTCAAAAAAACATTAAATCTTCCTTCGAGGGTGTCCAGTTCAAGCTACAGGGTTGAGATAGTGAACGCAGGCGGTGCTGCTCAGAGCGTAAGGGCATTTGCTGATGTGAAAACGTGGGTAAACGCCACGTCGTGGCTTCCTCCAGGGTTGAAGGTTGCGGAAGCGAACCAAGTGATTCAAAGTTTAGGAAGAACTGCGCTGGCAGGATGCGCACGCCTCTCTAAAATCGTTTACGTATGGTTGGCGCTCGAGGTTGGATAACGCCTACTTCGCTATCATGATTTCGAGGCTTTGGTATTTGTCACGTGTCTTTCTCCAGATATATTCTTGGGTTCGACAGATAAGTATATATGATATATTATCACTTAATATATACTAGGCTCTTTAGAGGTGTGGCTGTTTGCCTGGCAGTTTATACGACCATCTGTTGGCTGTGGTTTTAGTTGGAGCTGTATTTGGGGCAGCGGTTTGGGCTTTACCAAGCGTGGGTTATCTAGGTTTTTTGTCGGTTGACCAGCAGCAGCTGCGTAACGTAGCGTTGGCGGCGTTGAACACCATCCTTTTGGATTCTGGCTATCCAGTTAACTGGGGTTCAGAAGTGGATTTTGACCCCTCTTCAGTTGTGCGGTTTGGGCTGGCCTCATCTAATAATTCTGACTTGTATATCTTAGATATGAGCAAGGTTACTCATCTGGTTGAGAAGGATGAGTGGGGCGGACCAAACCCATTGGGCTATCTGTCCCCAGACACGGTGAGTCAGTTGTTGAGGCTGCAAGCATATGGTTTTAATCTGAAGATTTTGGCGCCCTTCAACGCCACGGTGAGGGATCTTGCTCCTCCTAGCAATCCCTCTAATCCAACAGACCCAGAATTGAAAACTATCAATTATGAAGTGAAGGTTAAGTTCAACAATGGGAAGCCTATTCCAAATGCTGTTGTCAGCGCGTTAATCTTTTACTCATTGAAAGTAGGTGGCAGCGGGCAAAATGAAGAATATTCGCTAATGAATATCAGAGAGACTAGAACAACCGATGAGCTTGGCAGAGCTACAGTTGAGAAGTCTTTGAGTGGACAGATTTCGGACGTTTTGATAATCTTTCAAGTGACGGTTGGCGACATAAACACGGTGACAAGCGTCTACAGGCGAGGAGCGCCGCCAAACGACATAGCCAACATTAACGTCGTTGGTGACACTGTCATGTTGACTACGCCTCCAGCAGATCCCCGCGACAACAGGTGGATACTCTCTATCAGCGCTTACACTGATGATGGAATTTTCTCTCTTTACAACGGAACTCAGCAAGATATGATCAATTGGGGTTCACTTGACGAGTGGTTGAAGACTCTCCCAGGCCTGCAATACATGGAACCCGTAATCCTGATCTTCAATTTCAGGGCTGTCGAGAAGGGTAACGGTAGAAAAGGTATTTTAGTGGTGGGTCCTTTCCCAGGCTATCTGGGTAGTCGAGTGTTGTCTTATGGGTCTAGTGGAGGTCAACCGAAGGGCACCCCGGGAGTTTCGCTTCAGCGTGTGGTCAACATCGCAGGCATGACTTACATCGTAGAATTCACTCTATGGAAAAAATAGTCTAAAAGCGAGTTTGCCTAACAAAAGTTTCTTTGTTTAACAAACCAAGACTCATCTATTTTTGTGACGCAAGGATAAACAAATTTATAGTAAAATACAACCATACCTTCTAGGTTCAAGCAGTGCCGGGATGGCAGAGTGGTTATTGCGCAGGCCTTGAGAGCCTGTGGCCTTCACAGGCCGCATGGGTTCAAATCCCATTCCCGGCGCCAACATAAAATTCAGCCTTAATTCTCGGTTTCGTTTCTGATAGATTTTCTTCTTCGTCGAAAGTGCTATACTATCAATTGGCAATTGTTTGAGTAGTTGAAACTCGGAAATTATGAAGAGGTATGTCGAATGCTGGGTATGTTTGTGAATAAGCATAAACGAGAGGTTCATCAACTGCTCAATTTAATGTGGGAAAATGCAGAGTTCATCCGGAGACAACTTGCAGATAGAAAATATTCCATGGGACCGTTAGTGTATGGAGTTGAAAATTATGTTTCTATTAATGGAAAGCTTGAGCCAGCACATTACCACACGCCCGAGTTTGGATTCCCTTATGGAGTTATAGGATGCACTCTTGATGGTTTTGGCTTTGTAATGGCACTGGAGGCAAGAGGAGTTTCTGAGGCATTTTTAAAAGAGGTGATTAAAAGCTTTCCGTTGATTCAGATATATGGAGGTAGAGATTTTAAGCGCAATTTCCATCCTTCTCCCAAAGAAGAAAAAAAGATTCTTAAACATATCAAAAGCTCACGAGAGGAAACAATCCAACTCAATATTGTTATTGCAGATCCTTGGGACAGTTTCATAAAAGCCTCTTTGCAACTATTAGATATCGTTGAAAAACTCGTCGAGATAGTACGTTCTCACGGAATAAAAGTTGTAAACCCTATGCAATTGCCGAAATATAGGGAACTCAGATAAAGATCAAGAATTTAAACCGAGACGTAAACCTATTCCCCGGCGCCAAATGTCATGATTAACGTCTAAATTCTTGGTTTTCTACATCCAATGATATAATTATTATCCGTGAGATTTATGAAGTGGCTTACTTTTTCTCTGTTCTTTGCGTAGCGCACTTGTAAAGGAACTCAAGATTGGAGAAGAAAAAATTATCAAAGAATAACCACCAAGTCTCAAATGGTGGAGGAATGGGTTGAAGATAAACTTCCTTTGCGGATTTACCCGACTTTACCATGTTCGTTGCAATGTCTTCGAGCGACTGAATGTATTGGGTCATCACGGAGAGATCTGCGGATCGACCCACGGGGCCGTGACCAGGAACTGCAGTCTGTATTCCTAACGCTTGGATATTGCTGAGAGATTGTTTCCAGTCCGTCGGAAAACCGTTGGGAAGATATGGGTGTATGTTGATGAAAAGTAAATCACTCATAAACGCAATTTTTTCTTCTGGCAAATAGAGAACAATGTCACTGGCTGTGTGTCCAGCAAAAGGGAGAAGCTCAACTGTTCTTTGCGTTCCGTGTATTATGAGTTTGTGTTCAAACGTGATGTTTGGTAGCCGTGTTTTCAGTTTAGGATGTGATTCACTCATCGCTCGGTAGTAAACAATCGAGAAAGCAAGTTCTCGACGTCGCTTTGGATCTTTTTCGGCGCCCAGCTTTGACTGCGCTTCAATAATTCTCTGGGGAACATTCTCCTTTTCCCAACTAATTTCTTCAGGCTCATTTTGGGCAATTGCTTCACGGGTCCATATGGTGCTGATAATATCGACATTGGTGGAAAAGACTTGGTTACCGCGAATATGGTCCTCATGATAGTGGCTGTTGACGACATAAGTAGCCTTGTTCGGCGTTAATTGCTTAGACGCCTTCAGGAGATCTCTAGCCGCATCTGGAGAGATGAACGTATCAAAGACAATAGTTTTATCGCCAGTGTCGACAATGCCAGCGTTGCAAATAGCATAACCTTGCTCAGAGGCAACTGCAGCGTAGACACCATCTGCTAATCGCTCTATCTTAAAGTGTTTCGACTTTGGCAATTGAGCCGGCATCGTGAAAATTTCCTCCTTTTTCTTCCCTTAGATGTCTTCGCGTTTACGATATAAAAATGTCATTGGAACTAAAGAAATTAATCCCTCGGTAGTTGTTGTGGCTCCATTGCTAAGAATAGGTAGCCTGCGAGAGGTTCGACTTCCTGCTTTCTCTTCGTCAAAATAGCACGCTTGGCTGCTCAAACGTTAAAGGGGTGTTCGGTGAAAGGAAAAGGGGCATGTAACCAAGTTACTCTCTAAGGAGAAATTCGCCCAAAATTTAAACCCAGATGTAAACCTAACCCTCTGCACTACGTCCAGAATGTTCTATCCGATTTTCGCTTGTTGTTCTCTTTTCTTCATCTCGTTGTAAAGATATTCAAACCAAGCATATGATTCTGGAAAACCAAACGTCTTCCTCACACCTTCTACAACAGGCTTCAGTTTTTCCCACATCATTATCACTCCCTGTGCATGGAAGAGACCCTGAACCAGCTTAATGTTCACGAATCCTTCATGCACAAGGAAACCGACTCCGTTTATGAACCAGCCAACCTTGTCTATGTCTACCCAAGCTTAGGAAGCAAGACCATATTTCTTCATAAAGTCATCATAATCCTTAAACTCCGTAGCGAAGACGTCTTGAAGCGCTTTTTTCATGTCCTCGCTACCCCAAGTTAAATACAGCCTCATGAGCAGGTCCATTTGTCTTGCCTTGATTGAATGCCTGAGCTGAAAAGCATAGTAAACGACCCCTGCTACAACGCTTGTAGCTGCAATTACTATGGAAACTGTTTGTATATCAGCCATTCTTAACACCTAAAAGAGAAGACTAAGCGAAGTGCGTATTAAAAGCTAACAGGCATAGTATGTAGCTCAGCTCATGTTCAAACAGCGCACAGTTTACGCCCATTTCTCAAAATCGACTTAAAAAATCTTAAGAAACTATTATTGTAGCTCAAGAGAGACCGTTGTTTAGGCTATAATTTATACTTTTTAGTTTAGGGAGTTTCGCCCATCTTCCCTTTTTTTCTTTTTCATTAGCATGCTCAGGTTAGGATAGAAAATGGGTGATGTTTCAGAAGTTAGGAAGGCGTTTGAGGATTCCCTACGCAAGATTGACGAGCTTATTGAGGGCATGCGTGCGGAGCGGGACAGGATTAAGGCTGAGTTTGAGCGCCGTCTTGACATGGTTCGTTTTGGTCAGGTTGATTGGAGTCGGTTTGAGGAGTTTTTTGAAGAACCTTACGTGATTGTTCCGAAGAGGCCTAATGAGTGGTACGTCATTGCTCCGAGGTGGCTTAATTTTGAGATAGGATGGTTGGAGCGGTCGACTAGGAGCTTCAACATTTGGGTGGTTAATCAGTACGTCAGGTTGTTTAGCAGTATTCCTTCGAGTTTGAATGAGAAGTTTCGGTTTAAGGAATCGCTTCCAGTCAAGGTTTATGATGGCATGCTGCTGACGGGCAAGGAGCTTCAGGGCGAGGCTTGGGAACGATATAATCGGTTTCTGTCGAGGCGTGAAGGCGAAGACCGCATCCGCATTAAGAAAGGCTATGAGTTTAAGCTCATTGCTCAGATGATTGAGGACGGCACGTTACCGTTTTTGGCGAAGCCCGTTGTTGATGAGGACCTTCGTGAGTGGAATGGTCTGGAGCTGAGGGGCTACCAGGAAGAGGCTTGGAAGGAATTCCTTAGTAAAGGCGCCATTGGAGTTTTCTGGGCTTTCGGTTCGGGCAAGAGCCTGTTTGGGGTCTATGCTTTGGCTCGGGTTAAGGGACCCAAGCTGGTTGTTGTGCCGACGTTGACTTTGAAGGAGCAGTGGCTTGAGAGAATCGGTAGGTTTGTTCCTCAGTTCCGTTCTGAGATTGATGTGGTGACGTATCATGCTTATGAGAAGATTCGGAACAAGGAGTATAGTCTCGTTGTTTTTGATGAGTGCCAGCATTTGCCAGCAGATACTTTCATTCGTTTGGCTACGTTGAAAGCCAAATATCGTATGGGCTTTAGTGGGTCGCCGTATCGTGAGGATGGTCGGGAAAACTACATCATTGCTTTAACTGGTTTTCCGATTGGCATGGCTTGGGAAGAGCTACTCAAGCTGCAAGTAGTTAAGGAGCCAGCTTTTAGGGTCTACATTCTTAACGATAGCAAGGACAAGCTGCGGAAACTTGAAGAGCTCCTGCGTATTCCGATGAAGACTATCATTTTTTGTGATTGGCTTGAGCTAGGCGAGAGGATTTCGAAGATGTTTGGTGTTCCGTTTGTTTATGGGCAGACCCGTGAGCGGTTGGATGTTATTCGTCAGAGTCAGGTCTGCGTGGTTTCTAGGGTTGGAGACGAAGGCCTGTCTCTGCCTGATATTGAGAGGGTGATTGAGGTTGCTTTTCTTTTTGGCAGTCGGATGCAGGAGAGTCAGCGGTTTGGGCGTTTGATGCACTCGGCTAAGGTTGAGCCTGAGCATATTATCTTGATGACTGAGGAGGAGTTGCAGCGGTATGAGAAGAGGCTCTATGCCATAATTGAGCGCGGTTTTCGGATTGAGTACATAAGGTGATTTTTTGGCTGAACCCTCTGGCGACAACCGCATCTCTTCGCATAAGAAGTATGACAGTCAGATTAGTCATAGTCAGAGCCTGAGGCAAGCCGTGTATGAGTTACTTGATAAGAATCCATTGTTGACTGCACGACCACTATGCAAGTTGTTGAATTTGCCTTATCGCCGCTATCGAGACTATGTTGCACATCTCCGTTCAAAATGGAGGTATGACCACAAAAATGGGCTAGGGCTAAAGTGCCTAAGTTTTCATGGGGTACACGGTTGGGTTTTGGTACCTAGCTCGGTTGCTCGTGCTAAGGCGGTTGAGGTTGGTTGGGTGCAGAGTCGGGCTAGGAATCGTATGCTTGTGTGGAAGGATGAGTTTGGTCGTTTGGAGTGGTTTGAGACTGGGCGTTGTAAGGTTTGGGTTAGGAAGCCTGCGAATAAGGGTCGTGCTTTGCAGCTTGTTTGTAACGGTTTCAGTTTGAGTGGATTAGTCTCTGACATGAAGGTGTTAGATGGGATTTTGGCTAGTCTGCGCTTGAAGGGCGGAACTGCAACAATTGATACTGGCGAGCGGCTGCCGTATCTGGTTATTGACTTGTTCAGGATTTCGAATGGCATTAAGATTAAGACTGGTGATGATTCGCATCCGACGTGTTTTGAGATTGAGTTTTCTTATCCTGACTGGGCGGAACGAAACGAGAAACTGCTCCAAGACCTTCTCCACAGCATAAGCGGCGTGAAAGCGCCAAGTATGATGCTGGATGTACGTGGTAAAAACTTGAGTTATGTGAGTTAACAAAAATGCCAAGTCCCACTCAGATAAGAAATCAGCGGATAGAAGAGTTAGTTGAAGCGTTCCAAGGTATTGACATTGATAAAATTGATGTTATCCTTGCCTTTGCTTTTGAGAGATTCTCTGCTGTGAGACCGCAAACTGTCAAGAGTTATGCAGTGGCAGCTTTTCGCATCTTAAAAAGGAAGAAGGGGATTGAATGCATGTGTTGAAATGGATTCATCACAATGCGTTTTTCGTGGCTTTCCTGAGGCATGGTATTTTGATGGACTTTTTACGCTTGCCTACTTCTTCAGCTGTTCATGCAGGCTATGCAGTGTCAGTTTTAGCCGTTGTCAACATTGCGGTTTTCATTTTGTGTGAGGTTTGAGATAGGTTTTGACAGCTGAACCATCACAAACCACGAAAAAACCGCCTAAAAAAAGGCGTGCCCAATACGATAAGGAGGGTAAATTTGTGTATCTTTCGAGGAGAGTGGATAGGGTTGACCGTACGCTTAAGGAAATTAAGGTTATTTTGCGTCGTATGGATAAGGGTCTGGAGCATGAAATGGTGTTTGAGCGTGAAGAAATTCAGGAGATTGCTTGTCGTGATGAGGTTGATGAACAGATTTTGTGGGAGTTACGTGGCGCTGGGGAGTATGGTATGCTTCCAAGGGATGTTGCGGCAAGGTTGGGTGACAAAAGGTTCACGCGGTTCTATGTAACGGCTCGTTTGAAACAGATGAATAAGAAACTTGAGGCATTGCTGGGCAAACATGTGGCTGAGAAAAGAGGCAAAAACTGGGCACTAACCAGCTTCATGCGAGAAGCTTGGAGTTCTACGCCGGATGAGGCACTTCAAAGTTGAATGGCTTTTTTATTTTTGGTTTGATTAAAAGACTGAATGCGTAAGGCAAAAATTAAAAACTGATACCGACTATGATTTGCTGGTGGGAAATTGGTAATTTACATGCACTTCACTACAAAGCGAAAGTTCAGCTTAAAGAATCTTGACGCAAAGTTCGAGGAATTGGGTAAACGAAGTGTTTTCATTCTTGGAAAAATGAAGAGAGGAGGGCAATCAAAGATAGAATTACATCATAATCGATATCAAGGTAGGGTTGAAATAGGAGAGGTCCCTGAACAAATGCTGATTTATGTGAGTGCTTGGGGAAATGAGGAGGAAAGACTGACCAGTTCTTGGATCGAATGGATGATTCGTTATTTTTCCAGAAAGATAGCCACCATTGAAATATTTCCAGACCAAGCCAAAGTTGGCCAAGACTGATTCAACCAGAACCCCTCTCGTCCGCTTCAGTCCTGTTATTTTGGTCTGTGCGAACAGATCCTTCTCCAGTCGCAATTATCACATGATGTTGAGGGTTTTGGCGGGAAGCGAGCGTCAACTATTTTGGAAATTGCATCGTCCATTGCTGCTGACGCCTGTTTTAGCTCTGGTTCGGTTATGCCAACATAATCCCTTGTGCCGCTGTCGAGATGGTGGACACAGGCCTTTTTGGGGTCAAGGCCAAGTGAGCGTAAACATGCGATTGCGTACAATCTAAGCTGCAGTTCATAATCAGTTCTGTATAGTGGATTGTTATCTCTTTCACTTTTAAAATCAACAATCTCGACCTCTTTTATGTTCCCGTGCTCATCGTACTTTTTTAGCAAATCTATTTGACCAGTGATGAGAGCATCATTCTCGACGAGTTCGAATTTCTTTTCGGTTTCAAGGACCTTTGAAAAATCCTGCTGGTTAAGTTTGACATAATTTATGATAACCTTGGTTCCGCCGGCTTTAAGGGCAGCTGTGATTGCGTCTGTGGCATATCGGAGAAAGAAATGCTTCTCAAACAGGGCTTCTACGTCTTTTTGATCTGGAATTTTCCTTGATTTGATGTAGCCTTGGTAGATGATGTTTAGGATGTTATGTAGTCTCGCTCCATATCCGAATGCAGGAGGCACTCCTGCCTGATAACCGTAAATCCCTCTCAACAGATAGTCATATGCGCATCGCTTGTAGCAGCTCAAGTCGGTGAAAGAGGTTGGGAACAGCTCGCTGCCGAGTTTCCTCTTATCGTAGCCAGACTTCTTTCTGCTAATTACGAGATTGTTTGAGAATTTAGTCTGGCTCGCTAGCTCGTGTACAAAGTCATGAGGATCGAACTGTATTCTGTACGGCGTACCGTCTTCCTTGCGCCTTGCGGCTGATCCCGTCATAAGAAAGTACTTCATCGACCGCGTTATGGCCGTGTAGTAAACTCTTCTCTCATCCTCCTCATCACCGTCATATCTGGCTCGGTCATACAGATTATCATCCACGAAGGTTTCCTCGGAGCGGCGTGTTCGCTCGTTGACGCATCCAAGAAGAAACACCACAGGGAACTCCAGACCCTTGGCTCTGTGAATTGTCAGAAGCTTGACGGCGTTTATCAATGATGGGTCGTTGTGACTGGTGTCAGCATAGCTGCCTGCTCCATAGTTTATGACGAACGCAAAGAAGTACTTAACCTCCGAGGCTCGGAGCCTTCTCCACACAGATTCGTAATCCGCTATCGCCTGAGATAGGACTGCGAAATTATAGTTGTAGACATCTTCAAATTCAAAGTTGTCTGCTCCAAAGGCTTTCAAAGTTTGATGGAGATATGGTTGGAGTCCAAGTTGAAGATAATCATTCTTTCCTTTTAAAGCGATTTTCTGAACGGCTGCTTTAATGCTAGTGATTTCATTGATGAATGATTTGGCATCTGCATTCGGATATTTTCCTAGTCCTTTTTCGTCCTTCCGATTAGTAAAAGCCTCAGAATAGAGTCGTAGGAGGTCCCTTTCGGTTATAACGTCATCCCTTAAAGGAAAGTCAAAAAGATAGGCCAGACAACTTAGAGCCAATACCATCTCAGGCCTATCAAATATCCCTGCTCCTATATCCAGTACGAAAGGTATATTCGCGGCGTGTAAGTATGCAGCTATTTTTGCAGCTTCCTTCCTAAACCTTGTAAGAATTGCGAAGTCGCCGTAAGACAAGGAAAAGGGTGTACCTTTCTTGTCATTCATATCTGTGCCAAGCAGAACACGTATTCTGTCAACTATGAAGTTGAATTCTTCCTCTTCAGTGTCAAAATGGCGATAGAACAAATCGTCCTCCTCTGATATGTTGATCAGGGGGTTTCGAGGTTTCATTTCTTTGGGTAGCCGGCGTTTATTCCCTTTGATGAAACGCGTGGCACAGTCAATTATTCTGTTGGTGCTTCTGAAGTTGTAGGCAATTGGAATCATTGTTACAGCTGGATAATTTTTTGAGAAATTCACAATGTTGGCGACGGTGGAGCCTCTCCAATTATATATACACTGATCGTCGTCCCCCACAACACATAGGCTTTCGCAACCATCTGCAATGTGCCTGATCAATTTCTCTTGGAGCTGATCAACGTCCTGATATTCATCCACGACAAGATGCTTGATTCTATCGTTCAACGCCTGCTTTGCTTCTTTGTTTTTTTCAACCATTTTCACCAAGCGATATATCATTGCTGCGAAATCAAGGTATCTATGTTCTTCGAGGAAACCTTCGTATCTCCTACAACATTCTGCAAAATCTTCATTCGATAAATCATCGATGTCGATGTCCTCCATCCTGACTATGTCGTAACTCTGAAGGAATTTTCCTATTGTGTGGAACTTGCCGTATTCTTCCAGTGTTTTCAGGTGAGAACTGTAATAGCGGTACGGCATGGATATGAAAGCCACTCTTCGGGGGTCATCTAGAACATCGTATCCACGGTAGCGCGGTTCAATCTGCTTTAGCATTTCAAAACAAAAGCTGTGGATGGTACCTACGTACATGTCACCTAAGTCTGCTTTTGAGGGGCATTCCCTGTCAAGAATCTCCCTTATTCTGGCTTTCAACTCCTCGGCTGCTTTCTCGGTGAAGGTAAATGCCACTATTGACCTAGGGGCAGCTCCGCTTTTCACAAGCTCGGCAATTCTTCGAGATACAACTTCCGTCTTTCCTGAACCAGCGCAGGCAATAATCTGCAGATTTCCTTTCAGATGATTTACCGCCCTTCTCTGTTCCTCTGTAAGTTCGAATGGCATGCAATACCTCCTAGGGACGCTCCAGCTTGTTTTCAAAGCTGGTTTTAGCAAGCGGCACTTTCTCTCTAATCAAAGACGCGTAGAAATCACAGATACCATTCAAGGGACAGATTCTGCACTTGGGATTCCTTGGTGTGCATATTGTTGAAGCGTGATCAATCAGTGCCCAATTGAATTCTCTACATTTACCTTTTGGCAATAATTGTTCCGCGGTTTTCCTGTAGGTCGGGTCTCTTCGAGCTTCTCCTTTTGGCTTCAGTCCAAATACGCGTCCGATAACTCTGCACACGTTGGAATCGATAATGGCGACATCCTCCCCGAAAGCAAAACACAAAATAGCGTCCGCAGCATACTCTCCAACTCCGGGAAGGGTGATTAGTTCATTTCTTTCTTTTGGAACCTCTCCATCAAAATCCTTAACAAGTTTTTCACCGAGATGTTTAACGTTCTTAGCTCTCCAAATCAGGCCGAGCTTTGAGAAATATTTCTTTATTTCGGGTGGGTTTGCTGCGCGGAGCTTCTGTGCCGAAGGAAAGTCCTTTATGAACGACTGGAAAACGGGAACAACCTGGTCTGCCTTGGTCCTTTGAAGCATTATCTCAGCGATAAGTATGTGATACGGATCTTTAGTCTGTCTCCAAGGAAACGACCGTTTGTCTTCATCAAAGTACCATTTCAGCAATAGTGAATTAAACGCAGCGAGTTTGTCTTCCATTCTGCTCATCCCACAGTTTTTCAACCTGCGAGAGAGGGGCTTCTTATTTTCTCCAAGAGCTCCCTGCCTCGCCTGTATCTTTCCAGCTCTTCATCGTTTGAAGCTGCTTTAAGAAGTGTACTTAGTTCTCCCAGTTTAGACACTCCGATGCGTTGTCTCACTTTTTCCCGTGAAAAAGCAGTTCCACGCCTTAAGATGATCAGCACCCTGACAATGCTGGAGAACCATGTGTTAAAATCGTCGCCCTCATCTGCACTATTTGGGATTGCTTTGATCTCTCGAGGCGCACTCCTATCCAGTTTTTGAAAAGCTTCTTCGCTGCGTAGTGCAGCAAGCAGCATTCTAACGTCATTAACTAGCTGCGATCGATACCGGGAGCGAATCATGTTAAGGATCTCTCGGTTTTGTTTGGTGACGGCTGACTCCAAGTAACTATTTAGAGAGTGCAAATCTGAATAGAACTGGTCCAAATCTACGGAAAGGCTAGCTGGATCGTAAATTCGCCTGATTTCTCTAACCTTAGTAAGGACTTCTTCATACGTTGCTTTATTCAATCCACGTAGGAGACCCTTCCGTTCCGTTTCAGAGAGCTTTGTTTGGGAAACAAAATCAGGGTCTAGGACTGGCAGAATCGCCTTTAGCTTTCCGTAACTTGCGTCATTCACGTCTTGCAGGTAGTCATTCTCACTCTTCCAACTCCTTCTTGCAGTTTCTGCATTCTTCAACAGAACGGGAGTGCATCTGATGTTTTTTCCAGATAGATAGAATAGAATTTCTGCAACAGCGTCCTCTTTGTTTTTGGCTACCTCAGAATAGAATTTTATTTCTTCACCCAGTTTCCATAGGTATTTTGTATCGTATTTTTCGAAGGCTGTTCCTATTTTGGTCTCTCTTTGAATTCTTGCAACAAGTTCGGCTATTTGTCCTAAAATCCTCTTGCCGTTCGAAGGCATCATTTAAGGCCCCTCGGTCTCAAAAAACTCGTATTTTGTCTTCAGAAAGACATCTGTCACATTCATGTCAGGGTTGCTTTTGGCCGTCAGTTTGCAGATTTCCCAGATATAAAGCTCTGAGATGTAGCCAAGTAGCTCTTTGTTGGCGGGATCCTCAGGACGGTCTCTCTTTCTATACCGTTGGTGTCCGCTGTTTACTATGATCGTCGAATTCACTGGGTCGAAGGAGGAAAGTTCGTCAGAGAATTCATCATCTTGAAGACTGATATTGAAGCCTCGTGGTTTTCTTTTTCTGACCTTTCTTGAGGTGGCAACCGAAGGCTCTCCAGGCGAAGTTGTTTCAGGCGTTGGCATGGATTTATTCATGCCATCTTCATCTTCTTTGTATCCGGGCTTTCCTTGGTCAGCAATCTGGCCCTGCCCATCAGGTCCGCCCGTTACTTCCTCGGCCTTGCCACCACCTGCCCCTCCGCTCTGGTCTTGATGTTGGAGAATGCCCTCTTGTTCTCCGGGTACGACATTTTCTTGTGGAAGAACAGATACGGGTTCTAGTCCGACAGCAGGCTCACCACTGGGCGTAACAGCTGCTTGAGAGGAATCAGCTCCAGTCGATGCGGAGACTGTTACTTGGTCAGTCTTTTCTGAGAGAGTTAAATCGCCAAGCTCCTTCGCTATTTTGAAATCGAAAATGTGCTTTTGTTTCAGAAACGATTGCAACTTATTGACAAGTATATTGATCTCTTGGCTGCGTCTCAAGTCAATTAAACCTCTATGGTGCTTCTTTATTTCATCTCTCAGGAATGGCTCAACGTTTTCCATCTGTTGATAAAGAAAATCTCTGGCAGGACTTGGCTTGAGCGCTAGTCTGAGCTCATTGATCTCACAAAAGTCTGCTCTAATAAAACCCGTAAGGTATGAACTGTTCCAGACATCAGTCTCGGCAAATTCGCCGATCTCAGCGATGGAAGCGTCGCCGACGGGACGGTCCTTGTACATAAGGAATGGCAACGATTCTCTGTCACGTTTAGCCCTGTTTGTTAGATATAATTCGAAAATGAGTTCTCCCTTTTTGGCTCCATTTTCGATGAAGTCAACATTTGGTATGTCGATTTTCGTCAAACCTGTAAAATCACGAGGTTGACATTCATAGAAATCTTTCTTGGGAGGCATTTGAGCGGGGCTGAGATTTTCGCCCTCCCAAGCAAGGATTTCAATTTCACCTTTTCTGATAAGCTCACCGAAATGCCGTTCAATTCTTTTGATGAGTTTATCCTTCCTGATTTTTTTGAACTCTCCAGCCTTCCAGTTCTTATAGAAAGCAATCGCGCCATGGTTAAATTCACCTTGAGTCCATTGCAGAAATTGATCATCATCAACTACTGAAGCTCCTATCTCAATTCTGTCTGCTGCGAATTCTAGGTTCACGGTACGGCCAGATTTACCACCGAAGACTTCGCCCGATGGTATGTCGAGTCTTCTCGTAACAAAAACTAGGCTATTGCAATACGAGCGGAAACCCTGTAAGCCTCGCGCAAATTTGCCTGTCAAGTCAGGATCGTACTTCTTCAGCGAGTCAAACGGTCTTTCGCAAATATGTCTAGGATTTGTGAACCCGAGGCCATTGTCTATTATAATAACCTGCTCATAGGTGTTATCGATTAATATCCTTATTTTTCCTTTGACCTTTAGCCCTTTTTTGTTGGCCTCAATTATGGAGTCCACACTGTTTTCAACAGGTTCGGTAAGCATAAGCGAACTACCGCCTAGGGCTTCAAATCCCGCGCCTGTGCTCGCCAGAGCCGCTAACACTTGGTAGTCTTCTGTAATCTTAGGCTTGATATACTCCATTTCTTTATGTTCTGTCATGATACTTCACCTTCACCAAGGATGCCTTTTAAGGATGGTTCAATTTCTTTCAAAATCTTAATTCCATTTCGAATTGAGACTTCGGTCACGCCAAAAAATCTGTCAAGTTCACCTTGTGTTATCGAATGACCAGATTCAACGCATGCAACGTATACACACGCGGCTACTATGGTGCTTGCGTTTGGAGAGCGTCCGACAAGCTTCGAATGCGCACACATCTTTTGAATGAGGACAAGAATCCGAGTCTTAAGTGTGTCGGGAAGTATGTGTTCCAGCTGCAGAGATTTCCATGTTCTTTCTAGGAGCATTTCTGGTCGAAGATGCTCTTTTGGAAAAAGGCCTGCGTTCATAAACAGCCTGCTTATTTGATGTATCGCTGAACGAGAAAGGTTGAAGTCTCTGCAGACTTCAACGAACTTAGTTGTTGAGACTGGTCTCCGCCCTGACCCTCCCCACCGGAGATACATGAAGGCTGCTGCAAGAATTATATGTTCATATCTTCTGCCCCGAATGAAACCCTTCGTTTTCAGTTTGTTTACTCGGACAAGAATAAATTCAATGTCATGTTCGGTAATCCCAAGAGGTTTCGCGACCAATTGAAGGATTTCCCGTGGAGTACGACCCTTCACCGTCGGAACATCCATCCAAGAGCGAGGATTTCTATTGCGCCTTGGAGGTAAACCAAGCCTTGCCTTCCATTTTTGAATTGTTAAGACATTTATGCCCAGCTCTTTTGAGATTTCTTCGTAGGGTTTGCCTTGTTGATACATTGCCTGAAATCTCTTGCTCAAAACGGAGAATTTGTCAACCATTATGGAGCCTCCAGCTGTGTAGTTGCCTCGCTTTGGAGAGTGACCAAGAAATCGTCGCTTCTGAAACTGGCACTCGTCGATAGACCCTTCTGCTTTCGCACATACTCAAAATAAGCTTGCCAGTCAAGAGCATTGTTTGGAAGGATCAGTTCATTTACGAAAGCGAATAAGCCAAAACCTGATGCATATCCCATTCGCTGAAGGAAGGAAAAAGCCTTTACAATCAACTGGTCAAGTTCCGTATTTGGAATGCTTGAGGGTCTTCGCGCAGTGAGAGCCTCGCCAATCCTGAAGTAATAGTCGCTGGGCAGCGGTTTGAACTGAAATTCCGAGAACAACTGGGCTAAACGACGGAGTTTATCAATGTTTAGACTGAGGCCTTCGTTTGAGTTCAGAAATCTTAATCTGGCTTGTGCATGATGTAACAGAGTTCGTTCGCTGACTGTTTGTGGATCAGGTAGGGGAGGTTCTTTGAGTTCAAGTTCTCGTCTACCCATGTCCCAGACTTCTTCCCAAGCATCCCTAGCAATTTTCTCCAAGCCGATAAACTTCTGGCTTGAGAAATCATAATCTGACTCCACAAGTCCTAGAATCAGCGGAACAAGGAATGATCTGTCATAACGGACAAGCTGCCCTAAAAGTAGCCCGTTGGGAGGCTGCTTACCTGCCTTCTCCCAAAGGGCGATAAAGGCTTTGCCTGGTCCGAAGGTTATCCGCCATCTTTCGCGTTCTTTCCATTCGAGTAGGTCCAGTTCCCTCGCTAAGCTGAAGTGTGGCTCTAAAGACCTAGGTTTTTTTAACCCCCGCTTTCTTTTTCCTTGGTTAGTTAGGTCACCATATTTCTTCAAGTAGAAGTCAGACAGCGTTTCAAGGTGTTCAGCTTGGACTTCCGATGCTGTTTTGACAGCCCAATACAGCCTGTTTATGTTTCCAGCGTCTCCAATCATGTAACGCATCCAAGAAACTTGAGTTATGGCTGTCAAAGTTTCAGTGCCTCCACCACTTGATCACGGACTGCCACGATGATATCTTTATTGATGCTTGACGGTTTTTTCTCGGTTGCCATCCTGAGTGCCTTGTCCATAATTTCCAAGGCTTCTTTTGGTCTAACCGCCTCGATTTTTCCTTGTTCCTTGAAAAGCACAACTGACTTGATAATTTCTTCAATAGCCTCTCGAGAAAAGGGATAAGTTTTCTCAGTAACCGCCTCTGTCGACTTGATAGAAGCAACAGCGTTTCTAACGTTGAAATTCTCATCTCTTCTATAGGCAATAACTTGATGTATGAATTGCTCCAGTTCACTTTCGTTGTATTCTCTAAACTGGATATAGTTGGTGATGCCGATTCTTCTTACCACAGGTTCCCTAGAAATTGCAGAAGGCATTTCCGCAAGTGCTCGTGCGGTCAGAGCGAAGACAGCGCCTACTTGGCTTCCCTCGTCAACCAAAGAACGCATAGCCTCAGTGAACGAAACCATTGCGTCTCCGCTAATGTACATAGTAGTCTCAAACTCATCGATTAGCAGAAGTAACGGTTTTCGATTTAAGCGCACATTAAGAACTGCCAACGAGTTAAGGATAGTAACAGCATCTTCGTCTGCAAGCTCCTGTCTCACAGCTTCGAGGGAAGCAGCGTCGGACGCGCTCAACTTTTGACCAACAAGCCATCGCCACAAAGTAAACTCTTGGTTGTTAGCAAGTGCAGTTGAAATTATATTTGCCAAGTCTTCAGAAAGGCCTATTTCCAAGGCACTTTTCCTGTTTTGCTGGACGGACTGGATCCCTTTTGCCAACATGTCTATTACAGTCTGCCTGCCAAGGGCCATCACAATTGCTCGGTAGAATTCGACAAATCTTGTTCTTCTATGGCAGCTGGGGGTTTCGACGTAGACGCATTCAGCCTTTGATGATAATTCATGTTTTAGGTGCAACAGAAATTGAGTTTTGCCTACACCGAAGAGTCCGAAAACCACATATCGCGGCACTCTTCCACTGTCCATTGTCGCCTTCAAATCTGTTAGGAATCGGTTGAATTCCTCTTCCCTAGCAAAGAATATTTGATACTCTTTCTTGGGATTGATTACGAAGTAGTCAAGCTTCAGACCATACATGTTATCACTTACCTATTTTTTTGTCTGCGTAGCGAGGCTTCCCATATACCAACGCAGAAACAATGTCTCGGTTTCTCCACAGCAATTCGTATCTGGCTCTTTGCGTTGGAGACAGTGCATAGTTGGGCAGCACAAACATTCTATCTGGACAGCTTGCGCATAATCTAACCGTAGCCATCTTTACTGCCATTCCTAGGCCCCGTACTTCATCGAAAGGGAGAGACGCAATGAAATGAAGCTTCCTCTGACATAAGTGCCCAATACACGACCTTATGCACTTCGGATTTATCTTAAGGCCCGCCATGTTTTTCACCTACAGATACAAGTGGAATCCATACAACTGAGGATTTAAGCGTTTTGGTTATTGGTTTTTGGTTATTGTCCGATGTCCGACGGACAAGTATTGAATGCAACGCCCCCTTATTATTGTTAGCGGAACGCTGCTATATTGCATTCGACCGTCTCGACAAAACTGTTATTTTCCCGTCTGACCCGATGTTTAGTTCAGTCCAACCTCCAAATTCTCTTGCAAAGGCATTTTCCACCTTAACCAAGTCTCCGCGTTTGACCTTTTCGATCTGATCCCGCCAAAGATTCAGTTTAACCCAACCTGTTTCATCTCTGAGTATAGCAGTTGCAATCCGAGCGGGACCATATTTTGTTGTAACACTTCTGACCTCGCCCACCTCTGCTATTTCACCTATAACGACCAAGTTACGCATGCCTGGCTGAACTAGTTTAAGCTTGAGGGTCTGCAAGTCCATCTCTCCCAGGCCTGTATTAGGTAGGATAAATGGCTCTTACGGCAATCAATTCGCTATAGTTGAAATACTAGAAAAATCCTTTAATGCTTTCCTGATCTCAAGAGCTATTGCCCTAGCCATTAGTGGAGGAACAGCATTTCCAACCTGTCTGAACTGGCTGGTTCTTGACCCTTTGAAAATAAATCTGTCGGGGAAACTTTGCAGTCGCGCCGCTTCTCGCACGGTTATTGTTCTTGATTGAGTAGGATGAATGTACACGTAACCATCTTTACAAAGATGAGCTGTAATCGTCCACGAAGGTTGCTTCTTTTTCCAAAGTCTCTTGAACTTATCAGTGAAAATATCATCTCGGTAACCGTACATGTCTCTGTATTTCTGCGGTAAGTCTTTCCATTTGGAGCCTGGACGCATTTGTCGAAAAGTCTCTAGGTCCTTGGGTTTGTGCGGGCGTGCAACGTGGTTAAGAACACGTGAGGAACCTTCCCTAGCCCAATCTTGATACCTGTGTAAGGTAGGCTTATTGTATTCTAGTGTCTCGCTGCCACCCCCAGCCCTCAGAATAGGCAAATCCCCTATTGCGTCCCACACGGAAACGAATTCCTCTTTCTTGGAGCAATCAGCCTGTGCTTCCGGGAAAGGATTCGGCAGACCCAGCCTATTCCCTATGAAAAAGACCCTTTTGCGATGTTGAGGAACTCCAAAATCAGCTGCATCTAGGGGTCTGTAGTCGACAATATAACCTGCTTTTTCGAGTTCTTCGATTTTTTCGAATTCGCGCTTGATTTCTTCCATGAGTTCGCCATTTCTGTAAGAAGTGATTCCGTTAACATTTTCCATAACGAAGAACTTGGGTCTGCATTCTTTCACGAGCCTAATGAACTCTTTGTAGAGAAGGTTTCTTGGATCGTCAATTAGTCGAGGGTCACCATTCTGGAGCTTCCATGTCCCTTTTCGAACCAGAGATGCTATTTTTACCCGTCCCACAGTTGAAAAACCTTGGCATGGAGGGCCACCTCCTATTACATCTATCCCGCCTTTCGAAAGACCCAATAAACCAAGAAGTTCCTTTCCATTCAATGCTCTTACGTCCTTGCATAAAACAGCAGCTTCAGGAAAATTGGCGTGGAATGTCTCAAGTCCGTCACGATCAATATCCACAGCTGCCATCACGCGAAATCTAGCCATTTTGAACCCTAAACTCAGACCACCTGGCGCAGCAAAGATTTCAGCGTAGCTATAGGATTTGTGGCTTCGCTTCAACTTTCTCCGACCTCATTGCTGAACAATAACATACATTTTGGCCCTGCCAACGGTTCTCGAACTCTTGATTTTCCCGGCTTTTTCCAGTGCGAAAACGTACTTTGATATGGTGTTCCGATGGAGACCCGTTTTCTCGGCTATTTCTTGGATGGAAAGGTCTCGTGATTCCTTTCGTAAGAGAACGAGTATTGATTTCTCGATTTCCTCGCTTTCTGTAATGTTGTGCATTGATGAACATTATTATCAAACAACATTAATAAAGGTTGTTGTTTATTAATGTTGTGCATAATTGCACAACTCATGATGCATAAGTCAGCTCTCTTAGAATAACCACACGGTAGAGTGATTCGAGAGGTGAACACGGCAAAATAGTCTACAGCGTCACTGGAGCAAAGTAGTTCAATTCAAGTAGTATAGTGATGAGGCTTAGTCATGCTCTTTGTAGTAGCTTAGTCCTGCTGTTGCGCCTGTTGTCATGGCGAACCATACGATTGTTGCCGTTATGTTTCCCTGGCTGACTATGTAGGCTAAGCCCACTGAAACTCCGTTGAGAACAGCTAGGACAGCCGCTAACTTTGGCTTGAATTGGAATCCCGTGTTTTCACCTCCTCATCGTTATCATCGTTGTCGTGTTCTAAGCCCAGCTTGATGAGGTATTCAATTTCGGCTGAGCGGGAAGCCCTTCCTCTGCGCCTGTCGATAAGTTTGATTAGGTCTTTGCTCAACGACAACGAGACCTGTTCTTTCTGCAAAGCCCTTCCCACATTATTAACATAAACAGCCTTGTTAAGGCTTATTGTTTAAAATTAACAATTTTCTCAACATCATTTTTCCGTTTGAAGCCCAATTCTAGTCTAATTAGACAGGAGCTTCCCGTCTCTGTTCAAGGTGTCGGGGAACTCGACCATGCTGTCAGCCTCAGGGGTTTCGCTGTCACAGTTTGGAACCTTCAAGGAAGTGTGGATGCTGATGGATTAGGCTTGCTCTGTTGGGTAATGCGGTCTGCTATCTGGACCAGGACACCATTCACATAGTCTTGACTTCTCTCTCGCGCTTTTTCTTGGTCAGTGAGTTTAGAAGCGTTAAACTCCTCAGAAAGGAGAGGGATTTCCAACGATATGCATTATCAGATCTCCAAGCGTTACGGATACCTTGTGCTTTGTGAAGAAGTCTCTGCACTGCGGATTCTGGCAAGGCCACGAAACGTAGGGAAGTGCTATCAAATCGGCTATGTATTCAGGTGAAAGCTCCCATGTGTTGTTGGTTCCACATTTGTCGCACCTTTTCTCAAACATGGTCGGTTTCATGATCTGGCTTAGAATTGTCTGCCGGCAGAAAGGAGTTATCTTTTCACGTATGTATTTTTCCAAGACTCTTGGCCACTCGTCCAGTCTGGCTTTGTCTGCCGCTGCACGGACGTTTGCCCAGTAGGTTTCGTTTAACCCTGCATTGATTCCTTGATCGATTTGCAGTTTCTGCAGGCTCCTGAACCATGCCGGCCACTGAGATGGAGTGTTCAAAATTTGGTTTGTCCTTTCGTTGACCTTCTTCTCCAATAGGTCATTCAATACCTTGGGCATTTCGGAGTCGGACAACCTGAGATTCCTTTCCAATTCTGTCTTGGCTAGGTTGGAGGCTTCGGCTTCGAACTTTTCCTGAGCCTTACGTTCTATTTCTTCGTGGCAGACGCTTAGGGTGTGTTCCCTTATCTTCTCCCTAAGGGTTTCTAGACTGATCTCTCTCTTTCCGTCGAGCAGGACTACCACTGCCTTGCACTCGGAAAGCTCTTCCATAACCTTTGTAAGTTGGCTCTGGATTTCCTCTTTCTCCTTCCTTACTTGATCATACTTCGCTACGGCTTCGGTTTTGTTTAGGTAGTCCTCAAGTTCCCTGAGGCTCATCTAGCCACCTGCCATCGATTTTCTTGCCCTTTTCAATGCTTCGCTTTTCGAGCTCTTCCTTGAGCCAAAGGCTCAATGCGGACAACCTGCAGCTCCAGAACCTGCGAAGAGTGTGTTCTCTGCTAACTGCGGCTTCTGAAGGGCTTGCACTCTCGTCTCCAAAATGGATTTCTATGTAGACATGGATCCGATCTGCTAGTTGAGCGATTAGACTCAGAGGCACTTCTTTGATTGTGTCGGGTATTTTAAGGACTCCGAAAAGGCAGTAGCCATACTTCATCAAATCCGCGTATCCCGATGCCCTCTCAATCAGCTTAGTGGCTTTCTCGAAGGCGGCTACGAATCCTTGCATGGTATCCGCGATGCGACCATCAAATTTATCTAACGCCTCAGTCATACGTTGGTTCAGGAATTTCGCCATATCCTCTGTCGATTTGGAAAGTGTGCTCGCGTTGCTTGTTAACATCTTATTGGCAGCGCTCACTTCTTTTTCAACAATTCCCACGGTGTGCGAAAGGCTCTTCTCGCCTTCCACTCTTACTTCGCTGATTGCGGACGCAGCGTCTCTTTTTGCATCGCCTATGTCCTTAATCGCTCTGGTTCTCGCTTCATCGAGGATTTTGAGGACTGTTTCCTTGTATGTTCTCAGTTCACCTTTGACTGCACTAGCGTTGGCGTTCAGAGCTTCGAGTTCTTTCTCGCTTTTCGCTCTGGTGTTTTTCAGGTTCAATAAGGTCTTGGCGTTCTCGAGTCCTTCAACGAGCCTGTTTATGGATAGGTTTGGGTTTCCTTTGACTCCTAGGAGCGTCAGTCCATCCTTCAGGCGTTCCAAATCCTTCGTGTCGTACCCTTGTGCGAAGAAGCTCATTGTTATCTTGACCGCTTTCTGGAAAGTTGCCGTCTTATTCTTCCATTCGTCCAGCAGGTTCTTCTGTGACTGGACATCGTTGATTAGGTCTTTTTTCTTGTTCCGAAGTTGATCAACCTCCTCTTGGGTTCGGGTCTTGTCTTCGGTCATTGTGGCAAGTTCTTCTTTTGTACTATTGTACTCGGCCGCTGTCTTGACTCTCTCCAACAGATCATCTTTGGATTCCAGTTCCATCTCGTGAATCCTAGCGACTATTTCCAACGTAATGCCCAATTTTGCGACTTCTTCGAGTTGTGTCTTGACGCTATCCAATTGGCTACTCTTTTCCTTGAGTTCCTCTTTAACGCTGACCAAGTCTTGTTGGAAGCCGTCTTTCTGGTCTCTGACCTGATCGCATTCTGCTTTGAGTGAGCCAACCTGCTTCTCTAAGATCGTTTTCTGCGAGTCTAGCGGGGAGAGTGTTCTTCGGGTCTCCTCAATTTTCTCCTCTATCTCGGGGAGGTATATCCTGAGGGCCTCATAGAGTTGCGATTGGCTCTTGAACTGCTGCCGAACACTCTTGATGGAGGCGCCCTCTCTTAGTTTCTCCAAGATTTCATCAGTTCTAGTCATTTAAGGTTGTCTCCTTGAAAAAGGATAAATAAGGCGCGCTTCAAATAACTTTACACGTGTAAAGTGAACACTTTAGGGCGAATAGGAATAATGAGATTGACGAATTGGAAAGGTCCAAGGTTCGATAACTCTGGGAGAGAAAAGTGGAGCAAAGTAAGAATCTTGAATGCTCTCAAGAATGTAGCGCCAAATGGGTTAGGATTTAATGCGCTGTTAGAAAGGATACAGAAATCGGCGGAAGAGGCAAAAATTCCGAAAATGAGTTCTAGAACCCTATCTAACAATTTACCAAATCTCTGCGCGCATGGCTTGATTGCGAAGACTTACGGACTTTATTATATTAATCAACGCGGCTTTCAAGGCCTCAACTACTTAACTGATACAAGAAGATACGAAGAGATGCTAAATGACCCGACAACTATTTTAATCGGGCAGAAACCGGATCCAAGAGAAAGCAAATGTAAGAGCTACACCGTTATCGCAAGAGCAGAAAAGTCTGAAAATCCATTAGACGAACAAACACAACAAGAAGTTGAAAAGGTCACAAACGATATGTTGGAGCAAGTGTGGAACTTACTGGCGACAAGAAATATTCATGAAATCAAGATTCAGGCAACGATCATTAGTAAAAAGAGCAAGGATATTCTTTCAGCTTACAGATATGCGCTAGAGTAAACATGCTTTCGCAGCTTTAGCAACTCTCTTGCGGAAAGTCTCATTTTCTTACCAAGAGTTCTATTGTTCCTTGATTCCGCCTTGTCTTCTCTTAAAGTTCTTGTCATAGGAGAATAGTTCACTGTTTGACATTGTTGATGAGACTCTGGAGGAAAAAAGACAGGAGTTATCCCTTTTGATTGTACGCCTTTTCCAAGAATGTCCAGAATCCGTCTTGGATTCTCTCCAAGCCCTGTCTTTATTCTCTCTGAGTTCCGTCCAGAACCCGACTCACCAGGGAAATTGACCGAGCCTAGGGACCCGCGCTTCCATGCTTTAAGCGGAGAAGCCCCTCTAGCATCTAGAGCGAGTCCTCCAGTCGCCAAACGAGACGGAAAAACAGACACTGGAGAGAGACAGAGGGGAATCTCGGAGAAAACGGATGAACTGGAGAGAATCCTACGAGTCTCGGCAGGATGAGGCAGACGGAAGCTTCGGATTAGGTCTCGACAAATAGGACAGATTTGCAATCTACGATAAATGTCGAGTCGAAAATAGGGATCAGAGACATCACACTCATAATAGGAGATTCAGGCTCGGGCAAGTCTGTTCTGCTGAGAGCTTTAGAGAAAGACATCAAACAGGACATGCAAGTATCAGCAATTAACATCGCCGATATTCATCCTGTACCCAACAAGCCTCTCATCGAAACAGTTGGCGCCACGCTTGAAGGTGGCTTGGAGCTGCTTAGTAAAGTTGGTCTAAACGACGCCTTCCTATTCCTACGCACTTTTGAGCAGCTAAGCGACGGGCAGAAATACCGTTACAAAATCGCTAAGATGATGGAGAGTAAGGCTCAGTTCTGGGTTATGGACGAGTTCTGTGCCACTCTGGACCGGGACACGGCAAAGATAGTTGCCTTCAACGTGCAAAAGCTCGCCAGACAAGAAGGAAGAGCCATACTGGCAGCCACAACACACACCGACCTCACTGAGGACCTGAAGCCTTCGGTTCATGTTCACAAGCGATTTGGCAAGGAAATCGAAGTGCGCTACTATCAGAACGAGCCAACCAAAGAATGCAGCTTAACCCGAGAAATTCGCATTGAGGAAGGCACACGATCTGACTACGAGCTGCTATCTGGTTTTCACTATCGCAGCCACAATGTTGGAATTGTTCGCAAAATCTTTCGTGCAGTGCGTGGTGCTGAAGTTGCAGGGGTTATAGTTTATTGTTATCCTGGAATGACCGTGGCTGGACGCCTTCAAGTTCTGCCGAAAATGAGCGTGCAAGACCTGAACCAGAAGTTGAGCGTCATTATGCGGGTCGTTGTTCACCCCAAATATCGCACTATAGGTTTGGGTCAACGACTCGTAAGAGAAACACTGCCGCTTGTGGGCACGCCAAATGTTGAAACAATCGCAGTCATGGCCAAGTATAATCCGTTTTTTGAGCGTGCAGGGATGCAGAAAATTATGGAGCAGCCCACACCGAAACACGCACTAGCTGTACGAGAGACGCTTTCAAAGCTAGGCTTCAGCTCAACTTTGTTAGGAAGCCAAAAATATGTTCTGAACAAACTCCAAAGCCTGCCAGATGAGCAATTGTGGGAGATCCGACATGCTTTCATGCAAAACGTTCATCTGCGTTTTCTGAAGGAATTCTTCTACCACGAACCCTATGGAAAACGTGAGTTATACAGGCAAAGAATGCAGACTGCGACTTTGGAAAAACTGGCTAAACTAATTCATGTGACGGCCCTGTTGTTGCAGACAAAAGTTTACCTGTTTTGGAAGAAAAAAGGGGAAAAAGAAGAGAGTATGGATAACGAAGGTTAAGCCTCTGAGACCTTGACGCTCTCGACCTTCTTCAACCAAGGAATCCTTGCTAGTTCCGTAGAAAGCTCCGTCATTATCTCTTCTTCAATCTCTCGATTTGATTTTTCGGCGCTTTCCTCTACAAGAGAAGCCACAATAACGGCTTTCTTGACCACTCTAGCTCACCTCTTTGACTTCCTTCGTTACGAGTAGGCCTTCAGGCGTCTGTCGCAGGGTCACTCTGTCGCCCTTCTGAAAACCAAGAGCTGCAAGAACCTCTTTGTTCAAGTAAAGGAAGCCATATTTGCTGATTGACGTCTCTGCTGGAAACGTTTGCTTGTTTTCCTCGGTCATGCGATCACCTCCTTGGCTTTTTGCATCCTTGCGAATCGGTTCATGTCTCTTTCATTTTTCTCGGCGTAGGCTTGGCAATAGAGGGTTGATTCGCATGTGGATGCGTGTTTGCATAGGCTTTCGGGGAAGATGGCGGCTAAGATATCGAATCGGCATATGGTTTTTTGCATAGCTTATCCCTCAGTCGTCAAGAAACCTTTTCTCTGACGCTCTATTAAAAATCTGTTAAGAACGGGGTTGTAATGCCAAAAGACCTCTAATTTGAGGCGGTTCCCGCCTAAGCAGCCGACGACTGAGGGATAAAGTCAGAAGTCAAGCATGCCTAAGCAGGAACCAAAAACATCTACGGTAGCCATTAAAATAAAAACTATTGCCGGAAAACAAGCATCACGCTTCATGAAAGAATTCAGCTTCCACGACCCTTACGGCCAAAGCAAGTTCTACAAAAAAGCAGTCGAAACAGCAGATTCAACGAAAGCTGGCAAAACTCATAGATATCTGTGGCATGCTGCAACAGCCCAAAGTCTATCTCTTCTTGTGCTCTGTATAAAACATGGAACAGACTAATAAGTAGTGTTTGCATGAATGAATATTGGAACTGAGTTACCTCTGTTAAGGTCAGCGCGCGTAAGCCCTATAAACCCATGAAATAGCAATAAGTATGCGCGAAAGAACCACAACCAATCATCTGGTCTTGGCTTGGTGGGTTCGCTTGGGCAGAACAAAATACGTGACGATCATAGTTATAGGTTTAGGATGTATTATAACGGTTCTGCTTTTCAGTTTTGGAATACTAAGTCTAAATCTCTCCCTAAATCTCAGCACAGCAGAATACGCTCTCATAATAGGCGCGATAGGTGTAATTATCGCTGTTATTGCCCTTTTATACCAAAGGAGAATAGCCCAGCAAACCGTCTTCAAGAAAGCAACTCTTAAAGTCTCAGTGATGGGACAGAGGTTAATCCCTAAACCTGAATTCAGTGAGATCTTCTTCGGATACTCGATAGGCAAGGGAGACGCGGTATTCTGTGAAATCCCGTTTGTTATAGAGAACACTGGGGACCTTTCAGCAAAAAACATTCAGATAAGACTCAGTTTTCCGTTGTCTCTGAGATGTGGGGAAGGCTTGATGGACAATATCAAGATCGGTCCTGGCGTTGGTTTCTACGACAAGTCGCGATTCAAGAGAAGAGCCTACAAGTACCGTGGGTTTGAATATGTAGACTACTTGCTTTCAGAAATGGCTCCACATCAGAAATGCCCGATATCGGAACCAGTTGACGTTACTTATTCATCAAGTATTCCAGTAGAAGTCAACGCCGTTTCCAAGGATGGAGTTCCACTAAAAGTTGGAGTAGACTTTCTCGTATCCTCGAAAATCGAGGTTGGGATCTGCGCAGAAGATATCGCACCTTTTACGGAGCACTTCTTTGTCGGATCAGTCGAGGCAGAAGACATGAAGGAATTGCAGAAGAAGGTCGCTGCGAAAAGAATGAACATCCTGAAGAAGATGGACTGGCGGAGAGCAGCGGAGAATGACCTTCCTAACCCATTCAAGGATGCAATCGCTGTAATGCCAAATCTGAAGAAGGTTCCGAAACCAAAAGAGGGACCACAGATAAAAGGGACAGTTTATGTAGAAGAGCGCCTTGAACAGTCAAGAATAGAGGTTCTGCACGTATCAAAGAAAATTGACCCAAGCAGACTTGCATGGTTTGTGGTGTCTTCCCCCTTTCGCTTAATCTCAGGCGCGCGCCATTTATTCAAGAAGAAGAAACGGGCCGGGTCATGATAGCGCGCGCAGGTTGCCGTTAAGTCGGGTCAAGGACCGCGCGATCTAAATTCCTATACAAGTTATGCACCTTCTGCGACTACTGACCCTTTACTAGCTTATCTACATCGTCTTTAGGGATTATTTTCCATTTGCCTCGGTTGTCTAAATCCATTAGTAAAATATCCTTTGGGTCTTTCGTCACTTTAGCTGCGGCGTCCATAGCCTCGAGCATGCCTAGCATTTCATAATTGAAAATATGGCTTTGCTTCGTCTCAAGATCCTTACATTCAAACGTCCACCAGTTGCCTCCACTGCGTCTTGCAGTAATCACCTTGTAGAAACGCCCTTTTCGCCGAAGAATGAAAGTACCCTTAATATGCGCCTTCATTGCTTTGCTCCCTCGTCCCAAAAGGTCTCGTAAGCTTCTCGTTAACTGCTTCTCGGAGAAATTCCTCCCGCGCCACATAGCCAAGCTTCTTGTTAGCTTCAATGAATACATCTATGCGCTCGACCAGTTCAGGCGAGAGAAGGACAGCCTGCGACACCAGAGCCTCTATAACATCCGAATACGTTTTCGCCCTGCCGCTTTCAGCCATCATCTGTCCAAGCCAACGTGTAAGCTCACGATGAGCATTCTCAGAAATCCTCAAAGTCTTCATACGTTTAATTTCATTCACCTGACTCCACTATCCTTCGTTTCGCCTCGGCAAATAGTTTAAGATTTTTTGCCTGAAAGAACAATTCAGAAGGGAGAGAGTATGGTGGAAGACGATATCACTGTTAAGCTTTATCGTAGGCTTGGAAAGAAACACTACCTCAAGGGAAAATACAGCTACGAGCATGAACGCATTTACGTGCCCATACCCAGCAAACTCCACAACACGATTAAGCCCTTTCTCAACGAACACCTAAAAATAGAAATAACCAACAAAAATGGAAGCCTGATAGTCGCTTTGCACCCCGAGAAAACGTTTCGGCACGCCGAAAACATCTCGGTAAAATCACCTCAAAAACCTAGTCCTTAGCCGCCTTTTTGACATGAAAATGCTTTTTCGCCTTAAATATAGGCACGCCGAAAAATTTTCGCCTAGGGGCGTTTCGGCACGCAGAAACGTTTTCGCCGAGGTTTCACCATACAAAAACATGTTGATTAACATGATAGGCTACTTCTGCACCTTCTTATTTTTTTCAGCGGGCTACAAGGTGAGTATGCTGTGTGGCGAGGCGCAAGGACAAGCGTGGAAGACTCTCAGTTTTCAAAGGACACGAAGCAAGGCTCAACCGAGCCATATTCCACATCCTTGCCCACCGAGGCCCGCTAACGATATACGACATACATAAAGAAGTAAAAGCTCAAAAAGGCCTCAGGCGCATCCGATATGCAAGCATCAATAAACGAGTAAAAGCCCTTGAAGAGTTAGGGTATATCGAAAAAATCGGTACCAAGAAAACTAAAGCAGGCTTCGAAACCGTCATGTATGAAGTAACAGCCAGAGCCTACCTTGCCATTTTGTTGGAGTCGATTAGCCTTGAAAGTGTAATTACACGACTGGACGAGACCACCGCTCGAGAAATCCTAGCAGCCATAATGCACTTACTCTAATCTACACGCATATCACTCGAATGCGAATCTACCAGCTTAGGGTTCTCCATAAATCAAGTTTAAGCCACATCTGGTACATATAGAATGCGAAGGTTGTATAAAGCCTCCACATCTTGGGCATCTATAATCATGATAGATGAGGTTATAGCCACATCGAGTGCATATCGAATGTGACGGGTCTATGTGCCCAAAACATTTTGGACACGTGTAATCTTTGTAAACTAAATTGAAGCCACAATTAGTGCATACAGAATGTGATGGATGAATTGGTTTTCGGCATTTAGGACAGAAATTATATTTCCATTTATACATCTGGTCTTCAGCCAGATTAATGATTATGAAGAATCCTTTTTTATTCTTTCTCACCTCACGATTCCTGCAAAGAAGTAGACAGATTGGGCTACTAACGCTCAGATATGTCCGTTTTTCGATACTGTTCCTTCGAGGGCTCCCGAGGGAATACTATTCCTACGAAGCCTCACGAGGGAATAGTGTTCCTACGAGGCGCCAGAAAGTCCTTAAACTTTTCAATGAACCATATTTTAAGGTGAAACCCGTTTGGTCAATCTGGTTGAAGACTGGGAAATTGTAAAGGAATATGCAGGAGATAAACAAGGCTTCTACCAAATCTTGGGCAATGACGACGCCATAGAAATCCGTGTAGCCGTGGGCAGAGTGGGCTTCAAGAAGGAATTCGAAACCAAGGAAGACTCGTTGCTAAAAAGCATTGTAGCATTCTGCAAATTTCGGAAATACATCAAAGTCAGCGAAAGCATCCAAGACAATTTTTTCTTCAAATAGCCCAGTGGAGGCGAGCTATGAACAGCAACTTATGGTGAATATCCAAATGACTCAAGCCATCCCAAAGGGTTCTATTGTTTACATTCGCTACAAGGACCATGTTCTTTACCGAGACGAACCGCAACCTCTAAAGGACGCTGCCGAATGCGAAACCGTGGGATGGCTAACCCAAGAAACCGGAGACCTTCTCTGCATCCAACACGACAGAACCATTGAAAGCATCAAATACTCAAGCGGCAAAGCCAGCGGTCTAGTCCTGTTGAAAAGCTGCATTCTCGAAATCCGTGCATTGCCATTACAAGGGGTTCCAAGAGGGTCTTTAAGTTGCCAAACTGACAAACCTACTACTGCTAAGTATGCGCCTCAGACAGCGAAGCGAAAAACTCAGCCAAAGTAAAACAGGAAAAAGACAGGAGCGAAATCTCCAATGCAAACAATAACAGTGACCCACAGCCCACGCGGATACAAACTCAACAATCCACTAACACTCAACGTGCCAGAACCACAAAACGCAGCTGACGAGAAACTCCAGCAATACGTCATCGACAGCCTCTCCTGGAAAATGCCAAGTCTAGTGCCGTTCACATTCAACAACAACTCAGCTCTACAATTAGCCAAACACCTACTCAGACACAGAACAGGCAGCACAGCCACGCTCTACCAGTATATCTATGGCGTTCATCGCTTCAGCCAATGGACAAACACCGAACCTGATCAGATAATCAAAAGTTGCCAAGACCAAGACGGCGATCCAAACCCAAAAGCCATAGCCAAATACACCCGACTACTCGACGACTTCGTAGGCAATCTGCAAGCAGAAGGATTAGCGCTAGGAACCGTGTCTAACCACGTGAAAGGCGTCAAATGTCTATTCAGATGCAGCGGACTCAAACTTGACTTAGCATATACGCTCAGCAAACGCACGGTGTACAGCGACAGAGCGCCTACACCTGAAGAACTCCAATATATCATTGACATGGCTGCTCTGCGTGAAAAAGTCATCATATCAATGCTCGCCTTAGCAGGCTTCCGCATAGGCACACTAGTCAAGCTTCAGTATCGCCATGTCAAACGCGACCTAGAAAAACTCGTAACGCCGATCCACATCCACGTCGAAGCCGAAATAACCAAAGGCAAATACCATGACTACGACACTTTCATAGGTCAAGAAGCAGCCGAATACCTCAGAGCCTACTTAGAACAACGCCGACAAGGAAGCCCAACGGGAAGAACGCCGCCAGAAGCCATACACGACGAATCGCCTTTGCTAAGAGACGAATTAACAAGGTTTCCAAAACCCTTGTCTCCAGGCAGGCTACATCAAATCGTTCACGAACTCTACCTGCGAGCTGGCTTAATCACAAAGAAACCCTTAGGACGCCGATACGACCTACGAGCTCATAGCATACGCAAATTCTTCCGAACCCAGATGGCAGCTTTAGGCGTAGACAGAGACTACATCGAATACATGATGGGACACACGATCAGTCGATACCACGACATACAAATGAAAGGCGTAGAATTCCTAAGAGGCATTTATCTCGCAGCGGGCTTAAGTGTAAAACCACGCACAAAAATCAGCAAAATCGACGCCCTCAAAGAAATCATAAGAGCATGGGGACTCAACCCAGAAGAAATCCTAACCAGACAAGCCCTAACAGAACCCCACAGAACCGTCATCGACCGCAACCAACTCGAAACAAGTCAGCTGCACCAACTAAGCGTCGCACTGAAACAACAGATGCTCAAAGAAATCCGCGAATTCCAAGACGAAAAAAGTATGAATTCATGCTTAAGCAATGGTAGCCCGGGAGAGATTCGAACCCCCATCTTGTCTGTTGCTTCTCCAAACATTCCAGAGGTTTCTAATAGAAAGAAGTCTCTTCATATCATCTACAAATTCGCCGAGAATTTAAACCGAGACGTAAACCTATTCCCCGGGCGCCAAATTTACGCAGAATTTGAACGCACAACGCTCGGGTAGATTTAAGAACCTCCATTCTCAACATTGATATGAATGCTATTTGACGAGGAATAGCTCGATGAACCTTCCCTATGAGTTATTTCTCCTTTCTGTTGTCTTTTTCGGTTTTATGGCGGTAGTTAACGCTGTTCACGCTTACCGAAAGAAGGAAAAGGCTTACTACTTAGGCGCTATGATAAGCGTCCTTATGTTTCTTACGGCTGTCTTCATTATCCTCGACCAAGTTATCATCGTCCTACTTCTTATAGTTGCCACAGCCATACTTGGTGTCGCTGCATTGCCGAAAACAATGAAGGCGGCGAGACAAGAGATGGTTAAGCAACTACAAGAGGTGGATGTCTCTGCACCGTTAAAGATAAGAGATTTCTTCACGAATAAAGGGTGGTTCAAGCTTGTATCAAAATGGGGACTATGGAAAACAATGTCCCTCTTCTACATCTTATCTGTTGTAATCATTGGAGGAATATTCCTCATCGTAAGCACATTCTATGACTTCATAACCATAGAATACGTTGTAGGCTACACAGCCACAATTTCAATCCTAGTCACAATCATATTCCACCAACAATTAAAAAGGCTCTGAAAGAAAGAATGAAAGAAGCTCGCTGAAACTTTCTTAGAGAAATACCCGCGGACACCAACGCCCCGATAAACCGCAGACAATCTGGCTTAGAACAGACCACTCTAGACAAGCCCAAACCCGTCTCAACCACTCTCAACAAACATATTTGGAGCCTAATAGGATCCAAATAGAGGGGCTAGGTCACCAGCGCGCACACACACGTACCAAACTTGTTTCTTCACTCAAACTAAACAATCACCGCCTCTAGATAAGTCTGAAAAGCCCCCACAACCCTAACCTCAACAAACCTCCCCAACAATGAGTCATCCTCACTCTTAACCACAATCGGCTTATAAGCAAAATTCCGCCCAATCCACGAACCCGGCTGCTTACCCCTCTCATCCACAAGAACCATCCCAGCCCAATTCATCCAAGCCGCATTCTTCTCAGAAGAGATTCGCCTCACCAACTCAGCCACACGTTGACTCCTCTCTTTCACACCTGAAGCAGAAACACGAGGGAAAAACTTCTCTGCCAATGTGCCAGGTCTTGGAAAAAACTTTGAAACGTTCACAACATCAGGCTTAACCCCATCAATCAACCTTAAAGTCCGCTCAAACGCCTTTTCACTCTCGCCGGAAAAACCACAGATCACATCAGTCGCTAGGGTTATGCTTGGAAAAGCCTTCCTAAAAGCGTCTACAATCCATTGAAAATCCTCAACCGAATACAAACGATTCATACGACTCAACACCTCGTTGTCGCCGCTCTGAACAGGCAAATGCAAAAACTTGAAAACATGTTCGTCACGAAACGCCTCAACCAACTCGTCCAGCGAATCCAGAACAAAATTGGGTGTCATCATGCCCACGCGAACAAAAAACTCTCCCTCAATCCCACAAACCGCATGCAACAAACCTGCAAGGTTAACGCCGATGTCTCGCCCATAACAAGCCATGTCTTGCCCCGTCAGCCAAACCTCTCTGACGCCACAACGCACATCTTCTTTAACCCTCTTAACAATCTCATCTATACCACAACTGCGCAAGCGACCACGAGCAAAAACCACGCAACAATAGCTACACGAGCCAAGGCAACCATAAGCAACTGGAACGACGCTAATTACAGGGTTAACAGCTTGTCTAGGAAGATCAAGACCTGGCTTCACTTGAGCAAGGCTTTCAAGCCACTGAAACGTTTCTCCATGAATAACCTTCTGCACAGCCTCAACAATCTTATCTCCCGGGGCTGGGCTTAAGACAGCGTCAAACTCAACCTCGCTTTTCAGTCGTTCTAGATTTATGAGAGGCAAGCAACCAGTAACTATGAGTTTCTTGCTCTTCCACTCAGCGGCTCTCTTCAATTCCTCGATGACTCGATTCTCAGTAGGCGACTTCACCGCGCAGGTGTTATAGACTAATATGTCAGCATCAGCCATCTCATTGACTAAGTCAAAACCGGCCCGTAACAAACAACCCCGCAAGAACTCTCCATCAGCCAAGTTGGAAGAACACCCGAAACTCTCAACAAAGACGCGCTTTCGCTTTTCAACTACCGCCACGTTCACACCCTCAACCGCGCAAGCACTCTAAAAACGAGGCAAACCATATGCACGCACGAACAAAGTTTTTAATAAATCAACAAAAACATAAACATTCCCCAGCCCTAACTATTGACATAAAACAGCAATTTGAACAATAAAAAAATAATAAAGCTTAAAAAGAATTGACTCTGCATATTTAAATCATATTTTAAACTTAATATAATCTAATATATCCTCCTATGATGCGTTTCTGCGTTTTGTCGTGCAGGAGAGTCAAAGGAGGTGTTGATACGAAGCTAATCACGTTGTACCTCCCTGAACCTTACATAAAAGCCCTCGACAGCCTAGTTCAAGAGCGGTATTACCCCAACCGTGCAGAAGCCATCCGAGCGGCTGTTCGCGATCTTCTCAGCGTGGAGGTCTGGAGGAGAAAGGCCAATGGTTAAGTCCTCAACAAAAGCGGAGCAGACTACATGGTTGGGCACCACATCTGAAGGTGTTAAGGAGGCGTGGCGCTGTCGTATTGTGGTCTTAGGCATAGGTGGCGCGGGAAACAACACGGTTAACAGACTCATGGAAGCAGGCATAACAGGCGCCGAGTGCATAGCCATTAACACAGACTTGCAACACTTGAACGCTGTGCTTGCGACACAAAAAGTGTTGATCGGTGAAAAAACTACTCGGGGTTTAGGAGCAGGCGGCAACCCACAGGTTGGAAAAGCTGCAATAGAAGAATCAAAACATTTGATTGATGAACTCCTCAACAATGTGGACGTGGCTTTCATAGCCGCTGGTTTAGGCGGTGGAACCGGCACAGCAGCTGCGCCCGTGGTAGCTGAGATGGCTCGTCGCAAGGGAGCTATTGTGGTTGGAGTTGTAACTACACCCTTCAGAATTGAGAAGGGAAGAACCGAGTACGCCGCCTTTGCCTTGAACGAGATGCGCAGAACCTGCGACACTGTTGTGGTCATTGACAACAACAAGCTCATGGAGCTGGTTTCGCACCTCCCAATAAATGAAGCCTTCAAGGTGGCAGACCAAGTGTTAGCCAACATGATCCAAGGAATTGTTGAAACTATTTCGGCTCCGAGTTTGATCAACTTGGACTTTGCCGATTTTAGAACCATTGTGCGAAGAGGCGGAGTTGCGGTTGTCGGTGTAGGCGAGTCAGACGCTCCTAACAGAGCGGAGGAGGCTGTTCGCAACGCTTTGAGAAGTCCTCTGCTTGATGTGGACTATGCCGGGGCTACTGGCGCCTTAATTCATGTTTGCGGCGACAACCAGATGACAATCGAAGAGGCAAATCGTGTGGCTGAGATTGTCACAGAGATGATGGGTCAAGACGCCTTGGTTATTTGGGGTGCAAGAGCCAATCCACGCAAAGACGGATTTTTGAAAGTAACGCTTGTGATGACGGGAGTTAACTCTCCGAAAATTCTAGGGGGGCTGGGAACCTTGATGCCAAAACTCTATGATATTGAGTCGTCTTATTCGGAACCAGAAAAACAATTACAAGTCGACTTGGGCTTGGATCAGATCGAGAACATCGAAGAGTAGCGTCTCTCACGCATTTTCGCCAAATAAAACGCTCCTCTCCGAATTCTTTTCGCCCATGGGATTGGTTTTCCATAAGGAGTTATGGATCTTTTTCTAATGGCTTCTGTAACGTCGTCAGAATTGGAGTCTGCGTCGATAAGCGTGTAGGCTGTTCCGATTTCCCGAGCATGATGGGCATCGCTTCCTGCGGTCTGGGGAAGATTTAATCGTTTAGCGAGTCTGCGACTTAGGTAGGTTGAGAGAAAGAAGGGAAAAGCCGCGGAGTTTATAACCTCAACTGCGTCGATGTTTGTTGTTGACCCCACCCCCTGCCCCAATCCAGTTTTTAGAACCGCAGCTGGATGAGCGACCACGGCTGTTCCTCCGTCATCGTGGATTTTTTGAACAGTTTCGATTGTGCTTAGTTTTGGTGGGATCAGTGTTGTTATGTTTAAAGCTAGGATGTGGCCTCTTTGAGTTTCTATTTCGAGTCCTGGGATTATGATAAGTTGACTCCTCTTGGCGAGTTTTTGGGCTCCTCTTAGTGTTTTGTGGTCGGTTATGGCTACTCCGTCTAAGTCTGCTTTTTTGGTGTAGTATTCAAGTTCCTTTAATGTGGTTGTGGCGTCTTCAGAATAATGAGTGTGCACGTGTAGGTCTATCTTGAGACGTGTGTCTTTCACCGTATTTTGCTTCCCACTTTGACGGATCGCTCTGGCATGAGTATGGAAACTGTTTTTTCATCTTCGGCTGCGAGTATCATAATGTTCGACTCTATTCCAAACATTCTTTTTGGTTGAAGATTAGTTATGACTGCGACTTGTTTTCCTTCCAGCTCTTTTGGAGGATAATACTGGGCGATTCCAGCCACGGCTTGTCTCGTTTCGCCGCCGCCGATGTCGATGAGAAGTTTGATGAGGTTTCGGGATTGTGGGACAGACTCCGCTTTAGTTATCTTACCGATTCGCAGATCGATTTTGGAGAACTCTTCAAACGATACGATTTGAGTTGGCATTTCATCAAACTCCAGCGGACGTATGAAGCCCAAAAGATGATAACATAACGAAAATATATGCTCATCGGTGAAATATTCAAAGAAGCAATCCAACCGAATTTAGAAGAGCAGAATCTTAAACATGGGAACGTAAGGCTCAATCATTTTAGGTGCAGAGAGAGACGGGTAGAGAGGGGTCTAGGGTCTTCTATTAGGCTCCAAAATAGTGGGATGTGTCTGACAGGCGCATATACATGCGGGAAAAACGGTTTCGTTGAGTTGGAAGCTTAAACCTTAAGTTATAAGCCTTCTAATAAGGGTGAAGAGATGGAGCAGACTGTAAAATGTTGTTCATAACTTTGTTGCAGCCCAAAGGTAGAGGCCAGGACGCTGTTAAGTATCTTCAGAAGCTCAAAGCTCCGAAGGGAATTACGCTCAGGGGCGTTTACTTCACCTATGGACGGTACGATGGAGTCATAGTGTTTGAAGCGGCAAGCGAGGTGACAGCCATGAAATTCATCATGGAAACTGGGTTTGCCACGCTCTACACTGTGGAAACATTGGTTGCTGTTCCTGCAAAAGAACTCTAAACCCCTTCATTTTTCAACAGAACGGTTTAGTTGATCCTCGTAGCTTGAACTGCATCGTTACGGTGAAGAATCAATTTTTGTGTTTGTGTGTGCGCATGGTTGACCTACACCCTCTATTTGGGTCCTATTAGGATTCAAATATGAAATGTATCGTTTGAAAGGGGGGTTTTATCCTCCGCCTACTGGTGGGAGTATGGCTACTTGGTCGCCTTCGCTTAGTTTTGTCTTGAATCCTTTGAGGGCTGTTATGCTCTTGCCGTTAACAAGAAACTGTAGGTGTCCGCGCACGTTTCCTAATTCGTCATAGAGGTAGTCTTGAAGCTCTTTTCCGTAAGTTTTGGTCAGTTGCTTCAGCAGTGCTTCAACCGTGACCGAATGAGAAAGCTCGATTTGTTCTTCTTTTTTGCCCACGATTTCGCGCAGGGTGGTGAAAAACTTCACTTTTACCTTAATGTTTGCCTTTTTAGATTTGGGTGGCATTCGCCCTTTCCTATTCCCGGTTTACCGCTTGGTTGATGGCTTGTTCCATGTTGTGTCCGTGCACGTAGACGAGTGCTTTCTTGATGCCTGCTACTTTCTGGGCTGTGGTTTTGATGTCTTGGGCGAATTTGAAGGCGATGGGGCAGAATGGACTGGTTGGTATGAAATCAATTTTTATGATGCCTTGACCTTGTTCTTTTACGCCACTGATGAGTTGCATCTGACCGAATGTCAAGCCTGTTTCGGGGTCGATGATTTTTTCCACTTCGTTCTTGACCTTGTCTTCAATCTGAGTCATGTGTGTTTCAACCCTCTTGTCTTGAATTTAGAGTTCATGGAACCGCGGCTTTAATAACGTTGCGTTTCTGATGCATGCGCCAACTCAAAGCCATAGTCTTGGGATGGGAGGCCTTCACCTCATCCAGCCTCGTGACTGCCACGTTTTGCGGAGCCTTCTTGACTAATTCTGGATTGCTGTAAGCTTCATCCGAAATCTTCTTAACAACTTCTACAAATCTGTCGAGTTCCTCTTTTTCCACGGATTCAGTCGGTTCTATCATGAGCGCTTCGTCTACGATTAGGGGAAAATATGTTGTGGGCGAGTGCATGCCATAGTCTAGGATGCGCTTGGCAACATCTAGCGCTCGCACACCAGTTTCTTTATACAGAGTCTTGACGCTGAAGACGCACTCGTGTTTTCGGGGTCGCCTCTTGTCGTAGGGGAGCTCAAAACCCCTGATTTGACTGAGTTTCTTCACTAGGTAGTTGGCGTTCAGAACCGATGTTTCCGCCGCTTCTTCTAGTCCCTCTACACCTAAGCTCAAAATGTATGTGTACGCTCTCACCAAAACAGCCACGTTGCCATAGAAACCCCTAACCTTACCAATACTTTCTGGTCGGTCATAATCCAAAAAGTAGCGCCTACGCTTTGTGTCATAGTTTACACATGGAACGGGCAAGAATTTAGCCAGCTCTTTGCAGACGCCGATGGGTCCAGCGCCGGGTCCACCACCGCCGTGCGGGGTTCCAAAAGTCTTGTGAATGTTGATGTGCACGATGTCGAAACCCATGTCGCCGGGTCTCACCTTCCCAAGAATAGCGTTCAAGTTGGCTCCGTCGTAATAGAGCAAGCCTCCAGCCTCATGCACGGTTTCAGCGATTTCACCGATGTCACTCTCGAAAATGCCCAGCGTGTTTGGATTGGTCAGCATCAGCCCAGCTGTGCGCTCAGAAACAGCTGCCTTCAACGCTTTAAGGTCCACACAACCGTTTTGGTCAGAGGGAACAACCACAATCTTGAAGCCAGCCATGGTTCCACTCGCAGGATTGGTTCCATGCGCGGAATCAGGCACGATTAGCTCAGTGCGTTTTTTTATGTCTCCGTTAAGCTTGTGGCAAGCCCGCATGATTAGGGCGCCGAGAAGCTCGCCCTGCGCTCCAGCGGCTGGTTGAAGACTCACCTCATGTGTGCCAGTGATTTCAGCTAACAATCTTGAGAGCGCATATAAGATTTCTAAGATGCCTTGAACAGTGTTCTCGTCTTGGTAAGGATGAACTTCAGCTAAGCCAGATGCTAAGAGCTCGTTGATTTTGGGGTTGTACTTCATTGTGCAACTGCCCAGAGGGTAGAAACCTAAATCAACACCATAATTCATCTGGGAGAGACGAGTGAAGTGACGCGCAACTTCCACCTCAGAAAGTTCGGGTAAGCCTGGGAGCCCTTTTCTCCTCAACTTTGAAGGTACAGTTGCCAAAACATCTCCAACACGCCTTCTCGTTTCCTCTTTTACGGAAGGCAGAATGCAACCCCTTCTCCCTTTGCGTCCAAGGCTTAGAATTACGGGCTCGTCCCAGCAAGCCTGCTTAAACATGCGCCTTCTTCACCCCCTTCCTTCTCTCAAAACGAGTTTCAAGGCTTGAGCCAAACGTTCGATTTCCTCCTCAGAATGCACTTCTGTGACGCAATAGAGGGCGGTTTTGCCTAATTCTGGAAACTCGTGGCTGATGTCTTTGCCTCCGTGAACCCCATGATGCTTCAACAACGTTTGATGCACGCTTCTGACGGTTCTCCCCACCTTGTCAAAATTTACTGTAAACTCTTTGAAATGGGGCGACTCGAAAACTGGAGCCTTAACCCCACGTATCTCAGATAGGAGTTGCATGGCATAGCGTGCTTTAACCATAACAGTTTCGCCCAGTTCTCTCAAGCCCTCGGGACCAAGCAGAGCCAGGTATGTGGCAGACGCCAAAGCGCAAAGAGCTTCATTGGTGCATATGTTAGAAGTTGCCCTCTCCCGCCTAATGTGCTGCTCCCTAGTCTGCAAAGCCATGCAGAACCCAGTTTTGCTTCCATCCAACGTTGTGGTCATGCCGATGATGCGCCCTGGCATTTGGCGAATCAATTCAATTTCGCCGCGACAAGCAAAAACGCCCAGCAGTGGACCCCCATAGTTCATGTGACTGCCCAAGGGTTGACCTTCACCAACCACTATGTCTGCACCGTATTCGCCTGGTGGCTTCAAAACCCCCAACGAGGTGGGGTCAACTCCAACAATAAAAAGGGCGCCTTTGCGATGCGCAGTTTCAGCGATTTCTTCAACCTGCGTTTCTATGAAGCCGAGATAGCTGGGATTTTCGACATAAACCGCCGCTGTCATGTCCGAGCACCCATGCCTGAGTGCATTCAGACTAAGCAGACCAGTTCTCTGGTCGTAACCAATCGGTCTTATGCGTAGTCCAAGCGGCTCGACGTAGGTTTGAAGAGTAGCCAACCTTTCTGGATGGATAATCTTGGGCACTAGTATTTCGTTTCGATTCTTCAACCTCACCGCCATCCGCACGGCTTCGCCTACGCCTGAAGCCCAATCATACAGTGACGAGTTGGCCACGTCCATGGCGGTTATTTCGCATATCATGCTCTGATACTCGAACATGGCTTGCAGCATACCCTGCGACACTTCAGGTTGATAAGGCGTGTAAGATGTCAAAAACTCCGTTCGCTGAACAATAGCGTCTACAACAGCCGGAACGTAGTGGGGCCAGCAGCCAGCGCCCAAGAAAGCAGGCATGTCTAGGCAAGTCCTATTCTTGGATAAGAGAACCTCAACTTGCCTTCTAATTTCGTGTTCAGGTTTGGGCTTGTTGGGAAGGTTTAGTCGTCGTTTGAGTCGAAACTTTTGAGGCACATCAGCGTATAATTCCTCGATGTTTCTGATGCCTATCTCTCGCATCATCTCTTGCTTTGTTTCTGAAACCGCGTTTGGAATGTAAGGATGAGTCTGTGATGGGGGCAAATGATGTTCACCGCCATGTGAGGATAGAAGGTAATTCTTGGAACCTTTCTTTAAGTTATTGCCTCAACGGCGTGTCTCAACCGAGTGGATGTGAGTTCACCCAGCATTGCCGTCTGCTCTGTGGACAGATAATGGCTCACCGAAGAGTCAAAAAGAATATTCGCAGAAGGTGGAAACTCAGAATCCGCGCACCATAAAACAACATGAACTGGCACCAGCGGAAGAGCATAAACCTTCATCGAGTAGTCACCATAATCAAGTCTCTCGGCGTCCAGCAACTCCCCAGCCTTGTAAAACATCTGAGGATTCGAGCCGAACACCCGCTCGATCTGTTGAACCGCACGTTTTTGAAAGGCGTTGTAGTAAGCGCGACCGCTAGGCAACTGGGCAAAAGAAACGAGTTGACGGGTTTCAGGAGTGGCGTGGGCGTCAGCGTACGCAGACAAGATGCAGTAGACGCTTGCCTCTACCTCTGGAACCGTTCTGTCCCTCAATTCGTCGTACAGGTTGCCGTCTTCTAGGGAGAGGCTGAGTCTCAAAAACTTCAGAACCGAGGAGTCGGGGAAGCCGAGGCGTCCTCGTAGTGTTAGGATTTTTTCTCGGGATTTTTCCCAGTTCCAGATGGCTCTGTACATGCTCGAGGTCAACTGAACTGAGTCTTCGCTTTCTGGTTATTTAAAGCGTGATGGTTACCTTTAAAGGATGGTTAATCCATAAACGTGTGAAAAGCTGGAGCCTAAGACTATGAAAGAGGATTATGAGAATTTGTTGAAGAGGGCGCGTTCGCAGCTTCCGCGCGAGGTTTTGGAGCACAAGCGGTTTGAGGTTCCGAAGGTTCGCAGTGGCACGATTGGGATGCGCACTTACGTTGTTAATTATAAGGACATCGCTATGGCTTTGAATCGGGATCCTCAGCACTTGTTGCGTTACTTGTCGCGTGAGATGGCTACTTCTGGGACCGTTGACGGTGTTAGAGCCATTTTTCAGGGGAAGTTTAGGAGTGATGCCTTGGATCGTCTTGTTCAGCGTTATGTTGAGGAGTTTGTGACGTGTCCCGTTTGTAAGGGTCCGGATACTAGGATTATGAAGGAGAAGCGTTTGTCGTTCTTGGTGTGTGAGGCTTGTGGGGCTAGGTCGTCTGTGAGGACTATCTGATTTCATGTTTTGTGTTTGTGTGTTCGCTGGGTTAGCCTAGCCCCTCTATTTAGAGCCTAAGAGACGGGTAGAGGGTCGTCTATTAGTCTCTCTTCTGAGAAATTTTTTTGTGTGAGTGAGGTTGCGTGTTGTTTGTGGTTTGGGTTTTGTTTATTGTTTAGTTGTTGTTTTGGGTTGTTTTTGGCTTGGTTTTGGGGTGATTTGTAGGTGATTTATAACATACTTATTGGTGGTTTCATGCCATGTAGGCACGCAGGAGAGACAGAGAGACGGGTAGAGGGGGGTCTAACCCGTCTATTTGGTTGGGGTTAATGTGTAGAATTGGGCAAAAACTATATTGTGTTCTTTACATTAAATATTGTATGAGGATGAAGCGAAGGCGGCGACCATATTGGCTGAAGTCTACGTTAACCTTCGCAAGTACGGTCAACACGTTGTTTTAGCCACGTGTGACTGTGAGTTGTTGGGTAAGGTTCTGCGTGACGGTAAGATTGTTTTTGAGGTTAGGGAGGAGTTCTATAAGGGGCATAGGGTCACTGTGGATGAAGCCATTGATTTGTGCAGGCAGTCAACGGTCGTCAACATGGTTGGTCGATGTATTGTGGATCGTGCTGTTAAGGAGGGTTTGATTCATCCTGAGGCTATACTGAAGATTAAGGGTGTGCCCCACGCCCAAATAATCAAAAGGTGACGCCTAGACTTCTTAAGATATTTAAGTGAGTCTTGTTGTTTGTGTTGTAACGAATACTATCGAGGTGGCTGTTTGGGTAAGAGGAAAGTCGTAAGCGAAGAAGTCATCCACGACATGGTATTACCCGTAGCAAACGACGTTCTCTGCGTAGCCGTGAAGCTACTCGGCTTCGACCGAATCAATGTCAAGTGTCAAGACGGAAACCAACGCCTCTGCCGCATAAGGGGCAAGATGAAAAGGCGGGTTTGGATACGCGAAGGCGACGTTGTGTTGGTTTCTCCTTGGGACTTTCAAACAGACACACGGGGCGACATCATCTGGCGTTACACCAAGGGTCAGGCTGACTGGCTGAGAAAAAACGGTTACCTCAGCATCTAACTGCGCATGGAGGCAGCCAGTGTCTTATCGGAAGCATCTGCAGAAAAAACTCTTGCGCAGGGAAAAACGTTATGAAACCGAACGGCTGATGCGAGAAAAAAGAAGCGAAGAATACGAGGTTCTAGAAGAGGTATTCGACCGCTCAACCCTCATGAACATATACCATTTCTTAAACGAAGGAACCATAGACGAAATCCACGGTGCAGTGGGAGCGGGAAAAGAATCTAAACTCTACTGGGGAAAAGACAAGGATGGAAAAGACCTCGCCATCAAAATCTTCCTGATGGTCTCAGCCGAGTTCAAGAAAGGCATGATTCCCTACATCGAAGGCGACCGACGATTCTCCAAAGTCAAAAAAGACACGCGCTCTCTTGTTTTCGCCTGGGCTCAGAAGGAATTCACCAACCTTAAACAAGCCTATGGGGCTGGAGTTAACGTGCCTAAACCCATAGCTGTGAGACAAAACGTGTTAATCATGGAATTCATCGGTGAAAACGGTGTCAGCGCTCCTCTTCTGCGAGAGGCTAATATTAAAAAACCTCAGCAAATTTATCAGCGGTTGCTGGTTAATCTCAAAAAACTTTATCGCAAGGCGGGACTGGTGCACGCCGACCTTAGCGAATACAATGTGATGATATGGAAGAATAAGCCAGTGCTGTTCGATGTTTCTCAAGCTGTTTTGCGTGAGCACCCAATGGCGGACCAGTTTCTGCGCCGAGACCTCAACAACATAAATTATTATTTTAAGCGATTAGGCGTAGAAGTGTATTCGGCTGAAGAAGCATATCGGAGGGTCACTGGTGGCGCAGCCTAGCACGTTTGTTAGGATTCCCAAAGACCGCATAGGCGCCCTGATAGGTCCAGAGGGCAGAGTAAAAGAACGCATCGAGAAGCAACTGAGCATAGAGATGGGCATAGACAGTGAGACTGGCGACGTCACTCTGACACTCACACCCAATGCGGCAGACCCATCAGTTCTCTTTAGAGCCAAAGAGGTGGTGACAGCCATAGGAAGAGGCTTCGCCCCCGACCGAGCCTTCCGACTGATTCAAGATGAAGACGCCCTGTTAGAGGTCATTGACCTGCGGGAGATTTTTGGAAGGTCACTCTCAGACCTTCAACGCTTGAAGGGCAGAATCATCGGGCAAGAGGGCAAAACAAGAAGAATAATAGAGGAGTTGACAGACGCCGACGTATCGGTTTATGGACACACTGTTTCCATTATTGCAGACGCCGACGAGATGGATATAGCCAAAGAAGCCATACGGATGCTGCTTCAAGGCAGGCAGCACAGCTCAGTGTATCGATTCCTCCACAAAAAAAGACGCGAACTGAAGAAAAAGAAACTCGAACTCTGGGAAAAACCACCCGAAGAGATAGAGAAATAAAAAGGGTTAAGCGTCTCTCGGTGTTTTTAGCGTTTTTTGTGTTAAAAGTTAAAAAGAAGGTGAAGCCCATATTCTTCGAGATTGACTGACTCCACAAAATTTAGATGATTCGAGAGGATACGTTTGGCTGAGACGTTTGAGGAAATCAGCGCCGCAGACTTCTTCTACCGCAACCGAGACATAGCGGGCTTCACCAACCCAGCCAGAGCCATATTCTCCTCGATACGTGAATTAGTGGAAAACTCATTGGACGCAGCCGACCAGTCGAGCATGCCTCCAGACATTTACGTTAGGTTGTCGTATGAAGACGAGGAAAAATTCACGAGTGAACTTGCGGCGGAAAAAGAAGAACCCGCCAAAGAAGAGGAAGAAGCCGAGACCTTTGAATCGGGCGTCTACAGGCTAAGGGTAGAAGACAACGGGTCAGGCATACCCGCTCGCCACATACCAGCCGCCTTCGGTCAAGTCTTGTTCGGCTCCAAGTACAAGCTGAGGCAGACACGAGGCACCTTCGGTCTCGGCGGAACCATGGCTATCCTATATGGACAAATAACCACCCACAAACCCGCCAACGTGATCTCCAGCACAGGCAAGTCTAAGGTTTACGTCTACAAACTCATGGTGGACATTCAACGAAACCGCCCAATAATCCTAGACCGAAAGATTCTTCTGAACAAAGAAGCCTGGCGTGGAACCATCGTGGAGTTCAGCCTAGAGGGCGACTTCAGCAAAGCCTTGACACGCATATTAGAATACCTTAAGCAGACGGCGCTGGTCAACCCTTACGCCAACATAACGTTCATCGACCCGAAAGGACGCTTCTACAGGTTCAACAGAGCCACCAAACACATGCCGCCTCCACCGAAAGAGACTAAGCCTCATCCATACGGAGTAGACGTGGAAACCATTCAACGTCTTATCCGCATCACGCCGTACCGAAACATGGTAGACTTCATGCGCAACCACTTCCACCGAGTGGGCGAGGTCACAGCCCGCAAATTCCTCGACTTAGCCGGAATGCCAGCGACTAAAGACCCGAGAAAGTTGAAGCCAGAGGAAATCGTTCGCCTAGTGCACATGATGAAACGCTTCGACGGCTTCATGTCACCCGACGCAAGCTGCCTCTCACCCCTCGGCGAAGAACTGCTCAAGACAGGAATTCTGAAGGAACTCAAGCCTGAATTCATTGCTGTTCGTCAGCGTCCGCCCGCCACTTATTCTGGTCATCCCTTCATCGTTGAAGCCGCAATAGCCTACGGCGGAGAAGTACCGAAGAGAAGCAACGACTTCGTCTTGTACAGGTTTGCCAACAAAATCCCACTGTTGTATGACGAAGCCAGCGACGTGAGCTGGAGGATAATCAGGGCGATGAACTGGCGTAGGTATCATGTTGCACCCGAAATGCCAATCGCCGTCTTGGTTCACTTGTGCAGCACTAAGGTTCCGTACAAGACAGTGGGCAAAGAATTCATAGCCGACAGACCCGAGGTGAAACGAGAAATCCTCAACGGAATCCGAGACGCAGCCCGCGAACTACAACACTTTCTAACTAGGCAGGAACACGTTGAGAGAGAAAGAAAGCGGTTGTCAACTTTTTCCAAATACTTGCCCAAAATCGCCCAATTTTCAACCGAACTGGCTGGAAAGAAGCAGCAGCCAGACATATCAAAGTTATTAAAAACGGTGAGAAAATATGAGGAAGAAGCAGACTAGAAGCTCAGCCCTGGAGAGGAAGAAAGAGGTCATAACCAACCTAATCAATTTTGGCGGCACCCTCTATGAACAAATGGACAGCGGCACCTTCCCATGGATAAAGATGCCCAGCCGCTCCATAGAGAACATATACTACAACCCAGAACTGCGCCAATACGTTCTAGGAGACAAAAGCGTGAGGCGGAGTGCCCGCAACATTCGCCACATCCGACCTTTCACGCAACTGGTCTGGGCGGCTTACTTCGCCAACGAGCTGAGTCAGCAGAGGAAGACGTCGACCTTGCGAGATGTTTACTATTCAGCTCAAGCGTATGATATCGCCTTCAAAGACCAAGCTGAGTCCAACAACGTCATAACCGACCTAGAAACCGTGGCAAACTTCGCCCGAGAAGACTTCCACGTGTTCCCCGAAGAACGCTCAGCCGTGTTCGGTGACTTAACAATTGAATACACGGTTCTAGGCTATGAGGGCAAACAGCTAAACTTAACCTCGCACCCAGACGGCGTCATGATAGGACCAGCGCTCACCTCAGCCGAGTTTGCGAAGACGAGCGCTAAAATAGTAATCGCCATAGAGAAAGGCGGACTCTTCACCCGATTCATAGAAGAAGAGGTGCACAAAAAATACCGTGCGTTGCTTGTTTTAACGGCGGGGCAGGCGCCTCGAGCCACACGCCATTTTATTCATCGACTCAACAAAGAACTTGACCTGCCTGTTTTCGTCTTCACAGACGGTGACCCCTGGGGAATGCACATCGCCATGGTAATCATCTCAGGTTCAGCCAACGCAGCTCATCTTCGTGAGTTGACCACACCAGACGCTAAGTGGAGTGGTGTCTGGGCTTCCGACATTGTGGATTATAAGTTGCCCAGTGACCCCTTGACCGACATCGATGTTAAACGACTTTACGAGTTGCAGAAAGACCCCAGATACGAGGGTGAGTTGTGGCAGAGGGAGATCAAGACTTTCTTCAAGATCAGGAAGAAGGCGGAGCAAGAGGCGTTCAGCCGATACGGGTTAACATATATAGTCGATGAATACCTGCCAGCCAAACTCAAAGAATCATGAGACAAAAAACATTTGCAAATGTGGAGTGATTTGATGAAAACAGTCAAAGCAAGAAATATCATGTGCCCTGGAAATGATTCTGGGACTAAGGATACTAAAGGTTATGGGTATACTCTAACGCTGACCGTGAAGGAGATAAAGGGAAAATGTGACGTAGGACACAAAATCGGTGACAAAATAGTCTTTGATGGGTTAAGTGTAAAGGGAAAGATTTGTTTCAGTGCCCTAGCAACATTGATGCCGACCATTTACGCATTTGCGTGGGGAGCAGAGTTTCCATGGACCGAGAATAGAGACATAACAACAATTCCCTGCCCTGATGAAATAAATCAAGTCGTTTTCGAGCTTAAACGTGATAGAAAATATCCATGGTATAGCGGAAAACAGATTTGACAAAGTTAAAATACGGCTTAACCAAACCTATCTAAGCCATAAAGAATGGAGTGGTTCCCGAAGACATGAGCAAGGAAGCGCCCCTAGGCCTAACATTCATGGAAAAACTAATCGGCCTACTACTGATTTCAGTGGGTTCACTCTGGTTCTACACAACATACACTAACATCGGAAGCAGTGACCGTCTTTACGGGATTTTTCTAGGCGCTGGATTAGCGCTAATAATTCTAGGCATAGTTTTAGTCCTAGCCAAAATCGAGTGAAACAACCGCCTACCCGACATTACGTCACTTTTAGCCTAGGAGGGTACGAGTTCTCCATCACCCACTTCGTCTGCGTTGCTAAGAAATTAACCTCAACAAAGTAGCCGCGCAGGCTACCGCCACTTGCCTCATCTGGAACAAACCCTAATACCAACTCTCTTTCTTGACCGCCCCTGAGATTAACTGGCACGGTTTTGACGCTATAGTCCGTGTCCCACCAGAACGTAACGTCTTTTCTGATTTTCACCTCGATTGAACCCACGTACTCTTCTGTGGCCTTTACAATCACATGGGCTTCAACCTCCACGCCAACACTGGTGATCGTGACTTTTTCATCATCCACTTGCCAGAAAACCTCTTGCACTGTAGGAGCAGACCGAACTCGGGCTAACCGTCTGGAAGCCAGAGCAAATACTACGATTATTCCAAGCAGAACCAGCAGGATAAACACGAAAGCCAAAGCCTTTCGATTTCGCCTATCCATCGGGCACTTTCCACTCAAAAACAGTGGAAGACTTCCCAGAATTAAAGCTTCTTGTATCAACCTCGCCATGTTAAAAAGGCATGTGCACCTACGCTAACTGTCTTGTCTAAAACGAAATCGAAACGCATAACCGGCATTTTTGAGAGTGAGCTACTCAGAAAACGTAAATAAAAGAACATCACTGGTTTATGCAAATCAAAAGAACAAGACTGTTGAAGGGATTAGTTAATGCACAAGGACAAAGTTGTGGAACTAGCAAGATCATTGGCTGCAGAAGGGTTTCTTTGCTCCGAATCCGTACTGCTGGCGATCAGCAACTGGTTAGAGATCAAGAGCGAGATCATCCCTAGAATCGCAACAGGGTTCGGCGCAGGTATCGGCGGTAGCGGTTCAGTGTGTGGTGCAATAAGCGGAGGCATCATGGCTTTAGGACTCAAATTCGGACGAGACAGCCCAAAGAAACAAGAGAAGAAACCTTACTGGTTTGCGAATGAGCTTCTACAGCGATTTGAAAAAGAATTCGGCTCAACCATATGCCGAGAATTAACAGGATGCGACTTCACCACACAAACGGGTCGAAAGAAGTATGCCGACGAGAAATTATGGGAGACCAAATGCAGACAAATCATCGAAAGCGCCACTTCAATGGTCTTTGATTTAATCTCAGAGAACCTCCTTCGGGAATGAAGTGTCGCAGTTCAGTGAAAAATAATGGGGTGGCGCCGCCGGTCGGACTTGAACCGACGACCAACTGGTTAACAGCCTCAGCCTTCTGTAGCGTTCATCGCTAGAAGTCAGCTGCTACTACCGTGCTGAGCTACGGCGGCTTTGCGGTGCTGTTATTCTGAGGACTTTCAGCTGTATTTAAGTTTACTCGATGCCCAACAAAGTTTTTGCTTCTTTCTGCCCGCTGTGATTGTCCTGAAGTAGAGGTAGATGGCTAATGCGGTTAGCAGTCCGTAAATTATGAAGTCAATCATAAAACCAGATAAGAAAAAGTAGTAATGCCAGGGTCCAATGTGAAAGAGCCCCTTTCGACCTGCCCCCAACCAAGCAAATGGAAACCCGAAGTAGATTACGTCACCATCTAGAACAAGGGGCTTCACAATATAGAGTCCTGAGAGCAATGTGAAAAATAATCCACCAAGGATGCCTGCAAGGCTGGATATGACCGACCGTCTAGAATAATGCATGCATGACCACGGTTAGCATAGAAAACTCCTCTTTCTTATTATTCTACACTTTAGAACACGCACTAAAGACATGACTAGTGGATTAGGTTGCTTGAAGGGTCAGTTTTTCTCCGTCTCGATTGTAAGCCGCCACGTTTTCTATTCCTTGATACGGAAAAGCCACAATAATGATGACTCTACCCATAGAACGGTTCAAGTCTTCATATGAAGGTGCGAGGCTTCCCGACGGATGCGAGTGAACGGTGCCAACAATCGAAAAATCCATAGGCAGCATGTGCATTGGAAAGGCTGAAAATCCTTCCCCATACGTTGCAGCTGGAGGAATAAGCAACTCAGAAATTTTCAAAGAATTTGGAGCTGCCTTTCCCCTTAGGAGAAAAATTGTTTCCTTTGGATGAACCCTTCTCGCGCTCTCTAGTATCGTTGTCAATATTTCTCTTGAAACAACCACCTTGGCATTTGGGTTCACAGCAAGCTTCCTTCAGTTAAGTTTAACACTCTCTTGAATGATTTAAGGTGTATTCATGATTTGAAGGTGGACAAAAGTGACGGTCTGGCGACTCGTTGAATTGGAAGTGAACGATGGGTTCACCAATATGGCGATTGATGAAGCCATAGTCACTGCCCGAATCGAGGGTTTGGTGCCGAACACTTTACGCTTTTTTCGGTGGAAGCCTTCCGCCGTTTCGATTGGGCGTTTCCAAGACGTCTCCAACGAGGTTCACGTCGAGAACTGTCAAAGCCATGGCGTGGATATCGTTAGAAGAATCACTGGTGGAGGAACGGTCTATCACGACAGTCAAGGCGAAATCACATACAGCGTAGTAGCCAAGGAAGAAGACTTTGGCACAACCGATGTGGTTCAAGCCTATAACACAATATGCAACGGACTAATAGAAGCAGCAAAAATTCTTGGGGTAAAGGCGGGCTTCCACCCCGGTGACCCAAAAAATTGTCCTAACATAGCCATTGAAGGAAAGAAAATCTCTGGAAGCGCCCAATTCCATAAGGGCGGCGTGCTGCTTCAACACGGCACGTTTCTGCTTGAAGCTGACTTAGAGAAGATGTTCACTTTTCTGCGAGTTCCTTGGACTCAAACCGTCGCAGATGTGGTTTGTGTGGCTAGAGAAAAGCTGACTTCCGTACAAGATGAACTTGGTAAGAAAGTTTTGATTCAAGAAGCCTATGAGGCATTGGTCGAAGGCTTTGAAAAGGCGTTTGGCGTGCAATTGAGAAGAGAGGGGCTCACCGCCTACGAACAAAGACTAGCCCAAAAACTCCGTAGCGACAAGTTCTCAACGGAAGAATGGAATTTCAAGACGGTGCCGGAAGGCTAAACATTTATAAATTGAAAGGCTTCATGAAAAAAGTTCAAACCAAAAATAAGAGTTGAAAGTCAAGAGTGAAGTGTCAGCGCTGCGGCAGAGACGAAGCCCTTCCGTTCAAGTGCCAGTATTGTCAAGGGTTTTTCTGCGGCGAGCACCGACTTCCCGAGAACCATGCGTGCCCAATGTACGAAAAAGCAAGGGCTCCACGTGAGGAAACTTCGTTCGAGTACAAGGTTACCTACAAGTCGCCTCGTCCGGTTAGGTTTGGGTTTAGCCTCACCGAAATCAAACACTTAGCTGCGAGCACTTTGTTGGTGATGGGTGTTGGTCTCTCTATTTTTAGGTATAGTAGTTATTGGTACTCCAACCTCGCAGTCTTAGTGGTTCTTGCCCTGATGTTTGCTTCCATTTTTCTTCTCCATGAAATCGCTCACAAGCTTGTGGCTCAACACTACGGGTTGTGGGCAGAGTTTAGACTCTTCTTAATGGGCGCTCTCCTAACCCTACTCTCCGTAGTTTCTCCTATCAAGTTCATTTCACCCGGCGCAGTCATGATTGCAGGGTCTGCGAGCAAAGAAATCATAGGTAAAACGTCAGTCGCTGGTCCCTTAACAAACACTGTGCTATCATTGATTTCCTTCGCGCTTGCCCAATTGTTTGGTGCATACCTAAGGGATGGGTTTTTCATTTTAGCCATGTTGAGCGCTGCTTTCAACGCTTGGATAGCCTTATTCAATCTTATACCCGTGGGGATGTTGGACGGCTTGAAGGTGTTCGAGTGGAACAAGGCAGTCTGGGGTGTAACTATAATTATAGCTGTTGCGTTGACTGTACTTACCTCTAGTTACGTTTTTTCTCTTTAATATAAAAATAAAATTCTTACAGTAGTTCTATGCTCACGTAGACTTCTTCGGGCACACGAATCCTCATGATACGCCGCATAACTCGCTCCTCAGCGTCTATGTCTATCAACCGTTTGTGGATGCGCATCTCCCATTTGTCCCATGTCTGCGTGCCCTCTCCGCAAGGACTCTTGAGCACAGGCACCCGCAGATGCTTAGTGGGTAAGGGAACAGGCCCAGTCATCTTGACGCCTGTTTTGTCAGCGATAGCCCTAAGTTCACCGCAGACCTCTTCTAGTTTTTTGAAGTCGGTGCTGGTCAAGCGAATCCTTGCTTTTCGGGCCATCGCTTCGTTTCTCCCTTTGAAGTTGCCTTTAATCCACTTTCTAGGTTTTAAATACTTTTCCCTCTAACTTCTTGTTTGCTACTGATTGTGAAAAAGCGTTTAAACTCAGGGCATGATTACTATGGATTATGAGATTGAAATCAGAGCTTTTTCTTGCACTCACCCTTGTGATGATAACAGTGTTGTCTTTGAGTATGGCTTCACATGGCTCTTTTCAGTCGACGGAGGAAAAGCCCCCTCTGCCAGAGACTAATTTCCACTTTCATGTTACGTTGCGACGCATAGATTGGGGAGAGCATAATATCAACACCTATATTGAGGTTTATTTCAACAGCTTTCCATACAACCTAAGCGAGGAACCATACAACACAACAGGTCGATATAGAGAAGTCTGGACCGATGGGACAAATATTCATATGAATTCCTTCACAAGCGGACAGCTCAGAGGCAATGTGACAACACCCTTTAACTTAAGAGGTCCACCAGAATACTATCCCTTAGACCGCTATCTTTTGAATATCACGTTTACGTTGCCCAGTTTTGGACTCATCAATGAAACTAACACTGTGATTTGGCTACGGTGTCTGGAAGGAGAATTTGACTGGAATGTGGAGCCCCCATCAAGGGAGTGGCGAGAACCCAAATTTTCCACCATTACCTATAAAATGCAAGAATGGGGAGAGGAGGTAAGCCTAAATTACAGCGTGGTTCTTTTTAGAGCGTCTTCTTCCACTAACCTAATTATCCAAGTGCTGTCGATTTGCTTTGCTCTTGTCGGAAGTCTCCCCTTGATTAAGCCCGACAAACTGGAACATCGACTTTCAGTCTGTTTATCGCTCTTCATATTTGCGGTAACCTTCACTTTCGTTATTCCAATTCCAACAATAACTAGAGCAACTTTAGCTGAGACTTTGATCTGGGTCCTCTTAAGTGCAGCGGGCTCATTCTCAGTCCTGAGTGTTGTTGAAAAAGCCTTGTTTGAAGTGAGACCAAGCTTGGCAGTTGTTCGATACTTCATAGAAGGACTACTAATATTTGGCTTGATAAATTCGCTGAATACATCACTGAATTGGTTAGTCCCCCCGGGAGATAAGGAATTTTGGGTATCGCCTCTGTCAGGATTGATCGTCTCTCTAAGTTTCAATCTTCTTTTTGGGTATGCAGCCATAACATTTGTTTTCATACTTAATTTACTACGTAAAAACAGATCGAGAATCAGCAAACGAATAAGAGCCATCCACCTCTTCCGCAGGTAATTTTACAACTATCCAAACTCTAGTGATTAAATACCATTTGGCACACAACTATCTCAGATAGCCTGTTTAAAGCCAAAAGGAAGCGATGAGGGATGACTAGGCACAAAAGGCTGAAGATCAAGGCTCTATTGATTGATTTAGACGGCACTTTGGTTGATTCCACCGAAGCCTACAGAGAGGCTGGACGAGTAGGATTCGCCGCCCTCAGACTCAATCTTACCGATGATAAAATAGCCTTTGAAGTAGCCCGCAGATTAGAGCAAAGCTTACCCATCGACGACTTGTTTGCGAAGTTTCATGTTGGCGAAGAGGTGGAAGAACGGTTTCTACCAGCCTACTTGGAAGCTTATTATTCAGTTGTTCACGTCAAAAGCAAGCTCATTCCCAAAGCCAGACAAACCCTGCAAAAACTTTCAAAAAACTTTCCATTGGCGTTGATAACTCTTCGCTACGTCTTGCCAGAGCAGATTATGGAGGAACTCAAGCGTTTAAGGCTCAAGAAATACTTTAAGACGGTGGTCACAACGCTCGACGTGAAAAAACCCAAACCGTTTCCAGACGCCTTTCGAACAGCCGCAAAAAGACTTGGCGTGAAAATCCAAGACTGCGCTGTAATCGGCGACTCAATAGTGGATATTCAAGCAGGCAAGGCGGCTGGAGCCAAAACGATCGCTACTTTATCTGGACTGTTTAGTCGAGAAGAATTAGAGAAGGAGAAACCCGACTTCATCATCAAAAACATAAACTCTCTCCCAGACCTGCTTTGGCACATGAAAAACCATTCGAGAGCTTGACAGTGAGCACGAAACTAAGGACAAGCTTGTAAAAGATTTAACGCAGTCTTTCTCCAGTCAATTTCTTGTTCTGCCAAGCGTAACGTCGAATCTGAGGCGATTCTCCATAGCCACAAGCGGCACAACGTTTCTGAGCCACATTGTACGCTCTTCTCCCACATCGCCTACATCGAATATGAACAGTCTTACCCATGCGTCTACCCATCGAAGTTGTGCCCTTACTGGTCTTGGGCATGGCTCAGTCTCACTTTTCACATTATATTTTGCGCTTAGCGTGGAGGTGGAGAAATAAGAATGACGTTGTCGCCTCGAACAATGATCACTCCCAGCTTCTTCACGTTCTCAGCACTGGTGGTATCTTCAGTCTCTTCCAAAACTAGGTTTAAATGTTGATCATAACCCTTGAGTTTTCCACGCAAGCTTTTGCCCCCTTTCAAACGGACCAGAACAGTTTTTCCGAGGCTTTCCTCCAAGATTTGTGTAGTCATTTCACTCATAGACAACGCCTTCCTGCAAGTTTTCCTAAACGTCTCGTCTTTATACGTGATGCCGATATAATTTAAAGGTTATTGCAGTCAAGAAGCCTGACAACCATGGTTGAAGCCAGGAGGAGACACGTCCTAAGGGAGAGAGAAGCCTCGCAACTACTGGACGAGTTCTCAAGGAAACTCAACATAGACATCAAACAAGTTTTAGGAACCAAACTCCAAATTGAAGTGGCTCAGACCCAAAAGGCAAAAATCTTCTTCATAAACAACAAACCACTAGTAGCCATTTTTAACGACAATCTCTTGCCCACACTGCTCTTCGAAGAAGCCTTACGATTGCTGCCGAAAATCATCGTAAACATGGGCGCTGTGCCCCACATCTGCAACGGTGCCGATGTCATGGCTCCCGGCGTGGTCCGAATTGAAAAGGAATACAAAGCAAACGATTTTATTGTTGTTGCTGACGAACGCCACAACAAACCCTTAGCCATAGCCACTAGCCTAACAGACTCCCCAACCGCACTCATAATGAAGCATGGAAAAATCGCAATGAACATCCATTACGTAGGCGACAACCTTTGGAATCAACTGAAAACATCGAGCGGCAAAGACTGAGGGGCTGAGTTTGAGGAAGGAACGTTTATAACTGTATTAATTCTCATACAAATCTTGCAAAGAGTGTTCATTTCATGTCGAAAAACCCAGAGTCATGCCCCGGCATATCGCAGTTCATGAGACCTACGCCTTCATATCTCAAATGTCCCAAGTGTGGAGGCGACGTAGAGATATGGAGCGACGAAGAAGAAACGCAGTGTCCAAACTGTGGAGGCATTGTTTCAAGAGACAAGGTTCAATCCTGCTTAGACTGGTGCGAGTTCGCCGACAAGTGTAAAGACTTAATAGAGGCAAAGAAGAAGAGAGAAACCCAACTCTAACATAGTTTTAGCTTCACTTTGCCGCTCATTTTGTTAGAAAAATGTAAATTATTGTTAAGTTAAAATTATGCTTTTTAACACTTGCATACTTCTTGCATCCCATTAACTGAGGCTGATAAGAGTAAAAACTCATTTTGCATGTTGAATTGCATCGAACATAGATTCACAAGCATTAAGAATCCCATTGAACCACATCTGTCTGTACGAGACGGTTAAACATCAAGAAACGTTAAAGTTAGTGGGTATTCTCAACTATGTTAGGAGCTTGAAAGGTTTGCCAAAAATGGGTAACCCCATCGGAAAAGTGATGACAAGAATAAAGAAAACGGAAAAAGCGGAAGCCTCAGAAGCACAGACAGCTCAGGTTGGTCCTTCAAGCCAGGTTTATTTGAAGGCACTGCCCCTTCGAGCTTTAGAAGATGTAGACATGGTTAAACGTGAAGTCAAGTCGGGCAACATTCTGATTTTGAAAGTCAGCCCCTTAGCTAAGAAGAGTGTTGAAGACGTGAAAAAGGCCGTGAGCGAACTCCTCGAGTTCACTCAAGTTGTGGGCGGCGACATCGCCCGTCTAGGTGAGGAACGAGTGGTCATTACACCTTCTTCTATTAGGATTTGGAGAGAAAAAACCACAGCGTCCACAGGAGCCTTGCCCACCGCAGCCTAACTTGTTTTTTGTTTGTATGTTATTCTGTTAGTTAGGGTCTGTTTTCTTCTGAATGTGTGAATCTACCCTTTATCCTGCCTTAGCCAATGAGGCCCAATAACCCATTAACACTCATGTGAGGATAATTGATAAGAATAAACTTTCAATACTATACTTAAACGGTGAGAGATATTGGAAATATTTTCTTACGAGTTTAAGAATTGGGTAAAAAGGAACTTATTCTGCAGGTTTTTAGGGCATAAGGAAAGCGATTGGATGAATGAATGGTGGGCACCAGCACATTCAACTGGTTACCTAGTAAAATCATGTGTTAGATGCCACTTGGTACTGAAACGAAAAATCTCAACTCTTACTACTTTTCGTAGCGTGCAAACTACCGCAGCCTAATTGTCTCTAACAGATTAGGCACCGCAACATCAGTCTTGAACACTCTCTGAAAGAAACCAGCCATACTAAGGCATTTAGCACGTTCACCGTGACAAACGATTATCCTTTCGAGTTTGGGCGCAACTCGACGAATGAAATTAATGATCTGCCTTCTGTCCGAGTGCCCAGAGAAGCCTTCGATAGATTCCACTCGAAGGTTCACTCTTAAGATTTCTATCTTTCCCTCGCTGTTCACCATAGGCGTCTCAGTTAAGCCCTTCTGCACCCTACGACCCAGTGTTCCCTCGATCTGATAACTCACAAAGATTATGGTGTTGCGTTCATCAGACGCAAAGTGCTTAAAGTATTCGATAACTGGACCACCTTCAAGCATACCCGAAGTTGCGATAACAATGCAGGGTTCTCCTTCCATTATCTCCTGCCTAGCGCTGGGATGCTCCACTATAGTGAAGTAGTCAGACTGAAACGGGTTTACACCTTCGTGTAGAATGCTGTTTCTTACGTCTCTCTCTAAGTACTCAGGATAAGCCGTGGTTATGGCTGTAGCCTCAGAGATCATGCCCTCGATGAAAACTGGCGCCTCTTTTATGGCGCCTCTTCGCATGTATCCATCGAGAATCAACATAATTTCCTGTGCTCGTCCAACGGCGGGAACGGGAATCAAAACCTTGCCGCCCTTTTCAAAAGTCTGGTTTACGATCGACGCCAACTTTTCTTCAGCCTCTATCCGTGATGGCATAATGTCATTTGGGGCGCCGTATGTGCTCTCCGTTATTATGGTCTCAACCCTTGGAAACTGTGTTACTGCGGGTTCTAGTAACATGGTCTTTGAAAATTTGTAGTCTCCAGTATAGACTAAGTTGTGCAGTCCCTCGCCAATGTGCAGGTGAACAATAGAAGAGCCCAGAATGTGACCGGCGTTGTGCAGGGTCAAACGGATGTCAGGTGCGATGTCAGTAACAACACCAAACCTAAGAGGGATGGTGTGGAGCACGGTTTCTCGCACATCCTTCTGATCGTAGGGCGCCATTACACCTTGCTTGCTCATGACGTCCAAGTAATCGAGTTGAAGCAGTGTCATCAAGCTTGACGTTGGAGCGGAGCAGTAGACAGGTCCGTCGAACCCGTATTTGAACAGAAACGGAAGAACAGCACAATGGTCTAAGTGAGAGTGACTGATTATAACAGCGTCTAAAGTGTCAACGCTAAACTGAGGAGCGTCCAAACGAGGAAACGCATCTACAGGATTCGTCGCTCCAGGGTTGATGCCGCAGTCAAGCAACACGTTGCTTTCTCTAGTCTGTACAAGTATGGCTGATCTGCCAACCTCTTGGAATCCGCCTAAAGCGGTTAAGCGTATGTCCCCCACTCCGTAAATGGTTGGTCGAAAGATTCTTTCACCCACTGAGCGCAGAATACGGTCGCGTTCCTTGCTCTCTGAGTGCATGTAATGACGCATATGCATCATAATCTTGGAAGGAATGGGCGGACTCCTCAGCACCCGCGGTCTCCACTTCGTCTGCTTTATGACCTCATGTAGTACTGCACCGTTTTTTCCGATAACTAGCCCAGGTTTCTTGGCTTCAACCACAACTTCACCTAGGCTGGGGTCAAAGTTTACGCCCGTGATTTCTGCTTCTTTTGGGACTATCTCCTGTATCAGCCTTTCAGTTTCTTTCTCCGTTAATCTAACCGAAGGGTCAGAACGCACAACTATTCTTTTGCGAATCAGGCTGACGATTTCGGCTACGACTTGGCTCTGTTCGATCAGAATCTCGGGCTTCTTGGTGTAGACCGCAAGCGTAGGTCCCTCAAACTCTATGCGGGTGACTTCAGCCTCTTGGGGAACATGTTCGAGAATAGTTTGACTGATCTCAATCTTGCTCTTGTCGAATGTAGTCACCTTTGTCTGTAGCTCCCTTACGAGCCAGCCATGACGTTTCGCTTTTCCTTTTCATTTAGCTCTCGATAACCCTTCTTGTCAATAACAGAAACGTCGAAGCTGTCTCCGCTAGCTGCGTCTCTTTTCATGGCTGAATCGACGGCGCGCACAACTATTGGCAGCGTTTCTTTGATGGCTGCGTCTTGTTTGTATTTGTCTTCGAGAACCCCGTAGGCGATGGGTGAGCCTGAACCAGTGGCAACACATTTTTCTTCTGTTATGCTGCCGAGAGGGTCTATTGAGAACACGTGTGGTCCGTTGTCGTCTAAGCCTCCGATTAGAACTTGAGCCACCAAAGGCACGTATCGAGATGAGAATAACAGGTTGGAGATGAGGCGGGCGGCTGAGCTTACGGGCATGGGGCGTGCTGTGTTGAGCCTGTAAAGTTGGGCGTTAACTCTCAATATTTCAACCGCTCGCTGAGCGTCGGCTACAACTCCAGATATGGTCATGGCTAGGTGGTCGTCGATTTTTTCAATCTTCTTTCCTTTGTGGTGCGCCACGAAGAATCCCATAGTTACACGCGTGTCTGAGGCTAATATTACGCCGTCTTTGCAGGTGACGCCGACTGTTGTTGTGCCTTTCAGGATTAATTCATTTGGTATTTCAGGCATTTTTTTTCATTTCTCCCGAAAATTGAACGCGAAGCTAGAAACTTCGGGTGAAGTTAAGCGACATCTTATTCAATATTGACCCATTAATTAGCGTTACGGTTGATTTTTATACTGTTTTTTCATTCGGCGAATGTTAAAGAGAAGGTTGACCCTCATCATTCGATGCATGTCATCAGATACCGACTGATTTAAAAATCTATTCTTGCCTAAATACTGGGTTGAAACCGCACTTTCCATAGTGATTGCTGTTGAGTTTGAACCTTCATCGCATGCAGCTTCCAAGAGAGGTTGTTGTTGGAAACAACACTCTTGAGCTTATAGGCGACATCTGCAAACGACTTGGCTTCTCTGAGTCAGCCCTTGTCGTCATGGGTCAAAAGACACTGGAAATCGCTGGAAAAAGAGTCATGGACATACTCGACGATGATGGAATGAGCGTGAATCACATCGTGGCCACTTCATGCAACATTGAAGACATTGTGATCATAGAGCAGAAAATTGACGAGATAAAGCCTGAGGTAGTGTTAGGAATTGGGGGAGGCACAAAAATCGATGTTGCCAAAATGAGCTCTGCACGTAAGGAGCTTCCCTTCATAAGTGTTCCAACAACAGCTGCCCATGATGGAATCGCCAGCCCCCTCGTTTCGCTGAAAGGATTGGAAAAACCCTATTCTTTGATGGCGCAGTCTCCTATGGCCATCGTCGCAGACACAAGCGTCATAAGCAAGTCGCCTCACCGGTTCACGGCCAGCGGATGCGCAGACGTAATCTCTAAACTCACAGCAGTGCGAGACTGGAAACTCGCACACGAAGTCAAGGGCGAATACTATGGAGAATACGCCGCAAGCCTAGCTCTTATGAGTGCGAGACTGGTGGTGAAGAACGCCGACTTAATCAAGCCAGGCGAAGAAGAAGGGCTTCGAGTGTTGCTTGAGGCTCTGATAAGCTGTGGCGTTGCCATGAGCATTGCGGGAAGCAGTCGTCCGTGCAGCGGTTCCGAACATCTTTTTAGCCACGCATTAGACCAAATTGCACCCAAGCCAGCCCTACACGGAGAACAGTGCGGTGTAGGAGCCGTGATGATAGCTCGTCTGCACAACATTGATTGGAGAAGAATCCGAGAAACCTTGAAAAAAGTTGGTGCACCCACAACAGCTGAACAGTTGGAAGTCGAACCCAAACACGTAATCGAGGCTCTGGTTCGCGCCTGCGAGATTCGTCCTGACCGCTACACGATTCTAGATGAGAGACAACTTAATCAAGACTCGGCTGAAAAACTCGCCAAAGCCACAGGCGTCATATGATTAGAGAACTGTTTTTTCTTAACTTCTCAGAATCGTGTTGGGAACTAGGTTTTTCGCTGTTTTGAAGAGGCTTTCTATTTCAGATTTTGAAAAAGGCTTAAGTTTCTGAAAATTTGGATCAAGGGTTTCCGCATCCGCTTTGAAGCTTTGTAGGGCGTATTTTCTGCAACCCTTTATTTTTTCACATATTTCTCTGATGTCGTCGATTTGGTGCAGTGTCGGAACTAGCGTTGTTCTAAATTCGTATTCAACTTCACCCAGTAGCAGTGTTTGGGTTGTTTGTTCAATTTTCGCCAAGAGTGCAGTTGTGTTTATGCCCGACGCTTCGGAATATTTCTCTTCTCTTAATGGCGCCTTTACGTCCATAGCAATGTAATCGATAAATCCTTTTTCAATTAGCTCCTTTACCATGTCGGGGTTAGTTCCGTTTGTGTCTAACTTCACCAATAAATCCAGATTCTTAATCTCCTGGCATAGGGCTGGCAAATCCTCGTGCATGGTTGGTTCCCCACCAGTGATTACCACCCCTTCAATCCAGCCTCTTTTCTTCTTTAGATAGTTCAAGATTTTTTCAAGCGGAACCGTTGGCATTCCGTTGGGTTGAAGCACTAGTTTGCGGTTGTAGCAGAATGGGCAACGCATGTTGCAGCTTGGAAGAAAGATCACTGAGGACACTGTTGCATCCCAGTCTACGAGGCTGACGCCCACGAAACCCTTTATTTCCATGTGACACGCCAATGACTGTTTAACGTAACCACTTCTTTTTATTAGCCTATGTCTCTGAGCTCACAGCGATGAGAAGAAGCCTCGTACGCAGTCTTTCGCCGACTGAACCAGCGTGTGTTTAACCTGCACAGGCGCACCCTCCATCTTCTCCAGTCTGGAGACTCGAAAGTATATGGGAGGATGAGGATCCCAAGTTATCCAATCTTGAAACCTATAAGCAGAGCTACGCTCAAACTGCAAGCGACGGTAACCAATCTTTCGCAGAGCTTCAGCCAAAACCTTGGGATTCCCGATTTTTATGGCTGATTCCAGATCGGCTCGAGCCTCAAAGAATTTGGCGACGAAGTATATGGCGCCAAAGATTAACACTAGGTAGAGCAGTCCGAATGTGGCGAAGAAGAACGGATAATAGTTTAGTAAGAAGAAGACTCTGAACAAGTACTCAGATGCAACGATTCCGAAGAGCACCAAGGGGTCTCTAGACTTAAGATGACTTAATTCATGCGCCAAAACCGTTTGAATTTCATCTTCTTCAAGCTGCACAAGCAACCCGGTTGTTATTAACACGATGCCATGGCGGGGGCTGGGACCCGAAGCAGCAGCGTTTGGCACCATGGTGTTTGAAAGCGCAACCTTTGGAAGGGGAAGGTTGAATATCTCTGTGGTTTCTTTGACAAGTTGGTAGACGTTCACTGTTTTGGTTCCCATGTTTTCTGGTAGGCACTTTAAACCGTGTTTAGCCATCACTTCCCGTGCGGTTTCACAATCCACTGGCTTTCCCATAGCCAATGTCTTTTCGTAAATTTCTTTTTTCATCTCGAGCAATGTCTCTCTGGGATATTTTTTTTCGAACCATCTTCGTTCTGGGGCTGGCAAATGGTACTGAAGTATGTGAACGTTGGGGTTTTGTTCGGTGACCCTCCACTCAGCCATCGTGCCGAGAAGTTTGTTTGCGAATACGACAATTAGAAATTGGCCGGCAACAAGCACGAGGGCTGCGTAATAGTCTATTAAAATGAATAGAACGAGGCTTATGGCGATTATGAGCATGAAGAGGAAGAGTATGTTTCCAAACAGTATCCTTTCTATCAGTCTAGCCCGCCTGAAAGGCGACTTCTCAGGAATAACCTCCTTGCCTTCGACCCATGCGAAGTAGAGGGTTGATCGCCTTATACGTTCTTCAAAAAATTGAATAACAATGATTAAGTCTTCTTTGATGCGGTTGAGAGCCGTTAATGGAACAGCTGGGTCGCTTGGCTGCATCGTCACTTGAATAGGCTTACCCGTCTTCATTGAAACGTCGACGTGCCATTTTCCTTCTAGATCTAAAGCAGAAAAGCTGAGAACAAAGGCGCCGTCTACTACTGATTGATTAACATTAGCTAAGTTTTTACCCATGGGCAAGACGTATTTCTCATACGTGTACTTGATCAACTCTTCATAGTAGGCAGGTGTCACTTCGGTTTCTATGTTGAAAGAGAACGCTGTCTCAGTCATAATTACCCGCTTACCTCAACAATTAAGTGCGTTGTCTGAGCCCTTTAAAATTATAGATTGCACCCAGCAATGCCGCAAACACAGGGTCGTAGGGTGGTGGAAAGAAGAAAAAGGGCTCAAAGGACTCTTCATCTTTGACTGAGAAGCCTAGCGGACACTCTTCAACTCTTTCCATGCGCTCGAACGGAATGCTCAACGTTCCCGTCTGATGCACGATAACTATTCGCCTACTAGTTAAGATGAAATCCCCCTTGTCTGAAGACTTCCCATATGACGGTTGCTTTTCGTTAAGGTAAACTGGCGAAGAAAAATAATGAACAACTTCATCCTTTTCTGGAACGAACGGCAACCCATGAGAAGGATAAGTAGGCAACGAGCCTTGCTGAAATCTTTTACTCATGTCCAAAAATTTGGAGAAAGCATCTGACTCGCCGCCTTCGGCAATTTTCTGCCACTCAGACTTTGAAAGGGTTGCGCCCAGATAGCATCCTCGAAAAACTCGATCAGCACATTGATGATTGCCGACAACTTTGTGGGGGTCACAGAACACTAGTTGATAACTATCAACTCCTTTGGCAGCAAACTCAGCAGAGCACATGGGGCATGGCTTTATTTTAGACACTGAAAAGGAAAAGCGTCTGTGAGGTTCCATGGTGATTTTGGCTTGACTACACAAAGGGCACTTCTCAAACAATACGGTTGCTGCCTTAGTCATGTGCTTGCCTTCTGAAAATTAATCTTATGAATCGTTTCATAAAAACCTTCACTAGTTGTTTCAAGAAAGGAATAGGAACACAAGCCTTGGGATCACTAATTCTAATCCACCAATAGAGTAGAGATATCGCAAAAGAGTTAGACGCTTCAGAAACCATGCTAAAAAGCCTTTGACCTTAAACTTCCCAACCCAACCAACCGCGTTCCTATCGCCAAGTGACACGAATTGACCAGCCACTTTGGGAATATACCTGACTTTTTTTGTTTCCGAGATTTCTGCGAGGATATTAATGGAGGCAACTTCCGCCTGTTGCAGAGCAAGTTGGGCTGTAGGCGCAATGGGTCGATTGGTCACAGGGTCAGTCACCAAGGCGTTGTCGCCTATAACATAAACTCCTGGATGGTCAACCGACTCAAGATAGGGGTTCACAACAACCCTGCTGCGAGGACCGTATTTCAGTCCCGACTCGGCGACGATGTCGTTGGCTCTCACTCCTCCTGTCCAGATGAGTGTGCGAGCGGGAATCTTTTCGTCGTTCTTAAGCCGAATGGAGTCTGCATCGGCTGCGGTGCACGCAGTTTTGAGCTTCAGCGTTATACCCATGGATTTCATGACTTGTTGAGCCAGCTTGACAAGTTCTAAGTCGAAGCCTGGAAGGACGTTTTCACTTGCCTCTACAACTATTAACTCTGGTTCATTTGGCGGGATTTGAAATTCTTTTGAGAGTCTTGACATGTAGTCGATGAGTTCGGTGGCGAGTTCAACGCCTGTAAATCCACCGCCACCCACAACAATTCTGAGCATGGGGCTTCTCTTTGCATCGTCCTTCTCATCCTTCGCCTGCGCAAACATGTTTCTTATATGGGTTCTGATGCGTTTCGCGTCCTCAATCGACGTCAAGGTGAAAGCGTGTTTGCTCATTCCTGAAATGCCGAAGAATTCGGTTTCGCTGCCAAAGGCTATGACAAGCTGGTCGTATCTGATTTTACCTCTAGTGGTCGTTACGATGCGCTGTGCAAAATCGATGTTAACTGCCTCCGCATGCACGAAGTCGATGTTCTTGTTTCCAAGAATTTTCGAGATTTGAATCGATGCCCTTTCCAGACTGGTTCTTCCCGCAGCTACTTCATGAAGTTCTGTTTTCAGTTGGTGTTGGTCAAACTTGTCGATTAGCAGAATTCTCCGATCAAGGTCTTGCTTGAGAAGTCGCTCCAGTCTCAGGGCAGTGCGCAATCCAGCGTATCCAGCGCCTAGAATGACCACTTGCTTTTTTTCTGGCTTCATGTTTCTCTTGGCTTTCCTCTTTTTACACTGTTTGCTTATCTTTGGCGATTAGGTTTTCATAAACCTTTTATAGGAAGAGCGGTTGGGAATAGAGCATTGATTGACGATTGGCGGTGCATTGATGGAACCAAGCAAGAAGCCACTGAACGTGCTTATCAAGCGATTGAACACGTATGTGGTGATAACCCTGAAGAATGGCGTGGAATACAAGGGCACTATGGTTCGCTGCGACGGATACATGAACATCATTCTTGACGGCGCCACAGAACACGTGAACGACAACATAATAGCCAATTATGGAAATGTTCTGGTCCGAGGAAACAACGTCCTCTACATAGCCATAGACGTGCCACGAAAGTAAACATGTTTCATTTTTAGGCTTTCTAACAATGGACTATGGTTTAAGCGCTCTACTATTTTGCCAGTTTAGCTTCTTCATAAACTCTTCTAAAAACCCGTAGTCTTGTATCTTCGTCAAGTGGCTTCGGCATCTGCAGTCAGAGGAACCGAAACCTTTTATCCTAACCCCAGCCTTGCCTACTTTCTCTGCAATTTGGCATTCTTCATGCTTTTTCGCTTTTTTGTAGAACACTTTCAAGACTTTGGCAGCGTCATTGTCTAACAAGTAGTCTATGTGCCAAAACTTTCGCTTGTCCTTTCCAAGATGCCGTTCAACACGTTTCTCCAGACTGCCTTGGGCGGAACCCACGTAGGCGTATAAGCCCCTGTCGAATTTCATGTTGCCCAAAGCACCTATATTTACCATGATATCCTCACCAACAGAGATGATTAGAACGTAGATGCCCTTCACCTTGGTCATCTCAAAGGCTAATCGACTTAATCGTTTCTATTGACCTTGCCACCAATTCGTTAATGTTCAACTTTTTCTCAGCTCGAGAAACTTCTTCAGCTGAAACTGAGAAATGCCTTTTCGAGGCAGCCTTACTTATTTCTACCTTCTGAACCCCAACATCTTGTATTCCAATTCTTCGAGCCAAACCCTCAATCTCAGACACATCTAAACCCACAAGAGGTCGGTGAATAGGAAAGTGTTCTACAGCCTCTTCTTGCAAGCTGAGAAAGTGTAGTACCTTGCCTGCAGGTTTATTGAGAAACTCTCCAGTGACTATCCCCTCAGCGTTTTTCACCTCCGCCACTCGCTGGGCAATGCGATACATTAAACGCTTTGAGAGAACACGCCTCAATTTCTTCGGGCAGTTTTGTTCAATTTGAGCAAGGTTTGGACCGTGAGAAACAATGTAGACCTTCCTCGGAAAACCTATTGCCCATTCAAACAATGTTATGGCTCCGTTTAAAGCGTGAGTTGTAGTTTCGCTGCTGAATGGAGTTTCATTAAAATGCAGTGGCAGAATGGGGCAGCCTCGCTTCATCACCATCCAACAAGCAACCAGAGAGCGTATGTTTCCATTCAGTAAACACACAACCCTAGGCTGAGCACCCAGAGGTAAGCCGCCCACACCTTGCATCCACTCAGTGAAAATGTATGCCTCGTCTTCTCTAACCTCAACGTTCAAGGTTATGTCTGGGCAGCTCAAATCCACGCGCAAACCAAGGTTTGAATGGGTCTCAAGCACTCGACTTCCAACTTCACGGCAAACGTCCTGACTCGTGTAAGCATGCTTGCCAACTCTTCGGCAACGCACAGCAAAACTGCTTCCCTTCTTGAGCTTGAGACCCGCAATCTGAACACTCTTATCTACAATATCGCCTAGTTTTGAAGTAGTTTCGAGGGCTGGAGAAACCGAGGATATGCCAAGCACTCTCGCCAGCCTTGTTGATGCATTTTGAGCCTTTGAAGTTTTTAGGTAGAGTCTGCCGAATCGGCGGTTAAGGGCTTGGTATGGAATGGCATAATGTTTCAACACAGCTTTTATGTTGCCGATTAATCGTCTCTCGTAGAGTTTTCTGGTCCAAATTGCCTTGATTCCTATTTCCCCTCCCAATCGAACGATTACGGTGTCAGACCCTAGTTCATGCTGGGTGGAACTCACAAGAGACGCCCAATATTCAGGGTGTGGATGTCTAATTTATCGTTTAACACACACAGCCAAATTTAAGGAAAGAAAATCCATAAGCTATATATTCAAAATATTCGTTGTTTCTTTCACATGAAATTATTTGAAATGAAAAATTGGTTAATTCGGTTCTTCTTGTTGTTTTGCATTTCCATATTACTCCTAGCAAATATTACCTTTAACGATGCGTCAGCCTACTCTTCTAGCACCAATGGCACCCACCAATTTATTTTTGAACAAGCGAGAAAAATATTGAGAAATGATGGATACAAGTCTATTGCAGACTTTCTAGATTCTATTGATCCTTCTAGCGGACTTACGTATCTGGAAATTCTGATCAAGGGAAGCGATGAAAACGACCGTTTAATTGCGGCTAGTCAACATTACATGGATCCAATGGATCACAGAGGGTTATGGTTTATATGGTATCAGAAAAGCGCTGGGACACTTTGTCAAGAAAGATTTAATCAAGCTATACTAGATTGGCAAAGAGGTGATTATTATAACGCAATGTATAATCTCGGGTGGGCCACACATTTGCTGCAAGATGTAAGCGTTCCCCATCATGCTTGGACGACCTATCTATTTGGGCATGGTAAATACGAGGGCTGGGTTGACAATAATAAGTACTTCTTTGCGGTTGACTCTGGAGGTTTATACTCCTTCTCGTCGTTTCCAGATTTACAATTTTATATTTCAAAGCATTATTCTTGGACAGACGTTTCAGCTCATGATTGGGTGGATTACAATGCCCATGAAAGTCTAAAACACTTTTTGCGTGTCAACTCGCGAATGGCAACCTATGTAACGGATGCCGCTGTCCCTTATGTTGAAACGATTCATCCTTTGCCCAATAGCTTAGAGACCACTTGGGTTATCACCACGTATCAGACTAGTAAAATGCAGCTGCATTTCGAGAAAATATACATGGAGAACAGTTTCGATTACATTTACATCTTCGACAAGTATGACAATCTTCTCGACGTTTACACGGGGCAACATGGGGATTTTTGGACGCCGGAGTACTTAAGCGGAGACGCTTTAAAAATCAAGGTAAAAACAGACTACTCAATGCGAAGCTGGGGGTACAGAATCAAAGAAGTCAGATATTTTGATACGGGGGAAGACTTGTACGGAGCAGCAAACACGCTCTTGCCATTAGCACAACGAGCCACAGCGGGGTTCGTTCACTTCTTCTTCATGAAAGCAGACCTTAACATCAGCCAAGATAATGCTTCAGAGTAATCAATGACACGTGGCTTGTATGAGCCGGGGATGGGATTTGAACCCATGTATAGCAGCTCTGCAGGCTGCCGCCTGACGGCTCGGCCACCCCGGCTTCTGCAACGAAAAAAGATGATGAGACTAATAATTTAATCTTTGTCTCTTAGCCAAGTCTATACAAATCCTAGCAAGGTTCTTTAGTTTAAGTGGCTTTCAGTGAAAGGCATTTTATCGTTGTTCGGTTTCGGACAACGACATATTGTTTTAATTCTAGTGTAACTTTTTGGGCGATTGCTGTTGAGGTCTCTTGAGAACTGCCTACTTGATTGGGTTAGGAATAAGCTTCTTTCTGGGACTGCTTTTCCTTTTTCAAGCATACTACCCTGATTCAATGACGCTCATCACAAACTTGCTGGCTCCATTAATGGCTGGTGTCGCTGTGGTTGCCGCCATCTTTGCTTTGAAAAGGTATTGGGACAATTGGAGCAGTCGACTCTCCAAAATATGGATTGGGTTCACGCTGGGCATGATATTCTGGTTTCTGGGAGAAACCGTGTGGGCTATCTACGTCTTGATTTTGAACGTGGAAACACCCTACCCATCCATCGCCGATGCCTTTTGGTTGATAGGTTATCTTCCCCTTTTAATGGCAATAGACTTATACGTCAGGCTCTTCCGACCCGCACTCTTCAAGAATATGTATTTTATCTGTGCAGCCGTGGTTTCTGCCGTGAGCGTCACACTTTTTGCAGTATTGGTGCCTCCAATCATTGCAGCTGAAGACAACGTTCTGACGCTGAGCATAAGTCTAGCCTACCCTACATTTGACTTAATACTGTTCTCAGAAGCCATCCTGGGCCTATTGATCTTCACTGTGACTAGGTTAAAGGGTAGAGTGGGCGGAGCATGGTTGCTCATAAACGCTGGGATCGTTATGAATGTTATTGGAGACATGCTTTTTGGTTACGCAACCTCGTTTGACGCTTACTTCAATGGTCACCCTTTGGACCTTTTCTTTTACTGGGGGTACATTCTCTTCGCTTTGGCATTTTACACCCACATGAAAGAATTATAGTGTTTCAAAACGTTAAAGCGCTGCTGATTAATCTACGGCTTTCAAGCCCAGAGTTTTGAAGACAGCGTTGTGCACGTTTAAGGCGGCTTTTTCGTCTTTTACGTTTTTTATCAACATGCGTCCGCCGTTGAAAAGGCTAACTTCAATGCCCCCGTCATATTGGAACACTATTACGAATGTAGATCTAAGGAGGATTTTGAAGCGATTCTTCAACCGCTCATAGAGTTCATTTAGGCTCAAGTTGACAGGCTGAGAAGGGTTCACGTTCACTGTGTTGCTTCCACATAGCACCGCCAACGTTTCTCCTGCCCCAACTGGTGGAGCGAGCGCACGTTTTCCGCAGACTTGGCAGTCAGGACGCTTGAAAATCTCTATTGTAGTGAAGTACATGTCTCGGAAGTCGCAGACCATGAGCTTGCCCTTGAGTGAGTTGTTCATGCCAGCGAGCAGTTTAATGGTCTCCATGGCTTGCATCGACCCAATAATCCCCGTTGTAGCGCCCAACACTCCCCTAACGTCACAGGTTGGCAGATATCGGTCATCCAAGTTGGGCAGAATGCATTCTAAACAAGGTGTCTCAGGAGGAGAAAAAACCGAGAGGTTTCCCTCAATCCCTATGGCAGCGCCGAAGACGTAAGGGATTTTATGTCGAACACTGGCACGATTCAGTAAGTAGCGGGTTCGCATGTTGTCCAAGCCGTCCACGATGCAATCAACACCAGTGAACAGTTTGTCAACGTTGCTTTCCCTAACATTTTCTGGCATAGCTTCAACTTTGACGTCTGGGTTTACTTGTCGAATTCTTTCGGCGGCAGCCTCAACCTTTGGATAACGCAGGTTGCTGAGGCTGTACAGCACTTGACGATGTAAGTTATTTAACTCCACAGTGTCTTGGTCGATAAGGCGAATGTGACTCACACCAGCTAAGGCTAGGTAAAGAGCCGATATGGTGCCCAACCCGCCCAAACCCACAACTGCAGCTTTAGAGCGCCTAAGCTTTTCCTGTCCGTTTCGTCCCAACTCTTGGAGTACGATTTGTCTGCTGTAGAACTCTTCAGGTTTGAAGGGGGGCTTGATTTTCACGTGATTCACCTTTAAATGAGTAGGCATCTTACGATACTATTTGTGTTCTATTTCAGTTATTTGTTTTCACTAATGGGGTTCCACTAGAAGTAAAAATCTATTCCGAATCTGAATTAGAAAGTCTCAAAATTTTTACTTAAGCAAAGACAAACACTTGCAAGGCATGCAAACATGAGAACTGCATATTTGATGAGCCTAGTACTGAGTGTCAGCCTAGCGTTAATCTACCTTTTTCAAGAAAACTACACGGATTTCATGTACCTTTTTTCAAACGCCTTTCCCCCATTCATTGCCGGGCTCGCCGCAGGTGCGTCCGGGTCTGCTCTGATCAAGTATTGGGGAAATCCCAGCGACAAATTTTCAAGAGTCTGGCTTGGCTTCCATTTGGGAATGGCTTTTTGGTTTCTGGGCGAAGTAGGGTGGGCGGTTTATACTTTGGTGTTAAGGGTGGAAATACCTTATCCTTCGATTGCGGATGTGGCTTGGTTAATTGGTTACGTGCCTCTTTTCATTTCTATCCACTTGTACATAAGTGCCTTCCGATTTGCCATTTCTAAGGCAATGTACGCAATAGCAGCCGTGGCAGTGTCAATCGGGAGCTTTGCCCTCTTCCTTTTCCTGGTGTCTCCCGTTCTAGGAGCAACGGCAGAAGCAGAGGTCACAACTTTAATGGTTGACATAGCCTATCCTGCCCTTGACCTCGCCTTGTTTTCTATTTCAATTTTGGGTCTGCTGATATTTGCAAAGGGAAAGATAGCCTTGACTTGGCTGCTAATCAACGGTGCAATCTTAATGAATGTAGTAGCTGACATACTCTTCAGCTACACGATGTTGCAAGACACATACTACAATGGACATTTCTTAGAATTGTTTTTCCACTGGGGCTACATTCTATTCGCTTTAGCCTTCTATACTCACAGGAAGGAAATTTAGGCGAAGTAAAAATAGGCGCGAGACACAAGACCTAGCTTCAATGCAGAATTCAGCTCCCTAGCACTTGAGCCTCAGAGTTATTTGGTTTTTAAGGTCAGTGCAGTGATTGCACCTGCAAATGCAGATAAGGATATTCCAAAAAATGTCAGTGAAATCGATTGAGTCGTTTGTATAAGGTATCCCGCGAGAGGCGCTGAGAAAGTGATTCCGATGTTTTGGCAGAGAGTCACAATGCTAAACGCTGTTCCAGCCAAGTTCGGGGGCAAGCTACTTGCAGGAATAGTCATGACTATGGGTGGGACCATAGCGGCTGCGATGCCTAAAACTATCACAGAGAATCCGAGAGCAAGGTCAAATGCGTAGGCTGTGGCGATAAGGGCAAAGCCTAACAGAAGTGAGCCAAAAACAAGGAAAGGCTTTCGCCTATCCGACTTGTCAGAAGCCCAGCCGAAAAGAGGCACACACATCACCGCGGCATACATTAGAACGCTGGTTAAGAGGCTTGCGGACAATTGGTCCAAATCTTTGTAAGTTTGAAACAGCGTGGGTGCCCAAGACAAGAACGCTATGGCTGTGGTGTTGAAGAACATCCAAACTAGGCTGGCTTTCCAAACTTCAGCGTTCTTAACTGCCAGCTTAACCTCTTCGGGTCCACTAGTTTTGCGTTCGCCTTTAAAAGGTCCTTCTCTTACTGCTACCCAAAAGATTATGGCGGCGACAATAGCCACCGCTGTACCTACGTAGAAAGGATAATGCCAGCCAAAATTCTGCTCTAAAATGGTGGCGGTTGGAAACGCTGTAATAGTAGCGACTGGCATGTTTGTTCCGTAGATGCCCATCGCTTTACCCAAGTCTTTGTGAGAAAACCATTGAGGAATGACTGTGGGCATGCCAACAATAATGAAGGCTCCCCCCACGCCTAAAATGAATCTGCCCGCAAGAGCAGTCAAGAAAGTACCTGCAAGAGCAGTTGTGAAGCTGCCCACAGCAACCAAAAAAATGGACAGAAATCCAAGCGAACGAAATCCGTATCTGTTGATTACAAAGCCAGCTGGTAAGGCCAGAAAAATTCTTGGAACCACAACCATGGACATCAACAAACCAGATTCGGCTTCGCCCAAACCAAAATCTTCTTGAAAGGTCTTCAAGATTGGGGGAATCAACTGAAAAACAAAAGCGAAAGCAACAAAAGTGAAGAAAGAGGCGAACAAAACAACCCAACGATAGTTCGACGGTTGCGACAAATCTTTTCTTTCCTCAATTTGCTGTTTAACCAACATCAATGACCGTCAATCATATTTGATTTGCGATGGTTGCTGCAAAGAATTATGACAGCCGCTCTTTAGATTTTTTAGTGCAAAATCAGTACTTTCAGAAGAGATTTTTTGTCGGTAATAGGCGCCTAGAAAACTGATTCAAAAAGTTTTATATAGGAAATTTCCTATAAAAGGATAATAAAAAATATAAGAAATAACAAAAATGGTGATTGACTTGGCACTACCATTCGACTATTTGGACAGCATGGCTTGGGACATAGCTGTAAGCGCGGTTTTGCTCGGCATAGCTGCCCTTAGACTTCCCTATAAGGCATCCTCGGATTCGGTTGAAGAAGGTGGCAAGAACTTGAGAGCGGGATTTGCAGCCGCAATAGGAGCATCTGGGTTCTATCTGTTCATCACTGGCATCGCAATAGGCTTCACTTGGCCTTTCTCTTCGAGCGGCGGCGTCTACAATATACTGTTCGGTGGCGTGGCAGCACTTGGTGGGCTCGTGCTCTTAGCAACATCTGTTGCATTGTTTCTTAACAAGGGCTTAAGCGCAGTTTCCTACTTTGCAGTGGTTGTCGGTTTGTACGCTGTGGTGGACGCCATAGCAATAGTGAACTATAACCTTACGAGGGACCCACAACTCGCGGCTCTAGCATACCTATCATTTGCCGTTGCCGCATTCCTGTCTGTTCCTGCCACTCACTCTGACAACAAATGGCTTAGATGGCTTTTCGCAGTCTTCGCTTTCCTGTTTGCAATCGCTTGGCTTTACCAAGCAGCGAATTTCACTTGGGGGCATCTCAAACCTCCACCGCCGGCATAGCTGATGTCATCTAAAGCTATTTGCAGTAACATCGCTCTTGGAAGTTTGCCACCAACTACCACATTTTTTAAGCAGATTTCACATCTAAATGGTTAAAAAATCCAGTGGCATCCAAATTGAAACTGAAATACTCGTTTAAAAAAGATGCAAAAGATGCTTTCAAATTGTACCTTTCAAAAACAAAAAGCCAAATCGACTCTGAACTGGCAAAACTTGTCTCGAGGCTTTCCGAACTTAATTTTCGTCCTCAAATTGAATATGCAGTTTTGTCTAAGGGCAAGCGACTTCGTCCTCTTCTGACCATTCTGTCGGCGGAAAGTGTTGGCGGAAATCGAAACACAGTCATGTCTCTAGCTTTAGCCTTTGAGTTTATGCACACAGCCACTCTGGTTCACGACGACATTATTGATCAAGATGAATTGCGCAGAGGCAAGCCTGCACTGCACAAAAAATGGTCTGTGAACGACGCTATCTTGACCGGAGACGCCCTAATCGCTCTCTCTGTTGACCTAGCCTCTGAATATGGCGAAACAATATTGAAAACAGTTGCGCAAAGTGCACTCGAACTCTGCGACGGTGAACACATAGATATAACACTCACTTTGAAAGAGGCGACTGAAAGAGCATATTTCAAGAAGATTAGGGAAAAATCGGCTTCACTCTTCAAAGCTGCAGCCTACTGTGGAGCGTTGGCTGGTGGAGGCTCGCACCTAGAGGCTCTTTCCCTGGCCTCGTTTGGAGAAAACTTTGGAATCGCCTATCAACTGAGAGACGACCTCCTGGACTTAACACTCAAAGAAAACTCGATTTTAAAAGACCTTCAAAGTGGGCGGGTCACACTACCATTGATTCACTCATACGTTTCTAGCAGTGCCCACAAAAGAGAAAAGCTCGAAAACATGCTTCAAAACTTGGTGAAAAACAGCATTAATTCCAAAATTGCAGAAAACATTTCACGCATCTTAAGCCAGAAGGGTTCAATTAAGTTTTGTGAAGAGAAGATAGATCAACACTTGCAGCATGCTGTTGCAAGCATCGCCCCGCTCAAAGACACTGAGTACAAGAATTATCTTGTTGAAATGGCGGAATCCTTGAAATTAATGGAATGAGTACACTTCAAAGAGGGAGAAGAGCAGTTTGTGGTCGAAGAGAAGACTCAAGAGTTGGATTATAGAGTTGAGGTCTTCATTTCTAACAGCCACGCTAGTTCCAATTCTACTGGGAACATCCATAGCTTGGGCTAGAAACCGCGCCTTCAACCTAGAATATTTTTTGCTCACTCTTGTGGGAGGAGCTTTTCTACATCTTGGCACAAATGTGGCTAACGACTATTTCGACCACAAGAGCGGCAACGATGAAATCAACAAGGAGTTTGTCAGACCCTTCAGCGGCGGCAGCCGAACAATTCAATTGAAACTGTTGACGCCAAAAGAGGTTCTTTCCGGAGCACTTCTATTCTATGCGCTTGGGATTTCAATTGGACTGTACTTAACGTGGACCAGAGGCTCTCTAGTACTCGTCCTAGGGCTAATTGGCTTACTCTCTGGATTTTTCTACACTGCTCCGCCATTGAACTGGGCGAATAGAGGATTAGGTGAGGCTATTGTGGGGATCAATTTTGGAGCTTTAATGACTCTAGGCGCATATTACGTTCAAACGCAGACGCTGGCAATCGAACCCATCATAGCTGCAGTTCCAGTTTCATTGCTGATCGCCGCAGTTCTCTACATCAACGAGTTTCCTGATTATGTTGCCGACAAAGCCATTGGAAAGAACACGCTCGTCGTTAGACTGAACAGAGAAAAAGCAACCATCGGCTACGCCTTTCTCACTCTAGGCGCGTATGCAGCGATTTTCCTCAGTGCAACAGCGGGAATGACGCCAATTTACACGTTGATTGCACTAGTAACATTGCCCTTGGCGGTCGAAGCAGTACAGCATGCCAAGAAGTTCCATTCAAGCGCATTAAAGCTGGTTCCGTCTAATGCCTTCACGGTGGTATGCCATCTGTTCGCGGGTCTCATGATTTCTTTGGGTTATCTTGTGTATGCATTCGACCCCTTCAGCGTAGGCTACATTCTGGGCATTTCTTTTATCGGGATATGCGTTGTCTTCATTTTTCTCTCGTATTTGAAGATTGAGAAGCAGAAACGCTTCTAGGCGCCATGTGTAAGTTGTAGGCTAAGAGATAAATCGAGTTCGTTTGATGGTCTCTAACGATATACATGTGTGAATGCCTACGATGCCTGAGATGCTTCTAATTTTTGCGATGAAGCTGTTGAGGGCTTTCATGTCACCGAATGTGGCCTTTAAGAACACGCCGCATCTTCCACTTAGGTTGTAAGACTCTATCACTTCTTCTATGTTCACGATTTTTTTGATTATTTCATCGGCGTGTTTTAGGCTTGGATAGACCGTTATGAAAGCTGTGATAGTCCGCCCAAATGTCGCGTCGTTAATGTCAATGGTGAAACGTTCGATGACGCCTTTGTCCTTAAGCCTCACGACTCTTTTACGAGCGGTCGACTCCTCAACGCCAAGCTTCTGTCCAAGTTGCCTGTAAGAGATTCTGCCGTCTTCTTCCAGTATCTTCAAAATCTGCTGGTCAATTTCGTCGATCTTTAACATTTTAATTGCACCTCTTGGTTAGATTATTTAAAAATATAATTTTCAAAACTATCTATTAAATTTTTCCTCTTCTGGGAATTTTTGGTCATTCAATTATGTTTTTCTGGGCTTTCCTTGCTATTTTTCCGAATTGATCGTTTGCTGGGTTCTTTTCCGAGATAAGGAACCTAGTCGCATAAAAATAATAAATAGAATAATGACTAAAAAACTATTAGAAAGAAGATAAAAATAATAAATATTAGGAAGTATACCAATTTAAGTGCGGAGATAAAAGCCTTTGATTGAAGTGGAAGCGTATCGTGCTCTTTCAAGCAAGTCGAGACTGGATATCCTGAAGTTGCTTTACAAGAAGCCTATGAGTGTTGAAGAAATCGCTGTAAAGCTAAGTCTTCAGCCAATCACTATTAGGCATCATTTGCAGTCTTTGGAAGAAGCAGGATTCATAGAAGCCTTCGAAGAAAGAGCGGGCTCTGTAGGAAGACCAAAAATCTTCTACAAGATAGTTAAAGAACCACCACTGGTGAGCTTTCCGAAGCGGCGCTACATGACACTGACGAGCTTCATGATAAACACCCTGCAGTCTGTTCTTGGGACAGAGAGAGCCAAGAAAGTTCTTCATAGAGTAGGCTTCGACATGGGAGAGAACACTATAAAACGGTTAGAATCTGAAAATGCGGTAAAAGACTGGTCTTTGAAGACTTTTGAGCAGCTCTTCATTAAAGATTACTTGGAAGAAGCGGGCACAGAACCCGAAATTGTTGAGACCACCGACAAGAAAATAGTATACAGATTATACAATTGCTTATTCTTTGAACTGGCTATGAAAATGCCTGATGTGATGTGCGATGTTCTTCACCAAAGCTTCCACGAAGGGGTGACAAGTACCATGGGCAAACGCACGAAGATAAACAGAATTACGTGTATGGCAAAGGGCGACCTTTACTGCGAACATTCATGTGAATGGCAAACCAAATAAAACGCTTGAGAAATACCACTACGCTTGTACTTGCCTCTGAATCGCATACTTCATTATTTTAAGGCCTAAAAAACTCCCGACTATTCCAACTGTGATGTCTCGCAGCAAACCAAAAGTCCATATGAAAACTAATCCCTTGACTGGCAGGAACCCCACCAATGTAAGAACCGAGAGGGCTGTGAGTGACATGACAGCACTGCTCCAAATTGTTGCCACAATAACATGCTTTGACTTTGTGGCGTTGGTGGAAAATCCGAGTGGATGCATGTATAAGTCGTAGGTTAAGCCGTATAGAAGAACGGCGGGAAAGAGGTAGATGGGAAAAGGTGTGGGTATAACAAGAGTGAAAATGGCTCCTGAAATAGCGCCCATGAGGGTTGAGGGCCCAAACTTCATTGTAGAGGCAGCTAATAATACGAAAATAGCCGAACGAATGAAAAAGGTATCAACGCCGTGGGTAACTCCGCCTACAGTGACGCTTGAAATGTAACTGTAAACCACGTAAATTGTTGAAAACAGTGCAGTAAGCGCCAAGTCTCGAGTGGAGAGACCTCTTTTATGCTTATGATAGGAGTGCATCAACAATCATCGCCAAGAATATTAGGGCTAAGTAAGGACTCGAAAACTTGAAAACAATCCATGCATTCTGTTTGGTTGGGTTGAAGAAAAGCCAAAGATTCAGAAGTGACATCGTGCCTCCAAGAATGCTTGCGGTTGCCAAGTAGACTAACCCGAACGTGTTTAAGTAGAAGAGTAGTATTGAAAACGCAACCAGAAGAATTGACGTGGAAACGATGCATCTGAGAGCCTTTTTCTCTTCAGCAACAACTGGCAGCATTGGAACATCTGCTTTTTCATAATCTTCTTTGTATCGAACTGCCAAGCTCCAGATGTGATTTGGTATCCATAGAACAACCAAAGCCGCCATAACAATCATAGTCAAGCTTATGCTGTTTGTGACAAAAACCCAGCCGAAGGCTGCAGGCAAGCCTCCGCTTATTCCGCCTAAAACTATGTTTATGGGATTTCTCCTCTTCAAAACCAAACTGTAAACGACCACGTTGTCAAAGGCTCCGAGTGCCATGAAAATGAAGGACAAGAAGTTTCTTATCAGAGCCAACAGAAGGGACAGCGTAATCAAAATCAGACCAAAATATAACGCCCTTTGAGGTGGATTAATTCTTCCTGAAGGCAATGGTCTATTGCGCGTTCTCGTCATAACGGCGTCGATGTCACGGTCTATATAACATGTGACCGCGTTGCATCCGGCGCAACCTGCTGTGATAGCGATTAAGGCTGAGAACCACATTTCGAGTGGCAAGTCAACTGCATTCAAGCGGGAAGCAACTAGTATGGCGGCAAACGACGTGAAGACAAGGAGAAGAACAATTCTAGGCTTTGTGACTTCGACGTAACTTCGGATATTTGTCATCTTCAATTATCCAGTTCCCTGACTTTCTAACAGTTTCAGCTTCATTTCTCAGTCTTCTTCTCGAGTTCTATGCGTTTCCTAACATATTCTCTGCTCAGAACGAAGCCAATAAATAGGAGCAGAGTTCCGATGGTGTGGAAAATAGAAAGAAAGGTCGGGTCGCCAAACCTTTGTATCAGTCCCCCAAAGAAGGGGAAAGCGCCTCCCAAGGCGATGAGTAAATTGTAGTTTCGGGTTCTGTCAAGCCAGAAACTATAGAAGGCTCCGCCAATCAGAAAAATTGATCCAGGAATTGTGAAGAGAGGCGAAAGAATTCGCACATATGAAGGCATGGCTGCTCCACCAATCTTTTCAAAGCCCTCAGCGACCTCATTGGGATCAATAGAGGCTGTGGAAACAAGTGCAGCAAAAGGAATGAAAATAATTATGATGTAGACGAGAAAGTATTTTCCGAAAGGCTTGTGCGTTAACAGGTAAAGAGTTCCTGCCCCAAGTAAAGCTACCATAGGTGCTGCAAGAACATAGTATAATCTGTAAAGTATTATGTTTTCTTCCATAATTTCAGGTTGAGAAACAAATCCAAGGAGCGAGGTAAAAAAGAACATGAAAAGTGCAATTGTCCAAATCAGCTGATGCTTCTTTCGACGCTGAAGATACTGCATCCCGACAAGGACTGTAAATGTCGCTGAAATTATGCTGGTTATAAGGGGAAAATAGTCTATCAAACGGTTTTCACGTTGGTTTTGCGATTTAATGTAATTTCGGATGTTTTGTTCTTCAGATGGTGGGAGATGAGCTATTCGAATAGGCTAGCCCATTCTAAATTGGCTGCGACGATTAAGGTTCCTATTATCACTGCAATCGCGAAGACAATTACCCATGTTCTGAGGCTTCCAACCTCTTTTCTACCTCTCAACGCAACGTAGCCGAGGAGCCACAGTATTATCCATGTTATGTAGCTGTAGAGCCAGATTCCAGACCATGTGCCAGCGGCAGAGTAAACAGCTAACCAAGGCGATTGTTGTCTGATGTAGAAGAGTATTCCAATGAGTATCGAAGTTATTGACGTGCTGAAGAACATGGCAGCCAAACTCCCTGAAACTTTCAGTTCAGACATGGGTTTCATAGTGTCACCTCACTGCGGATATTCTCGTTGGAATCACCCCTGCGCCGATCAATGCCAGTCCCCATAGTATTCCTATCAGCAGCATAATCAACAGGGCTCGTTTCACTGCAGGCTCTTTTACCATGTCTCCTCCATAGTGCCACACAACATAAGCGATGGCTGTAGCCATTAGGGGACCAATCAAACTGATGTATTCCATAGACTCGAAGAAAACCTCATGACCCCAAGGGGCAGTAGCAAGTATTATCGACCTAGCGCTAGTCGGATCACGGGCACGGTAGAAGGTATAGCCATACCCGCCTATGAAGTCCATGACAAAGACCAAGAAAGCCGTTCCCAAACTGATCCATTTGAGTCGACTCACGTCTTGAGCATTGAGTTCCTTGGAAAACAATAGAACACCGACCATCAATGTTGCGGCCATGAGGGCAATTGAGGCTATGAATCCATGTACCAGCATCACTATCTCCAGAAATGTCAATGCCATTTGTTCATTCACACTCCAATTGACCAGCATTTATTAGTTTAACATTATATAAAACTTCCGAAATCTCTCAAGTTGATTCTTAACCTTAGGTCAATTGAAAGATTTTTTGTGCTTCTTTAGGATTACCTCTCTTCTGACTCTCTTCAAGTCTCCTGATGCTATACCAGCCCAAGAAACAATTTCTGTGATAACAACGACAATGAAAATGGCCAGGGCTATGCTTCTCATCCAAAGACCTCCAGTTGTTAGGGCAACTAACAGCAGAGTCACAGCCGTCAGAACGGTTACCAAGGCTCCAGAAGCGTGCACAATCATGCGAGAGTTAAAACTCGCTTTCAGATAATTCTTGTAATCTATCTTCAAGCAGGGTTCAAACTTCGCCGGACCGTCCAGATAGAAGTATTCAAAGTTTACTCCAACAGATTTGCCGGCCATCCAGTGACCCCAAGGATGTGTTCCCACCATCAGGAAAGCTGAACCTGTCAGAAAGAGTAAGAGTTGATCGGATTGCAGCCCATACCAGATTAATACAGCTCCGACGAGCGTTGCCACAGCGGTTAGCGCCAAACCTTGCCTTAAAGTTAAAAAAGGTGGATAAAATTTGCCAAAGAGCGTGTCACGCAGCCTTACAATTCGGTCGAGATCATCTTGAGAGATTTGTTTTTTCATTTTTGCACGGTCTGCAAGTTTCCAGAATTGTCTCAGGCTTGCTTTGGTTGCTCCTTCAGTTTCTATCTTTTGCTCTAATTCTCTGAGCATGTCCTCCATCTTTCATTCCCACTAAATGATTGGATTATTAAAGGAAAGCATTTTTTTCAAGTTAAGAACTCTGCAGACAACTTATGCTAGCGCAGAGTGCCTTCACACACCTATCCAGCCGTTAGTTGCCATCCATCCTAAAATGCTTCCAGCCACAACTACCTCTAAGAGAGTGAGAGCCATTATTCCCATATTTAATCTACTCATTGACTTCTGTGAGAATTGCGAAAGCTGTTGCTTGCTTGTTAGCGCCCCACCTAAATGAAAAAGGCCTATCACGATCACAACGGTAACTATAATAATATTCAACATCGACAGAAATAGAAGGATGCCAGCTAATATGTATCCAAGGAGTTCGCCGGCTTCTACAACTCTTGAATGTATATCCATCATGTTTGCTTTGCCTTTGTGTACCTTGTAGGTGAGGAAAAATTCGTAGGCATTATCAACTGCAAGCAAAAACAGAATAACCGTTGCCATGATGACCAGAGGCATAAAAAAGAAAGTATTTTTAAGATTCTTATAAGCATTATGATTTTATTTATGTATGCAACTAACCGACTTGTACAACAATTCTTACAATCTCTTAGCGTTCTTGAGGTCTCAGCAGACCAGCAAAAGCCATCTTTTAGAATTTGACATGGTGTCCTCTTTCGGGATTCTTTCTGCTTAGATTCGATAGTCTCCAATCTAAAAAGTGGATAAAAACTATAACTATAATAAAAACCGTTACCTTTAAGTTAACGTGTATTATCTGCTTTAATTTCTAGGAGAAAACCAAGATGGGCGCAGAAGCAGCTGCTGAGGTCGAAACCAAGGAAACCATACGTTCCTCTCGTCTTGATCGCAACTTTCCTAAGGAGGTCATGAAGCATCATGGAGGCGAAAAACTACTCCTATGCTACCTGTGCGGTTCCTGCGCAGGAGGATGTCCTGTCGGCAGGCTCACAACCGATTACAATCCTCGCCAAATAGTGCGAATGGCCTCGCTTGGATTAAAAGATGAAGTTCTCAAAAGCAATTCATTATGGTTCTGCACCGCTTGTTTTACCTGTACTGACCGTTGTCCCCAGGGCTTGGAAGTGGCGTCCATCATAAGGGTTATCCGAAATTTAGCAGCAGAAAGAGGAATAGTTCCACAAGTCTTCAAGGAATTAGGCTCTAATATTTTGGAAACAGGCCTAGCCTACAAGATTCCTGAATTACGACTCAAAAAGAGGGAGGAGCAGAAGTTGCCTCCACTGCCCCTATCTGACACGAAAGCTGTTGACAAACTTCTGGAAGCTACAGGCTTTCCGAAAATGATTAAAGAACACCCTAAGAAGGAGGCTTAAGGATGGCTGGATTGCGTTACGCATTTTTTCTCGGTTGCACCATCCCCTACAGAGTTACAAGTTATGAGGTTTCCGCCCGAAAGGTTGCGGCTAAACTCGGCATAGAACTGGTTGAAATGCAGGGTTTCAACTGTTGCGGATTGCCCATCGACCCCATAAGCCATGACGCCATGCTTGTTCTGGCTGCAAGAAACATCTGTCTAGCCGAGCAACAAAATCTCAACATAACAACGCTCTGCACTGGGTGCGCTATTACTCTACGCAAAGTCAACAGAATGCTCAAAGAAAACGAAGAACTCAGAGAGACCGTCAATAAACATCTTAAAGAAGTGGGCATGCAGTTTAAAGGAACAATAGAGGTCATGCACTTTGCTCATGTTCTCGCCGAAGACTACGGCATAGAAAAAATAAAACAGCATGTTAAGAAACCGCTCGCTCAGCTTCAAGTTTCAGAGCATGCTGGATGCCACTTTCTGCGCCCCATAGAATACGCAGGCTTCGATGATCCAGAAGACCCAACAGTGCTTAAGGAATTGATTGAAGCCACAGGCGCCAAATACCTAGACTACATGGATAAGACAAATTGTTGCGGTTTCACTGTCATCGCTATAGACGACAAGATTTCTCTTCAACTGACTGGAAGCAAGCTCAGCAACATGCAAGATGTTGGGGCTCAGGCGGTGGTAACCGTGTGTCCATCTTGCTTTCTGATGTTTGACGTTCAACAACCCCGAATAGAACGCGCCTTCGGCAGAACATTCAGCATGCCAGTTGTTCATTATACTCAACTGCTGGGACTCGCCATGGGAATGAGCGCCCATGAGCTTGAACTCGACACACACAGAGTTGCAGCCACGAACCTGTTAGGCAAAATCGGTTGAGGGGAGGAAAAACTCCTTGCCCGAAAAACCCAGAATAGGCGTGTATGTGTGCCATTGCGGCCTAAACATAGCGGGCGTTGTGGACGTCAAAAAAGTTGCTCAAGACGCTAAATCCCTTCCAGGAGTGGTTATGTCAAAAGATTATCGATATCTTTGTTCGGTTCCAGGGCAAGACCTAATTAAAAAAGACATCAAAGAACACAAACTCAATCGGGTGGTTGTAGCAGCGTGCACGCCTAACATGCACGAGGCAACGTTTAGAAAAGTCTTGGAAGAGTCGGGAGTAAACCCCTACCTTCTAGAAATAGCCAACATTCGGGAACACTGTTCTTGGGTTCACAGAAACGAGCCTCAGAAAGCCACAAGAAAATCAACAGAGTTAACAACGATGGCGGTGGCTAGAGCCAGAAGCCTAGAGCCCCTCGTAGTGAAAGAGGTTGATGCGCTGAAAAGCGTGCTCGTCATAGGTGGAGGAATAACCGGCATAAACGCCGCCATCGACTTAGCGGAAATGGGTTTTCAAGTTTACCTTGTGGAGAGAAACGAGAGTGTTGGAGGACGCATGTCTCAACTCGACAAGACCTTTCCAACACTGGACTGTTCAACATGCGTGCTCGGCCCAAAGATGGTGGAAGTTTATCGACACCCCAACATCAAGATTCTGTCTTATTCTGAAGTTGTGGGTTTAGAAGGATACGTAGGCAATTTTAAAGTTCAAGTTCTCAAAAAACCACGATATGTTATTGAAGAAAACTGCACAGGTTGCGGTGAGTGCTCCACCGTATGTCCAATTGAGGTTCCCAACTATTGGAACATGAACATGGGTGTAAGGAAGTGCATATCGCTCCCGTTTGAGCACGCTGTTCCCCTAATTTATAGAATTGACATGGACAACTGCATCAAGTGCTATAAGTGCGTTGAAGCCTGCGGCGCTAGACAAGCCATACTATTTGATCAAGAACCTGAAACAGTTGAATTAAACGTGGGAGCGATTGTTGTCGCAATAGGTTTCGACCCGTATGACCCAACCAAGGATGAACAGTATGGTTATGGGGTTTATCCAAACGTTATCACAGGCTTAGAAATGGAGCGGCTGCTCAGCGCAGCAGGGCCAACAGGCGGAGTGATAAATCGACCCTCCGACTTGAAAGAACCAAAACGCGTCGCCTTTGTTCAATGTGTTGGGTCAAGAAACCTGAAACGAAATCCCTACTGCTCACGGGTCTGTTGCATGTACTCGATAAAGCATGCGCGGCAGCTTAAAGAAAAGCACCCAGAAATGGAAGTTGCCGTTTACTACATGGACATCCGAGCGTTTGGAAAAGGCTACGAAGAATTCTATGAGCAAGCTGGCAGAGAATACAAGGTTCAGTTCATTCGTGGGCGAGTGTCCGAGATTACAGAAGACACAAAAACACACAATCTAATCGTGCACGCTGAAGACACTTTCCTTGGGAGACCCATGGAACTAGAATACGATATGGTTGTTCTAGCCATAGGACTAGAACCCCACTCAACTACGGATAAAATCCAAGAGATTCTGAAAATCGCCAGAAGCCCAGACAAATTCCTTCAAGAAGCCCATCCCAAACTTAGACCAGTCGACACCCTAGCCGCAGGCATATACATAGCTGGCGCATGTCAAGGACCCAAAGACATACCAGACAGCGTGGCGCAAGCCAAAGCAGCAGCTTCAAGCGTGGCAACACTTCTCCACAAGGGCAAGATTAGGATAGAATCAATAATAGCGTCAGTTATCGAAGATGCTTGCACAGGATGCGGCAAATGCCTAAAGGCTTGTCCATTCCAAGCTATCAGTCTAGACCAAACGAGAAATGTTGCGACCATTGTGGAAGCCAAATGCAATGGTTGTGGCTCATGTGCAGCTACCTGCCCGGTCGGAGCCATGCAGCTTCGCCATTACAAGGATGACCAGATTTTGGCCATGATAGAAAACGCTGTTCCTTAAGCGGAAGAGAGGAGTGAAGGAGGAAGTCGCAACGCCAGCATTTGAACCCCGAATCATTGCCTTCTGCTGCAGCTACTGCGCCTACCGAGCGGCGGATCTGGCTGGCACAAGCAGAATGCAGTATCCTCCAAACGTTAAGGTTATTAGGGTTCCCTGTTCCAGCAAGGTTGACATTACCTATATATTACGGGCTTTTGAAAGCGGCGCCGACGGAGTGTTCATAGCTGGTTGCCTCAAGGGCGGATGCCACTTCGTGGAAGGAAACCTCAAAGCTGAACAGCGAGTGATGTTCACAAAGGGTCTCTTAGACGCTGTTGGGATTGAGGCAGAAAGACTCGACATGTTTTTTATGTCTTCATCCATGGCTAATACGCTTGTCAACACCATGAATTTGATGATTGATCGAATTCGCAAACTCGGTCCCCTTCCTCGGAAATGGCCAAGTCTAACACAGAAGTCGCCTGATATCAGTAAAAGAGAGTTCCTCTTTCAAATGCTGAAAAACATGAGATTAAAGGCGCCCGAAAAACCAGTTCCAGTTCCACCCGAACTTGAGGAGTTCGGCAGAATAGAATGTAATCTTGCAGCGTGTATCGGATGCAAACGATGCGGTGAAGTCTGCCCAGAAAAAGCCATCGATTTTAAGATAGAATTGGATCTTCCACTCATTCTTCAAAATATCGTTGCCAGCAAACAAGAACGCGTCACTAAACGCCACATGCTGTATGAAACTTTGGCGAAAATCGCAGTTAAGCCATCTTCCAGAATTATTCAAGTTCCCAACGAAATGGACGAATTCTGCAAGCTGCAGTACAATCCTAAAAAATGTGTGATATGCGAAAAATGCGCCAACATCTGTCCAGAAAGGGCAATAAAAATCGTGAAAGAACTGGATTTGCCAGTTATTCTTTCTTAGGGCTACTCGACTTTGTGGCATATGCTGCCTTAAGCAACTTTGTGCCCAGATCCATTGCTTCGTCAGGCTCTAGCGTGAATTTACTCAATTTGTCGGTTTTTATTTCAACTTCGATTTTTTTGCCGAGTGCGTGAACCGTTATCCTAGCTGGCATGAATCTTTCACCTTTTCTATTTTTACTTCTTTATAGGTCCGAGTTCTTTTAAGTCATTTACCAATGATTCTGCCACCGTAGAGAATTCCTTTGGGTCGGCGGCGCACACTGGTGCTGTTCTTATTCTTCTGCTGTCTAAGCCAATTTCGTCTAGTATGCTCCTAGCGAATTTTACCACGTTTTCGGAGTAGATGTTGCCCTTCATGTGTTGGCAATTGGGATATAAACACCCGACGAGGAGGATTCCGTCTGCCCCGAGCTCAAAGGTCTTGAAAATGTGGTAAAGAGAAACCCATCCTAAGCATGGAGCACGTAATGGCAACACGTTTGCTGGATACGACATGCCGCCCATGCCTGCCATGTCAAGGGTGGCGTAGCCGCATTCGTCGCAAAGAAACGCCACAATTTTTGGCATCATGGAGCCGCCGTCTTTTGAAAGTAAACTGCCTACTTGACTCAAGAACTGTTCATCATTCCACCTTGACAATTGAATGGCGCCGGTAGGGCATCTGCTGGCGCATGAGCCACATCGGTTGCACCCGAACTCATCTATTCTTGCCACTAAGCCTACGGGGTTTTTGCCCTCAGTCTTCACCATTTGAATGGCTTTGTAGGGGCAAACCTCAACGCAGAGTTCGCATGCATCACAGTTGGATTCGTCTACGTAGGCAACGTCTAAGTCTTTTTCAAACTTGTCTTTGGAGAGGTCGAGGATAGCCCGAAACGCTGCAGCATCAGCTTGCGTGATGGACGCTGGAATATCCTTGGGACCATGGGCTCCTCCGCAAACGTATATACCCTTAACCGTGGTCTCTGTGGGTTTTAGTTTCGGATAGATTTCTTTTATGAAGCCGTAGTTTCCAATATCTATTCCTAACAAGCCTGCTAACTGATGATTTCCGTTTGTAGGAATCATGGCTACAGAGAGTACAACCAAGTCGGCTTCTATCTCGAGAGGCTGGCTCATTGTCGTGTCTTCCACATTAATAATCATGTTGCCGCTTGCGGGTTCTCTTGTAATCGCGGATGGTTTGCCCCTCACAAATTTCACGCCGAGTTCCCTAGCTTGGGTAAAGTACTCTTCATACTCCTTTCCAACTGTTCGTATGTCCATGTAACAGAAATAAACCTCAACATCCTCTCCATACTCTTCCTTAATGTGTATAGCATGTTTCAGCGCCAGAGTGCAACAGACATTAGAACAGTACGGATTGGTTTTCGCATCTCTGGAGCCCACACACTGAATCATCACAATATTTTTCGGAGCCTCACCGTTCGATGGCTTAACCAGCCTTCCTTTACTGGGTCCGTAAGGATCCATGATTCTAGCGAGCTGCAACTGCGTAAGAATGTCTGGATAAACTCCATACTTGTATTGTCTGATGCCCGACGGGTCGTATTCCTGGAAGCCAGTAGCAACAATAATCCCACCCACCTTAAGCTGTGTTTCTTTTGTTTCGTCTTTGAGGTTAATGGCGTTTGTTGGACAGACCTTAACGCATTCGCCACATCTAGTGCAGTTGTTCCAGTCTATGACGTAAGTTGGCGGTAAGGCGTTTGGGTAGGGCAAATATATTGCCCTGCGTTTGCTCCAACCGCTGTTTATGTCGTCAGCCACATCGACGGGACAGACTTTTGCACATTTGCCACAATTGATACAGAGGTTTTCATGAACACCCCGAGGCTGGGATGAAACTTTCACTTCAAAATTGCCAAACGAACCCTTGACCCCTTTAACCTCAGACAAGGTGTAGAGTTTCATATTTGGGTGCTGAGGCAACCCAGCCCTATAGAAACACTTCCTAATACCTTTCATAAATTCAGGTGAAGAAATACAGAAGGCACCGTCGTTTGCGGGAAAAGCTAGTCCTAACTTTAACGCGTTTCCACCCACAACGGGAGCTTTTTCGATCAAGTGAACAGGATACCCGTAATCCGCTACATCGATGGCGGCTTGAAGCCCTGCAACTCCTCCGCCAATGACTAACACGGATTTGTTGACTTCGAATTCCTTCTTTGCAATGGGCATGAGTCTTCTGGCTCGTTCAACCGCGCCCTCAACTATTCTTCTAGCCTTTTCATTGGCACCCGCTGGGTTGTCTCTATGTGCCCAAGCACACTGTTCACGTATATTGGCCATTTCTAAAAAGTATGGATTGAGACCGCTTTCAGTTAAGCAGTTTTTGAAATGAACCTCGTAGACCTTGGGTGAACAGGCAGCAACCACTATTTTGTTTGCACCCTTACGAACTACTGCGTCTATTTCTTTTTTTCCTTCTTCGCCGCAGAGAAAACTGTGCCTCTTAACGAATTTGACTTCTTCCATCTTTGAGGCTATGTCTGACAGCTGTTCAAAATCTATGACTTTGGAGAGTTCTCCCCCGCAGTCGCAGAAGAGTACTCCCAGAGCCGTTTTTCTCTTAGACATTTCTTGCCACACTCTTCAGACTTCGTTAATGAGCCACTGCCTCCACAATTTTCTTGGGTGAAACCTTGATTTTGTCTAGCCCTAACTCCTTAGGCGAGAGTCCCAATGCCAACCCGAGTAATTGGCTGAAATACAAAACGGGCACATGAAGTTTCAGATCGAACGCTGAATTGATGTTGGACTGCATCATGTCCAGATTCATGTGACAGAAAGGACAAGCCGTGACTATGCAGTCTGCCCCGTATTCTTCGGCTTTGACTAATATTCTTCGGCTGAGCTCCATCATGGCTTCTTCTTTTATCATCTGGAGCGCTCCTCCGCAGCATCTTGTCTTCCATTCACTCCACTGCACAACCTCCGCGCCAACTGCAGCGGTTAGTTTGTCTAATGTTTGCGGATTTTCTGGGTTATCAAACTTGCAAAATGTTGGCGGCTTTATCATTAAGCAGCCGTAATATGGCGCAACCTTCAATCCTGTTAATGGTTTCACTATTTTCTTTTTGACGTTTTCCAAGTCATAATCGTTTATGACAACGTCCAAGGGATGTCTGACTTCAATCAAGCCCTTGTATTCAAGACCAACTGATGCAAGGACTTTGTTGGTTTTTTCTTTGAGTTTCGGCTTTTCTCTCAGCATTTCATTTGCTCTAGCCAAAAAGTGATAACACGCGGCACAGGGTGCCAATATGTCTTTCTTTTCTCTATCGGCTATGGCTAAATCGCGTGCTGGAAACACAATAGATAGGAGTCGGTCAACGGCGTATGCGGCTGTGGCTCCGCAGCAGTTCCAGTCTTCCATTTCTGCGATTTCTATTCCTAAAACCTTGCACACAGCCTTTGTTGCCATGTCATACTCTATGGCGGTGGCGTGAAGAGAACAACCTGGAAAATAAACGTAAGACAACAGTTTAGCCCTCCTTGTTTTCCTTATCTTCCTCTTCTTCTACATGCTTTGCACTTTGAATCAGGGCTTTCAACTGCTCAACGGACTTTATCTTCTCTGGCGACAGCTTGAGTTTGCCCTTTCTGAAGAGAGTGAGCCCCATAGGCAACTGCTTTATCAGCTTGTTCATGCCTGCTTTGCTCGCAAAGTTCACAAACACTTCGGTTTCGTGCACTCTACCGTATTTCTTCATGTTTTCAACCATTGTCTTATAGAGAATTTGGCCTTCCATGATTTTTGAAGGAAAGCCTTCTTTTATGGCTCGACTCTTCAAGGTAGCCATGACCTCGGGAAGATCTATTTCACGTGGGCATCGTGTAAAACAGGTGTTACAGGAAGCGCACAACCAGATTGTGGTGCTTGAGAGAACGTCTTCCTTCATTCCCAACTGAGCCATTCGCATAATCTGCCGTGGCGTGTAGTCCATCATGAAGCTGACTGGGCAACCGCCGGAGCACATTCCACATTGATAACATGCATAAATGTCGGTGCCAGCTGCATCCTCAACGAACCTAGAAAAGCTGGCGTCGAACTGTTCTCTTTTAACAGTTCTTCCTGTAATCATTGCCTTCTGTTCTCCATGTGTTAGAGATACGTTTAAAGAGAAGGGCTTGATTTTAAGTTTTCGTTCATATCTTTCATAAAAATAAACTCTTCTTCAGAGCTGAAAGTTCTCTAAAAACAGATCCAATCGGAGTTAAGATGGTTCTAAGCGTGAAATCGCTTAAACAGCTTGTCCGTTGACACACAGTTTTTGTTCAAGGCAAGTTCTTTAGGATTTATTCCAAACGCTACTCCCATGAGTTGAGTGAAGAAAACTATGGGCATGTCGATTTTAACGTCAAAAGTTGATTCAATGCTTCTTTGTTTGGCGTCCATGTTGAAATGACATAGGGGACATGGCACAGCTATGCAGTCGGCTTCAACGTTTTTGGCTTCAAGCAAAAGGTCACTGGTCATTTCCATCATAACTTCTCCTTCGGTGAATCCAAGAGAGGCTCCACAGCATCGCGTTTTGTAAATGTAATCCACGTTTTTGCCTCCAATCGCCTCTATTATCTTGTCCAACGAATGCGGATGCTCCGGATCGTCAAAGTTCACTATGTTCGGTGGTCGAATCAACATACAACCATAGTAAGGTGCTACTTTCAATCCATCTAGCTTAACTTTCACGTTTTTGGAGATGTTTTCCAACCCCACATCGTTTAGGAGAACGTCCAGATAGTGCCTTATCTTGACCTCGCCTGTGTATTGAAGTCCAGCATCGTTGAGCAGTTTATCAACCTTGCCCTTCAGCTCCGAATCTTCATGAAGAAGCTTGTTCGCACGAGACAACGTGAAAAAACAGGCACTGCACAAGGTCACGACATCCATTTTCATGCTCTCTGCCAAGGCTAGGTTCCTCGCTGACAAAGAAATAGACAGAAGTGGGTTGTATGCATACACTGCATCCATTGCGCCACAACAGTTCCATTCGGGTATTTCAATAAGTTCTATTCCCAAGACTCTGCTCACGGCATTGCACGAAATGCCATATTCTTGGGCTGTAGTGTGAATCGAACAGCCTGGAAAATAGGCGTACTTCACTTAGACTCCTCCTTAGCTACGTTCGCAAACAGAGAAGACCACTGAACCTTCTGATTCACCTTAGGTGCTTTCAGTTTGAGTTTGCCTTTTCTGAGAAGCGTCCAGCCCAAAGCGGCGTTCTGCATCAGCGCTCGCACGTCAGTCTTGTTTGTAATTTTAAGAAAAAGTTCTGGTTCATGTATTCTGCCATACTTCTGCACGATGTCAGCAAAGGACTTATGAAACTTTGGTTTAATCTCGATTCTGGCTGGAATCTTTTCTCTGATTGCGGTGGTTTTCAAAGCCGACATGAGCAATGGAATATCAATACCGCGTGGGCATCGTGTGGTGCAAGTGTAGCATGAGGCGCAAATCCAAATTGTGGAGCTGGATAAAACCGTGTCTTTCATTCCTAAGTGTATCATTCTAACAATCTGCATTGGCGTGAAATCCATTGCCCAAGCTGCGGGACAAGAACCCGCGCAAATACCACATTGGATGCAGTCTAATACATTTTTGCCGCCTCTCATCTTCATGACATCGGCTAAAAACGACTTGTCCATCATCTGCGAAGTTATCACATGCACATGGTTTCGTTTCATTTCGATTCTCCCTTCTTCAATTTTTTCTCAATCTCAGAACGAACCTTGGATGAGAGCGGACCTATTTTTGAGACCCTGTTAGTGAACACCTCAAACGTGTCCACCATCTTAGGATACTGCGGAATAGTTATAGTTGTTGAGACCAGACGCAGAGATTCGATGCCACACGCTTGCAAGTCTTTCTTCAAACGAGCAACGTGCTCTCTCAGTCTTTCTCCGGTGAACACGCTGTCTTCTCCTTCAACAAACATCACGCCGTCGGCTCCATGAGCGAAGGCTTGCAACAAATGCTTGAAGCCCACTCGTCCGGTGCTTGGCACACTTATGATTCTGATGTTAGTTCCATAGTGCGCTCTTGTCTGTCCAGCTAAGTCAGCCGAGGCGTAAGCCGTGTTCTTCTCAATAAACGCCACGATTTTGGGCGAAACATCGTCTTTCACTTCTACTCCACGTATCTGAGCCATCAACTGATCCTCAGTGCAGTGATTCAGGTCTATGGCATCTTTTAGACAAACTGGCACACATATACCGCAGCCTGTGCAAGACATCGGGTTAATTTCCATTCGGGTACGGAACGTTGACGGCACTTTCTCAACAGCTCTCGCTGGGCAAATCTTGAGGCATTCTTCACACCCATTGCATTTTTCTTCATCAATGACGGCTACCTCTGGCGTTACTGAAACTTCGCCCTTGCCCAAGAAGGTTGCGACTTGCGAGGCTACAGCCATCGATTCAGTAATGGTTTCTCTGATATCTTTGGGTCCTAATGCGCATCCGCAGGCGTAGATTCCTTCTCTTTGGGTGTCAACTGGTCGAAGTTTGTGGTGGCGTTCTAAGATGAAGCCATCAGACCCAGTGTGTATGCCTACCATACGAGCTAGGTTTTCGGTTCCGGAGCTTGGCACAAGCCCGGATGAGAGCACTACCATGTCGAAGTCTTCCTCTATAGGCATCCCAAGCAGGGTATCTGCCGCTCGAACTCGCAGATGACCGTTGTGGGGCATTACTTCGGCTGCGCGGCCCCTGACGAAGCGAACACCGTGGTTTCGAAGTCTTGCGTAGAATTCTTCGTAGCCCTTGCCGTGTGCTCTTATGTCTGTGTAGAAGACCCAGGGCTCAGCGTCCGGAACTTCTTTCTGGAAAACGTAAGCCTCTTTGATTGCGTTCATGCAGCCGATGTTGCAGCAGTATTCACAATAGTCGTTTTCATTCACGTTTTCAACCATTCGACTGCCAACGCAGAGGATGAAAGCTATTTTCTTTGGTTGTTCTCCATTGGATGGTTTGTGTAAACCCTGAACTAAAAGCCGCTCAAACTGAAGATGAGTCACAATGTCTGGGTGCAAGCCGTAACTGTACTGTTTGACTCCCATTGGGTCGAGAATTTCATAGCCTGTGCTGACAACTATAGCGCCTACATTCAACTCCAGAGTTTCCTCTTGTTGAGTGAAATCAATGGAGTTTGCTTTACAAAATTTCTGGCAGACTTTACAAACTCCTTTAGTGAAATATAAGCAGTGCTCTTTATCTATGGAATATGCGCTGGGAACAGCTTGTCTGAAAGGTTGGTAAATTGCTTTGCGTTGGTCTAACCCAACTTCAAACTCGTTTTTGACGGTAACTGGACACTTTTTGGCGCACTCGCCGCAAGCGGTGCACTTGGATGCGTCTACACATCTTGGATGTTTTCGAATTGTAATCTTAAAGTTGCCAGGCGCACCCTCAACCTTTGTTACTTCTGATAAAGAAATTATTTTTATGAGTGGATGTTGCGCAACATAAACCATTTTCGGGGTAAGAATACAAGATGAACAGTCGAGGGTTGGAAAAGTTTTGCCGAGCTGAGCCATATGTCCTCCAATGCTTGGACCCTTTTCAACAAGATACACTTGATAGCCCTTGTCTGCCAACTCGACAGATGCGTTGATGCCTGCGATTCCTCCACCAATAACTAGGGCGTCTCTGTTGACCTTGACTGCCTTCTCTTCCAAGGGCTTAAGAATGCGAGCTCGCTCCACCGCTCTTCCAACAAGGTCTATGGCTTTGAATGTCGCCAATTTTTTGTCATCGTGTATCCAACTGCATTGTTCTCGGATGTTAGCGATTTCCAGAAGGTAGGGATTGAGCCCTTCCTGCTTTACGTTTCGTTTGAACGTTTCAAGATGCATTCGAGGGGAGCAAGCGGCTACAACGATTCTGTTGAGCCCGTGTTCCTTTATTCCATCTCTAATCATCTGTTGCCCTGGGTTGCTACACACGTACTCATAAACTTCAGCGATTTTGACCCCGTTGATAGAAGCGGCGGATTCCTTGACTTTTTCCACGTCCACTGTTGCGCTTATGTTTCCCTCTACGTCGCACCCACAACGGCAGATATATACTCCGATCTTGGGTTCTTGTTTCATTGCATTTTCTCCATGTTAATTTCCTTAAAGTGGGATGGGTTATTCCTAATTAATATCGTATATATAAAAATTTCCTCCTAAATTCTAATATGTAGACAATATAATAAATGATAGCATTAAAATCGCCAACAGAATCCTAGAGATGAAGAGAGCATTAGACTTAGAGGAGAAAGATTGATGAGACAACTTCCAGACATCCCACACTTGGGCGCGATTGTTTTATGTATAACAAGGATAGCCGAAAGTGGTGCCAGCATTGCAGTGATAGCCCTTGACCGAGCTTTAGAAAAACCAAATGAGTTTGTATGTACTCTAAACACTTAAACAACATGGAGCATCATCGCAGGGAGCAACATAGATGCTAACGAGAGTTCGCAACTCTCTTCTGTTCAGCTGGGCAACTCTCTTCAGCGCCATCATAGGGTTGGCGGCTTGTATCTTAATTTTGATAAAAGAGAAACTCCAAACGGAGAAGCAGGCTAGAAATCAAACAGGCGCGTTTCTAGCAGACAAGCGAAGAGTAATGGTCTTTTACCAAGTCTTTTCCAAAGTGTACGATATGCTGAACATCTTTTTCTATACAGACGCCATGCGAAATGAAGTGGTAGAACTGGCAAACATTCGTCAAGGTTCCTACGTGCTCGACGTCGGCTGCGGCACAGGATACACAACCGAGGCTGTTGTGAAAAGGCTAGAGCTGGGCGAGGTAATTGGAATTGATCTGACTCCTCAACAGCTGAGAAAGGCTGCTAGAAGGCTTAAACCCGAAAAAGTGACCCTTAACCTTTCTAGAGGCGATGCAGACCATCTGCCCTTCAAAGATGAAACATTTGATGCTATAGTCTCGGTTGGAGCATTAGAATATTTCCCAAATCCCAAAAAGGCTCTGCAAGAAATGGTCAGAGTTATCAAACCCGGAAGAAAAGTTGTGGTTGGCGGTCCAGAGTCTGAATGGTTCAAGAAAATATCTCTAAACAGAATGCTCTACACACCTTCAGCAAGGGAAGTTGAAGAATTTTTCACTCAGGCTAAGCTGAGAGAGGTTAAAGGTGTTCTGACTGGCCTGAACACTTTTTTCGGGACGAATAAGTATGTTGTAGTAGTAGTTGGAACAAAGTGAATTCGACTAGCTGGGCTGCTTTCTGCTAACCTTTATAAGCATTGCAGCCACGGGCGCGTAGAAGACCCCGAGAAGCAGCAAGATGGGAATTAACTGAAGAACCTCAGCGCCATTAATCAGACCCTGCAGAGAATAGGCGGAGATGAGCAACAAAGATGTGACGCTGTGCGCTTTTATCATGTCCAAGTTGGCAGGAGCCATCTGAACTGGATCGTTGTAGTGCGTTCTCAGAATCTTTATCGACCTGTAGACAAGAGGCAGAGATAAGAGAACGATAAGTGTAACCGCAGGCATGATCTGAAATGCTACAGCGCCAACGATGATGGAATATGTGAAAACCCAGCTGAGAATATACAGTTTAATGCCAACTTTTTTCCCGTATCTGGCTACAAGTGTAAGTTTTCCTGCCCTTCGATCTTCTTCATAATCTGGGATTTCATTTATTACAATCATTGAAAAGAGCATGATTCCCATGGGTAATGTTGCCAGAAAGGCTTCATACGTGAGTTTTTGTGCTTGAACAAAATACGAGCCCAAGCCTATGGTGGTGCCGAAGTTTATGAGAAGCCCTAACTCGCCTAAGCCATGGTGAGAGAAACTTATGGGCGGTGCTGTGTAGAATATAGAGCAGAACAAGCCGAAGAGTCCAAATGCTAGGATGGGTAATCCTCTAAGTATAGTGAGATAAACTCCGATAGAAGCAGTGATAAGATAGCAAACTGTGAACGCCTTGAACATGCTTGCAGAATCGATTAAACCGCTGCTCAGTGTGCCGCTACCTCCAGTGTAGGGGTTTTTTTCTCCCGGCTTCAAGTGGTCAACTGAATACTTGTAGTCGAAGTAGTCGTCGGTCATGTTCAACCCCATGTGATTGATTACAACACCTATCAACACCAGGAAAAAATACCATGGAGAAAACACGTGGTCAACCGCCCAACTGATTATGCCGCCGAGCGTTGCAGGAAAGATGCTGGGAGGTATGAAGTGATATCTGAAGGCTCGCCACCAAACCGTTATTCTTGCTGCTATTCCCTCATTCATTCTAAGAGTCAGACCCCAAACAGTTCCTTTCCTGAATTTTGAGCCCTATTTTTTTATAGTGGGCTTTTTCTTAAGCATTTCGGAATGATAAAAAATATTATAAGAATAAGAAATATAACATCTAATGGCACCTTCCTCTATGGGAGATTAGGACAACGTTGGTAATGGAGAAGAGAGTTGAAAGACATGCAGAGTTTGAGGCTTTAAGGAAGCATGGGATGAGGTGGGCTGTTTTGTTGTCGCTGAGCTTTGACCTCCAACAAAAGAAAGTGTCCCTGCCAAACTCTGTAAACGATGAGCTGCGCACTTCTAGAATGATGTTAGAGTCAGGTTGCTTTTCTGCATGCAACATCTGTTGCCTGCAGGACGGGGTCGAGCAGAAGCTGGTTCTGGAAGCCGTGCCTTTTGGAAGAGAGTATTTGGAGAATTGGTTAGGGCTTTTAGAAAAAGCAATGAAAGGACAGTTGACTCCCGGAGAGGTGAAGGGACTGCCTCTGATAAAACCAATGGTCACAGACTGCGAATTCTTGAGATGCACATGCGACCTAAGAAGAATACTTGCTAGCACTTATTTCTTCCAAAAGAAACAATAATGTAGAAGATTACTAGACGAATTGACCTGCAACCATTACCTAAGGTCACAGCCGGCGGATATATGAAAGAAAATCAGAAATCAAAAATGCCTTTCTCAGTGAAGCTCTGTTCCGACAAAGCCGCGTTTGAAGTGCACCTATTACAGAGGGCTTTACTGAAAATGCAGGATGCAAAGCGTCTGCTGGAAAACGTGAAGGGTTATGAAGTTGTGGTTTACACGCCTCACATCATGATTCTGAGATGCGGAGGCGCTGAAGTAACGCTCTCAAACGATGGGAGGATGTTAATAAAGAAGGTTAAAGACGAAAAGGAAGCCTCTCTGGTTGCACAAAATGTTCTGGGAATCGCTTTTAAAAGCAGCCATTTAAACCATTAGAACGGTCGCGCCTTCGAAACCTCGGGCAATCATTTCTTCTATGTTTAAGCGTTCTTCAGCTTTGTGCACTTCTTCAAGTGTGGCACGAGTCCGAGGCTTGGGTGGTGGACCAGTGCAGCATGAAGCTGGTTTTGTAGAGGCGTCAAAGGTTCCGATTCTTCTGGCTATGCTTTCCACTTCGGTCTTGTTCATCCCAATTAATGGTCTCAGCACAGAAACCTCTGAGAGAGCCTCATTTTCAACACGCAGGTTTCTCAAGGTTTGGCTGGCGTGTTCACCGATTATCTCTCCAGTCACTATCGCCTCTGCGCCTTCTTTAAGCGCAATCTTTTCGGCAACTCTGTACATCATTCTCCGGCAGAGCACACAGGTTAGGTTGCGTGGGCAGTTTCTTAAAATGTCAGCCAAGTCTTCTCCATGGGGCACAACGTAGAGTTTAACACTCTTCTCTGTTGCATGTTGTCTAAGCTTTTTGATGGTTTCCAAAGCCCTCTGCTGGGTTGTTTCATCCGAGAAGGGGGAGTTGTCAAAATAAACAAACACTGGAGTCAACCCTTTTTTCATGGCAAGCCAAGCTGCGACTGGGGAGTCTATTCCCCCAGACACCAGGCAGACGACCTTTCCCTCAAGATTGTTTTTCATCCAAATGCTCCCAGTCACATTTCATGTTGACGCTTCTACTTAACTCGCGCAGTTTTTCTACAGGGCGCATTGATATAAAAATGAGTTGCGCACACTTGGAAGCCGAATTTTCTGTATAGTTTCAAGGCGGCGAGGTTGTTTCCATCTACTCCAAGTTCAACCTGTTTTATGCCCTTCGTTTTTAGCAGATGCAGAGCTCTTTCTATTAGCGCTGTTCCTAAGCCTTTTCCTCGGCTGGCTCTTTTAACTTCGATGTCTATGCTTGTTTTTTCATTTTCTATTGGATCCCATGTAATCTTTCCTAAAACTTCGTTTTCTCGGACGATTTCTATGCTTCTCTCTTTAAGACGAAATGCTTCTTCTTTGATGGGGTGTTCTTGGTTGTATTTGTATTTGTCTAGGTCTAGTTTCATGGAGTAGTAGCATTCGCTTATCTTGAAGCCTGCTTCCCTGAACATTATTAAAGCGTCCACGTTCTCCGGGGTTAAGACGTCAGTTCCAGTTGTCAAGCAAATGTTGCCGAGTGTCGGGTATTCCACGCTTTGGATTCCGTTCTTATAAAAGTAGTCGGTTAGTTCTGCTGTTAACGCTTTTAGAACATCGTTTCTTCTCTGCGCGAAGGCTATTCCTAGAATATACGCCCTTTTTTCTACATCGTGTCCAAACCTTTCTGATAATTCACTAACCCATTCTGGATTGTAGACGGCAACCACGAAACCAACAAGTTTGTTATCCTCCTCAGCCACGAGGAAACATCTAGGCTGAAAAGGCTCAATGTACTCCAAAAATTTCAAGAATTTTTCAAAGTCTCCTCTGAGGAACCCACCTTTCTTTCCCCAAAAATCTCTGTCAGGAAGGTTTTTGGCAAAGTCAAAGAATCGTTGGTTTCCATCTTTTCTCAAAGAACGCACGATTATGTCTTTCGTAACGGTGTCCTCCTTCTTGTGATGCCGCTTGAATGGCTTGAGTATGCAGAATATTTCGGTGGGAGCGTTCCTTTAATTGTTTTCTCAGCGTCGGAACTTGTGAATGTAGCAAACCATAAATAAGTTGATTGAGTCTGTGAAGGGAAGGAAAGAGCTGACTCTCATGGAAAAGTACACGCTCATAGTCACAGAGAAGCCAGATGCTGCTCAGCGCATCGCTGAGGCGCTTGACTTAAAGGGTAAACCCAAGAAAGCGGAGGATAAAACTGTTCCCTATTTTATGGCTAATCGAGACAAACCCTTGGTGGTTGTCCCGGCATTGGGACACCTCTACACGGTTGTCCACGAGCACGGACGAAGAAACTACTATCCTGTGTTCAACTTCAAGTGGGCGCCGAGGCATTTAGCGGAGAAGGGCGCCAAACAAATCAAGGCTTGGATAGAAGTCATAGAGAAACTAGCGGAAAATGCTAACAACTTCATTGATGCTTGCGACTACGACATTGAAGGCGCCATCATCGGCTACACCATTCTAAAATACGCTTGTAATAACAAGGAAGACGTAGCAAAACGCATGAAATATTCTACTTTGACCAAGGCTGAACTGGAGAAATCCTACCAGGAACAGATGCCGCACCTTGATTTTGCCATGATAGAAGCAGGACGAACACGGCATGAAGTTGACTGGCTCTATGGTGTTAACATATCTCGCGCCTTAACCTTAGCCGCCAACCGCTGGAGCGGAAGATACTCCACACTGAGCACGGGGCGTGTGCAGGGACCGACCCTAAAATTCCTCGTGGCCAGAGAGAGAAGCATTCACAGTTTTGTGCCCACACCCTACTGGAGCATACTAGCTGAGGTAGAGATTCAAGGTTCCAAGTATCTTGTGGACTACGAAAAGAAAACGTTCGAGAAAAAAGCTGATGCAGATGCGGTGGTTGAGGCTTGCAAGGGAAAAACTGGTCAAATGGAGAAGATTGAAGAGAAAACGATGCAGGTTACACCTCCGATACCGTTTGACTTGGGCTCTCTGCAGAGCGAAGCCTACAGCCTATTCGGATATACGCCGAGTCGCACAGGCGGCATCGCTGAACGCCTCTACCTAGAAGCGTTAATTTCATACCCTAGAACCAGTAGTCAGAAACTGCCACCCGTGATAAACTACAATGGCATCCTCAAAGGATTGAGTCAAGAACCCACTTATCAAAAACTCGCATCTGAACTGCTTGAGAAAAAAGAATTAAGACCAAGAGAAGGACCAAAAGAAGACCCTGCACATCCTGCTGTCTATCCTACTGGCAACACTCCGGGAAGAGTCTTAGACGAGTCGGAACGCAGAATCTGGGACCTTGTGGTCAGGCGATTCATGGCTGTTTTCGGTGAACCCGGCGTCAAACAAAGCATGAAGGCTTCAATAAACGTTAACGGTCATCATTTCTACCTTCGTGGTAGACGAATCTTAAAAGAGGGCTGGATGCACTTTTACAAGCCGTATTTGCGCACTGAGGAGGTTTCGTTGCCTCCCATAAAAGAAGGAGAAACCATACGACTCATAAACATAAGTCGTGAGGACAAGTTCACAAAGCCGCCGCCTCGGTACAACCCGAGCAGTCTGTTGAAAAGAATGGAAGAAGAAGGCATAGGAACAAAAGCCACAAGAGCAGACATCATCGAGACGTTATACAGTAGAAAATACATCACTGAAGAAAGAATTGTTGTCACAGACCTAGGCTTCGACATAATCGAAGTTCTCCGCAAGTATGCGCAAGGCGTCATTTCGGTTAAGCTCACTCGAGACCTTGAAGAAAAGATGGATAGAATCCAGAACAACAGTGAAAAACGAGAGAACATACTTTTGGAAGCGGTTGAGCGTCTCAAACCTGTGTTAACCCAACTTAAGCAGGAAGAAGAAATCATTGGCGAAGCTCTGAGCAATGCTATCAAGAAAGCCAGGCTGCAAGAACGAATCATCGGCGAATGCCCTAACTGTCACACAGGCAAACTCATGATACTGTTTTCCAGAAGAACAAGAAAACGCTTCATCGGGTGCACCAACTACTTCAAGAACGCCTGCAAAACATCGTTTCCACTGCCACAGCGTGGCACAACCAAGCCCACTGGAAAATTCTGTAAGGGCTGCGGTTGGCCCCTCTTGTTCGTTCACATAAGGGGAAAACGCCCATGGAATCTTTGCTTCAACCCCAACTGTCCAAAAAAAGAGGAGAGGAGAAAACGCCTTGAAATGCAAAGTTTGCAGCAGGGAAGCCCAGACTCCAAGTGAATACTGCGAGCTGCACGAAAAGGCATACCAAAGTATTCGTCAAAAGTTTGAGGTCTGGAAGAAAGCCTCAGGCGTTGAATGGAAAGAGTATCTTAAAGAGATAGCTAAAAACCCATTAACAGGAACATGGGCTAAAGAGGTCGCGGAGAACCTCCTCTCTAAAGAACCATGAAGCCTCACGCATGAAGGAACATTTAAATCGTTTGCATGAGAATCTCTAATAAACGTATGCAGCATGGAAGTGAATTAAGCCCGTGACCAACAGAATTGGGAGGTGGCTGGCTTCACTAGGCTTTACTCTGCGAAGAACTTACTGGAAAATCTCAACTGTTAAACCTTCAGTAGTCGTTGTCGCTACCACTGTTGTTGCTCTTGCTCTGTTTCTCTTGGCTGGAGGAGTCTATGACATTCTAGAGCAACCATTGGCAGCCATTCCCTTTGGCAGAAAAGTTCTGTTCTTCTATCCATACACGCTTCAGGCACAGGCGGTTATCGAGAGTGTTGGTATTATGATTGTCTACGCGATGGGTGTTGCGGGCGTCTTACTCATTTATCAGAGCACCAAATACGCGTACAAACCCCGCCAAGCATTCATGATGCTGTTATCAGGCGTGGTTCTTGTGTTAATTGCTTACATTTACCTCGAGAACCTTGTGTTCTCGAAGCTGTTCCCACCCCAACAAACTTCCTAGGCTAACACAAAGAAAAAACTCTATGATTCAACTTGGCAAAATTGTCGCTCTTCTTTCCAAACGCTGTTCACCAAGGTGTCTTTTTTACACCTAACAAATAAGCTAAAAAGTTGGTCAAAAGATGAATAGGCGGGGTAATCACCAAGACTAAGACAACTGTGAACAAAGGCAGAGGAGACAAAGAAAAGGGAAGGGAAAACAAAATTGCTCCTAAAACAAAATCCAGTTGATCTGCCACAGGAAGCGGCGAGCCCTCAACTAATCCCAACCGTCGCTTGACAAAAGAATGAACAAGATCGCCCACCAAAGCGCCCAAAGCAATCATCGACCCAACTAACACGTTAAACTCAAAAGGAAGAACAAAGTCTGACAACATCTTGGATTGAAGGGCAATGGTTTGAACCAAGCTTGTTAACACTCCTGCAATCAATCCCGCAGCAAAACCTCTGAATGTCTTGTGCGAACCAAAAATCGGTTTTCCATCTGAGAATTTCCTCCCCATGTCGATGGCGAGGCCACCTCCAAAAATGACTGGAAAAGCGTTGGCAACGTAGGCAGGCAATATGAACCACAATGCGTAGGCAATTTCGTAAATCAACAGTGGCATATAGCTCTCGTCTTAGTATATTAGTCGCATAAGAAAATATAATTTAGCATTCACCAAGCGTAAGTTAGATAGTTATAGACCCCCAACTCATAGCAGATAACTTCATAAACACAAAAACAACTCCACCCACTTTCTCCCTCGCTCCACCATTTTGTCAAGCAATTCATACTTCCCTATTCCTTTCATTCGATAGATTTCATATTTGTAGCCTATTAGGATCCAAATAGAGGGGCTAGGCTACCCCAGCGCACACACACAAAAATTGCTACACGTAATCAGCGAATACATCGCTCAAACCGATTTCTCTACCCTTCTTATCCAATTTAATACGCCCCACATGCAAAGACGCGATGTTCGCACCAACAGGCGTATAAACCTTGACGACTTTTCTCTCATAATCAATAGCTTCAAGAACGCCTATCCCCAAAAAATCCTCACTAGCGTCATGCAACGCCACAAGCAAACCCTCTTCATCGCCTTCACGCACAACCTTAACCCTCTTGTTCAACCTATGCTCCAAATCCTTCGCAAGCTCCTCATCAACCCACTGCTCCTCATCCAAGGCTATGAAAACAAACCCAGGAGTTTCCTCGCAATAAAGCGGGGTCGCCGCCAACAACTCTTCAATCCTCTTAATACGTTCCCTTGACAGAGGCATACCCGTTCCAAAAGGAACCCCGGTGACTCTAATCCAACTCAGCGGAAACGACTCGGTTCTAGCACCCCTCAGATACTTCTTGTAGCCCAGTTCACGCAGCATCTTGCGCTCTTCTCGGTCTCGTTTTCGCACTGCAGGAGATGATTCAACGGCTAAGTTTTGAGTCTCAGTTAAAGCCCCTAACAGAAACGTCAGCTCACTCTGCTCCTGAATCCCAACCAACAGGTTTGGTTTAATCTCTTTTGCCAAAGCAACCTTGTATCGAACGGCATCTTCGCCCTCAATCCAGCCGTCAGTATTTATTATCAAAACGCCTACACCACGCTTCAAGGCCTTTTCTTTCATGCCCTTTATTCCCTCAATAACCTTAGTAACAGCGCCACTTGGACTCGTAACTCCGATGAAACAGATGCTCTCAGCGCCTATCTCAAATGGGTCCATCACGGGTTTCGTTAAGCGGCAAGAACCAATGGTTGACGGTGGACCCACATCTGACTGCCCCAAATCAGCATCAATTAGAGCCACACTTCTTCGCTCTTTTAAAGCCCGGTTTGCTAAATACGCTGAGAAGCTAGTTTTACCAGAATCCACCCCGCCCACAACCATCACGGTCACTGGTTTTTCACGACCCAAAACCTGGTCGGCTGCCTCTATCCAAGAAATTGGAATTGTGCTTCCCTCAACCTCGTTCACAGTCGCTTTTTCGCCCAGCGCTAAATCGAACTCCGCCTTATCCTTAACCTCCAGGGGAATACGTTTTCCTTCTCGTATCACAACTCTGACGCCAGTCTTAAGCGGGGCGCCGAGAACTTCAACTTCACCTGAACGTATTGTTACAGAAGCGGGACCATCCACCAATAAGGTTTTGCCCTTTTCAACAATGCGCTTCACTTAGTTTTCCTCCCCTTTACACGCTGATAAGGCTGCCCATGTCTTTGAGCGATTTTCACAGCAGATAAGGCATCTCTTAACCCGCGCTTGTGCAGGTTTTCACCCACGAAACGGCTGGTTCCAGCTTCGCTAACAACCTCGATGGCGACACTTTTAGGCAAAGTTTGGTCTAGCAGAGACAACAACTCAACCGTAACAGAGGGAGCACCGTTTCCAACATTCACAATTTGACACGCAGCCTTCAAATTCGTTAAAGAGTTGACAATGGTGTGCACTGTTTCTTCAATACTAGAACAAGTTGTGGTCTCTAAGACTGTGCCATCGCTGAGCACAGCTAGCCCAAAGGTTTTGCCTGGGTCAACCCCGACTACAATGGTTTCGGCGCTTTTTTTGCCCTGTATCATTCTGACAGCTTCATTAACAACCTCTGCTGGATCTGCATCATTCTTGAAGATCAAGACTTTTGGATGCTTAACGAAGTGGCGTTCTGCAGCTGTGGTGATAACAACCTCGATTACAATGGGAACACTTTCTTGTGGTGTTAGACTGAGAAAGTCTAAGCCTCTGGCTTTTAACTCGTTAACTAGGAGATAGTAAGCCTTTCCAGATACTGTGGCAACCGCAATCTTGATCTTCATGGCATTTTCACTTTTGCATAGACAGCGGAAAATTAAATACTTTGAGCCTAATAATCGATATGGATGTGACGTGACTTCGTTGCAGCGCACTGTTCGCATGGTTCCAACAGGCTGCGGTTCCTTGGACAAGCTCTTGGGCGGCGGACTCTTGTTAAGTGATGTTTCACTAGTCTATGGGGAGGCTGAAACAGGCAAAACATGTCTAGCCATTCAATGCGCTGTGAATGCAGCCCGATTAGGTTGCAAGACCATCTTTATTGATTCAGACGGCACGTTTTCCGCTAGGCGGTTGTCTCAGATAGCCACACATGACTTGGACGAAGTGTCTCCTTTGATAACCCTGGTGAAGCCCTCAAGCTTTCAGGAGCAAGCTCTAGCCATAGATCGCCTAGACGAGTACCTAACCCCAAAGGTTGGGCTCGTTGTTGTTGACTCAGTCACGTCTCTTTACGGAGCCGAAATCGGAGAAGAGAAGGAGGCAACATTCTCGTTGAATCGAGAGCTCGGAAGGCAACTGGCGTGTTTGGCGCAGGTTGCCAAAACAAGAAAGGTGGCTACGCTTCTCACGAGTCAGGTTCGCAATGTCTTTATGGGGGGTTTTGTGGAGATGGAACCTTTGGCAACTCGTGTTTTGCGGTTTTGGTCTGACATAGTTCTTAACTTTAAGCCTGCGAGTCAGGGGAACATGTTGAAGGCTGTTTTGGAGAAGCATTGGGAAACTAAATGCCCGGCAAACTGCTATTTAGTTATTGAGGAGGCTGGCGTCTGTGACTACAAGCGCTGATTATGTGAAATAATTTTTGTGTTTGTGTGTGCGCTGGGCTAGCCTAGCCCCTCTATTTGGATCCTAATAGGCTTCAAATATGTTTGTTGAGAGGGATTGAGACGGGGATAGGCTTGTCTGGAGCCTTTTTGTCATGTTCTTGCGTTTCGGAAGAATTTTTCTAACATATATAGGTAGTGGTCTGGGTTTTTTGCTACTTTGTCTTTGTAGCTTGTCCAGTTGTCGAGTATGCGGAGCAGTTTGATTGCTTGCGAGTATCCTTTTTTGTTTTTAAAGTAGGCTATGGTTTGTTTTCTTGTTGGCGGTAGTTTTCCAGTTTCTATGAATGCGAGGTATGAGAGGTAGACGTAGGTGAACTTGAACTCGTAATATGTGACTCTGGCTTTTCTTTCGGGTGGATGAGGAAGCATCAACCAATGACGGATTGAACTCAACTCTTCTCTTCTGCTATGGCTTAAGTACTGCCTGACTTCCTCTCGGGTTGGCATGTTCACCTCAATTTTTCCATAGAGCGGTTTTGCATACACAAACTCAAGCAAATGCCCCTTTGGCAAACCTTCAAGGTCGCGAAGGCTCAGCAAGTAAGCCGTAAACCCAGAATTTCTTTGAAGCAGATTTCGCACAGTCTTGATTACGTTTTCATTGACATTTTTGACGATTATTATGGAGTCGTAGTCGCTCTCCGCATGGGCTTCACATTTCGCTCTGCTCCCATGATGCGCCAAACAAATTAAGTTATCACCGAGTGTTGTTACGGCGTCGTCTCTGAACTTCTGCAGAATCTTATCCATGAACACCACAGCTTTAACATGGAGTCTTGTGTTATTTCCCCTTCCATTGGGGTTTTCTCTTCTCAAGAAAAGCCTTCAAGCCTTCCACGGCGTCTTCGGTTTTTATGAGCAGGTTTAGGTAAATGCCCGTCACGTTGTCTATCGCCTTCTTGAAGTCAAGGTCAAGCGACTGATACAACGCCATGCGGGTCAACCTGACAACAACAGGACTTTTGTCCTTCAACTTGTTCACTAATTCTCTAGACGCTTCCTCCAGTCTCTCAGGCGGCACCACAAAGTTCACTAATCCAATCCTCTTGGCTTCAGCCGCATCAATCACGTCGCCCGTCAGTATCAATTCGAAGGCTTTCTTCCTTCCAACAAGCCTTGGCAAAAGCACGGCTGCAACAGATGGAATAGCGCCCACAGAAATCTCAGGTTGCCCAAACTGAGCCTTTTCAGAAGCAACAATCATGTCGCAGCCACACGCCAACTCGCAGCCGCCACCCAAGGCGAACCCATGCACCACAGCCACTGTGGGTTTGTCAACGCTTGCCAACAAGTGAAAGGTTCGATTAAAAACGTTCAATGCCGTTTCAATTCTCTCTGGAAAATGGTCTTTTATGTCGAGGCCAGCGGAAAACGCTCGGTCACCAGCACCCATAATGATGATAATCCTTACGCCAGCGTCGTCTCGTGCCCTCTCCAAAGCCATGTTCAATTCCATTAGTGTTTCAATGTTGAGAACGTTCAACGGAGGTCGATTAATGATGATTTTTGCCACATCTTCGGCACTTTCATACATGATGTTCTTGAAGGTTTGACTCAATTCTGCACCCCTTACTATTGTGGAATCTCAATATTAAGCGAGGTCTATATGGAATTTACCCTTCCCACGCCCAGTTGCGTCCACAGAAACTCCTTTAATAAGGAAAAACGATTCCTATTTATGCGCACTGGAAGGCTCAACAAGCGTGTTCCTTCAAGAGGTAATCCTTGAAAACTTCATGAGTTACGAGTACGCCCGTATACCGCTCAGACAAGGCGTAAACGTAGTCTGCGGACCCAACGGCGCAGGCAAATCATCCATTCTTTTGGCTATTTCTGTGGCGCTGGGACAGTCCTACACGGAAAGGTCAAAGAAACTGATGGACCTCATCCGATGGAACAAAGACCAAGCCCGCGTCACACTCATCCTGGACAATTCTCCCAAGAGCGGAAGAAGACCAATCCCAAAAATCGACAAAGACCAAATATTCTTGACCCGAGTCTTACGACGAGACGGAAAATACTGGTTCGAACTCGACAACAAAGCGGCAACAAGGGAAGACGTGAAAAGAATATTGTCAAGGCTGGGCGTTGAGCCAGACAACATGCTCATAATCATGCACCAAAACATGGTTGAACAATTCACAGTCTTGTCGCCTCAAGAAAAGCTGCGCATGGTGGAGGCTGCTGTAGGCTTTGAATCTTACAGACGCAACGTGATAGACGCCCAACGCAAACTCAACCGAGTACTGAGCGAAGAAGAATCCGTGGGCAAACTGCTCGAATCAGCAGAACAAACATTAACGTATTGGCGTGAACAATACGACCGCTACCAACAGAAGAAACAAATGATAATGAAGAGGCGATTCCTCGAACGAGAACTCGCTTGGGCAGAGGTTGCAAAAAGAGAAAAAACAGCCACCGACATACGAGAACAGATTCAAAAGGAAAAAAACGAAACAGAAAGAATCGAAAACGAAACCAAAACGATAGAAACCGAAGCCAACCAACTACAAACAAGACAAGACCAAGCTAAGGAAACATGGCAAAAACTGCTTAAAGAAAGGCTTGGACTCGAACGTGAAAGAGCAAGGTCTGAGTCAAACCTGTCATTGTCTGATCAAGCTCTAAAAGAGACACAATCCTGGATGGAAACACGCCAAGGCCACATGAAAGAATACGTGAATAAACTAGAACAACTCGAAAGCGCCATTCAAGAGAGCACCAACCCAACTGACCTCAAAACAGGTTTGACAGATATCAAAAGGGCTTACGAACAACTCGAAAGCCTTTGGATGCAACAACTCACCCAAAAAAATGAAAACCTAAAGCAACAAATAGAAAACTTCAACCAGCAACTCCCCTCGCTAAGCGCTCAAATCTCAGACATAGAAGCAAGAATGGACAGCTTGAACCAGGAAATGGAGAAAAACAACGACACTATAATTGACCACAAGATTCGTTCGGCGCTGCTTCATTTTCAAAGAGAAAGCCTACTCAAAAACATGTCCAAACTCAACAAGGAACTAGAACTCGTGCTCACCGAGATTAACAGAGAGAAGAAACGAGCAGAAGAGATGGGACCACAAATCGTGCCCATGAAAAGCATCGAAGAAATACTCGACGAGATCCGCCTAACCGACGGCCACCTAGCTGCGTTAGCCGACGTCTCAGAAGACATCGAACGCATGTACGAATCCTACTCAAAACTACACCTAGAACTAAAACAAAAGGCTCAGTTGGTCGCTGAAAACCGAGAAAAAGCCTTGGCAGAAGTCAAAACGCGAATGGAAGCCTGGCATACAGTGCTTCAAAACCTACTAGACCACATCAACGTTCAATACCAAACAATAATAGCCAATGCTCAAGCTGAAGGAGAAGTCCGCCTACTCAACGAACACGACATAGAAGCAGCTGGACTACAAATATTCGTTGGTTTCAAAGGCGCTAAACCAGTTTCATTAGACGCATACACACAGAGTGGTGGAGAAAGAAGCACAGCAACCATGACGTTTCTTCTAGCCCTTCAGCAACACATTCGTTCACCCTTCCGCGCTGTCGATGAGTATGACATTCACATGGACCCAAAGAACAGAGAAATAATCGCCAATCTGCTCGCCTCTTCGGTCAGCGGGCTCGACGCCCAATACCTTGCGATTACACCAAGTCAAATAACCTTCACGGGGAAGGATGTGCACATAATCACCGTGCAAAGCGTGGAAGGTAAGTCATTCATAAAAGAGGTTGTTTAAGCTAAATCGCCCAATCATAGAAGGATAAGGCAATGTTCTAGCTCCCGCCTTCAATCAGAGACGAAATCTGAAAACAATTGTTTCAGAAAACTTTCAATTCCCACTTCGTAGGCCGTGTTTGCCGTAAAAATGCCGATGCCTTCATAATTAAGTTGTTTGGCGTTATCGGCAATATCCCTCATGACATCCAAGTCGTTGAAAAAAATCGGAGGATACGAGCTACCCAAAAGGCTGTAGACGAACACGTACAGAGGCTTGGAAACGTTTATTCTGATTTTTTCAAGGCTCTGAAGGTCAACATAATTACTGTATGCCTGCACATATAGGACATCAAATAATTCGCTGTAGGTGGAGAGCCGCACTCCATGAGCCATGTGGTCTTTTGGGTTCAAATACACTGTCGTCAAAGCGTCGGGTCTAAGTTGTTTGACGTAGTCGACCCATTTCTTGGCTATTAGATCTATTAAATCAGCTCTTCTATAGAAGAATTGGCGATCAGTTTCATTCCACTCCTTGAAGTAACTCTCGTGTCCAGTATAACTCAGAGGAATCAAGGCCCAGTCTTTAAACTCTGGGCTTCCGCTGTACGTACAGTTGGGTTTTGTGTACTCGGTGTACGGGTAGATTAGTTGGTCATCAAAGTTTACGCCGTCAAAGCCTAGTTCTAAAGTTGCGTTTAGTATGTCTTTCATGTATTGGCTGTACCCAAGACCACCCTTTATATTCGCATACACGTAATACGGTTCAATCCAAACGTCGCTTCGCGTATAGTTTCTAATCGTTTGATTCCAGATGAAAAGGCCACTCTCGTTGTGTGTTGCAACCCAGTGTCGATCGTGCAGACCCGCTACATCGCCTATCACCAAGATGCCCCGAGTATGAAACTGCTCCACGAGCAAGGAGGCGTCGATTTTAGTCTCGTTGTTCGAATTCCAGAAGTCCCCGAAGTATACGTTTCCATAACTGTCCTTCAACGTTACGACAGCTAGTTGAGCCCCCAGTTCTAGAGTTTTATTAACCATGTCGGATATCGTGAAGTCCTTGAATCCGTCGTAAGACCAGTGCGCTATTCTTGTTACGCTCTCCGGGCCTATTACCTGCACAGTGAAGTAAGCGGATTGTGATAGCCCATTGCTCACTGCTTCTACAACCAAGGAGTTAGGATAAACTGAAGCGTTCCATCCCCAGACGGTTAATTGCACATTAACCTCGCCCTTTGCTGGAAGAGTCAGCGAAGGAGTTTCTATGACGACCGAAACTCCAGGAGGCACCTCAGAAACTGTAAGATTAATTGTAGAGTCATAGTTCTCAAGCGATGTTATTGTGATGGTAACATTCCGAGTAGCTCCTTCAAACAGAACAGCTGCGGTTGGTTGAATCATTACTTTGAAACTCTGAGAACCAGGCTTTGAAAAAAAATGCCATTGCGAGTCGACGAAGTAGATTAGAGAGCCCGTTAACAAAATGACAGCTGTAGCAAGGACGAGCATAAATTTCATGTTCATATAAGGCAATCATTTTGGATAGACGACTTTAAATATTTTTTTGGAATTTCGCGACCAACTTTATGATGATTTTCTCTGTGTTTGATGTTAATTCGACTTTTCGCATCTAACTGCAAGAAGCCTTGTTAACTTGGTTATTTTGACGTTCTGAAAAACCTGTTTATGGATTAAATACCATTGTTCCTCGCTTCTTCTATATTCCCTCGGAGCTCTTTGAATCCTCTCTAGAAAGCTGTTTAGCACAATTTTCTTAGGCACAAAATTGAGAACCCACCTACGTGTCACTCTAGCTTCCTCTTTAATGATTGGAAATGGGTTCTCAAAATGTTCTAAGAGTCCGTCAGAAACAACAAGTTTAAAGCAATTTGAAGGAAAGCTCAGGTTTCTAGCATCCATGAGTTGGGCTTCTAATCCGTCTTTTTTTAGAAAAGCAACCATCTTCTCGTTGCTATCAATGCTCGTTACTGTAAATCCATTTTGCCGCAGCAGTTTAGACACTCGTCCATAACCGGCTCCAATGTCTAAAACAGAACAGGGGTTATAGGAGAGCAAGACAGTGTCTACTTCCTTTCTGGAGGGAGAAAAGAAGTTGGGTATCTTCAAGTAGCAGTTCCAACTCATACGGGGTTCTCTCCCAAAGAATGAGAGCGCATCTAATCATTCAACCTGCAAGTTGTGTGTGGTAACGTGTATGTTACCTCACCTTGTACAATTCCCAGTATTCTGACGTATATACTCTTTCAAAGAAAGTTGAACTTTCTGGTAGGTAAATGAAGGTGAAGATAGAGTAATAGTAGTGAACCCAGACCTGGGACAAAACATTGCTCAAAATAACATATTCAATATCGTGCTTCTCTAAAACTCCAAGCAACCAATCGATGTAGTTTACAGAGTAAAGCTTCGAAGGAACAAGAATGACAAAGCGTAGCATTAGCCAACTGCTCTTGTTTAATGTGAGTGTATAATCTGTGCTATTAGCAGTGACCCTTGTAGTGAAGATACTCCATATTTCGTTTGATGTGCGGAGACTTTCACGGTTTTGAATGAACCCAGAGCCTTTGTAATGAATGATAAGCGAATACTCATCATCCTCTAATCCAGAAAAATTAAATGCAACGTTGTTGACAGTGGCTTCAACGTTATTCACATTCTCGTAGTTGCTCCCCGCAAGAACAGTATGTTTTCGAGTTTCTCCTCGTCGAGGGTCGGCGCCGAAGAAAACGCCTTGAACCGGGGGTAAATCGAAAAGCTCATCTAACTTGATGGCTCCGTATGGATCTGTTAGTTCATAAGAACGGATATCAGCATAATATCGGATTCCAGGGTCTTCAACTGTCAAAAAATGGTACTCATTTTTATCAGGGAGTGTTTTTATGTGGTTAATCATGTCTATGAGACCTGATTGCCAATTGGGGGACTGTTCTTTAACGATTAGAAGAGGCTGGTAGGACAGGGAAAGAAACGAGAAAGCGATTAAACTCGTCAATCCAGCCACGATTATATACTTCAGAGAAATCGTAACACACCATTGTTTGAAACGCATAATTTGCCATAATAAAACGGTTATCAACACCAAAATCAGTAGAGCCACCAAGACGTAGGTATTTAGCAAGTAAGAAGAAGCATAACCACTAAGGAAAGTCATGCTGAAGACCACCATTAAAACATCAAAGGGTGCTGCTCGCCAAACGTTGCCGATTTTGACGTCAATTATTTTCATGATGTCAAAGAAGGCAACAAGACACAGTGGAAAGAAAGGTAAAAAGTATCTTGCATCATGCTCTCCACTAACCAAGAAGAGAAATAAAAACGCCAAGAAGGAGCCCACATAAAAAGCGGTTGCCTTCTTCTTCAATGCAGCGTAGAAGATATACCCCAAAAAGACTAAACGTGACATCAAAGATAGAATTTCATCGCTCAATAGGAAGTTAACCAAACCACCGATTGGATCAAAGAACCGTATTTGCCAATGGCTCCAAAGAACGTTCAATGATTCAGGAGGGTGCTCAAAAACTTTGACTGCGAAGGCCATGAAAGGAAGTGGATTGCCATATACCAGCATGTTTTTGATGTACCATGGAACTATGAATAAAGAAGCTATAAACACAGTTGACATTATTGCTTTAACATTACGTTTCCAAAGCATGTAACCAACGAGTATAAAGGGCAAAACAAAACCCGAATACTTTGTAAGTATAGCGAGAGCAGCTGCCAGTCCCGCGATATTGGGGTGATCTATAAAGAGAAAGAAAGCCAAAACGTAGAAGGAAAGCATTGCCTCCACATAGGGTATAGACCCAACATTAACGTTCAGAGGAATCAAAACAGAAACAGCGCACGCCAAATATGCTGACTTTTTGTCCTTAAGCACTTTGTGAACGAATACGTAAATCATAAGAGATGTCATTAAAGCGTATGTAGGAGAGATTGTATAAATCAAAATCTCGTTAACTCCACCATTCAAAAAATACAGCAAATATCCTATTATAACAAAGCTTATGGAATGACCGAAAGGTTCACCTGCGTTAAAAGTCAGATCAAAATTAGGAATTGCATTCAACTCGAAAAGCTGCTTTGACCAAGGAAGATAAAACTTCAATGCATCCCAAGCTGTGTTGGGGATATGAGTCCATAAGAGACTGAATCTTAGACTTATCCCAATGGCTATGAGTAGAATAAAAGATGCTTCAGCCCATCTGCCTCTAATAAATATGTTTTGGGGTTTCGACTTCGAAAGCGAGCCCTTTCTTTGAAGCAGAAAGACTAAAAAGACAATCTCGATTGCGAGTGAATAAACTCCCCAATCTAGATGCCCTAAAATCCCAAAAACCAAAAGCACCAAAATCACGTTCGCAGTTCCAAGCAAAAATGAAATGTAGATTGTTTCAAAACCTGAAGTTGACTTCTTGATTTGCAAAAGGAGTAGGTAGCCGACAACAAAGATTAGAGGGTATGTGATGAGAGCTCCAAACATATTTGCGTGCTGTCCAACAGTTTAAGTCTTAAGCTTAAGATTGTATTGAAGATATACCTTCATGGCTTTCATTATTCTTTTGACCTCACTGGGATGTCGCAGAGCTTCCTTCAGCTGCAACGCAACGTAACTCATTCTAAAATAGTACTTTCTTAGAGCAGCATCGCACATTTTTGTCAACACAGAACTCGAGAGATGCGGATACTCAATCAAGCAATTGTGAACCCCTTCTTTCGTGAGCCATCGTGAATAATCTTCTGTGGTAAGGTATCCATTTTCTTTCGCCCATTCATAAAGCTCTACTCCAGGATAAACCATCACTGGATAAAACTGAACAGAGTCAAGGTTTAACGATTTAGCAAATTGAATGGTTTGCTCAATAGTTTCCATGGTTTCGCCTGGCAACCCGAATATGAAGCAACCGTGGATTTTTATTCCAACTTTTTTGCAAAACTGAGTAAATTTCTTTGCATATTCTGCACTTATTCCCTTTCTTACGTTGTTTAAAATCTGTTGACAGCCACTTTCATATCCTACACATACAAGTCTGCAGCCGGCTTTTTTCATCAACGCTAGTGTTTTGTAGTCTAAATTAGCTCTGCTGTTGCAAGACCATGTCAGTTCAAGCTTGTTTTGAATGATGAGCGAACAAATTTCTTGGATTCTTTTTCGATTTGCAGTGAGCGTATCATCTTCGAAAAACACTTCTTTTACGTTTGGGAAAGTTTCCTTCACGTATTCTAACTCTTCTATTAAGTTTTCAGGGTTTCGGAACCTGTAACGTCGACCAGTAAATGTTTGAGGCAGCAAACAAAACTTACAGAGATTGGGGCAACCTCGACCCGACAACAAAGTGACTACTGGATGCAGATTGGCTGCGTAAAAATAATCCTCAATCCTTAAATGTTTCCTGTAAACTTCGCTTACAAAGGGAAGCTCGTCTAAGTTTTCAATGAAAGGTCTGTCAGGGTTGTGAACAATTTTGTCTCCATCATGAAAACTTAACCCTTTAATTTTTCGGAGTGAAGAGCCCTTCTCGATTGTGCAGGCTAGGTCGCGAACTGTGTAATCATACTCCTTTCTCGCCACCCCGTCTACATCATCCGTCAATCTCATAGTTTGCTCCGGAAGAGCTGATGGATGAGTGCCCACCAACAACACAAACGAGTCTGGGCACATTTTTTTGATGACTCGCCCAATTTCCACATCATTATAAATGCTTGGTGTGCTCGTATCTAAGACCACAAGGTTTGGACCAAAGCTTTCAACCTCTTTCATAGTTTGATCGATTGCGTATCCTCTTGCTGGCGCGTCTAGCAACTTAACTTTAAAACCCTCTCTTTCCAAGACACCAGAGGCATAAGCAAGCCATATCGGATAATACAACGTGCCTCCCTTGCTCACCTCTGGGCTTCTTGAAGTTCTTGAAAAGTAAGGCAGAAACGGTGGATTCAGCAGAAGTACTCTCGTAAAGTGTCCTCCTCAGGACTAGGCGAAACTTTGATTCAATAGCTATCTACTTTTAAATTTTGCTCCAAGACGAAGCACTCCGAAAAATCCTCCCAAAGCCCAAGCAAAACTGCGCAAAACACATAAAATCGAACTGAAAACCAAAAACACGACTGATTTCTCCTTGGAATAAACCCACTTAAGAAAGCCAGCATTGAGCAAGACCAAAACTACCACCGCGAGAATAGATTGAAGCGAAATCAGTGTCAAGTTGATCATTAGCAAGGGCAGCAGGGAAAGACCAAACAAGACCCAAACAAATGGTTGCAGTTGCGTCTGCCAAGTCGTGTACTGGTCGGGTTCTTTCATTCTTCTGGGATGCTTTGCATAGAGAGCGGCTCTCCAGTACGCTCTTTGAAACTGCCTGAGCAGAAACCGACTCGCCGTTGATGGATGCGTGTGAGAAACTAGCCCCCTAGGCTGGAAGACAAGCTTATAACCGCGGTCAGTCAAACGATACGAAATGTCGTTGTCTTCGCTGTCGGCCTGTGTAAATGATTCATCGTACAATCCTACTTCAAGAAGAGCGTTTTTTCGGAAAGCCGCGCTGTATGTCCCAATGTGATCAATAGACTTATTCATCCGACTATGCCGATAGGCAATGTCGTATCCGACAAAACGGGCCGTCATTGAATCTGCATTTAATGTTTGGTAAGTGCCACCTACCCCTACAATGGAAACATCATTAAAAAGAGGCTCGATCATAGAAAAAACCCAATCCTCTCTCACGATACAATCAGCATCTGTGAACAAAATAACGTCGCCCCGAGCTTCCTTTATACCCACGTTTCTTGCGGCTGCAGGTCCTCTGTGAGGAACCCTTATTAATTTCACCTTTGGATTGCCAAAATCTTCAATGAATTTCTCAGCTATCTTGGCGGTGCTGTCCTTTGATCCGTCATCGACAAGGATTATTTCATATTGGTAGGGGCATTTTTGCGTGATAAGTGATGAGAGATTTTGAACGATAGTTTTTTCAGCGTTATAGGCTGGGATTACCACCGAGACAGATGGCGGCATTATGATTCTCGCTTCCCTGAAACACGGCTGTTTCTTCTTAGAAAAGTCTTTAAAATGGTCCTCACTATTTTGTGACCGTCCTTGAATGCCCTCAACCCACTGGGCCTTTGAGGCTTTTTACAGTATATAGGAACTTCTTTTATACGGAAACGCCTCTTGAGCATTTCAGCAGTCATTTCAGACTCAATTTCATACCTGGATGAGGTCAAATTCAGATGTGACAATGTGCTTTTTTTGAAGGCACGAAAACCTGATTGCGTGTCTGTCAGCAGTTTTCCAGAAAGCAAGAATATTAAGAAGTTGAAGATCATGTTTCCAATTAGGTTTGTCCTTTTTAACGCCCCTTTCTCTATGCAACCTTTGAACCTAGAGCCTATTACCACATCGTATTCGTCTTTAAACAATGGGGTGATTAGTTGAGGCAGTTCTTCAGGTTGATGCGACCCGTCAGCGTCTATAGTTACTATAATGCTTCCGCTGCAATAATTGAAGCCAGTTTGCAAGGCATGCCCTTTACCGCAGTTTCTGTAATTTCTAATGATCGAAACGTCTCTCTTGTAAGCAACGTCGCATGTCTGGTCGGTTGAGCCATCATCGACAACGATTATTTCATAAGGGTTACCTAAACTTTTGAGCACTCTTTGTGTCCGACCGATAACGTTTTCCAGAGAACCCTCCTCGTTGTGGGCCGGTATGAGGATGGAAATAAATGGTCCAAGCTGGGTTATTTTTTTGTCGACTAAAGCATTATGTGTTGTATGGTTGATCCTAATGACAGAAACCAGACTCTTCATGCTTTATTATGGTTCCCCCAACGTGAGGAGTTCGGCTTAATCTATATTTTTTTTCTATGTTTATTCTCTAGAAGATATAAAACATTCGGATTTTCCGATTTAGTTTATATCTCAAGGTTTTATTTCTATGCTTGAAAGGAGCAGTCTCTTAGTGCCTTCGGAGAGGAAAAGAAAGAAAAGCGGTGGAGAGCACCTTCAACGCATCATCGACTTGTGTAGGTCGGTTGAAGAGAGGGGTCTCGATCCGTTTCTCGTTGACATCAAGGACGTGATTGCTGTTGTTCATGAGTATTTTCCTGAGTGGGAGTCGATGGAGGAATTTAGCCTAGACGCCGAGGCACTCAATCGTTTAGCCTCAGTAATCAAGTTGCAGAGCGATTGGGTGAAGCATAGGTCGACTTCACTTTACACAGACCCTTTTCTGCTTGAGGAGAAGCTGCGCAAGCTAAGTCGAGAGAGTTTGGCAAGTCTGTTTTTAAAGGCTTGGCATCCCATAGTCGAGATGGAGCAGATTTCACCTCATAGTCTTTTTGAAGCCATCAAGTATTGGCGGAGCTTGCTTCCTCTCAACGAGAGGTGGGCGAAGACAGCCTTTCAAAAGGTCGAGTTGGGTGCCACTACAAGGGAGGAGTTGATTAAGCAACAGATAATGGCTGAGAAGGCTTTCACTGAAGAGTTAGAAACTCTTTGGAGAGAGTTGAAGCAGAAGGTTGGCGAAAAAGATAAGATTCCTTACTGGGATTTTGTGGGCGCAGACACGTATGAAGAAACTGTTAGGCGGGCTTATATGACAAGCTTTCTTGTTACGTATGGATACGCAACTTTTGAGGTGCACCGTTTAGAGGAGGAAATATTCATCATACCTTTCAGCAAACCACGTTCCTTGCTTGGAAAGAAGCAGGTGATTTCTGTACCCGTATCAGTCAGTGGTGAGGAGTGGAGGCGTTGGAGAGAGAGCAGGCGCGATTAAAACGAAAAGCACTTTACCTGAGGAAGCTTAAGCGGGCTACACATCTCCTTTTTTACAGGCGACACCGAAAACCCGGTGTGAAAGGATGGGAGTTAAGGAAAAGACTGGGCTCTGACTATCCTAAAGTGTTGGGATTGTTAGACACATACTTAGAGAAGCTGGACTTGCAGGTTAAAACGGTGTTTGAGGGAGAAAAACCTGCAGAGAAGCCTGCGCTTGAGCAGTTGGACAGAGCTAGGTTTTACATAACTCTTAGGGGTGGGCTGACACCAAAGGAGACTAAGATGAGTGGTTGGCGCATCGACGACATTGCTGGTTTGGCTATAGCGCTCTCTTATATAATCTCCAAGAAGGGTAAGGCTCCACGAGAAGAAGTGGAAGAGCTGTTGCGCGACAAGTTGCCTAGTTGGAGAGTAGACTTCAACATGGACCGTTACATTCGCGCTGGCTACATCGCCCAAGACGAGAACAGACAGTTGTACCTAGACTGGAGAACACGGGCGGAAGTGGATGAAAAAGCCTTGGTGGACCTGCTGTTGGGCGCAGAGAGAGCAAAAAGTGAAAAGGCTGAGTGATTTCTGCTATTTGAGCCTTCTGTAAACGAGAACTATAGCGATTACTATGATGAGAGCAGCCAATATTAAAAACGGACTGTTGATGAAGTCGTCTTCAATCGTGCTCTTTACAGAGACAAAGCCATGAACAATGGAGCCTACAAGGGCGAAGACGGATTTTTTCATTAGTTTTCTCCAGTTTGCTGTTGCATACTCGTTGGGGGTTTAGGCTTTAAATGTTGTCATCGACCCTTTTTTGACGTCTTGAATCATTTTTGGCTTTTAATGGGCTGTGGGTGTTAAAACTCTGTTCATGGCGTCATCAGCTATAGCAACCGCGTAGCCTGCGATTCTTCTAAGGTCACGAGCGATCATACCAAGGGTAACAGCCGCATCTACGTCTTTTGTTTTCTCCATGATTCTTTTTAGAAGCGCTTTCTCTCCATCTCTAATCTCGCCCATCCTAGCCATGACGTTTATGGCAAGCTTAACATTTTTTTTAAGGAAAGCTTCAACGGCTTTTTTCTGCATTTCCAAGGCAACCTGAGACATGTGTGAAATCAGACTCGAAACTTCTGAGTCAACCCTTTGCCTTGCTTCCAGACTTAAAACGTGGTTGGCAATTAATGAAGAATGATAGACCAGTCGGCTGAGGTCTCTGGCGATCAACGCAAAGGTTATGCATTCCTGACAGTTTTTGACGCCCACCTTTCCCGCGATTGTTCGGCTTAGGCTGGCTACTGCCACCTGCCGTATAGTGACGCGGTAGTGCCTCTGCGCCTCACGGCTCCTTTCTAACACTTCTTTGGCAAGTGGAAGGTTCCAATCAACCAAAGACTTCACGGCGTCCTCTTGTAGCTTAAGCGAGAAAGCCAGCGTCTTTTCAATCAACGATTCCAACGAGAACGTGGCCGGATCAATTAAAACTTGGAAACTTAACCTGTTCGCTTCCTCTTCAACGACCTCGACCCCAGGCAACTCGGTTCGGAATTGTTTAAGCCGTCTTTTCTGTTCGGCTGTGATAATCTTCTTCGAGACCAAGTTGATTCGACTGCTTCCTTGAATATAGTAGGTGTCCACACAGTACTCAAGCGCTCTCAGACTGGGATAATCTTCCATTGAAAGCGTGACTTCCAAAGGCCTTTCAAAGGTCATCGCAACAGGAAAAATCCTTAGCGAACCGTCTTCTTCCTCGGACATCGCGATTTGTTCGCCTGTGCGTAGTTTTCTTTTTTCAACCCACTGTTTGGGCACCGAAAGCGTGAAGCTTCCACCCTTGATTTTTTGTAGTCTTCTTATTTCCAAGCGTGTTTCACTCTCTCTGGCATGACTTGGATAAACATCATATTTGGTGTATATAAGTTATATAAAACATCGCTTGAAAATATTTTTCTCCCGCAATGATTAAATCAAACTGTAACTATGCTTATACTTCAAGAATTCAAAAAACTCGTTTGACTCGTGAGGCTTATGACTGGTGAGGTGAGGGTTTTACTCCACGCCATGTTCAAAGAAATAGCTGGAACTCGAGAAGTTACTTATGAATTGAACACTGGTTCCACTCTCGGTGAAGTCTTAAACGAGTTTGCGAGAAGGTATGGAAAAGATTTCAAGACGGTGGTTGATCCCAAGACTGGACAAATCAGCGCTGACACCTTGGTGATGCTGAACGGTCAGAGCGTCAGAAAAGTCGACATTCAACTGAAGGATAAGGACGTTATCATGATATCCGTTCCTGTAGGCGGGGGCTGAGGCTTCAATGAGCGAGGTCAGATGCGTAAACTGCTTAAAGAGGTTTCAAGTTCAACAAAACGCTGAAACAGCCACTTGCCCCCATTGCCAAACCAAGTATCGCATATCTTGGCCTTCGCAACATCAGGCCAAAGTGCGAGGATTAGCATAACAAGACACTCTAAAGAGGGCGCTCGAGTTTGGTTTGGAACAGAAAAATTGCTTACATCGACTTGTCATCAGGTAAAGTTGTTCAGAAACCAATTCCGAAAGAGGTGCGCCAGCTCTATCTGGGTGGCAGAGGTGTTGACATGTACCTTCTTTACAATCACTTAAAGCCAAAAACCGATCCTCTCAGCCCAAAAAATGTACTCTTAGTCGGCGCGGGATTGTTGGGTGGCATTCCGTGTCTTGGCTCGGGACGATGCGACATCGCGGCAAGGTCGCCTCTCACTGGCGCTGTTGGAGACTCCAATGTGGGTGGTTTCTTTGCGCCCGAACTTAGGTTGGCTGGTTTTGACAACTTGGTCATCTCTGGAAGGGCTGAGAAACCAGTCTATTTATGGATAGAAGACGGCGAAATCACCGTTAAAGACGCTTCCTACCTTTGGGGAAAAGACACGTTTGAAACTCAAACCCTCATAAGAGACGACCATGACGACCAAGACCTCAAATGCCTAGTCATAGGAGTTGCAGGTGAAAACCTTGTCAGATTCGCCAACATTCGCACAGGAATGAAAAACTCGGCTGGCAGAACCGGCATGGGCGCTGTCATGGGTTCCAAAAACCTAAAAGCCATTGCAGTGAGGGGCACAAAGAGTTTAGAATTTGCTCACCCGGAGGAGCTTCTTGATTATTGTAAAGAAATGAATGAAATGATAATGAACACGAGGTGGGCTAAGGCACAGTCAAGATGGGGCACAATGATAATCTACAGCAACACAAACACTACGGGTTTAATCAGAACCAAAAACTTTCAACTCAACAGGCTGGAGGAGGGCCAGGACCTAGAGCCTGAAAACATAGACCGCTACTCCTTTGGCACAGCTGGCTGCTACGGTTGCGTTGTTCATTGTCGCCACCGCTACGTTTTGAGAGAAGGACCTTACGCACCTATTTACGGTGAAGGACCCGAGTACACCTCGCTTGGCGCTTTTGGAACCATGGTCGACTGCAAGAAGATGGAAACGATTCTCGTAGCCAATCATCTGGTTAACAAGTACGGCTTAGACACGCTTGAAACAGGCGGACTCATCGCGTGGGCCATGGAACTCTACGAAAAAGGAATACTCGACCAAAAACAAACTGATGGATTGAAGCTTGAGTGGGGCGACGAAAACGTCGTGTTCGAGTTGATACGCCAGATCGCCACAAGAGAGGGCTTCGGAAACCTTCTCGCAGACGGTTTCAGAAACGCCATAGCCAAGATTGGAAAAGGCTCAGAATATTACGCCATAGAAATCAAAGGCATGAGCAACCTGCATTCCGATGAGCGCCCCACGCCGAGTTTTGCTTTGGGCATAGCAACCGCCACACGTGGAGCCGACCATCTGAGGAGTCGTCCAGCCATCGACATGTACGGCTTGCCCGAAGAACTACTCCGAGAAGTGTACGAGGGACCAGTAGCCTCAGACTACACTTCGTATGAGGGAAAGAGCCGCATGGTTTGGTGGCAAGAACTCCTCTACGCCATAACAGACTCAATAGGCATCTGCAAATTCCAAACTGTTTTCTGCGCCCTCCACGCGCCTAAGTGGGATGAATTTTCAAAACTCATTCGTCTAGCGACTGGAATGGAATTTTCAAAGGCTCAGTTGATGGAAACAGGCGAAAGAATCTACACGCTCGAACGATTGTTCAACATGCGCGAAGGTTTTACACGCAAAGACGACGCTCTTCCCGAACGCTACTTCAAGGAGCCCACCCCAATCGGTTTGCCCATTGCTCAAGGCAAGAAAATCGATAAGGAGCAATTTGAAAGAATGCTAAACGAATACTACGCACTTCATAAATGGGACCAAAATGGCGAGCCCAGAAAGGAAACTATAGAAAGGCTGCGTTTGGACAAGGAACCGACGCACATGATTTGAAGAGAAGGGTTTCGAATTGGAGAAGATTTTGTTTATTGACCCAGAAAAATGCACTGGATGCCGCATCTGTGAGACCGCTTGTTCGCTTCATCACGAGAAGGTTTGCAACCCAGCGTTGGCAAGGATTCATGTGGCAAAGTGGGAAACAGCTGGCTTATACATTCCTGTTGTGTGCGTGCAGTGTGAGTCACCCATTTGCCAAACCGTTTGTCCTGTGCGCGCCATAAACCGTGACGAAAAAACAGGCGCCGTTCAAATCGACTACAACGTTTGCGTAGGCTGCCGTCTCTGCGCCCTCTACTGCCCCTTCGCAGGAGCGCAAATTGACGCCGAGAAGGGACGAGTTTTGAAATGTGACCTCTGCGGAGGCGAACCAGTTTGCGCCAAGTTCTGCGACCCCAAAGCCTTACAGTTTGTTAAGGCGACAACTGCCAACATGAGGAAACAGCGTGCGGCTGCCCAAAGGTTTTCAGAACTTATGAAAAAACTGCTGTCAACGCCCTAGGAAGTAGCTGCATCAATAATTTCTACTACGTCGTAGACTTTGATTCCCAACGATTTTTTGACCGATGTGTAACGAAGGTTTATGTGACATGTGGGGCATGCTGTTACCAAGGCTGAGATGCCTAAAGGAACCACGTCTTTTACGAGTCTTTCTAGGGCTGAGTTCATGGCAACATGGTTGTTGAAGGACCAGAGTCCACCGCCAGCTCCACAGCATCGAGCATTGTTCCTGCTCAATGGCATTTCCACAAAGTCAAGGTTGGGCACAGCCTTCAAAACATTACGAGGCGAATCGTAGACGCCGCAGTGCCGCCCGAGGGAACAAGGGTCATGATACGTTACTTTCCAATCTAAACTATGTGGGACTATTCTTCTCTCTTCGATTAGGCGTCCGATGAATTGGGTTGCATGCAAGACTTGGCATGGGAGTTCAATGTCTAATATTTCTGGGTACATCTTAGTGAAAGTGTAATAGCAGCCGGCGCACGTCGTGATAAGGGTGTTAGCCTCGGTTTGTTTCAGCCTTTCTACAAGTCTATCAGCGTTTTCCTTTGCCTCATTCCAGAGTCCAGTAGCAAGCAACACGTAGCCGCAGCAGCCCTCCTTTTCCCCTAAATACGTGAAATCAACATGCGATTGAGTCAAAACGTTGCCCAACGCCTTAGGCGTGTTAGAAGTACGCGTGGAAGCAACACAGCCCGCCCAATAAAGAACATCAGCATTTTTTGGAAAAACCCTTCTCGGTTGAAGCCGCTGTGTCCACTCCACACGTTTGCTTGTCGGCATGCCACTGGGGTCCCCAACCTCCAAGATGCTCTTTGCTGTGGTAGAGAACAGTTCTGGTGTATGCCTTTCTTCGACAAGGCGGTGTCGCGCATCCACAATGGCTTTTCTAACATGCGTGTTGTTTTCGAAACATTGGGCAAAGCAGAGTCCGCAGAGACTGCAAGTGTAGAGAACATCAACAAGTTTGGACGAGGGCTGCAACTCACCGCTGACTAGCGCTCGAGTTAAGAGCGTTCTCCCCTTCGATGACCATGTTTCAATATCGTTGAATGATGAAGCCACGGTGCAGTATCCACTGCATACCTGGCAGTTTAGGCATCTCTGCGCAGGCAAACTAGAGAAGAGTGATTTTAGAGCCAGTGAAAAGTTGCGAAAAGTGTTGTATCCAGCGGCTTCAAGTTCCTTTCGAATTTTCGATGAGCTTTCTTTCCTCTTGTCTTTGCTGAAAATTTGGAGTTCAGGCTGGATTGTGTCGTCTACTAAAATTGTTGCTGATATCATGCCCGGTTTGTTAAGCTCTGGCTTCCACTTGCTTCTCCTAATCACTGTGACGTCTTTATTCTGGGCAAGTTTCACTACCTTTGCAAGTTGTTCCTCAGTTGTGACGCGAACAACGGCGATTAGATTAAGGTAGCGCCTCTCTCGGAAAAAATGCTCAAAAGAATAAACGTAAAGGTCTTCTAGGTCGGTTAGAACGTTCTGGGTGCCCACTATTCGTTTGAAACCGTCGATGAGACCGCTTTTAGAAAACATGCATTCGTCCAACCGCATGTTCAATAGATTTTAGACTATAATCTCTCGCACAGATTAATGTAATGTGCGCGCTTATACGTTGAGGATTTTGTGAATGTAGAGAAGCAGAAAAATGACTCCCATGACACTTAGTAAGCTTGTTATTGAAACGATGGGTTGGAAGAAAGTTGCGGTTGTCTCGGAGAGTTGTGGCAGAATTAGAAGGTTGACAAGAAGAGGAGTAGCTATGAATATTAGTGCTAGATAGAAGTATTTTCCTCGTATAGTGCTAGCCTGTTTCATCTGGGGTAAAAGCTGGGGGATTCTATCCTCGTGAAGCCTTTTGCTGATTTTAGTGATTTCATTGTCTAAATCACTTAACGCTTTGACAGCTTGGCGATGGATTTCTGCTAGACTTTTGTCAACATTTTCTTTCAGTTTCAAAACAGCCATGGAGCTTTTAAGATCAGCCTCAAGTCCTGGTTCAATGTTTGATTTCTCAATAAAAAGGGCAGATGGCGCTTCCCATGTGTCGATTATTTGTTTGAGGAGGTCGAATATTTGCCATTCTCTCTTGATGTTTTGTCTTCTTTTCTGGTAAACCTTGTAAAGGTTCGAGTCCATTTCTGAGAGTACAAGACTTGTTTCGGGCAGTCTTTGTTGTCTAAGCTTCAAATTTAAGAGCACTGCGAAATTGACAAACATTAAGGATGCTTTTCTTGAGACTCTTTCGTACAGATTTCTCTCTTCGGCAATTGTCGTGGTCGCGGCAAGTTGAGTGAATGTTTTTTCCAATTCATGCAAATGGATTTCAATCGATTGCATCTTCTCTAATGATAGATAATGCGGTGACTTTTCAGTGAGTTCGCTTGCGAGTTCGCTGAATCTTCCCTGAGTGAACATTAGTCCTGCTGTGATAATTCCGAGCAATGTTCCAAAGGTTGCCGTGGTTGTTTGCAAAGCTGTTTTCAAATCTCCATAGCTTATGGATTTAGCTGTGCTCAGCCATATTAAAATGAAAGTTGCTCCAATAGCTATGAACAGAATGAAAACGAGAAAAGAGGACTTCTTCAGATAATTCATCTGTGGTTCACTAATTCAATTGCAAGTGTGCACTTGCCAGCACCTTTTATCAACGCCTTGTTCCATGTGCAGATTCCTCTTTTTGAACCCAGTAAAGTGTCAATCATCACCTTGCTTCCGCTAGCACAGATCAAATCACAGAATTTGCTTTTAACACTCAGACTTACGTCTTTGCTGACGTGTAGCATGGGACAATCTGACATAGTGAGAACAAATTTTGATTCTGTCAACTCGACTGGCTGAAACTCTGCTCCAGCAAAAGCAAGATAGATTTCCAAAACCTTTGCCAAACTCTTCATGCTGTTGCCCTTCAGCCTGAGAATTTCTTTTATCCCGTTGATAACACTCAAGTCGATTTCGCTGACCTGAGCTGCCAGTTCTCGTTCTCCACGTCCAGACTTCTCAAGAATGGGTATAATCACTTCAAGAGGAGGGTACGAATGCTTTTTCAAAAGATCTCTGATTTGCTTTTCAGTAGTCTTCTTCAATTCTCTCCCAGATACAGTTATTGGAACTTCATTGATAACATTTTTGCCCACCCAAACTGCCATCAAACCTTTCAAAAGAAAGACATCATATTTGGATCCAAATAGGCTCCAAATAGAGGGGCTAGGCTACCCAAGCGCACACACAAACACAAATTGAGTTCACCGAACCCTAACGACTCTCCAAATCTTCAAACCAAGAACGTAAAAACTGTGTTGGTTTCTCTCCTAAAGAAGAAATTCATATAAAAGCACCAAACGCTATAAACATAAATTTCTAAACAACAACCATATGGAAAGAAGGGAGAAATGATTATGGGATTAAATTGGTTGCCGAGAGATCACGAACTCAAAAACCACGCGTTGCACAGTGACATACACTGGAGCAAACAGGCTCCGGGCATCATGTACGAGAAACGACCCTTATCTGACCCGCAAGGAAAGATAATCGAAGACCTGTTCGTGTCCTGGATTATCCTAAATAACCCACAGCAGTACAATTCTTACACCACTGAAATGGTGAAAGGCGTCATAGCTGGTTATGAGAACGCCTCACTAGACCGAAGCGTTGTGGCTGTTGTCTTCACGGGGGAAGGAAACAACGCATTCTGCACAGGAGGAAACACCAAGGAATACGCCGAATACTACAGCAAAAGACCCAACGAGTACGGTGAATACATGGAATTATTCAACCACATGGTCGACGCCATACTCATGTGCAAGAAGCCCGTGATCAACAGAGTAAACGGAATGCGTGTAGCTGGCGGACAAGAAATCGGCATGGCATGCGACGTTTCCATTGCCTCCGATCTAGCCATATTCGGACAGGCAGGTCCAAGACACGGTTCCTCACCGGACGGTGGCTCCTCAGACTTCCTCCCGTGGATGTTGAGCATAGAAGATGCCCTATGGAACTGTGTCTCATGCGAGTTGTGGAGCGCCTACAAGATGAAAAGACTGGGTTTAATCAACAAGGCGGTTCCAGCCATCAGTGATGGAGACAAGTGGGTTCGCAACCCCTCAGTAATAACAGATAGGTACGTGGACGACGGTGAGATCGTCTACGGCGAGTTTAAGACAGGAGAAGAATACGACAAATCCATGGCTTATATTAAAGAGGCAAGAGAACAAAACAAAATCAGCCTAGAACTCTTAGACAAAGAAGTAAACAAGGTAGTCTGGCAGTTTGCAAACCTGTTTCCAGGCTGCCTCATAAAGGCGATTGACAGCGTGCGAGCAAAAAAGAAGTTCTTCTGGGATCACGCCAAAAACTACAATCGACACTGGCTGGCAGCCAACATGAATTATGAGGCTTTCATAGGATTCCAAGCCTTCAACACAAGGAAAATGACGGGTCGAGACACAATTGATTTCATCAAGCTCAGACAATTGATCGCTCAAGGCAAGCTTGCAGAAGATGAAATGTACGAGGCGGTTTTGCCCAAACCCAAGGGTCAACCCCAAAAATAATCCAGCATCAAATTGAAAGGCGAGAAACATGAGTAGAATCCCTGATAAAATAACGACGTGGCAGATGACGAAACCATGGACCAAAGATGCTAAAACAGGTGAGGTAGTTGAGGGCCTGTTAGAGAGGGTCGAAATTTCAGTTCCGCCCCTTCAGCCCAACGAAGCCTTGATTGAAATAGCGGGTTGCGGTGTTTGCCACACTGATCTAGGATACTTCTATGACGGAGTCCCTACAGTTACAAAGCCGCCGCTCACACTGGGTCACGAAATAAGCGGCACTGTGGTGGCTGGTGACAGCCGCGTTCTTGGCAATGAGGTTATAGTGCCAGCGGTTATGCCCTGCAATAAATGCGACATCTGCGCCTCTGGAAGGGGAAATAGATGTTTAGCGCAAAAGATGCCTGGAAACAGCCTGGGCATATATGGGGGTTTCTCCAGTCACATTCCTGTTCCAGCTGAAGACTTGTGTGTTGTGGGCGACCGTGGAGATTTTCAACTCGCTGAGTTGGCTGTGATCGCTGACGCAGTGACAACGCCGTATCAAGCTTGTGTGCGAGCTGGCCTAAAACAAGGAGATAATGTAGTGATAGTAGGCGTTACAGGCGGTGTTGGCAGCTACGTGGCGCAGATGGCGAAGGCGTTTGGAGCTAAAACGGTCATTGGGGTTGCTCGTGATCCTGAAAAGCTTTCGAGAGCGTTGCAGTATGGCGCTGACTTTGTCATCAACTCATCGGGGAAGAATGAGAACGATGTTCGCAACGAGTTTCGAGAACTGTGTAAGGCTCATGGTCTTCCGAGCAATTATGGGTGGATGGTCTTCGAGGTTACTGGAAGTGCTGGGGGACAAGCAATAGCGCTTAATTTGCTTTCTTTCGTTGGTAAGTTGATTGTTATCGGCTTCGGCATGCAGAAGAACGAGTACAGCATCTCCCGGCTGATGGCTTTCGACGCTGAAATCATTGGAACTTGGGGTTGCCTGCCAGAATACTACCCTAAAGTGTTGGAGATGGTGCTAAATCAAACAATCAAGATTAGGCCGTTCACTGAGACTAGGCCTATGAGCCAGATTAGAGAGGTGTTTGAGGAGGCTCATTCAAAGAGGATGATGAAGAGGGTTGTCTTAGCCCCGGACTTCTAGAGGGGCACACACCTTTTCTTTCTCTTTTTACAACAAACCTTTCATATACGCTATTAACTCTATGCTTGCGAGGACATCGCTAATGGAAGAGGAACAACGGAAAAAGAAGAAGCGCAAGCGACAACTAACTCTGCTTAAAGAGGAGGTTATCAGCGAAACCTTCTCAGACATGACAGCTGTTTTAGATGAGCTCAGAAAGGAAGGGTATGTTGACGTGCAGATTTGTCCTAGGTGTAAGAGCGCCAAAGTTAGGAGGGTAGGCTCCATGAGCGGTGACATGTCGGGGCACATGGCTATTACCCCTTTAAAGTACGAGTGTTTAGACTGCGGATGGAGAGAACGCTTGGTTATTAAAGTAACCAACCGACCATTAGGATGGAAGGAGATGGCCCTGATTGCTGAGGCTTTGGACTTGAAAAAGCAGAGTAAAGAATGAGAAGGTGCGTGGGAAAAATGAAGTCGGTGATGGTTCCAGGTCAAAACAACAAGCATAAGGTTTTCATGTATGCTTTAAGCACGTGTGCTTGGTGCAAATTGACCAAGCGATTTTTGAAAGATAGCCAAATTGAATATGAATATGTTGATGTTGACTTGTGCAGCGAGAAAGATCGGGAAAGAGTTAGAAAGGATATTGTGGACCGTGGAGGTGAGGCTATCTATCCCACCATTATCATTGATGACAAGATCCTAATCACTGGTTTTCGTAAGGATAAGCTAAGCGAGGCGTTGGACATTTGATGACCTTGGAAAAGGTTAGGCAAAGGGCAGAGGCTGATGCACGAACCAGTGGCTGTTATCTAAACCCTGACAAAGATTTTCTTAATGACCTTTTGGAGGGGCTTAAAAAGAATGAGGAGCGTTATGGTTATCCTTTCTGCCCGTGTAGGCTTGCCACGGGTAAGTTTGAGCTTGACAGAGACGTGATTTGTCCTTGTGATTATAGGGATCCAGACGTTCAAGAATATGGATGTTGCTACTGTGCGCTTTATGTTAGAAAAGACGTTTTTGAGGGCAAGACTTTGATTCAGCCGATTCCTGAGCGTAGACCAAGAGAAAAGCAGGAGAGAGCTTATGGGATGGCGGTGAAGTCTCCTGTTGGAGAAGCATCTGGAAGAGCGGTGGCTGTGGTTAAAGAGTCTGGTAAGGTTAAGTTGAAGATGTGGTATTGTAGGCAGTGTGGTTATGTTTGTTTCCGTGAGGATCCGCCGTACATTTGTCCTATTTGTAAGGCTAAGAGGGAGATGTTTGCTGAATTACGTGTTTAGTTTGGAGTCTATTTTGTAGTTTGGAGAGAGGTGAATTCAATTTTGTAGGTGTGTGCGCACGAGTAGCCTAGCTCCTCTATTTGGATCCAAATAGGCTCCAAATATGTTTTCTTTCATTTGAAAGGTCCAGTGGATGCTTTATGTTGTTATTGATCCGTGGCTTGTTCATGAAATTTAGAACTTTTGTTCATTGAAATAGAAACTTTTATATCTTGTTTGCTCGTTAGAGGCTGATTGTGCCTTTGGTGTGGCTAATTGAGCAAGAGGATTGACGACAAGCAGTTGCAGGATATTCTCTTTGAATCTCCAGAGGGAGTAGCTGCATTGTTGAGGTCTGCGGCTCATCCGGCGAGGATACAGATATTGGCGTTGCTGTTGCGTGGGGAGAATGCGTTCTCTAGATTAATGGAGCACACGGGGCTGTCGAAAACAGCGTTGGCTAACCACTTAACTCAGTTGGTTGACAAGGGGCTGGTTCAGAGAGTTGCCAGAGGAGAGTACTGTTTGACTGTTGACGGTAAAGAATTGGTGAACGCGGCGGTAGCAACGTATAAGGATTCTGTTCTTCGGGAGGCAGAAAGATTAGAGCAGTTGTCAAGGCGCTACACCGAAGGTTTGATGGAGGCAAAATCGTTGAGTAAGAAAGTGGTAAGCAAGAGAATTGAGTATCAGCCATGCTGGCTCTCTTACACTGGCGCAGTGGCTGGGTCACTACGAGCCTTGGGAGTTGACTGTGACACAGTTGATGTAGGTGGTTACTCGGGCTACGCATTCATAATCAACGTTTCTAAGGGCGTGACTTGTCCTTCGGGACCAACCGCTCTGCCTCTTCCAACATGGAGACAAATTCACAGGGGAACCGAAAGTCTCGGATGGACCATGGAACACTTCGAGTATCCTGGCAGTTACCCGGCGAAGGAAGGCAAACCATCACCGCAGGAAATTGAAAAAGCAAGAGGTATGTTTGAGAGAATCAAACGAGAGATAGATGAAAGAGACAGGCCTGTGGTTCTTTGGGGATTAGCCATACCAGAGTATGGCATTGTCAAGGGCTATGAAGGAGACTTTTACATAACGAGCACTTACAGAAGCCTTATCAATCAACCTGAAGACCCCATTTTATTCTATGACTTAAGAGCACCTGGATGCATGGAAGCCTTCTTCTTCCGAGAAAGGGTAAAGCGAAATCCTGTTGAAGATGACAGAGAGGCGTTGAAAAGAGCTGTTCACTTTGCTTCTGCCAAGACGCCCATCCTTGACAACTATGTTGCTGGTCCAGCAGCCTTAGATGAATGGGCAAACGTGTTAGTGAACCTTCCAGAAGAAAAACAAAACTATCATGGCAACAGCTACGTTGGCGCCTGCGTTGGTGAAGGTCGATACATGTGCTCAGAATTCCTGAAGCGTCTTTCCAGAAAGCATCCTGGAAAACAAGCAAAGCACTTACAAGAGGCTGCAGCGTGCTACGAAAAAGGCTTGGAACTCATGAAAGAGTTCAAACAAATCTTTCCCTTCAAGTTCAAGGGTGAAATGAAACTAAAGGATCGAAAGAAGGGTGCAGACATTCTTAGGAAGGTTAAGCCCTTAGAGGAAGAAGCCATTGTGCACATGAAGAAGGCATTAGAAGAATGGAAAACACTTTGATGACTACCTAGACCGTTCGCCAATCACCAAAAACAGGGTTGTCACAACCCCTCAAACTTCCCTTTTTGTTTTTTAAGATGTGCTTTACCTTGTCAAACCTTATATGAATGATTGGTGGATATGTTTCAAAACTCCCTTGGGAGGTTCGCTAGTTGAAGAAAACTAGAGTAATAATAATGGGTGCGGCGGGAAGAGACTTCCACAACTTCAACGTCTTCTACAGGAACAATCCCCAATACGAGGTTGTAGCCTTCACCGCCACACAGATTCCAGGAATTGAAAAGCGTGCCTATCCGCCAGAGTTGGCTGGTCCAAACTATCCAAAGGGCATAGCAATACATCCAGAGGAAGAACTGCCCGAGCTTATTAGGAAACACGGTGTCGAAGAGGTTGTCTTCGCCTACAGCGACGTATCCCACGAATACGTTATGCACAAGGCTTCAACAGCGTTGGCTAGTGGTGCCGACTTTCGACTCATGGGACCATCAACAACCATGGTTAAGGCTAAGGTTCCAGTTGTTTCCGTCTGCGCTGTCAGAACAGGCTCGGGAAAAAGCCAAACCTCAAGAAAAGTTGCCCGAACACTGAAAAAACTAGGCTTCCAAGTGGTCGTAATTCGGCATCCAATGCCCTACGGCAACTTGACTAAACAAGTGTGTGAAAGATTTGCCACCTATGAAGACCTCGACCGATACGACTGCACCATTGAAGAGCGAGAGGAATATGAGCCCCACATCGACACCGGAATCGTAGTATACGCCGGCGTTGACTACGAAAAAATCCTGCACGAGGCGGAGAAGGAAGCTGACATCGTAGTTTGGGACGGAGGGAACAACGACATCCCCTTCTACAAGTCAGACATGCACATAGTTGTGGCTGACTCGCACAGACCTGGACACGAGATGACTTATCATCCTGGAGAAGCCAACCTAAGAATGGCGGACGTTATCATAATCAACAAGGTGGACACAGCCGACCCAACCAATGTGGCAACCGTGAGAAAAAACGCCAAGACCGTAAACCCTGACGCAGTAATTATGGAAGCGGCTTCCCCAATAACTGTGGACAACCCCAGATTGATAAATGGAAAGAAGGTTCTCGTGGTTGAAGACGGACCAACACTCACCCATGGAAACATGGCATACGGCGCAGGAATGATAGCCGCCGAGAGACTAGGCGCCGAAGAAATGGTGGACCCACGCCCATACGCCGTGGGCTCAATTGTTAAGACGTTTGAGAATTACCCACATTTGGGCGCTCTTCTTCCAGCGGTAGGCTATGGCAAGGAACAGATAGGTGAACTACAAGAAACAATAAACGCTACGCCCTGTGATGTCGTTCTCATAGGAACCCCCATTGATTTGCGTCGAGTCTTACACCTTAACAAGCCAGCTGTGAGAGCCAAATATGAACTTCAAGAGATAGGCACACCCACCCTAGAAGACATACTCAAACAACGCTTCACAAAAAAGTGAAACCAAAGTTGCTCGAAAGCAGCGTGTCCCGCATACCAATCAAACTATTAATTATAGCTGTTGGAAAAGCCCAAGGCGAACTCATCCGCCACTTGGCACCGAGAACTGTAGACGCCATCGTGAAGAAGCTTCCAGTCGAAGGTCGGGCGGCACTATGGAAAGAGGAAGTTTACTTTGAGGTTCCGGTTCAAATGGGCGAAGAAAAAGCGAGGTCAAAGGTTGCGAAGGGTGACTTAGCCTTTTGGCCCATGGGAAACGCCTTCTGCATCTTCTACGGTGAGTCCCAACCCTACAGCCCCGTTAACACTGTTGGCAAAGTCACGAAGAATCTGGAGCTGTTTGAAAGGGTAAAAAGCGGCTCTGTGATTAGGGTGGAGAGGCTTTAAGGAAACATTAACTTGGTTTCAGACCACTTCTTCAGAAGTTCTTCGCATCTCTTCTTGACATCTTGACTCTTGCTCTTTTCCTTGAGTTTCTCGAGGAATTCTAGTCGCTTCTCTATTGCAGATATCTCGCCTATCCCATAGTAGAGCTTACCCTCTACGTAATCTTTCATCTGCTGAGTCTTCTGCACAATGTAACTGGCAGCGTCCACAGCGTCAACCAGCATCTGCATGTTCGCCCAAATGACAACATCGGTCTCGTGAAGTTGACTGAAACCCTCAATTTCTTCAATCTGCCGAATATACGTTCTCAAAAAATCGTAATAACCCGCGGTTTTAATTAATTCCAGCGCCTTTTCTATTTCGCTCTTAAACCTAGCGCTTCCAACTATCCTTAACTGATGCTTGTAACCCTTTTCTATGAGTTCTCTCGCCCGCTTAACATCGTCCTCAGTGTAAACTCGCTCTGGAAACTCCACTTGAGCCTCTCCCGCAATTTTTCTCTTACGCGCGGGTTCCAAAAATGACTAATCAGCGGGCTTGTAGATTTTTAGGCTCTTGCTTCCAGAAACAAACTGGATTGCGCCCCTCTGTGCCAACTCATCGAGCAGGTCTTTAGCCACGCTTAGGCGCAGGTTAAATCGGGATGCCACGGCGTAGGGTGTGAGAGCCTTCATCTTCTTGATTTCACCCAAAAGTTTCTCGCTTCTCGGGTCGGGCGGAATTATTCCCGGCGCTTTCTTATCAGGTAAACCCGAGCCCTTTCCTCCCTTCTTCTCTTTTTCATCTTTCTTTTCCTGCACGCGTTCCATTTGTTTAAGGGTTAGTTTCTTTTTTCCGCCCATTGATTTTCACCATCCCTCTTCATGAGGGTATGGCTGCTTATAGGTTTATTCCCGCCTTTCTCTCAACGATCAAGTTCTACCTTTTTTTCTTCGTTGTTTTCAATAGTTGAGAGAATCTTTCAGAAAGACTTTCAATGGATGTACCTAGGACCTTAATTTTGTCCAGTTTTCCTTCACCCAGCCCTCTGTCCATGGCTTCTTGTATCACCGGCATCTTCGCTGGGTCTAAACCTACAAGAGTGGCTCCTACCGCCTCAACGGCTATTGCATCTCTGCCAACCAAAAGAACGTTCGTGTTTACTCTTTCGTCCAATGTTGGACCGGAATACGTGTAGGTGCCGTCTACGACGGCGAGGTCGATTCCACCAATCGCCTCATACATGTCGATCAGGGCTGTGCTCAGTTTTTTGTGGAACCTTACCTTTCTTCTGTCTGGAATCAACCCTAAGAGATTCTTAAGAATGGTTCCTCTGTCGTACCTGCGCAACGCATGGGTGCTCACAAAGATGTTTGGCTTGAAGAGTATGTGAGAGAAACATTTCTTTTCATCAGCAATCATGACTTCCTTGGTCTCTGTATCCTCTGAGAGGTTGAAGGGCACGACTCGTTCAGTGAAGAGGGTCTTCCAGATTTGAAGCCGTTCTGTACCCGTGCCCTTATAATTGTCTGACTCAGCCAGAAAAATGCGGGGCGCCTTATTGAAGCTATCAACTATTGCACTGACAACGCTGACCGTGGTATGGTGTTCTTTTTTGTGGTCGAAGACTCCAAGCTTGATAACTACTGACCGCTCGGTTGTGTTCAGGTCGTCTATATTGCCGATGAGTTTGAGGGCTTTTTCAAAAGATGCTTGAACGTCTTTATCGATCTCAACTACTGCAACTTTTGATGCCATATCGAAACCCCTTTTTCATAATGAGTTTTTGAGGTAGGATGAAACACGCAGAAGTGGAAGATATTATTTTCTAGTCTAGCTTCCCTGACGTGAAAAAGATTGTTCCAATTTCTTTAGTGCTATTCTTCTATTACGGTTACTTTTTCAACGCTCTCCAGCCATGGAATGACTGGTAAATCAGTTGTGAGTTCTTGCAGGATTTCTTTCTCGATTTCTTCGTTGGCTTTTTCAGCGCTCTCTTCGACCAGTTGAATGACGATGATTACCTTCTTGCTTTTCATGTTGTTCATCAAGAATAAAGGAGTCTAAACGCCTCTTTAAGCGATGTTTCAAAGGCTGCAATATTTTGTTTTCCGACTCTGAATGGTTTTCAACTGTTAGGTTTGACTATTTCTCTGATTTCTTCTTGAACAGTTGAGACAGGTTCAACAGTGTTCACTAGATAGCATGGGACTAATCTGAAGAGTCTTCTGAAGAAGTCTTGCCGAATCTCCACTTTCTCGGATGTCTTGACAATGAGGTAGGGGTTCAAGAATTGTTCTGGTTGGGTTGTCAAATACTCAACCGCCTCTTCAGTGTCTATTTTCCTAACAATTTCTGAGTCGTCTGCATCTCTTTTTAACAGCATAACCTTTCGTACACGAGTTGTGTCCACGAATTTTTCGGGTCCAGATATCCACAAGGGGTCGAGCATGGCGCGGGAATACTCGTGGGCTATGTATGGGTCGGCTAACATTTTTTCAATGGATTCTCGGCTTATGCCCTTCCGCTCAAGCGTCTCAGCCTCAGCTGGTGTCAGCGGTTCAACATTTTCTAGTTTGCACTTTTCAAGCAAGGGTCTGATTTCTGGGAAAACTCGGACTATGTTGGTTCTGATGTAGAATTTTCTTTCACTTATGTCGGCGCTGGCTCTTCCTTTCACGCCGCCTATGAAGCGCACGTAGAGCCAATCGTCGCTGTGCAACCTTGCGCCTTCCATCTTGAGGAGCGCATAACTGTGTGTGGACTTGCCCGTGCCAGTGGGCGCGATCAAGACTATGCCGTTTCCGTTCACTTCGATGCAGCTGCCGTGTATGCTGTGGATGTCGTGTTGATCCTCAGCTATGTCGCAGGTTATGCCCAAAGCCCAGCTCTTGACCTGACCGTAATATTCTGTGTTGAAGATGATGGCGGTTTTTGTTTCAGGGTTGTAGTAAGCGTGGGATTTGCCTTCGTTAAAGTTTGGGTCTAGCACAGCGTATAAGCGACCGTGCGACTTGATTTCTCGGTTCATGGAGAACCAATTTTCCACCCAGAAATCATAAAGGTGCTCGCTGTTGGTGAAGAGTTGCAGGCAGAAGCCGTCTATGCTGGCTTTCCACCCATACCACACGTTGCCCAAAACTTCCTCAGCTCCAGCGACGAGTTTATCCCTCTCCTTCTTGGACACTATGCTGCTTTCAACTCTTCCGCGCACTTTGGTATTCTTGTTGTAGGAATGCACCCTTTTTTTCTCCTCAGCGGTTCTTCCCTTTTTTAACGAGGGTAATTGTTTTATTCTTTTCTAAGAAATCGATAAATTAAGCTGCCTTCTTTTCTTCGGGCGGCTTAACCTTTCTGAAGCTCAAGTAAATCGACATGTCATACGCAATTTTGAACACGCCAGCAAACAGAAAGGGCACAGCCAAGAATGCTGCATCTATGAAATAGCCAGAAATCGACGGCGGTGTGGTTGCTGCGAGGCTTCTTGAGGCGTTGGTGATGCTGGTGGCGAGGTTTCGTTCTTCTGGTTCGATTATGGCAAGCATGTAAGACTGTCTTGCAGGAACGTCCATCTGAGACAACGTCTGCCTAGCGAACAGAAAACCGACTGAAGCCCAAAAGGTTGGCGCTAAGCCTACTCCCATCAGCAGTAAATTCGAAGGCAGGTGCGTGAAAACCATGGTGTTGAGTAAGCCGATTTTTTTGGCAAGCCATCCTGCAATAAGAAAAGACGCTGCGGTTATCAACTGAGCAATGAACAAGATGGCACTCGCTGCACTGAGAGGTGCATTATACTTTGTTTGAAACCAGAGTGAAAGCACGGACTGAATGACAAATCCTCCTCCGAAAGCATCGATTGAGAATAGGGCAGATAACTTGGCAACTGTTCGTCTTGACTTTGTAAGACCTACTAATCCTAGCCCTGTAATCTCGACTTCAGCCTTTGTGGACAAAGACCTGTATAGAATAATTAACAACAACCCAGTTACAGCGTAAGAAACAAACAACACGCGATGTCCATCGATGAGGGAAAAACCGAGGATGCCATGAAACAACGAAGGTAAACCACCCAGCAGCGAACCCACCGAAGCGCCTGCGTAACCAAGCAAGTTATAGACGCTGAAGCCATAGGTTCTATGTTTGTCATCTGCGGTCTGCGGCATTATAGCCTGTTCCACAGAGGCGAAAGGACCTGTTTCTGTCGCGTTTACACCGATGCTTCCAATAAAAATCGCCAAGAAGATGATCGGCAAATCTGTTGAAGCGGTTAACAACATCCCTGAAGTCAGCATGAGAAGCGCAAAAAGGCTCAGCGAGTTCCGTCTGCCAACTTTGTTAGCTATTATACTTCCCACGATGGTTAAGGCTGCTCCTCCAAAAAGGGCAGTGGTCAAGATGAATCCGACCAAGGAGTCTGAGAGATGAAGCACATCGTTTTTGAGATAGAAGGGAAGCGCCACGCTTAGGTAGCCAAAGGCTAGAGTGCGCAAAAACTTGGTTACTAGGAGCATCTTTCCGTCTCGACTCATCCAACCCAAACTGGGGCGTTTAGAAGACAAGGTTGAACCCCATCTGCAGGGTTGAAATTACTTTTTGGTAGTTGATTTTTCGCTTATTTTCAGTCTGCAGAAGGCGTAAAGCGCATCGTAGACTGGAAACTGAAGCCTCATGTTGTCGTAATCGTTTCCGCTGATTTGCCGAAAGCCTCTGGCAACAGCGAAGAGCCCAGCTGATTCAGGCGTCAAGGTGCGGTTTGCAGTGTCAGCTCCTCTAACAATCTTGGCTAGCTCCAGTAAAGCTGTGTCTTTGAGATTATACTTTTTTATTATGGCATCGAAGGACACGTCTTCGCCGTGGTGACCCAGCTCAACGCCTTGAGTGTCGAAGGGAATGGCGTCCTCTTTCTGGGCAGCTTCCAACACTTTTTCGGGCGGCACAAACAGAAACTCTGCGTTTTTGTCGATGAAGGTTTTGATTAGCCATGGGCATGCGATTCGGTCGACCATAGCGTGTTCTCGAGTGACCCACTTCATTCTCTAAGCCTCTTGGAACCATGAAACAAGTACGTAGCCTAAAAACGTTTGCAAGCAGACCAGAGGTTTAAAAATCATCCATTATTTCTATCATCGGTTGCCCACAACATTCAGGTGCTTTCTCCTGACAGTTGTTAGGATGGGCACAGCAAGCTTCAAACTCCCCATCGACCTTGCGACCGCATTTTTTGCAGAGAAACCTAGGCAATGTTGGCTTCCTCTTCGAGAAATTATTGGAAAAACATAGATAAATGTGCTTTGTCTAGTCTAGAAAAGAAAGTGATAGAGATACTCAGGTTGGAGAACGAAGGTTTATGGGCGCCACAGTCAGCGCTATTATCGAACGCTTTCACAACGGTCAATGGGAGGTTCTGCTTCAAACACGATGGAAACCCGAAGACGACCCGAAGCATTCTGGACTGTTAGAGATTCCAGGCGGCCGCATCGAGATTGGAGAAGACGTTTACCCAGCGCTGAAACGCGAAGTAAAGGAAGAATGCGGGCTAGAAATCGATTCAATAAAGCCTGGAAAAGAAACCGTGACCAAAGGCAAATTCGATGAGGTCAGCTTTGCCTTTGTGCCCTTCTGCGGCGAACGCTTCTTGGGCAGCGATTATGTGGGCTTCACGTTTGTGTGCACGGCTAAGGGCGAGCTACGTAGGAGAGGAGTATACGACGGTAGAGAACCAAGATGGGTTCCTTTGGCTAGTTGAAGAGACTAGTGTTAAACGACCCTAAGAAAATCTACTCCTACCACCTTAGCACGCTGAAGTATTACGTGGAGCAAAAAGAGAAAAGCCTTGTATAAAACAACTCGAGTCAACTGCTTGAATAGTAAAGTAGGGGCAACGCAAGCAAAACCGTGTTTCTCCCCTTTTGAGTAAGAGAATATTCAACCCTCAACGGAGGTCCTTGCTCCACCATACGCCTAACATATCCATACTGTTTCAAGCTCTTCAGCTTGTCCGATAATGTACGCGAGTTTATTCCAAGGATCTTCTTCAACCCGCTGAAGCCGATTGTGCTCTTAAAAAACAATGCATAAAGTATTTCCAGATTCCATTTCTGCGAAAGAAGGCTAAAGCTTTCCTCAAGGCTTTGTAAGGCTTCCTTCAAGTCTTCAAAGCGCATTTCATGATTTTCTAGTATGCGCTGAAGCGTGTCCTCTATTCCCTTGAGCGTCTGCGACATTCGCGCCTCAACAAGCCTTCGAAGTTCATGGCTTAGGGCTGTTTTCGAGTTCATTTTGTTACACCAAGTGAGAGAGAGTATACTGCATGTCTTATAAAGGGTTTACTAATACAATCAAGTATACATATTACACCATTGAGGAAGCTATAACAAAATGAAAACGTTCGACGTAATCGTGGTCGGCGCCGGAACAGGAGGTTGCCTGACTGCCAAAACCGTTGCCAGGGCTGGCTTGAAAGTCTGCTTAATCGACAGAAAGCCAAGAGAGGAAATAGGGGAGAAGATTTGTGGAGACGCTGTCGGCAAGCATCATTTCGACAACTTAGGCTTAGCGTATCCAAAGGGCGAAGAACTGGGACTGCGGATAGCAGGCGTCAGGATTTATTCACCCGACATGAACACGGTCTTCCAAATCAAGGGAGAGGATCTTTACGGGTTCATACTCAACAGGCGTGTGTTCGGGCAGAGACTCGTTAATGAGGCAACGGATGCAGGCGCAACACTTCTAGACTCGACGATAACAACGGCTCCAACTCTCAAGGACGGCTTCGTAACAGGCGTAACAGCCAAGAACACGCGCACTCAAGCCGAAACTCGACTGCATAGCAAGGTCGTGGTGGACGCCAGTGGTTTCAACGCTATCTTAAGAAAGAAACTGCCGCCGCAACTAGGAATCGACCTGCACGTGGACAACGAGGACATTGAAGCGTGTCACAGAGAGATACGCCAACTCAAAGGCGGAGGCGAACTTGATGTCGACACCGATTTTTTAGAAATCTACTTGGACATGAACGTGGCACCTGGCGGCTACACATGGGTTTTCCCAGAGGGCGGAAACAGCGTAAACGTGGGCTTGGGCGTCGCCATGACAAAGGGCTTCCCAAACCCGAAAACCCAATTATATACGCATGTTCTGTCCAAGCCGAGGTTTGAGGACTCAAAAATCTCGGAAGCGGGCACTTGGTACCTTCCGACTAGGCGCCCCTTAGACTGCATGACTGGAAACGGCATCTTGATAGTCGGCGACGCCGCATGCCAAGTGAACCCAGTCCACGGCGGGGGCATGGGTCCTTCAATGACCGGCGGAGTCTGCGCTGGTCAAGTCATTGTAGACGCGATGGAAAAGGATGATTTTAGCCGAACAGGGCTATGGCAATACAACCCTAGATACATGAAAGTTTACGGAGCCAAGCAAGCGGGGCTCGACATTTTCAGACTGTTCCTGCTCCACAACGTAGGGAATGAGGAAATCAACTATGGCATGAAGTACAAGCTCATCACCGAGGAAGACGTGCTCAAGGTAACCCAGGGACAAAGCCTGCACTTGGACATAACAGAAAAAACACGCCGAGTCTTCAGAGGCCTCGGAAAATTAGGCATGCTGATACGGCTCAAAGACGCCGCCAACCTGCTTAATAAAATGAAAAAATTGTACCAAAACTATCCTGAATCGCCCGCAGGATTCCCTGAATGGCAGAGAAAGACCCAAGAAATAATGGAAGAGGCGAACAGACGTCTAGGTCGGAGCTCAAGGTAAACTAGCGGGGGTCTCGAAAGAATAATAAGCGCAGGTGTTGCTCTAAACTTGGGCTCTCAACTGGATGAAAAGATGGCTTGTAGCCCAGAAACTGATTGAACGGTTGAACGAGAAAATACAGTCTCAACTCAACCTGCACGACACATTGATTTTGGGCGTGGTACTAAAAGGATTGTCTGTTGCTTACAGCCTAGCAAAGATGAACAAGGTTGTTGAAAATTTTGTCCCTATTGTGGCTCAGCGGCACATCTACATGCAGCATCAGGTGGAGTCTTATTTCCCCAGCTTAGAATGGAGAAACTACTTTAGCAAGCAGCTGAATCATTGTGAAAACCTCTTAATGGTCGACGACGTTGTGAACACAGGCTTCACAAAACAACGAGTGGAAAGCATCGTTCACTCGCTTAATACTCCTTCTTACAGGTTTGCCGCTTTGGTCCTCAACAGAAAAAACCTCGCCAACCCAGATTTTGTCAGCACCAAAGACCTCTTCGCCCTGGAAGTGAACGCCACTGAAGTCGAGTGCGACTGGGGCCTGGTCACCGTGCCTCTCTGGGACCAATCCGTTGAAGAAGGGCTTCAGCGCTGTGAGGAATACCTCCAAAAATATTGGTTACATGAAAAACGAATGATAACCGTAACCTATTAGCAAATGCTCATCTAATTCTATGCTGGTTGTGCTTAGTTTGCGTGTTGCAGCGCTCGTGACCGGTGGAAAAGACTCCGCCTTGGCGTTGTATCGAGCAATGCGAAGAGGCTACGAAGTGGTTAATCTGGTAACAATAATTCCTCAGCGCCCAGACAGTTGGATGTTTCACTACCCCAACATTCACTTAGCTGACCTCTTCGCCGAGGCAGTGGGTATCCCATTGGCTAAGGCTGAAACTGCAGGTGTAAAAGAGACTGAGCTTGAAGACCTTAGGCGTCTGCTTACACAACTTCACATTGACGGCGTCATTTCAGGCGGCATATCCTCTCAGTATCAGAAAAAGCGCCTCGACAAGGTCTGCCAAAAGCTAGGTTTAAGGCATATTGCGCCCCTCTGGCACGAAAACCCACTCACACTACTAAAAGAGATAATCACTCTGAAAATGGAAACCATTATTGTAGGCGTCTACGCCCACGGCTTCAACCAGACATGGCTAGGAAGAAAAATCGATGAAGGGGCAATCAAAGACCTCATCGAATTAAACCAAAAATTTCAGGTATCGCTGGTCGGTGAAGGCGGCGAATATGAAACCCTAGTCTTAGACGCGCTTTTCTTTAAGAAAAAAATCGAACTTGTTGAAACAGAGAAAATTTGGGAAGGTGAAAGCGGCTATCTCCTAGTTAAGAAGGCGATTCTAGTAAATAAAAAAAGAGAGAAAGGAGAGTAATCTTTAGCCCGCACTGTGAGTCTTTAGTTGTTTGTTTTTTTAGTTGAGTTTTGGTTTTTGTTGTTGTTTTGGGCTCTGTTTGGCTCGGGTTTGAGGTGGTTTTTAACATACTTATTGGGGGTTTCTTGGTTATTTGAAAAAGGTTTATTAGTTGTTTTGCCGAATCTTGCTAAAAGCCATGGACGGATCAGAGTCTGTTGGAATGTAACCCTAAAGGTTGAACCGCAAAAGGAAGTAAAATTCAAGATGGCTTACAAATACTTGACAAAAGTGTGGAACAAGCCAGAAGCCTCCTTTGTAAAAGAACTCATGAAACAGAGAGTAATCGAGTGGCGACAACAACCAGCTATCGTTAGGGTAGAACACCCTACTCGCCTAGATAGGGCTAGAAAACTTGGATACAAAGCGAAGCAAGGCTTCATCATAGCACGGGTTAGAATTCGAAGAGGGAGCAGAAAAAAACCCAGACCCAAGGCGGGTCGCCGATCCAAACGCATGGGCGTCGCCAAACTGAAAACAGCTAAGAGCCTACAACTCATGGCTGAGGAAAGAGCAGCCAGAAAATTTCCAAATTTGGAGGTTCTGAACTCGTACTGGACATGGCAAGACGGTCGCTTTAAATGGTTTGAGGTCGTTATGGTGGATCCCAATCACCCCAACGTCAAATCAGACAAAAACATCAACTGGATATGCGACAAAGCTCATCGTGGACGAGTCTTTCGCGGGCTGACAAGCGCCGGCAAAGAAGTTAGAGGACTATACCACAGAGGACGCGGCGCTGAAAAAGTTAGACCAAGTCGAAGGGCTGCCTAAAGCAGGGAAAAAAGAAAGAGGGGTGGTTGGAAAATTTTATGGATAGTAGACAAGAGCTGATATAACGCAGCCGTAATTGTCCATGGGCACCCGCAAAACTTCCATTCGCATATGAGTAGGCCCGATTTGTATTCCTCTTATCTTTGCCATTTCTTTGATCTTCCAGTCTAGAGTTTCTTCAAGAGCCTTCTTATCCATGTAGCCGTGTGCTTCAGCCACGAGTCCGTATTTCATGCTCTTGGCCCAAGCCCAAGCTATGCCAGCGCCTATTGTGGTGCCCTCCTCTCCGTCCATTCGAGCTAGAACCGAATACGTGATCGAGCCAGCTGAAATGTTGTGCTTGTTTATTTCTTCACAATTTTTCGGAAGGATTGAGCTGACGCAGACGAGGTTGCACTGTGCGATTCCAGCTTTCTTGAGAGCGAGGTCGAACGCGTTGAGTTCTGAAACAGGGCTGAGGGCTTTTCCGCTTGTTATGAAAAATTCTTTCGGAATCATCCCTGGGTTTCAATACCTCACTGTTCTAAATAATGCATGCAATACCAACTAGTTTAATAATTTTGTGGTTTTTCTCTACACATTTTTTTTGCGCGTCTGGTTAGAAAAACAGAACCCACGCGAAGCAGTTTTCTTTTCACACAGGTTGTGTAACAGTTTATATTTTTAGACCTCGAATACAGAGAGCGTGGCTTGCGTTGTCTCAGCTAATCACTTACGTTGACATAAGTTTCTTCGCTCACGCAACCGAAGACGAGAACAAAGTGATAGAGGCAGTTAGACACCTTCTTCCCACTCCTCAAGTTGAGAATATGGTTTTTAATAGGAGCAATCTACGTGGGCACCACGGCAATCCTATCACGTTGTTTGAGGCGAGAATTCAGGAAAAAGACACTGTGAAGGCGGTTGTGGAGAACTTGTCTTCGAAACTTGGGGTTTTAGACAAGGAGACACTGCTAGCAGAAATCAACTTGCACATGGAAAAAGGAAACTTTTATCTTAGGTTCGACAAGCAAGCGGCTTTTCAAGGACGGTTGAAAATGGACGTTTCAGACCCTATCCGCTTTCGTTTGCGTTTCAAGAAGAACAGGCTCGAAGACATCGTGCAGATTTGCAGAGAAATCGGGATGCTTCCATGACCAGATTCGCAGATTTGCACCTATGTGCCCCTTTCAGAAATGAGGAACAACTAAAGAGGATGACTGCAAAATCCTTCGAAATGGGATATCGCTTAGTGGGAATACCCCTTCCACCAAATGTTGAGTCAGACCAAGTTAAACGAGTCCGCAAAATCTGCAGCGAAGTTGGCTTAGACCTAGTGAGCAGGGTAGATCTTACTCCTAAGAACACCAACGAACTCTTGGCTAGTCTGCGTCGCTTGAGACGCAAGTTCGAAGTGGTGGCTGTGCATTGCATTTCTAAACCTGTTGCTAGGCAAGCTGCCAAAGACCGCCGAGTAGACTTGTTGTCTTTTCAAGTTACAAAACCGTGGAACAGGTTTTTTGACAGGGCTGAAGCAGAACTAGCTTCCGAGTCGTTGGCTTCTCTCGAAATAGACATGGCGCCTCTTCTCTCACTAGATGGTTCTTTGAGAATTCGTCTAGTTTCTAGTCTTCGCAGAGAAGCTGCGATTGCCGAGAGTTTTCGCGTGCCTGTTGTAATTTCAAGTGGAGCAACCAGCGATTATCTGTTGCGAAGGCCACTCGACTATTCTGCTTTGGCTATGCTTTTTGACATGGATTCGTCTTTAGCCTCTCGCGCTCTTTCTGAAGTTCCCTGCGGCATTGTGGAGAGAAACAGATTGAAGCTGAGTCCAGATTTTGTTGCTCCAGGCTTGCGGGTGGTGCGGAGGAGAGACCCTTGAGTAGACGGGTGAAGCGACGCTACCTGGCGCTCAAAATAGAGAGCGCAGAGTCTCTTGAAGAAGAAGACATCAAAGACGCTGTTTGGAACGCTGTCATCCAGCTCTTCGGAGAATACGGAGCAAGTCAGGCTGGTCTCTTTTTGGTTAAGTATGATGAAAAGAAAGGAGAAGCTGTTTTGCGTTGTTCACTTAAGGCTTTGTCAATGGTCCACGCATCTGTAGCCTCGATTACTGAGATAAGAGACAAGTCAGTAGCTCTTCACGTGTTAAGAATTTCTGGAACTTTGCGGGCGTTGAGCCAGAAAAGGTAATGCCTAATGTTGTAAGACGATCAGCTTTATTCGATGCAAATAGTTGATGTGCAACACTTATCTGTTTGAAGTTCATTCATCTAGTTGGGGGATGATGTCGCCGTCCCAGACTGATTTATGCGGATGAGGATTAAGACGGACAGACCCCAATTTTGAAGAATGGCAAGGAGAATTTATTAGTTGGTTATAAGAAAAATACATGTAAGCGGTGAAAAAGACAGCATGAAAACAAGTAGTTATGGCATGAACTTGGCAACAATGGTTTTGATTGTTGTGTTTGTTACAGTATTTGTCTATTTCTTATCCATACTCACCATGAGTTATCTTCTGGTTCCGCAGTCGGCTGGGTCTACAATGACAGATATGATGGGGCACATGATGGGTTTCAGTCAGCCAAGTATGTACTTTAATGGCATTTTGGCTGTTGCTTTGGGCTTGGGCGCTGGCTTGCTTGTGGCAGTCATGCTAGGAGCTTTTTCAACCGCTCAACCTATACAGCCCACTCAGCTTTCGCCCATTCAACAACCGATAAAAGAAGTTGATGAACTTAAAATAATAAGAAAGGCATTATCAGACGATGAAAGAGCGGTTGTAGACGAGGTCAATCGCGCTGGAAAAATCACTCAGGACTCGCTGCGGTTTCGATTAGGCTGGAGCAAGGCTAAAGTCTCAAGGATTCTCACAAACCTAGATAAGATGAACCTTATTCAGAGAGAAAGAATAGGTAAAACATACAACGTGTTTCTCACAGAAAACAAAAAGGCGACAGACTGAAACGGTTTGAAACGGTCTCACGGACAACCTTTAACATGACTGGCGCTATTTTACTCTCTTGAGCGCTGAAATTTCAACAGGAGGTGGAATCCAGACGAAACTCAAGGTAATAGCAATATTAACCCTTATAACGCTCTCTGCTTTGACTGTCACGGGGTTAGCAGCCTACAACAGTTCCATGAACAATAGACACAACCAGATGAACATGAACGGAAACTGCGAAGGCGAGGATCATGCCAGCATGATGAACATGGACATGGAGGAAATGAATACGCACATGGAACAAATGCACAATGACATGGGACAGATGATGAACGAAAACCACATGGAACAGAACCAAACAGGGCATGGCTGCCACTGAACAGCAAAGCATGGACCGAATTAATGTTTGAAACTTTTTTTAATCTTATCTTTTTGTAGCAAGCTTGTAGGGCTGATTTGGCTGCTTCCAAAAGCGCGGTAACCTTCTCAAAAATAAGCCGCGTAGGCTGCATAGATAATAACAGCAACGTAAAATAGCATGAACAATGCATTTCAAATAGCAACAATTGTTCAAGGCGATTCAAGTTGCAGCGAGCGGAGTTGGCTAAGGGTGGAGCTGTAGCCGCCAGGTCTTTTGCTGTTCTGGTGTTTGTGGGCATCATGGAAGTAGTGGCTGGAGTATTCTCCGCAAGTGTTGCCCTAATTGCTGATGGCACCCATTCTTTTGCAGACGCTGCTGTATCACTTATAGTATGGGTGGGCTTGCGGTTATCCAGAAAGGCTCCAGACGGCAAGTTTCACTTCGGTTACTATCGAGTTGAAACATTCTCCAGCATCGTCGCCGCAATCTTCATGTCAATCTTGGGCGTGGTAATTCTTTACGAATCCTATCAGGTGCTGCTTTACGCAAGACAAATTGTCAACGCTGAAATAGCCATGATAGTGGCACTGTTGGCTGCGTCTATCGCCATGATTATGTCAATGTACAAAAGGCGAGAAGCCAAAAGGTTCGATTCACTTGCGCTGAAAACTGACGCTTTCAATTCAGTTAAAGACTTCTTGACGTCGATAACCGCTTTTGTGGGCGTAGCCGTCAGCCGCTATTTAGGCTTGATACAAACTGATTCAATTGCGGGCATCATCATAGCCTTCTTCATTTTCTCCGTCTCGTACTATATCATAAAAGAAGCCTCCCTAGTTCTTATGGACGCGTGCTCATGCCCTGAAATAGTTTCAGACATCGAAAACATAGCAGAAAGCATCACTCACGTAATAAGAGTGCACAGCATCCGTTTAAGGAAGCTTGGTCCCTACGTGGTGGGCGACATGCACGTAGAGGTCGACGGCAAAATGACAGTGGACGAAGCCTACAACATAACTGCTCAAATCGAAGAGAAAGTGAAACAGGAATTCGACGAAGTCGCTGAAATCAAAGTGAAGATAGAACCTGTGAAAACTCAGCGTGAACAGAATGAAAGATTAGAGTCTGTAAACTCGTAGTTTTTCAAGAGGCTTCACGCGTTATCGTGAGCACCCGCACATAATCGGCGGTATCATCGCATGAGTCTGCAACTTCTTCCATGGATTCCACTAAGTCTTTAAGGATGAGCAAAGTTGACGGCGTGACTTCTTTGTCGCTTTTTAAAAGAATCCCCTTTATCGTGAGATGCTTCTCGTCGACTCTCTTCTCTACTTGATCAACCTTCTCCGAGAGCGTCCTTGCCTCCATTGGGTCGCTTCCAAGTTTTTCGATGCTGACTCTCAGGGCTCTTGCGCACTCAACCAAGTCTTTCGCCATCTCAGAATAAACGTCCCAGAGTCCCTTTGGAACGCTTACTTCAAGAAGCAACAAGACGTTTCTCCCGGCATCCTTCACGTGGTCAGCCATGACATCCAGTCTCTTCACAAGATGCATAAGGTCTTCGCGGTCGTTCAGTGGCAAACTGCCTCTCGTTGATTCTTCGAATATGGTTCGTCGGAGACTGTCTATCTCTTCTTCTTTCCGGAAGAGTTTCTCAATGTATTTTTTCGCGTCGTCCACATTTTTTTTAGAGGTCGCAGAGATAGAGTTTTCAAGTTCGGTCACTGTGTCGATAGCCAACGTTAGCTGTCTATCCGCCAACTCTAGAACCTTTGACTTGCGACGTTGAACAAACCATCTTTCCAAGGCTTTATCCTCCATTCCATTATGACACAATTATTATTTTTATATTACTGTGGATTGAGGGTATCAAACCATCTCCCTTTTTCATTCAGCCATTAACTCCTCTCTTAATCCCTTACTCGGATATGTAAAAACAAAGCTTTTGTTTGAGGGAAAGCTAACCGTGACCTTTTCTCCCGTATTAAACCATTCATCAGCCAACGTAGGGCGAGTGACCACAACCAGGTCTTCATTTTTAAGTCTAATCTCATAACGTATGTTTGTGCCTTCAAACCTAAACCTCTCAATTTGTCCAGGCATAGCGTTCTCAACTTTTTTGTGTCCCTTCTCCAAATCAAAGGCTTCGGGTCTGATTGCCAAGACAACTCTCTCACCTAGGCTTTTGCTTTTATCCAAGACTTTGACACGAAGTTTGCCTCGAAGCTCTAAGACAGCATTCATGTCATCAATGGATTCTACGTAGGCTTCAAGAAAGTTGGATTCGCCAACAAAGTTTGCCACAAAAATTTCATGCGGGTTCATGTAGAGTTCTTGAGACGTGCCAACCTGTAGTATTCGCCCTTTTCGCATAACGGCTATTCGGTCTGATATTGCCATAGCCTCACCTTGATCGTGTGTGACATGTATGGCCGTGAGCTCTAAGTCCTTCACTAGCTTTCTGATTTCGTATCGGAGCTCCAATCGAATTTTAGCGTCAAGAGCCCCTAAAGGTTCGTCTAACAATAATAGTCTGGCTCCGGCTGAGAGCGCTCGCGCCACAGCAACTCTTTGCATCATCCCCCCGCTTAGTTCTTGGGGAAAAGCGTTAGAACGCTCATATAGTCGAACCATTTCCAACATTTCGCGCCCTATCTTACTGCTCTGTTCCTTGCCCCATGCCTTGACCCGTGGACCATAAGTTACGTTGTCCCAAACATCCATGTGGGGAAAAAGGGCGTAGGTTTGAAAGACGAATCCGATGCCTCTGTCTTCAGGAGGAACATTGTTGACAAGTTTTCCGTCAATGTAAATGTTTCCTTCGTCTGGCTGAATAAGTCCCGCAATCAACCTGAGCAAGGTGGTTTTTCCACAGCCACTTGGGCCTAAGAGAGAGAAATATTCTTTATCTTTTATGTGAAGGCTGACGTTGTCCACTGCAACAATCTTGCCTTTGCCGAACTTCTTAGAGACGTTTTCAACCCTGACTTCAGGCATCTAGGCACCGTCCTGAAGGGATACAAGTGTGCAAGCAATAAGGCTTTACATGTCAGTACCTTCTCTCCTTTCCCCTAACCGCTAATCGTAGAACCAACAAGACAACGAATGACAAAACAACCAAGAAACCTATGCCCAAACCAATCTCGAAAGCCGTGGCTTCCACTGTTCCTTTGACCCAGTTAACTAATAAAACCGGCGCAGTGCTGAGCGTGGATACCACCGCCAAAGTGGCTCCTGTCTCGTCTACGCTCCTCGTAAAGACTATGAGGGCGCCTGCAAACAAAGAATACTTTGTGAGGGGCAAGATTAGGGTTCTAAACAAAGTGAAAGGTCTGGCTCCAAGGATTCTGGAAGCCTCCTCTAAGTCCATACTGATCCTTTCGATTGCCGACGCCATAGCTCTAACAAAGTAAGGATAGGTAATCGCGATGTGCGCAAAGACTAGTATAACGATTTCTGGTACAATGGCGAAGTTGCTCCAGAAAAAGCTCATGGATGCTCCTAGGGCTATTGAAGGGACTATTAGAGGAATATTTATCAGAACATCAAAGACTGTGGAAGGCAAGGCGCCAGCCCTTTTTCGGGCAATAAGAACAGCCATGGGTAAGCCTATTACCGTGTTTATTAACGTTACAGCTGCGCCTACAAGATAGGATAATATTAGACTTTGCCAATATCCTTGCCATATTCCTGTGTTCGACAACGCTTGACCTAAAGTTCCATTCGTAATTGCGTATACCGCTGGGAGGGCTACAAAGAGTGAAGGAACCAAAACCATGAAGACTAATATTATGAGTGTTAGGGCGTTCCTTGACATTGTAAAGCTGTTATCGCTCAGTCTTCTCTCTAGATAAGGCCAGACTTTTTTTGTTGGAAGTTTAAGCCTTGGACCCAGTACGGTTATTGCTGCAAAGATTAGTGAGGCGATTGCTATTAGAGCAAAGCTGACAAAAACCGCTTCTGCACTGTCTTTGCCAACGAGATAGATGAAGACTGGTCCGTTTTCGAAGGCTGCTCTTTTTTCACTTTCAACTATTCCTGCAACCATCACGGTGGCGCCTGTTTCTGAAAGTGACCTTGCGAAGGCTAGTATGAAGGATGACACTAGGCTTGGCTTTAGGATAGAGAGAGTTACAGTTCTGTCAGCTGTTAACGGTGGCGCACCTAGGGTTCTAGACGCCTCCTCATACACTATTTGGTAGTCGAGAAGCGCTCCCACCATTACCCTAACTATAATGGGATAAGAGAAAACAAAATGAAGCAAGATGACAAGAAGCCAGCCTGGAGAGATTAAACTAGCGCCAAAAAGTGAAAAAACGCCTTCGGGTCGGCTCCAGAACAGAAGCAGCGAATAGCCAAGAGCAACCGTGGGCAAAATGAAGGGTATGTCTACAAGCGTGTCGAGCGCATTCAGCCATTTCGACTTGCCTCTGGCAATAAACCAAGCCAGAGGTAAACCCGCAGCCACATCTATCAACGAAACCAATAAGGCGACCTCAAAAGAAGCATAGACTGCTGCTAAGGCTCTGGATTGGAGACTAGGATTTGCAAAAACTTGCCCCACTTGATCCCATTTAAGAAGTATCCCGAGAATCGGAGGTATCAAAATCAATGCGAAAAAAAAGATTATGGAGGTCGAGTAGGTCAGGTACCGTACAGCTGGCTTGGAAGACATCGTATCAAGAAACTTCAGGAGCCCATATCTGCTCATTGTATCCTTCCAAGGTCAGCTTTGACAATCATACAGAGAGTGGATTAGACCTTTCACTTTGATTACTTCTGTTCTCATAAGTTTTGTCGTAAAGATATTTGTCTACTGGAGATTAGCTGTAATAAATTTCATTCTCCGTAGACTTTCTCGATGACGTTGGGCGAATAAAGACACTTCAGAAGTTTAGGGCAGTTGTAACACTCGCTTGGAATGTATGCTCTCTCAGAACCCTTTCTCATATACAAATACCCCAAATAATTAGGGCAGTCTTGAGGCTTCGTTTCCTCGGAAACTTCAGGTTTTGCCTCAGTCTCCCCAGCCTCAACTAAACTTTCCACTGCTGTTTCTTTTTCCAGAAGTTGCGCTTCTTCTTTCCCTACCTCAGCAGATTGATAAGCCATTCGCTTGCCTGTTCTTTCCTGTCTAAGTTTTATCAAAACAAGCAATGATACTAAGATGACGGGTATAGTTAGGTAGACCCACCAAGAGTCGATGGAAGACATTATATTCACTAAGCAGATTGTTCCTTCGGGTTCACATTTAAGCGTCAACAACCCACATTCATAATAGTTATGAACTCAAAATCTTGACACAAGCTAATCCATTGAAGGAAAATGAGAGAACCGTCTCAAACCGCGAATTGATATCGCCGCTTAAGGTTCGCACAGTTCTATCAATACGTTTTTTGTGCTTTTTGGGTGAAGAAACGCTATTTTGCTGCATTCGACGCCTTTCCGAGGCTTTTCGTCTATTAGGATGATGCCCCCGGCTTTCAAGCGTTGAAGCATGTCTTCGATTCCGGTGACTCTAAACGCGATGTGATGTATGCCTTCACCCCTTTTCTCAAGAAACTTGGCCACAGTGCTTTCTTTATCTGTGGGCTCAAGCAGTTCAATCTTGGTTTGGCCCACCTTTAGAAACGCAATCTTCAACTTCTGCTCCTCAACAGTTCTTGTTCTTTCCAGCTTCAGACCGAGAATATTTTCAAAAACCTGCAGTGCTTCATCTATCTTGTTGACTGCTACCCCGACGTGTTCGAGTTCGGTTATCATTTTTGTTTCACCTGTTTGTTATATTTCTCTGCGCAGTTCAGAATAAAAACCATTTTAATGCAGCGTGTCGTATAGCAAAGGGAAAGGAGATGCAAACATGGGCTTTAAGTGTGTTCACTCCTCAAAAATCAAACTTGAGAACATGGAAGAATCGGGTGCTGAAGGCGTAAAGGTTAGGTGGTTGATTACGAAAGAAGATGGCGCGCCCAATTTTGCCATGCGCCTCTTTGAACTTCAGCCAAAAGGTCATTCTCCCCTTCATTCACACTATTGGGAACACGAAGTCTACATTCTGGAAGGCGAATGCAATGTGACGTGTGAGGGTCGAGAAGAAAAGGCTGGTGCTGGATACGTTGTTTTCATACCGCCAAATGCAAAGCATCGATTTGCAAACGCAGGCGAATCGACGCTCAAGTTTTTGTGCTTAGTGCCACACCACAAGTAAATGGTATTTGCCCTGCCTATTTTACTCATAGAAAAGGTCGGGATTCTTTGTTAAGTATTCCGTGTAGAGGTCTATTAGTTCTCTCAGCCTAACCAGTTTAAGGGTGCCTTCTCCGACTTTGACAGTTTTCATTATTCCCTTTTTAAGGCATGGCTCCTCCATTTTTGCAAAGTCTGGGTATGGACCGATATCCCATTCCCATTCGGTTTCAGGATACTTTTCAACGAATTCCTTGGGCGCGGTTATCTTCTTCAATATGTGCTGGGGAAATTGAACACGTTTCTCGGCTAGGTGCATGGCTGTACATACGTTTAAGCCCACGCCTATTAGGAGAATATAGCCGTCTAACTCGAGTAATTGATGCCAGCCTTCAACCAACTCTTCAGCTTTCGGTCCTATAGCCGCAATAGAGTGAGAAGGGTGAGAGCCTCGTACAGCCCCTTTACGCCTTCTGAAAGTTTCAGGTATGGTTCCTGTCGTGCACGGAGTTTCTTCAGGGTTATAGGGCAGAATCTTGTACAACCAAGCAACACCCATGGCTATTTCTTCTGGCGTCCTCTGCACCTCGAGCAAGTTTGCTGAGTGGGTGGGCATTACTATGTTTCCTTCTTCTCCCACAACTTCGAGCAGGGCGTCTATGACAGTGTCAGCCCCATCCTCTACGTAGCCAAAGCTGCTCAATGAACTGTGAACACCGACACTGTCGCCTTTCTTTAAGCCGAGTTTCCCCAAACCCGCCTTAATGTCGTCTTTAGACACGTGAACCTTAACTCTCTTCCTTTCTTCCGAGTTCATCTAATATCCTCTGCTAGTTGGTTCAATTTGTTTGCTCGCTTATGGTAAACATCGAAGAATATAAGCATGAAGTGAAATGAAAAACTTCCCTAATCTTTTCTGAGCAAGAAAATCATGTTTGTGCCTAGCTTTCGCTTAAAGCTTAATAGTCTGCTTGATACATTATTGCACCCGTCAAGGGAGGAATCATGGATTTGAGAGACCAAGATCAACAGCAGTTCATGTTCATTCCAGGAGCCACAACAATAGGCGTCGTCTGTTCAGACGGCGTTGTCCTTGCATCTGAAAAACGAGTTTCTTACGGTTACCTCGTCATGAGCAGAGTGGCAAAAAAAGTGTTCAAGGTGACCGACCGTGTTGGCGCTGCTTGCGCTGGCTTGGTTGCCGACATGCAGATTCTGATAAGAGAGGTTGAAGCCTACGCCAACCTATTCAAACTAGACGCTAATAGACCCATAGCCGTGAAATCAGCCGCCAAGGTCATGTCCAACCTGCTCTTCAGCAGACGACTGTTTCCATTGATAACACAGACCATCGTAGGCGGCATGGACGAAGAAGGCGCATCACTGTACGTTCTTGACGTGCTCGGTTCAGTTATACCCGACAAGTATGCGGCAGTGGGTTCAGGCGCTGAAATAGCCTTGGGCGTTTTGGAGCAGGGTTTCAAAGACAACTTGACGGTGAAGGAAGCTAGAGACCTCGTTGCACGAGCCATAAAATCGGCTGTGAGCCGCGATGTTATGAGCGGCGATGGAGTTGACTATCTCTTCATAACCAAAGAGGGCGTAAGCGAAGAATCCATGAAGTTTTAAGTTGCCTCAACATCTGACCCTTCGCTCATTTTGTGCGCTCAGAAATACAACAGAAAAAAGAAGATTCTTTACATCACACGCCCGCTTCACAAGGATAATAAGTCACCGTCTATGAGAGATAGAATTGTAACTTGGTGCAGTATATGTCGTTTCAACTAACCCAAAAAGAAGGAGAATACTTGGTCAAACTCGCTCGCAGATCAGCCGAACAATACCTCAAGACGGGACAAATCCTAAAAGTGCCTTCAGAAGTTCCACCCAAGCTTACGGAACGCTGCGGAGTTTTTGTCACCATAAACACAGTTAAGGGCAGTGGCAACGAAGAAGAAGCCCACGAACTCAGAGGCTGCATCGGGTTTCCATATCCCACGCACACGTTAGCCCAAGCCGTGATAGAATCAGCCATAAGCTCGGCTACTCAAGACCCACGTTTTAATCCCATGAAGGCTGAAGAACTCGACCAAGTCGTTTTCGAGGTTAGCGTGCTCACGCCCCCAGAATCAGTTGAGGTAGAAAACCCGCAGGAATACTGCTCCAAGATCAAGGTTGGTCGAGACGGACTAATCGTAGAGCGCAGCTACTGCAAAGGTCTGCTCTTGCCACAAGTGCCCGTGGAATGGAAATGGGACGAAGAGGCTTTTCTCTGTCAATGCTGCATAAAGGCTGGGTTACCCCCAGACTCTTGGCTGTTAAAAGGAACAAAAATCTACAGGTTTCAAGCCATAATATTTGAAGAGGTTTCTCCGAAAGGGAAGATTGAACGCAAGGAAATTGAATAGTTGAAACTTTAAAATAAGCTTCAGACCTTCAAGGAGAAGAGAAGTCGTCATGAAACCGAGAATTAGACAGTTGAAGAAAGAAGACCTGCCAACGCTACGCAAGTTGATTCTTGAGGCGGAGAATTTCGGCGAGCCATTCTTAGAGACCGAAATGCATGGCTTGAAGTGGTATTCTATCCCAGATTTGGGGGCAGTGTTTGTTGCCACGGTTAACAATCGACCAGTTGGCTACATTACTTTAAGGAAGAATGTGTTCGCTGTAGTCATTGTCTCGGTTCTTGTCGAAAAGGAACATCAAAGGCTGGGTATTGGAAGGGCGTTGATCGAGAGGGCTAAAAAATATGCCAAATCTCACAAGTTTAAGGTGCTTAGGGTAGACACAGGCAACTTCATGGACTATGCTATAAAATTCTATCTCAGCTGCGGCTTCCTTCCCTGCGGATACGTAGAACACGACTTTGGACTCAACACCAAGCAAGTTCACTTCTACATGGACTTGACGCATTAAATCTGCGCAGTTGAGTCGCAAATCTTTATTTCACTCCCCCTTAATTTCATGCCTCTTGAAGGCGAAGAATGCTTGCAAACAAATGGACACAAGGTTTCAGTGATTCTCTTGACCAAAAACTCGGCGCTCACCATCCAAAAGAGTATCGAATCAATTCTTCAGCAAACCCGTCAACCCGACGAAGTTGTTGTGGTGGATGGAAACAGCCGCGACGGCACCTTAGACATCGTGAAAAAGTATCCTATCAAACTAATCTCAGAACCCGGCTTGGGCTTTGGACACGCCCGCAATTTGGGTGTCAGAAACTCTTCAGGAGACATCGTCTTCTTCATAGACTCAGACTGCTACGCCGAACCCGACTGGATAGAAAAAATGTTGCCACACTTCCACTCCAACCCAGAAGTTGCGGCAGTAACAGGACGTACTAACCTATGGAACAAGGACAGCGCTGTAGCTCGTTTTTTAGCATGCGTAGGTGGCAGAATGGCCATGCCTACAGAACATGTTTACATGGAAATTGCGCCAACGATGAACCTGGCTCTAAGACACAGAGTTGTTGATGAAGTTGGCGGATTCGACGAAACCTTGATACGCTGTGAAGACACCGACCTAACCTACAAAATCAGCAAGAGCCACAAAATATTGTATGAGCCCAATGCCGTTGTTTGGTTCAAGGGTTCACCGACGTTGGGTGTTGCATCCCGTAAGTGTGTGCGCCACTTCTCAGGCGTCGGACAACTCTTCGCCAAACACGGTTTCAAAGCGTCATTTGCACGGTTTAATCTACCCTTCAGAGGCTTTCTTCTGATTGCGGCAATTGTCTCGTTGTTTCTTCTGCCTTGGTATGTGCCAACAGTACTGTTTCTTCTTCTGTTCTCGGAGTTTGTTTACAAGACTGCGAAGTTGTACGGCAAGTTCCGTGACAACTGTGTCGTCTACTACGTGGCCTTCTTTACGTTCTGGTCTCTAGCCAGCCTCGCTATTTTTTACGGGTTGTTGTTGGGATTTAGGAATAGAGCTAAGAGAAGGCTCTCTATGGCAGCGTTGGAGCCTTAGGGGTTATCTCCAACAGTCGGAACCCACGTGCACACGGATTCGGCATCTCGGATAACTGCACTCTTTCTAGGATTTTGTTTTCGTCCTTTGCGTAGCCCGTTACATCGTGTTCTGCCGGCATCAGTGATTCCAGTATGACTCCGTCTTCTACGGTTGTTGTTCGGCACTTGGCTGGCAAACCTAAACGCAACGTTTTTCCTTCTTTCACCGCTTTTTCTCCACTGTAAAGGACAGCGTAGGCGCCAGAGGTCAGTTCAGCAATTCTCACCGGAATGCTCTCTTTCCCAATCGCTAAGACATCGATGTCATGAGTTCGCTTAACATCGAGAGCCAGTTTTCGTATTTTTGGCAGAATCTTCAGCAGATGACCCCGTGCCCTACCAGAGATGCGCATCTGAGAGAGACTGACTGCAGAGAGTTCTTCGACACTGACGCTACCCAATGACATGTCCAAGTGAACAACGTCAGCCTTCATCGTTTTGAGAAGGTTGATGCACAACTCCAACTCATGAACAACTAATGCATGCCCATCTTCCACAGAGGCAAAGATGGGCTCAGCAAGGCAAGAATCTGCTCTGCGATAAGGAGGCTCCACCAATACAGAGCTGGCAGCAACGACCTGCAACGGTTCAAAGCGTTCGTTTAAAACTGCGGCAGCCGAGTCAGCTGCTACAACCCGCAAGCCCTTTTTCACCCCTCTTATGTTCTGAGCTCTGAGAACATTTATTTTATGCTGCTCGACGAAACATTGCCTCTAGAATCAGGTTCAGTCTCGAGGGCTCATCATCTCTGAGGATCAGAGTAACTCTGAGACATCATCAACAAACACTAAACAAAACACTCTTATAAATGTGGTTTCTGGCAGGTTTGCAGTGGCGAGTCTCCGAAATAAAGATTCAGGCTTCATAAAAATAAATTGCTCCAGAGTCGAGAGAATAATTCCTATCATACTTTAACCTCTTCAGGTCAAAAATGAGGGAGCACAATTGAGGGTTGATTTGAGTCGGCGAGAGCTTCAACTAATTAAGCTCTGGTGGTTGAGCTGCGAAGACATGATGGTTCCGAACGGCACATGCATTTCATGCGAATTTAAAAATGAGTGCGAGGTTATTAGACAGAAACTCTACAGGAAGAAGGTTGGGAACAATATAGCGCAGCCCGTCTACGTTTGTTCTCCCCAACAACACTAGAAATTCACTTCCAAACCTATACTTTCGTTTTAGCTACTTTTTCTACAGTTTCATAGACTTAAGTTGAAAAGAAGCGCTAGCATCGAGGGCATTAAGGTAACGCAAAGTTAATAGGTTAAGTTCTAACCTCGAAAAACCCAAAGGGCGAATTCAGTCATGTCAAGGTTTCGACAGGTAAGCGACATTCTAAGGCTGATGGACAAGAAGGAGAAAATTCGAGACCTTGGCATAATTGCGCACATTGACCATGGCAAAACAACCACAACTGACTCCTTGCTCGCTGGAGCCGGGCTATTGTCTCCCAAACTGGCTGGTCAAGCCCTAGTCTTGGATTACCTTGAAGAAGAGCAAAAACGTGGCATGACAATCAAGACGGCTAACATCTCTCTCTTGCACGAAGTCAGGGAGCAGTCTTACATCGTAAACTTAATCGATACGCCTGGGCATGTGGACTTCACAGGCAAGGTAACACGTGCTTTAAGGGCTATCGACGGAGCCATCGTAGTCGTAGACGCCGTTGAAGAGGTCATGGTTCAAACCGAAACCGTAACTCGGCAAGCATTGGCGGAACGAGTAAGACCAGTTTTGTACATCAACAAAATCGACCGTTTGATAAAAGAGTTGAAACTTCGCCCAGACGAGATACAGAAGAAACTGGTTAGAATAATCAACGATTTCAACAACCTTGTGGAGTTGTATGGTGAACCGGGATACAAGGAAAACTGGAAGGTTGATTCAGCTAAAGGAATGGTCGCGTTTGGTTCCTCTCTGCACAAATGGGGCTTCACCTTGCCCATCGCACAAGAAAAAGACATCAAGTTCAGCGACATCGTCAACGCCTACAAGAAAGACCGCTGGCACCAACTTCAAACAATGCTGCCCTTGCACGAAGCTCTTCTCAGCATGGCAGTCGCCCACCTTCCAAACCCAATCGAGGCTCAAAAGTCTAGAATTCCGCAAATCTGGAGAGGAGACATAGACTCCGAGATTGGAAAAGCCATGTTAAACTGTGACCCAAAAGGACCCACAGTCATGTGCGTCACGAGTGCTCAAATGGACCCTCAAGCTGGTATAGTAGCCACAGGGCGACTCTATTCGGGTGAAGTCAAGCAAGGCGATCAAGTCTATCTTATAGGCGCAAGAAGAGACGCGAGGATTCAGCAAGTTTCTATGTACATGGCATCGTTTCGAGAGGTTGTTGACCGCATCGACGCTGGAAACATAGCCGCGTTGTTGGGCTTAGACTTAGCCAGAGCAGGTGAAACCATTGTTGACTTTGAACACAAAGATGTGATGGCACCTTTTGAACGCATCAAATACGTTTCAGAACCCGTGGTTACGGTTGCGCTGGAGCCTAAACACCCAAGGGATTTGCCTCGCTTGGTCGATGTCATGCACCGCATAGTAATTGAGGACCCCAACCTTGTGAGCACTATAAACAAGGAAACGGGCGAGTACCTGCTAAGCGGAATGGGAGAACTCCACCTAGAAATAGCTGTTAAGTTCCTACGCGACTACGCTGGCGGCGCCCTCAACATAGTCGTTTCTAAGCCCATAGTGGTTTACCGAGAAAGCGTGTCAGGACAAGGCATCACAGCCATAGGTAAGAGCCCAAACAAGCACAACAGGTTCTGGGTTCGGATGGAGCCCTTGGAAGACAAGGTTATTGAGTTGATTGAAAAGGGCGAAATGTCCGAGGAAATGAACTCTAAGAAGATGGCCGCTATACTGCAGGAAAGGGCTGGGTGGTCAGCGGAAGAAGCGAGAAACGTTTGGGCGATTGAAGGCCACAAAAACATGCTTATCAACATGACCAAGGGCATACAATACCTGCACGAAGCAGGAGACATGATAATCTCGGGCTTCAGATGGGGATGTGAAAACGGACCCTTAGCCCAAGAACCAATGCGGGGAGTCAAGGTTAAATTGATGGATGCTCGACTGCACGAAGACCCGATCCATCGTGAACCAGCTCAAATAATGCCTGCCACTCGGAGAGCAATGTTCGGTTCGTTTTTGACAGCCAACCCAGTGCTCTTGGAGCCAGTTTATAAAATTGAAGTTTCGGCTCCATCTCATTACATTGGAGATGTGAGCAACGTTATTACACGAAGAAGAAGCAGGATTTTCACGTCTGAAACCAAGGGTCCCTTAACTATGATTTCGGGCTACATTCCCGTTGGCGAAACCTTTGGTCTAGCTGCAGACATGCGTTCTGCGACGGCGGGTCACGCCTTCTGGCAGTCAACTTTCGACCACTGGGATAGAATGCCTGAAAAAATGGCTTTGACAGTCATTCAGGAACTGAGAAAGAGACGTGGGTTACCGCTAGAAATTCCAACAGCAGAAAAGTTCATCGACGAAGCCTAATCAGCCTATCTTTTTAATTTTGCACTTCAAAAACAGTCTCTGGTCAAAAGGAAAATTTTAAAGAGAGAAACTGACGATAAAAGGGTTCATGTCTGTCACCCACTCGTTAGAAAAGCGACTCCTTTCTGAGGCTCTCGGCGCGTTTTTTCTGGTTTTCATCGGCACATTCGCCATAACAACACCGGGAGGAGGGTCAACACTTACCGTGGGCTTAGCATTTGGAGTTGGAGCCTTAGGAGCAGCTTACTCTTTCGGTCATATTTCTGGAGCCCATATCAACCCAGCCGTGACTGTGGGGCTTGCTGCGAGAGGAAAGTTTCCTTGGAAAGAAGTGGTGCCCTATGTTACTGCACAGTTAATCGGAGCGATTTTTGCGGCAGTTTTGAACGCTAGCATAGTGGGAGAAACCTTGGCTGTTCGCACGTCTCTTGGAGCCACCTATCCGAGTAGAACGCTTTCGTTGTATGGTGTCAACGCCACTTTTGCTGCTTTATTATGCGAAATCGCGACTACATTTATCTTGGCGCTCACCATTCTCAGCGTCACAGAGAAGGAGGCCCCAAGCGGATTAGCGGGCCTAGCAATTGGCTTAATCTTAGGCTTGAACGTGACGATAGCCGCGAATATCTCTGGCGGTTCCATGAACCCGGCAAGAACGTTTGGTCCACAGATAGTCCTCCTTTGGCTGGGAGTTCCATTCAGTACCGCCTTTGAATCTGCGTGGATTTACTGGATAGGTCCACTTATCGGTGGTTTGCTGGCTTCCTTGGTGCATTGGTTAAGGAGTTAAGTGATTGCAAGGGTTTTGTGAGCCTAAATGGGTATTTAACAAGTTTCTGCAATAGGTAGTGCCATCGCACAATGCGGTATTGTATTTTGAGAGCCCTTCTCGGCACGATGCAAAGGCTAACCCATGTTTCAGCACGATGGGTCGCAGTTTTTGGATTATTCTTCGTCTCTTCTCTATGGGCAGATATTTGTATCCTACAGCCCATGTGCCATTAACGTATTCTTGCTGCAATCGTTGACAAGCCTTTGGGTCAGTTTGCAGTGAAGTTGTAAAGAAGCCCCTCATGTGTTTCATTGTAGCCACCGTGACCTGTCTCACGCCGATGCCCGTTAAGGTGGAAACCAAGCTTTCAAAGTCTTTTTCATCATCATTTATTGTCGGCAGGATGGGGTCTATCCTAGCTACGGCTGTGACGCCTTCTTCAACGATTTTTTGTAAGGCTGAGAGTCTCTTTTCTGGCGGTGGCGCAAAGGGTTCGATGAGTTTGGCTACGTTCTCATGAGGTGTTGTAACTGTCATCGACACAACTGTTGGGGTCCGCTTGAACACATCGATGTCTCTTGTAACCATGTCGGATTTAGTAACGATAAGCAACGGAAAGCCGTGCTTAGCCAACACTTCAGCGCATTTACGAGTAATCATGTGTTCGGCTTCGAGGGGTTGATAAGGGTCAGTGCATTGGGTAAGCAAAAACGATAACCTTTAAATGCTAGTAGTGAGTAGTAGTAAGTGGTAGTGAGTAAGCAAACAAACAAGCCAGGAGGTGAAAAAAGTGAGCGAATATGAAAAATTACTCGGTTGGGCAGCACAGTATCCAAGCGTCGAAAAGTTTGAGAGACTAGCGAAAAGAGGAAGACTAACACCTGCAACACATGAGACGTATCTTAAGGCGATAAGACAGTTCTGCGATTTGCTAGGCTTCGGCGATCCAGAAGCAACCTTAGAGAAGATTAAGCAAACTGAGGAAAAAGAAGATTATTTCGACAACCTCATAACCGACTTACGAGAGAAAGGAATAACCGACACTAGAGTAGGCAACATCTACAAAGCCTTAAAGTGGTGGCTAAGCCTCAACCGCGTAGACGTTGATTGGAGCGCTATAATTCTACCCAGCGTAGAAGCACAAGAAGAAGACAGAGCACCGACAAAAGAAGAACTCAAAAGAATCTTGAACGTGTGCAACCTCAGAGACAAAGCACTCATAGAAGTGGCTAGCTCAAGTGGCCTACGCAGAAACGCCTTAGTCACGCTGAAAGTCGGAGACGTAAACTTTAACGATTATCCCGACGTGGCTAGAATCATAGTTAAGAAAGTCTACACGATAAACGGAAAAACCTTCAAAAGCGGCAGAAAAATCACAAAGAAAAGAACATTCTTCGTAACTTGGATAACACCAGAGGCTAAGAAGCTACTGCTAGAGTATCTTGATCACCGAAAGAAACAAGGCGAAAACATAACCTCAGAATCACCATTATTCACGTCAACACGAAAAGGCGAGTTAGGACAATTCCTAAGCAAACAATACTTAGATACTCATTACGGTAGACTACTCAAACGAGCTTACCTCAACGAAAAGTCAAAAGACTGGCACATCCTGCACTTGCACACGCTAAAGAAGTATGCTGAAACAGGCTTCATAAATGCAGGTTGCATGCCTAGTTACCGAGAGTTTTGGCTAGGCCACAAAGGCGCGTACCTAGAATCAAGTTACTTCAGAGGAGAAGAGCAAAAACATTTAGAAGAGTACAGAAAAGCGGTTCCTTACCTCTCAATCCTAGAAGCACCACTAACCATAAGCAAAGAGGAATTGAGAAAAGAATTATTCCAAAACTTGCCCGATGAACTACTCGCGCCACTAGCAGCAAAACACAGCATGCCAGTAGAACGCTTAAGAAACATCCTGGCAAAAGCCAAAACAGTAGAAGAGGAAAACATAGAGAAAACTGAAAACGAAAACCTAACAGCAAAAACAGAGGCAACACCAAAAGAACACGACTGCCAAAAACTCATTGATCCGACAGAACTAGAAACACACTTAAAAGACGGTTGGCGATACATTGCGCAAGTCAATGGAAAAGTGGTTATCGAAAAATAACTCGATAACCTCACTTTTTCTCTCTTTTTATTTTTGGCAATTCCTCAAACGGATTTCTAACTTTTCTGTAGCAGTTAGGACAAGTCACGTAAATTGATTCACCTTTGTAAAACCACTTGTGGCCACAACGAGAACAAGTTATCTCAGGCATACCGACACTACCACTTACTACTACTCTCTAACCTAACACGTTTAAAGTCTTGCGTTTTCTCCTGAGAATTTAGTGTACGAGTTTTTCTAGTTGAGGTCGTGCTCTTGTTTGTTCTGTTTGTTTCTTGTTTGTTAGCATGATAGCCTATGCGTGAAAGGTTATCGTTTAGTAAGGTTATTCCGTATGTCATAATGTTTAGAATGATAACCTAACGAATAAAAGGCTATCACTAGGCAAAAAAGGACACCCGTATGGGTAGGCGAAAACCCAACGAGGCTTTGCGTCCTAGCCACTTTGGGTTTCCAATAAGTCCGCAAAAAAGTTAGTTGGTTGCGTTGGTAGAGTTTGGTGACTTGGTAGAGAATTTGTTCTTGTCATGTTGGTAATTAACCGAATAACCGAATGAGTTTGACTTTGAATTTTGATTTTGCGTTTTTCGTTTTTGAGACCCAACCGATTCGGTTTTTCGGTTTATTGTCTAGATGATTACCTCATCGTGATACACTAGGTCGCTTTGCATATCTATTTCAGATTTTGTTTATTTGTTTGTTAAGTTAATAATAAATAAACTATTTCTATTGAGTGATTTTAGACGTCTGTTGTGTCAACGGAAACGACTTGTTCCTTTAGTTTCCTGATTTGGAGGTTGAGAGCTAGGTACGCGTCGGCAAGCGAATCTAGTATTTTTCGGTGGTATTTTGCTTCTGGCGTGTCAAGTGGCTGATCGACTAATCCGTCTTTGTACATTTCTTTGTCGTGTTTGGCTGCGTAGTCTTCGTGTTCTTTCCAGTACTTCTGTTTTTGTTGTTCTAGTTGGTCGATTTGTTGCTTGAGAGAGAGTATGGGTATTTTTGTTTCGATGTCTTGTTGGTTTTTGATTAGGTCATCGAGGATTGAGCGTATTAGTGCGCTGGCGTTTGGGACTTTGCTTAGAAATTCTATTTGTTCAAGTGTTAATGATACGGAATGAGGATAGGTTTGGCGCCCTGTCTTAGGTCTTGCTAGTCGCTTGAGATTCTCGATTTTTTCTTGTTTCTTGTTTTTTGTGGTTGTCATTCCAACATTTCTCACAGAGTATTTGTGGTTGCAGAGGCGTATCGACTTTGATGTTTCCGATGTAAACGGTGTAGCTGCCGAAGGTGATGATCATGCCGACTTTCTGAAAGCATGATTGACAAACGAGATAGAACCTTGACAAAAAGGCTCTACTCTGTTAATTCTAGGATTTTGTTTAGTTCGGTTGCTGGGAAGTAGAGGTCTATGTCAACGTAGTCTACTAAGTTGTGCCACTCATCGAAGACGGGCATTCTCAGGTGCAGGTCGATTTGTTGTTTATCCTTGATGTATGAGGCGTTGAAAAATACTTTTGGATCATCTTGGGTGATTTTGAAGCCTATGTTCTTTTCGATTTTTGCGGTTAAGAATCTTATCATGGCATAGTTTAGTTTTAGTCTTCTTTGTGGTTTCGTGGTGAAGTAGTCTTTTGGCATTTCAATTCTTTCAGCTTTCATTAGCAAGTTTTTGATTTTTTCTTCTTCTTCGGTTGGTGCCGAGCCTGTTTTTCGCGTGTCGCTTTCGATTTTTTCACTCATTCTTCTTTTTTCGCCTCCTATGTTATGTTACCTTCAGCATTCCTCCTAGTATGGCTAGGAGCGCTACGTAACTGTTTATGCCTTGGTGTCTTGGTAGGAGTTCAAGGGTTGAACGCAAGACTTTCTGTTTGCTTTCCCAGTGGAAGACTATGTTTGTTATGCGCCAAAGTTCATTGCTTATTCCGTATTCTGAGGCGTTGAGTGTTAAGTATTGGTGCGGCTTCGCCCATGTTTTTGCGCCTGCCTTCACCGTTAACTTCTTGAATGGTCGCTTGTAGAGGTTGAGTAGTAGGCTACTTATTCTTCGCGCTTCCTCAAAACTGTCTATGCGTTCCTCTCGGTAATGCAGGACTTGTGCTCGCCCGTAAGCGTTGATGCCTGCGTAGTCTTTGCGTATTGGGTTAAGCGTAGGATAGAGGGATGGATCAATTTTTAGTCCGCCGTGAAACTTGAGGCCGTCGAAGTAAGCGTTGTCGCCTATTGTTCCACTCGCTATTAAGCCTACGTCGGTTACTTCTCTCCATTCGAAACCCGACCCTGAAACTTGGCTCCAATATGTCCCTATTGTTGTGCCAAGATTTTCACCCGAACATTCAGTCCACGTATTTGCGTAAATGTCGCTGAGTACTCTACCTATAACACGATTGCTCGAATCACGGAGGCGAATCTGCGGTGTTGAACCGATTTGCGTTTTCATCCAAAAAATGATTTTTGTGAATCGTTGTGTTAAGTCAAAAACTGAACCGTAGGCTGTATCGACAGCGCACCAAGAACCATAGTCGGTTGCGCCTCCACCACCACTTGTTACTCTTATTGAGTAGTCACCGATTTTTTTCTCGGTTGTGTATCTTTCATCAACGACGTCTCCAATCCACATCGGTGTCCATATGCCAGCAGGGTGGTTCTCAGTGAAGTAGTAGTCTCCGTCTCTTGGTATGCCCGCGTCTGTTCCGCCCGACACGAATATGACGTTCTTCATTTCTTTCAAGTCTACTTCGGGCTTCAGGGTTATGTACGGGTGATTTAGCGTGATGTATGGGTTGGTTGGGTCTTGTCCGATTAACTTGAAGATTAACTCTGAGTTCTGCGTGTCCATGTAGCCGTCGTAGTGTATTTCTTCTGCAACGTATCGTATGGCTTCTAGAAGCGAGGTTCTTTCTAGGTTGCGCGGGTAGATACTCAGTGTGATGGCGCCATCATCTGTTTCTAAAGTGATGCCTGGGTTCTCCTTGCTATCTGGGTTAGCTAAGAAGTCTTCGATAGCCGTTTTCGAGGCTGTGTCCGTGTAGTCCTTCGTGATTGTGTCGTTTAGTAGTTTCAGGGTTGGGTCTTCTTGGCAGACTACGTCTATCCAGTTGCTCTGGTAATCCTTGAATAATCCGCCTAACTCGACTACTCTGCCATAGAAAATTAGGTCTTCGACGCCTCTCACGTCCGCTTTGATTCTGAGTGGACTGTTCTGTAGGATAGGGCCAGTTGCGTAGTCATCGCTACTGTAAGCCGATGAGTACATGCCCTTCTGGTAGTATTTGCCGTCTTTGTTGAAGAGGTTGAGGGTTGCTGTTGGAACGCTTAGTATGCCCGAATGTTCAACCGTGAATTCTCTTGTGTCGGATAGCAAGTTAACCCAGTTGTCGCCGTCGTAATATTCGACTACTATAATCGGGTTGTTTTCATCGGGCAAGGATACTACACCTTATTTTTTTGTTTCTATCTTTGTTCGCCTTCTATTGTGCCATTTTAAATAACCGTCGATGATTTTGCTTTGGGCTTGTCTTGGGTCTAGTCCGATTTTTGCTAGATGTTGGTCTACATGTTGTGAGCCTAGTAGTCGAACCTGCTTTTCGTAGCTTCCGTTTGGAGTGCTGACTTTGAAGAAGTCTTCTTTTGCGTGTCTAAATTCGATTTTCATCGCCGACAAGGTATTTTCGCCTCTTGCTCTCTTCTATTTTTGATTTGTTTCAGTTCTGCTTTGATTCTGTCGAAATTTTCTATGCCATACATGAAAACAGCGTTTGCGATTTCGCTTATGGTTACTTTTCTACCTAGTCTGTGGCTCATGTCATTGGATAGTTGTTTTAGTCGGTTATAGTCATCCTCGGGTATCCACAACTTTGATGTTTTTGGTATTGTGCGTTTGCGTTTATGCGGTGTCATAACGAAACACTCTTCAACTCGGTGCTGTCCTAACCATGAATCTGTTTAAGCAGTCCACGCAACTATAAACCACGATCTTTTTGCCTCTAGGAGTTAACAACTCGGTTCTGCGGATTAGCCTGCTACCACAGTTTGGACATGGCGGTGGCGGTTGGCTCATCTCTCTCAATTCCTTGTTTGGGAGGTGAAAGTGTTTTAGAATTTCATCGAGAGCGCGCCCAGAAGTTTTAGTGTCCACGGCTTAGGTTGAATATGCTCCGTGCCTTTTCCAACGGCGATTTTGAGCTAGCATTGGGTTGTCTCTGCTGGATTAGAGTGGCAATCCATGCTTGGGCTTTGGCTCTCACTGATTCGGAGAGGTTGCGTCCTTCAGCGCTTAAAAGCCGTTTTTGTGCCTCTTGCAGTTCGGGCAGAGTTGCCTTTTTCGCTGCTTCGGTTAACTGAGCCTCGTAGTTTTCTAAGCCGATGTAGTTACATAGCCTCAAAAAGACGTTTGGAAAACGGTTTCTCTCTTGGGTTTGTTTTTGGTTTTCTAGTACCTGCGCTTTTTCTATTTTCGCTTGTTGCTCTCGTTCCTGCCTTAACTCTTCGATTATTGGTACTAGCCTTGCTGGGTTGTAGCCGTTTTTGATGCTGTACTTAAAGACTTCATCCATTAAATGATCTGGTAAACTGCCTAGAAGTCTTGTAATGGCTTCGACCTTCTGAAAATTTGTTCTCTCTATCCATATTGCGCTGCCTCGTTGTTTGCGTCGTTGCCTTGCTAGTTCTCGGAGTTTAAAAGGCGTTTCGGAATTGAAGGATATAGCGACTTGAGAGAATTTCTTTTCTCGTTCCGTTTCCTCTTGTATCCGTCTTCTTTCTTCTTCTGTGGTCATTGCTCAAGCCTCTTCCTCACTTTTTCCATTTCTCGCCAACCCAGTTCTGGGCTTTTGCCTTGTCGTAAAGCGTTTTCGTAGGCTTCTTGCATTGCGTCGGCGGTCAAACTTTCGAGAATTTTATCGGGATTAGGCGGTTGTGTCTCGCCTGCTTCGCCTGTTTCGATTATTCTAATCATTGCTGCTGTCGGCAATGGCATGTTAAATTTTCTTACGTCTTCCTCGACTTCTCGCGTTACCACTCGGGCTTTTTCTCTTATGATTTCTTCTTTGAAAAAATAGGCTTCGGCTTGTTCTACGACATGTTTTTGAAAGTCGGTGCAGTTTCCGCAGTTTTTACCGTCACATTTTTTCATTTTGGTTTGCCTCGTTCTATTGGTTTGTCGAACGTATTTGGTAGACGTGTGTGTCTTGGCGTGGTTGCGGTTGGCGGTTTCCGTGTGGATGCTGGGCAGTGGCTCCAAAAAACACAGTTTTGATCCGTGCAGTTTTCCACTATGCCTAGCTTGGAGCATTCATCGATTTTGTTTGGGTTTGGTCTTCCCAACGATTGGTCTTCGTGGCTTCTATATGATGGTGTCATGGTTTGATCCTTCCAAGTTTTCTTAACCACATCAAAACCGTTTTTTTGGTTTCTTCATCGATGTTAGAGTTTTCTTCTACTATCTGCTCCAGTTCGGCGCCTACTGTTTGCCTAAGACCGTCCGATACAATTCGAGAAATATTTTTGCCACTTAATCGGGCAGCGAGTTCTGTTGGTTCTTGCAAGTAAGCAGATGCTTCTGGTCGCCAAATTTTCTTTTCCATGTTCACGAAATCTCCGTCTTTTTTCTGTATATTCCATGACGCTTGCTAGTTTATAAACATATCGGACTAGACAGATTTCTGTCAATATTATTAATATAAATCATACTGCTTTAGGTGAAAGCGGTCAAATTTGAAGTTTTTATCTTGATATATAAGCAATTTTCGTAACTGTAGCATCAAAAATCAATTAATTTTCGTAACAGAAAAAAAATGGGAGGTTGTGTTTTGTGCGCTGTGGTTTAGACGCTTGCCTGCACTAGAATTTGGAAGCTGAAGCGTTCTGATGTTCCAGAGGTACGCGACAGTGTAAACGTGGCTTGGGTGTATGCGCCTTCTTTGAGTAGAATTGCATAGTTTGCGCCGCTTTGCCATGTTGTGCCGTTTTGGGTTGCGCCGAGTTCGTAGCCGTTGCCTAAGAGTTGAGGAGTGCCTAATGGTTGTGTTTGCCAATAGACGTATGCTAAGTCGTTGCCTACGTTTTTTATTTGAACCGTCCACGCTGAGGTTGAGCCGACTTTGAGTGTTCCAAAGTCGTGTTTAACTGCGGTTGAGCCGTCTAACTCGGTTACTTGTAGGTTGGCGCTGGCTCCTATCGCCGTGCCTTCTAGGGTTCGGGTTTGAATCGTGGTTAAGGCGTATGTTGCGGTTGCCATGAAGATTAAGCCTAAGACTAGGCCGAGGCTGAAGCCTTTGAGTTTCGACTTTGACATTTTTAGTCGCCTGTTATTTGCAGTAAGATTTGTTGGGCTTCGCAGATTTGGTCTACTTCTAGCGCTGTTAACTGTTTGTTGCGGATCAGTTCGGCTAGCGTGTCGGTGACTTGGTTGATTTTGGTTTTGGTCTGTTTGTTCATGGTGTTTTCCACCAAAAGATATATATGCTGTCGTAACCTCTTATAATATTTGCGGTTCAGCAATAACATGAAGGATTAAATGCCATGAATAAGGATTTTGAAGGTATGCCAAAAATTAGGCGGTCAGTCACGTTAAGCGAGGAAGCGTTCAAGTGGATTAATGAGCAAATAAAGAAGAGAAGGTTCAAAGACGTGAGCCACGCGCTGGAATATGCGATTTATCGGTTGATGGAAGAGGATAAGGAAAAGAAGGAAAGGAAGTGAAAGAGTTTTGGGAAAATTTAAGTTTGATCCGAAAACTCGAACTTATAGAATAGTTGAGCCTTTCTGGGAAAGATGGAAATTGTTTCCTAAAGTTCGTTGGATAGGCGAGCCAAATTCATCCCATATTTCTTTAATGACGGAAACGACTGTTGTCGCGACTAGAGTGGCTTGCTGCGAAAGAGGCGATATACGATTAGAAGTAGCGTATTATGAGAAAGTTTTATCGAAATCTAGAAAGTTATTCTTAATTTTGTTTCATGAATTTTTTCATTTTTTGATTTGGAGATTTAAAGCTCCTGAGTTTCTTAATACTCTTTTGGATTGGAGAGGTTACTTTAGAGCAAAGAAATATAATCTACTTTAAAATCCGCCCATTTATTAACTGTGCCTCAAAAAATGCTTGTTTTGGCAAAAGAAAAGCAAATAGGAAAGTATTTAAGCAACAGAGCCTAAAGGTTTCTCTGAAGGTCTCGGAAAAAGGAAAGTTGTAGCCTCAAAGAATCATGTAGGAAGGCTACAGAGAACCTTCAAGCAAAAAGCACACATGGAGGAAAAAAGAAAATGACAACACCAAACAAACAAGCTATAGTCGAAAGAGCAACAAAATTGTGGAGAATCAACCGAATGAGAAACGGTCAACCATACGAGAACACGCCAGAAGAATCGGAGTTAAGCGAAGAAGGTTTCTTATCAGTAGCAGCAACAGAGTTAATGAGATCAGAAGACACAGAGTACAAGACTTGGCTAGAAAAGGAATATACTGAGTGTGTACTCGGTATGCAAGCAACACAGCAAAACCTAGCGAACACTCAACAAGTAGAGAAACCTCAATATATGGAGCAGCCTATACCGTTCGACTTGAACGAGGCTATGCGTTCAGGCGTTAGCGTCTTAGGTGGCCGCCAATGCGGAAAAACCACTTTGGCAAATCAGTTAACCGACATCATAAAAAGGCAAGCAATAGTTTACGTTATTGATCCGTCTATGGCTTGGCTTAGGCGTCGAAGAGACTTTACTGTGTTGACTATTCCACTACGCACAAGACACGAAGTAAACTTAACCTGGAATTGGCAAAACACTATATTCGACACAAGTATGCTTAATCCAAACGAACAGAGAGATTTCACTGAGTTGTTTGCACAAGTTACACTAAGAGGATTAATCAGCATTCCAGAGCAAGCACGGCCAAACGTTTGGCTTTGGCTTGAGGAAGCACATAACAGTTTGCCACTTTGGATTTTTCACAGTAAGCAAATGCCAGAGTTGAAAAGGTTAATCACGGTTGGAGCAAACTTCAACGTTTCTTTTGGTTTGATAACTCAGTTTGCAGCAGAGGTTAGCAAACTACCGATAAAGGCAACACAACAGAGATACTTTGGGCAAACCTCAGAGCCAAATGACTTAGGTTACATCCGAAAATTCATAGGAAAGGATCAAGCTGAACAACTGAGAGACTTAGCTACTGGAGAGTTTTTCTATAGTTATCGAAACACGGTTAAGCGTTTCAGAACAACCACAATAGAGAGAAACCTTAATTCACCGAAACAGCAAATAGTCTTTAGTTACTGCTACGGGAGCGCCTAGAAGTGTCTAAAAAGTGGCTAAAGGCTATCGTTTTTGTTTACCTAAAGTGCAATCACTCATCATAACTGGCAACTTTATCCTCGTGTTTCTAGCCATCCCATCAATTTGTTCCAACAGTTTTAGTCGCGGCTGAACGCTGCCAACAAAACTCGGAAACTTGACTGCGTAACAGTAGACGCATTGGTGAGCGCAGCGTCCAAGATAAGTGTTCAAATTGTATTTTGGAAGGCATGTGCAAAAAGCTTCCTTAGGTGAATTGAACAGTGGCAATCGCATTTTTATGACTCATGAACACGCTGATTTTTATTGATTAATTAGTTGGAAGCCTATCCTAAATGCGTTGATGTTTTTTTCCTGGGCTTCTTTAGAAACACTTTCAAAAATCGCTTTCTCCACAGAGCCTTGACTAACTAGACCAGTGATTTTTGTCAAGGCACCCAGCATTACAACATTGGCATAGATTTTGGAGTTGAGCTTGACCTCGGCGGTTTTGGTTGCTGGAACCTTTATAACCTTGGCTTTGATGTCAAGAGGCACGTTGACGATGTCTTCTTCAAGAATAAGTGTGCCGTCTTCTTTCAAGTCTCGCCTATGTTTCTCCATGGCTGTTTGACTCATAGCCACTAAAACGTCGCATTTCCTCACGATTGGAAAACCAATTTTCTCATCTGAAATTATGACTTCGCTCTTGGCGGCGCTTCCTCTGGCTTCGGCTCCATAACTCTGGGTTTGAACAACTTGTTTACCGTCGTAAGCCGCTGCTCTTCCCAATATTTGCCCAGCCAACACAACGCCTTGTCCACCCAACCCAGCGATTCGGATTTCCATTCGTTTAGGCACTTTTCTCAGCCTCCATTATGATTTTGTGAATGTTTTCAGTTAAAGTTGGAATTTCTCGACTCACATACTCGCCTATGACAATTTTGTTAAGCAGCTCCTTCTCAGTCATCTTAGCTGTTTGCTCCAGAGGCACAGAATTCTGTTTGAACCAACGAAGCATCTCGGCAACATCTTTAAACCCAGCTCTTCTTCCGAACGCCGTGGGGCACGGACTCGCCGCCTCGATGAAGGCAAAACCCTTGGTTGTAACAGCCTTCTTCAAGGCTTCTTTCAACTGTTCTCCATGTGCGGTTGTCCAACGGGCTGCGTAACTGGCGCCAGCCGTAACTACTAAGCGAGTGACGTCTAAGGGATACTCAAAGTTTCCATAAGGTGTGGTAGTGGTTTTTGCCCAGAGAGGAGTTGTAGGCGCAACTTGACCGCCTGTCATGCCGTAGATCATGTTGTTCACCATAACAACTGTTATGTCTAAGTTTCTTCGAGCCGCATGGATTAGGTGGCTGAGTCCAATCCCAGCTATGTCTCCGTCTCCTCCAAACACAACCACGTTCAAGTCAGGACGCAGGAGTTTCACACCTGTGGCAACCGGTATGCTGCGACCATGAGTTGTGTGGAGAGAATCAGCCTCAAGATAGGGCGACGGAATCCACGCTGAACAACCGATTCCACTGCAGAAAACAAACTTGCTCAAGTCTTTGTGTCCTAGTTCCTGAACCGCCCTCAGAAAACTGCTCAGAACGGTCACGCAGCCACAGCCCACGCAGAAGGGAAGGGTCAAGTCAGGGCGCAAGTACTTTCGAATGTTGAAGGCTTCAGCCAAATTATTTCACGCTCCTTAAAATCTCAGCAGTCAACTCTTCAGGCGTAATCATTTCTCCGCCTCCCACCTTGTTAATGGGCACGACTGGTGCTCCACCATGCGCTGCTCTTTCTACCTCGTAAAAAACTTCTTTCAAGTTCATTTCGGGCACGAGAATTGCCTCACAGTTTTGAGCCAAGTCGCGAATTGCTTTGTCTGGGAACGGCCAGATTGTTTTCAATCGGATGAATCCTGTTTTAACCCCTCTTTTCCCAGCTGATTCAACTGCTTCATAAACCGCCCTTGAGGTGCATCCGAACGAGACCACGCCAACGTCACAGTTTTCTAAGTTTAGGGCTTCATAGTCAACAATCTCGTCTGTGTTGTTGACAATTTTTCCAATAAGAGTCTCAACTAGTCGCCTATGCACAATCGGGTCAGCCGTGAAACGACGACCCGTCTCGTCATGTGTGGAACCAGTAACTGCCACGTTGAACCCCTCACCCACTGATGGCATGGGCGCTATTTCCTCCTTCATGAAAAACATTTTGTCAGAAGTCTTCGGCTTTTTCCGATTAACAACTGCTATCTCATCTCGTGGCGGAATCTGGATTTGTTCTCTCATGTGCGCCATTATCTCGTCCACTAAAACTATGACAGGCGTCCGATAGGTCTCAGCGAAATTGAAAGCTCGAATGGTTAAGTCAAACATTTCCTGCACCGAGTTGGGTGCCAAAGCTATTGTGGCATAGTCTCCGTGGGCGCCCCAACGTGCCTGCATGATGTCGCCTTGACCGCACTTGGTCGCCTGTCCCGTGCTGGGGCCTGCACGTTGAACGTCCACGACTACGCATGGGGTTTCAGTCATGAAGGCGTAGCCCATCAGTTCCTGCATGAGACTGAAACCAGGTCCGGAAGTTGCGGTCATAGCCTTGGCTCCTGTCCAACTGGCACCTATAACTGCGCCTAAAGAAGCCATTTCGTCCTCCATCTGAACAACAATGCCGCCAGTTTGGGGAAGCCTCAACGCCAAATGCTCAGCAATTTCGCTTGCAGGCGTGATGGGGTAGCCAGCGAAGAAACGACAACCAGCCATTATGGCACCTTCAGCGCATGCCTCGTTTCCCTGCCAAAAGTAGGTTCCAGGCAACACCTTTCTAGCCAAGTTTCTTTTCTCCAACAATGCTTGAGCGGATGGTCTTCACTTTTATTTACACAAAACCTTATAGGTATACCGTAGCCCAGAGCGGCCGTAGTCTAGCCTGGTCTAGGACATCGGCCTCCCATACTGAAGAAAGCCGGCGACCCGGGTCCGAATCCCGGCGGCCGCACCACTTCCAACAACATCAGCGACATCAATGCTCGATAAACTTGGTTTCATTTCTTTCTTCTCCTTTTTTCTCCCAGCATGAATTCATGTTTGAAGATTTGTTCTGCCTGCTTACGTTTCAGTATTCCTTTTTCTGTGGCTAATTCTTTTACTGAACGTTTTTGCTCCAGCGATTGTTTGGCTATTTTGCTCGCTTCTAAGTATCCAATGTGGGGTGAAAGGTAAACAGCCAATGAAGGGTTGTTTTCAACATAGGATGCGCATCTTTTCTTGTCAACCTTTATTCCTTCAACGCATTTTTTCGTGAAAACTGGAAGATAGTTGGTTAGGATTTGAATTGACTGCAAAATATTGTGTATCATCACGGGCGTCATGACGTTTAGGTCAAGTTGCCCAGCCTGAACAGCCAAAGAAACTGCCAAGTCGTTTCCGACAACTTGAAAGGCAATCATGTTGAGACACTCAGCCATGACTGGGTTAACCTTGCCCGGCATGATAGATGAACCCGGCTGAACCGGCGGCAACTTTATCTCAGCCAACCCTGTTGTTGGACCAGAAGAGAGAAGCCTCAAGTCATTGGCAATTCTGATGAGTTCAAGCGCCAGTTCCTTTAGCGCACCCGAAACTGCAGCTATAGCGTTTCGACTCTGGAGTGCTTCAAAAGGATTCTTAGCAACCCTTAACTTAAGTCCAGTCATTCTGCTCAGTTCAGAGATTGCTGTTCGCTTATACCGAGGATAAGCGTTTACTCCCGTGCCTACGGCTGTTGCACCCAGAGCCAATTCTTCAAGGCGTCTGCTCCTTGCCTTAATCTGGTCTCTTGCATTCTCTATAGCGAAAGCGTAGGCGTTGAACTCTTGTCCAATGGTAACTGGCAACGCGTCTTGAAGGTGAGTTCGACCCGACTTGATTACGTCGGCGTGTTTCTTGCCTAACTTTCGAAAAGCTTCAGAAAGCCTATCAAGTTCGCCCAGTAAGGGTTGAAGAGCCATCCCAGCAGCGATGTGAAGTGCGGTTGGGAAAGTATCATTCGAAGACTGAGCCACGTTCACGTGATCGTTTGGGCTCACGCTTTTGTAATCGCCCTTCTTCTTGCCCAAGATTTCAAGGCTGCGGTTGGCTAGAACTTCGTTGACGTTCATGTTGAATGATGTGCCAGCTCCTGCTTGGAAAACGTCGATCACGAATTGGTCTAGGAATCTGCCGTCTAGAACTTCATCACAAGCCTTGACTATAGCGTTGCCAATGATTTTATCAAGCCACCCCACCTGCATGTTCGCTGTGGCTGCTGCCCTCTTCACCATAGCATAAGCGCGAACAAATACGGGTGGAGCCTTTATGCCACTGACTGGAAAGTTTTCTACGGCACGTAGAGTCTGAACCCCGTAGTAGGCGTCTTTGGGCACTTTCTTCTCGCCAAGAGAATCAGTTTCTGTTCTTGTCTGCATGAATAGGTCTCCTATCTAACGGCAAAAGTGAAAACTTAAATAAGTTTCTAGCCGATGCCAAGAACCTCATGTTTTTGGTTTGCTCGTGCCTCTTTTCGTCCAAGAGGAGGCTATGGCCATCTGCTCGTAAACTTGCAGAGTTTGTTCTGCTGCTTTCCTCCATGTGAAATATTTTATGACGCGTTGGCGTCCGTTTTCACCCCAGTTTTTCGCTCTTTCAGGGTTTCTCAGTATTTCCTTTATTCCCCAGGCGATGTCTGATGGGTCGTTGCCGTTGACGTGAACGCCGTTCTGGTCTTCACTCGTGGGCACAACTTGTTCTCTGAATCCGACTACTCCTTGGGCGCCTACTACTATGGGTTTTGCCATGGACATGGCTTCTAGGCTTACTATTCCGAAGGGTTCATATATTGATGGAAAAACGCATGCGTCAGCCGCGGCGTAATGTGCAATTCTTTCTTCTTCAGGCACAAACTCGAAGTTGCACTCGACGTTGTCTTTGACGCCTAGGCGACCAGCCATCTCAATGGTGTCGCTTTGTTCCTCGCCCTTGCCTAGTATGACCAGCTTTGTTTTTGGGTATTCTCTTAGAATCGAGGGCATGGCTTGAATCAGGTTTCGCACTCCTTTGACCCATGTGAGCCGACCCAAAAAGAGCAGCATGAAACCGTCATCAGGAACGTTGTATCTTTCTCTGATTTTCCTCGCAGCCTCCGCCTTCACGCTTACTGGGTCGTATCTTTCAGGGTCAACGCCGTTCCAGACAACACTAATCTTTGCTGCAGACCATCCATGGCGTACTAGGTCGTCTCGCATGGTGTGGCTGACCGTGACAACGTGGTCGGCAATCTCAGCCGTCTGCGTTTCTAGGTGGGACACAACCTCTGAGCCTTGACCTCCGCTTCGACCCCATTCGGTGCTGTGGACATGGAAAGCCACTGGAATCTTTGTTTCGTTTTTGGCAATTATCCCTGAGATGCTGCTCAGCCAGTCGTGAACACACATCACATCGAATTTGTACCCTTGTTTCCTTATCAAGTCGTTGATGAACTTGGTTGAGCTTAAGATGTTATAGAGGAAGATGTCGTTGAAGAAGCGGATGTTTGTTCCCCACTGGCGCAAGTCTTCTGTGACGAACATTGGGAAAACGTTACTGGCGTCGGCAATCTGGGGGCGATGAACCTCGACGCCCTTTAAGATCTCTCTGGTTTTGAGTTTGCTCGTGTTAAGCGTGAAGACTGTGACGTCGTGTCCGAGTTCTATGTATTCTCTTGTTATGTACTCGGCGTATGTGCCCAAGCCTCCCACAAGTGTAGGTGGGTATTCCCAGACGAAGAAGCCGATTCTCAAGTGAGAAAACCTGTTACTTAATCTGAAGACACTGCTTATAACTTTCTTCTTCTTGCTTCGTCAAAAACGGAGACAGTCTCACTCATAACAGTATGAGTATGGGGGTGATTAAGAGAGCCGTCATGTTTGTGAGTTTCATAAAAATGTTGAGCGACGGACCCGCCACGTCTTTAAGGGGGTCGCCCACGGTGTCGCCCGTAACCGCAGCCGCGTGAGTTGGTGTGCCTTTCATCCAGAACTTTCTTTCAATGTATTTTTTGGCGTTGTCCCATATGCCGCCTCCGAAGGTGAAGAAAGGTGACAGAAGGGCTGAGGTTGCCAATCCGCCCAGAAGCATAGCGCCTAAAGCGTATTTTCCCAGCAAGAACCCCACAGCGATAGGCGAAGCGACAGCCAGCAACCCTGGCGCAATCATCTGTTTGAGCGCGTTTTTTGTGCCGATGTCAACGCAACGTGCATAGTTTGGTTTAACCTTGCCTTCAATGATGCCTGGATTCTCTCGGAACTGTCGCCTTACCTCGTCGACCATTTGGTAGGCTGTTTTTCCAGTGGCTCCAATCGCCAAAGAAGAAAACAAGAAGGGCAGAGCAGCGCCTAACAAGAGTCCAACAACGATGATAGGGCTCAAAAGCCCCAGACTGACTGAATCGAGCTTGACGATCTTTCCGTATGTGGCGAAAATCACCACGGCTGAAACTGTGCCAGACGCGGTGGCGAAGGCTTTTGCGTAAGCCTTAGTGGTGTTGCCCATGGCGTCGAGCTCTTCTAGTGCGCCTCCGTTATGCGTGTGTGTTCCCGACAACTGTGCTATGCCAGCGGCGTTGTCACTTATGGGTCCGAAGGCGTCGCTTGACATGATGATGCCTATGGCTAGGTCGGTTCCAAGATTGGCTCCAACTATTCCGTAAAGCGAACCGTTAGTTATGAAATAAGAAAAAAGAATGGCTGCCAGAATAAACAGGAAGGGCGGGAAGGGGCTTTGAAAGGCATAGGACAAGCCTGTGATAATGTTTATGGCTGCTCCTCGCTCAGAAGATTCGGCTATTTTTCTGACTGGTCTGCCGTTGATCCCGATGTAGTATTGTACGGCTAAGCCAACCAGTAGGCTCGCAACTAAGCCGCTCACTACAGCGTAGAATATGGTTATGTCGTTTAGCAGAATCATGCAGGAGAGGAAAGCGCCTAGCACACAAACGATGGCTGTGGCGAAGAGACCAAGGTTAAAGGACATGATGGGTCTCATCTTTCCCCATCCCCTGATAACGAAAACACCAACTATTGTTGCTAAAATCCCAGATGCCCCCAGCATTAAGGGAAACATCAAGGCGTTTGTCCCCAGCGCGCTGACCAGTAAGGTACCTAAAATCATGGCAGTTATGTAGTCGTCGCTGATGGATTCAAACAGGTCGGAGCCTCTTCCTGCACAGTCGCCCACGTTGTCTCCAACTTGATCTGCAATCACTGCGGGATTCCGCGGGTCGTCCTCAGGAATGCGTTGTTCTATCTTGCCCACTAGGTCTGCGCCTATGTCAGCCGCCTTGGTGAATATGCCGCCCCCCAATTGTGCAAACAGAGCAGCTAAACTGGCGCCGAAGCCGAAGCCCACAATCAACTGTGGATCTCTGTAGAGCCCGAAGAGCAGGCTTATGCCTAAGAGGCTGAGTCCCACAACCGAGAGACCCATCACTGCTCCGCCTCTAAAGGCAAGCGTGAACGCCTTTGTGGAAGAGGTTCTTGCAGCGTTGGCGGTTCTCACGTTGGCTTTCACAGCTATTCGCAAGCCTATGTAAGCGGCTAGGAGGGAGAGAAAGGCACCGAACACGAAAGCCATGATTACTCTTACATCTTTGAACACAATTACCAATGGAAAGAGCATGAGAGCAACGAAAAATATGATGGTTCTGTATTGTCTTTTTATGAAGGCGTTGGCGCCCTCTTCAATAAAATTGGCGATCTCATCCAGTTGCGGTGTTCCAGCGTCTTCCTTGCCGATGGACCAGGCTAAGTAAGCCACGACAAGCATTGCAAAGACTCCGACTGCCAACGAAAGCCATGTTAGGTCCATTCGTCACTGCGCTCTCCTTCTCCTTAACTTTTATGTTGCGTCACGCTAAACTGGTCTTACACCTAGTATAAACTCTAACTTATAAACATAGCACGTTTGTTTTGACAATTTTCATATAATTGGTATGGTCGTTTTTTGGATAGAGATACTGCATTTTAGCATTCGTGAATATTCGCTTCCAACGAAGAGATAACTCGCAGCTGTTGTTCTAACCTATAGGACTATATTCCTCAGTCATTCTTTTTTTATATTAGGGGGTTGATGAGGCAAACACGTTTTCTTAACTCCTTTCTCTCTCAAAAAAGAAAAACGAAACCCCCTTTCAATGATTGGTATTCATTCTTAAGGCAATTCTTAATTTGCCAAGTGTTCTCATTAAAGCAAATGAACACTTTACAAACCCTGGGAACACGCATAGAAGGAATGTATAAAGTTGAAGCTTATCTACGTGGTTATTGACGGCATGGGTGACCTACCAATTAAAGAGCTAGGAAACAAAACCCCCTTAGGGGCTGCTCCCACACCCAACTTGGACCATCTGGCCAAAAATGGAAAAACCGGCCTCATGTATACGGTTGGCAGAGGAATAGCGCCTGAAAGCGACGTTGCCGTCATATCCATTCTGGGCTACGACCCATTCAAATACTCAACTGGCAGAGGGGTCCTCGAAGCGGTTGGCGCAGGCGTGCCCATGAAGAACGGCGACCTTGCCCTACGCTGCAACTACGCAACGCTTGGTGCTGGCAAACAAATAATCGATCGAAGAGCTGGAAGAGACCTAACAACAGAAGAGGCGACAGCGCTGAGCCAAGCCCTAAACAAAAACTTGAGACTAGAAGCTCATCCAGCCAATTTTGAGTTCAAGAGCACCGTTGGGCACAGAGCTGTCTTGGTCATAAAAAGTCGAGATAAACAGCTCTCAAGCGAAATCTCAAACACTGACCCAGCCTACTCAAGAATGGAAGACCTCGGCGTGGCTACAACCCAAGTTAAAATGATTGTCAAAAAATGCGTGCCAATGGACAAGAGCCAAGAAGCCAAGGTTTCGGCAGCGCTGGTGAACGAGTTTGTGGAAAAATCGCACGCTATTTTAGAAGAACACGAGGTGAACAAGAGGCGGTTTGCAGAGGGCAAATTGAAGGCGAATCTGATACTCACTCGGGACGCGGGACACCTACTGCCCAACTTCTTCAACATAAACCAAAGATACAACGTGCGCTTCGCCTGCCTCGCCGACATGCCCGTGGAGAGAGGCATATCCAAGCTGGCTGGCATGCACCTGATCGACCTTCCTCCTCCATCGGGAGACCTCAAACACGACTGCTCGCTGCGTGTAAGAAAACTGCTTGAAATTCTAGGTTCGTACGACTGCTTCTACGTTCACATCAAAGGTCCAGACGAACCTGCTCACGACGGAAAGTTCCAGCTGAAGACTCAGATGATAGCCACAATTGACACGCACTTCTTTGGAGCACTCTTGCCAAAAACAAACATGGGCGATTCAATTATCTGCGTAACAGCCGACCATTCCACACCGTGTGAGTTGAGGGCGCACAGCGACGACCCTGTTCCACTTCTGATGTCAGGCAACCGTATCGAAGGCGACAAGCTGGATAAATTCTCTGAAAAAGCATGCATGAAGGGAAGCTTAGGCGCTTTGGAGCACGGTTGGCAACTCATGCCCATGCTGATGAGTTTGCTCAAAGGGAAAAGACTAAAAGCCATCTGAACACGTTTAGTCTGCAAAGGGTTTGAGGAGATCACCCACATGGCTGGAATAGTTTTGGTTCGAGACGTGATGACCAAGAATCCAAGGGTTGTTAGACGAGACACGAGCGTTCAAGAGGTTGTGGCAACCATGAACAAATTCGACATAAGCAGCATCATAGTGGTTGAGGAAGAGCGCCCAGTCGGCATCATAACTCACAAGGGCATCATATCCAAGATTGTTCAACCCCGCATCCCACCTGACGCGGTGACTGCTCGAGAAGTTATGGCGACCCCGATCATTTCAATCAATGAAGATGCCAGCATAGAGGAAGCGGCTAGACTCATGGCGAGAAAAAACATCAAAAAACTGCCCGTGATCAGAGACACAAACTCGTTGGGATAATAACCAGCATGGACCTCGTGAGAGAGGCGCCTAAACTAACCGAACTAATAGAGGACTTGCTAAAAGCATCCTAAGCTTTAACGGCGTTTGCCAGCGGAAACACGCACTTCTTTCAACGCTTCTTTCACGCTTGCATTCTGCATCACTATTTTACGCACAGCCCTAGCCATGCCCACAGGGTCAGGGTGCCCCCAAACATTTCTCCCGATTGTGACGCCGATGGCGCCCCCTTCCATAACTTCTTTTACCATCTCTAAGGCTTCCTCAGCGGTTTCTTTTCTTGGACCTCCAGCGGCTACGACTGGCACGTGGCAGGATTTGACGACTTCTCGGAAGGTGTGGGCGCTTCCAGTGTAGTAGGTTTTGACTATGTCCACCCCTAATTCTGCACCCAGTCGCGCCGCGTATTTTACGTATTCCACGTTGAACCTGTCCTTGATGCCGGGTCCCCTCGGGTACATCAGGGCTAGGATGGGCATGCCTAGTTGGCGGCATTTAGTCTCGACTCGACCGAAGTCTTCCAGCATCTTCGGCTCGTTGTTGGAGCCCACGTAGATGGTGATGGCGACACCGTCTGCGCCCAAGCTGACTGCGTCTTCAACCGAAGCCACGTGGGCTTGTATGGCTAGTTCTTCTGACATCAGTCTAGTTCTGCCCGTGACCTTTAGGATGAGTGGGATTCTGCCCGTCCACTCTTCTGCTGTGTATCTGGCAACGCCTTTGTGCATCATGATGCCGTTGGCGCCGCCTTCTGCCGTTGCCTTCACGACTGCTTTGGGGTCTAAGACCTTCTCGGGGAAGTCAGATGGACCGTGTTCGAACCCGTGGTCGAAGGCTATGATGACTGTCTTTCCAGTCTTTTTGTCTATTAGTCTGTTCAGACGGAGTTTCTTTCCGATTTCTGACATGAATTTTTCACCTTGCCCCCCATTTTTGATTCGAATGGGTTATTAGAGTTTCTGTAGCTATCTAATGCCAAGAAGTCAACGTTGCTCTGAAACCGAAGAAGGATGAAACGGTGGTTTAGAGTCTGTCAGAGAGGAACAGAAAAATTGCTCTTTTAGAGGGAATCACAGCGGGTGCGCTGTTCGGAACAGCGGCTGTGTTTATTCGTCTTTTGAGCGGTCTCAGCGTCTTCTCCATTGCTCTTTGGCGTCTGATGATCGCTTCAGTGTTTTTGGCTCTCTTAATTGTAGTCTTGAAGAGACCTTTCGCTCCTAACGTGTTTAGGAAGAGTTTGCCCAAGATTTTGGTTCTGGGTTCTCTGTTGGGCTCGCATTTCATTCTTTTTGTTTCAGCCGTGTTAGACACCACTATTTTAAACGCTACTGTTTTGGTGAACACCACGCCTATTTGGTCGATGTTTGTGTCGTCTCTTGTCTTTAAGCTGAAGCCTTCTCGTCTGGCGGTGTTGGGCATTTTGACGTCTTTTTTGGGCGTGGGTGTTATCGCTTATGGTGATGCTTCATCAGAAGTGTGGACGTTGAACTTGAAGGGAGACTTAGAAGCGATTTTAGCCGCTGTTCTAGAGGCTTTCTACCTAAGCTACGGTCGAGATGTCAGGCAGAAGTTGTCGCTGTTAAACCTAATGTTGATAATCTATGTTGCTTCTGCCTTCACTGTTCTAGTCGGGGGTGTGGTATCACGTTCTCATTTCAGTTTTCCAATCCAGCTTACATTGATTTTGGCGATTATAGGGTTGGGGTTGCTGCCCACAGCTTTGGCGCACACCTTCTATTTTTCGTCGCTCTCTAATCTTAAGTCGTTTGAAACCGCAACTATGGCTTTGCTTGAGCCAATCGGCGCCACTTTGCTGGGCATTATTGTTTTGGGTCAGATTCCAGATGTTTTCTTTGTCTTGGGCGCCGCTTTTGTCTTGGTGGGAATCTTGTCAGTAGCCGTGACTAAGTGAAATTGGAAACTGCGCTTATTTTATTGTTTTGAGTCTCTTTTCGGAAACTGAGAGTGCTCGTTCGTATTCGTAGAGGGCTCTGGAAGTAACTGTCCACGTTTCAAGCATGTCGGGGTCGATGCAAACTGTTTCATCTGCTAACTTGAGGGTTGTTTCTGAAAAGTGCCCGTGGGGAAAGCCGCCCACGATCAGCATGGGTTTCTTTGCATGTGACAGTTTGAGGATTGCTTTTTCCAATGTTTGAGGCTTACCCGTTCTGCTAAAAGCCATAGTATAGGATGGCTTTGTCTCGTGAATCAGTTGAGGCAATGTTTGACGCTTAAGCGTGAGCAATGTTTTTTCAGTTGGTTGGGGCGGAACCCTTTCGAGTTCAAACAATTGCTCCATCAGGCTGACATAACGGTTGTAGTTTCTGGGCAAACGTGTTGCAGGGTTGACAGAAATAACGTAGTCATTGATAGTATGCACGTAGACTTGAAGAAGCCCTTCTTTGTTTAGCGGTGAGCCCAAAGCCTCAAGCAAGGCAAAGTGCACAATGTCGGGGCGTCCTCGCTTTTCGCTTTGTTCAAGCCTTTTCATAGCTGCATGATGATAAGAACGGTCTAAAACAACGAATTGTGGCGGTTTTCGATGCAGTTTGGCGTATCTTTGAAGAGACGGATGCGTCCACAACTTTTCTGGAACGGTTTCAAGCGCAGACTCAACCAAAATAAGAGTCAACAATGCACAGCCCTTATCAGCGTAGGGAAAAGCCTATCTCAATAAAAACTTAATGGCATGTTTTTGTGTTTAAAGGAAGCTATGAATATGCGATTGAAGCGACTGACGATAAAAGCTGTTCCGCCATTTGATTTCGACTTAAGCGTCAGAATATTCTCTAGTGGTGATAAACAAATCAGTAATTACGAAAAGGGGCTGTTCTGGCAGGTTTTCAGGATAGATAGCAAATTGATTCTTGTTACAATGAAATCTTTAGGAACTGTGGACCAGCCAAAACTTTCAGTTGAGTTAAAATCCGATGAAGAAATCTCCAGTTATGAAAAGAAGATGGTCAAGGAAATCGTTTCTTGTCTCTTCAATTTAAAATTGGAACTTAAACCGTTCTATGAAGAGGTAAAAGATGATAAAATAATGTCAAAATTGGGTCAAAAACTACGGGGTCTAAAAGGTCCATCGACCGCTACTGTTTTTGAGGCGTTAATTTGCTCCATAACTGAACAACAAATTTCGCTAAATGTGGCGCATACAATAGAAAGAAACTTGATCAAGACTTTCGGTGATGCTTTGAAAATCGATGACGAGGTGTATTACGCTTTCCCAACACCGCAAAGGTTGACTTCTGCATCGATTGAGAGTCTTCGTAAATGTGGTTTAAGCGGGAAAAAGGCAGAGTACATAAAAGACGTGTCAAGATTGGTTGCGGATGGAAAGTTAGATTTAGAGAAACTCAAAGGCCGTGAAGATACGAAAGAAATCATGAATGAACTGTGTAAAATCCGCGGTATCGGAGTTTGGACGGCTGAACTCACGATGATTAGAGGAATGCAAAAGCAAGAAGTGATACCCGCAGACGACATCGGATTAAGGAGGCACATCTCCCACTACTACTGTAACGACAGAAAAATCTCCAGCCAGGAGGCACGCAGAATCGCCGAGAAATGGGGAAGATGGAAAGGCTCAGCAAGTTTTTATTTGATAGTAGCTGGAAGATTGGGGATACAAGTATGAGATGCCATTTCAATGATTCGGAGACAAACAAGGAGTGAATGAAACTCGGCAGATAGCCTTGCAGCGCATTCACACCCTCTTTCGTCTGGCTAAAGAAAAAATTCGAGAAGAACCTGAGTTGGCGCAACGTTACGCTGAGACAGCAAGAAAAATCGCCATGAGAACCAAACTGCGCATGCCAATCGAATACCGCCGCATGGTTTGTAAACACTGCAAAAGCTTCATCTACCCAAGCGTCAACTGTCGTGTACGCATCCAGCAAAAGCGAGAACCCCACATGGTCATAACATGCCTACTCTGCGGCAAACACACACGCATACCCTTGAAGATTAAGAGTGGAAAGAAGAGGGGAGAGGAAAAAACAAGATGATAACATCTGGAATGAAACGTCGAATAAAAAGGGAGTGGAGCGTACAGAACCCCACAGTCTGGGTTGGAAAAGAAGGCACAACAACACAAATAATCAACGAAATCAACCGCCAACTAGAACAACACGAAGTCGTGAAAGCAAGAATCCACAAAACAGCGCTCAAAACAGAACAAGCCAAAAACATAGCCACAAAAATCGCCGACCAAACAAACTCAACCCTAATAGACACACGCGGACACACATTCATACTCTACAAAAAACGCAAAAAGAAAACAACCTAAAAACCCCCCTTTCAAATGATACAAATCATATTTGGAGCCTAATAGTATCCAAATAGAGGGGCTAGGTCAACCCAGCGCACACACGTACAAAATTAGTTCTCACTCAAAACCAACATTAGCATCATTAACGCACTATCTCACGTTTCTTCCAACGCAAACTCTTACCATGACACTTACGACACTTAACAGCCGAAACCGCATTCCTAGCACCACAATCCCGACAAATCTTCATGTACAAACGATGCTGCTGAGCAAGAGCCTTCTTAAAAGGATCAGTAATAGGCAAACAACCACGCACTCCCAAACACAAACACTTGCTACGCTTGAGACTCAACACAAACAAATAACCCTTTCCATTCCCCACTTTCACCTACACACGCAGCCTTCCAAGCTTCTCAACCAACAACCTAGCCACATCACTAGGCTTCTTCGCAACCTCGACGCCAGCCTTCTCAAACGCTTCAATCTTACTGATAGCTGTTCCCGTCTTGCCCATAATGATAGCCCCAGCGTGACCCATACGCTTACCAGACGGCGCAGTCCGACCAGCCACAAATGCAACAACAGGCTTAGAGTAACCCTCAGAAGAAACAAACTCAGCTGCCAACTCCTCAAAATTGCCCCCAATCTCACCTATCAACGCAACTGCCTGCGTCTGCTCATCCTTCTCAAACTCCTTTAGCACATCCACAAAGCTTAAACCCACAATTGGATCGCCTCCCAAACCCACGCTGGTAGACTGCCCCAAGCCTCGAACAGTCAAGCCCGTCGCAATCTCATAAGTCAGGGTACCACTTCTCGAAGCAATGCCCACAACGCCACGCTTGAAAACGTGAGCCGGCATAATCCCAAGCTTACACTCGCCAGTTGTGAGAACCCCAGGCGTGTTTGGACCGATTACAACCGTGCCTTGTTGACGTGCTCGGTTCATCACCTGAATGGCATCACGTATAGGGATATGCTCAGTGATGATAACAATTGTTCTCATTTTAGCCTCCAAGGCTTCAAAAGCGGCGTCGGCAGCAAAAGGTGCAGGAACAAAAATTATGGACGCATTTGCATCATGCATTTTCAAGGCTTCCTCAACCGTATCGTAAACAGGCACTCCATGAACCTCTGTTCCACTTTTTCCAGGCGTAACACCAGCCACCACCTTTGTACCGTATTCCAGCATCAGTCTAGTGTGAAAACTTCCCTGCGCTCCAGTAATGCCCTGAACTATGGCCCTTGTCGCTTTGTCCACGTAAATGCCCAATTCTCATCTGTCCCCAGTTTTAGCAACTTCAACCGTCTTCTTCGCCGCTTCTTCCATGCTGTCTAAAACAGGAATTCTAGCACTTGTCAAGATGCGCCGTCCTTCCTCTTCGTTGGTGCCCACAAGCCTTATTACCATGGGCTTAGTGAACCCAACTTTTTCTCGGGCTTCAAGAATGCCGTTTGCCACTTCATCACATCGGGTTATGCCACCTAGAATATTAATGAAAACAACCTTGACTTGTGGGTCAGACAAAACAATGTTCAGAGCCGCAGTCATCATGTCTGCAGAGGCGCCTCCTCCCACATCCAAGAAGTTGGCTGGACTACCCCCATAAAGTTGAATGGCGTCAAGAGTAGCCATGACCAAGCCTGCACCGTTTCCAATTATGCCTATGTCACCATTTAGTCTAACGTAGGCTAACCCGCTCTTTTGAGCTTCCACCTCCTGTGGAGTCAATTCAGCCTCTTCAAATGGTCGCTTCTTGAACTCTGGGTGACGATACAACGCATTGTCATCAATCATAATTCGAGTGTCTGCAGCCATGAACTCTCCATCCGGCTTCTCAATTAGAGGATTCATCTCCGCAAGTTCAGCATCACATTCAACCGCCATCTGATAATGCTTAAGAAGAATTGAGGCCAAATCAAGCATCTGAGCGCCATTGTAGCCAAGTCTTTTAGCAACCTGACGGGCATTGTGCGAACGAAAACCATAAACTGGGTCGATAAATACCTTTATTATCTTCTCGGGAGCCTTGGCTGCCACCTCCTCTATGTCAACGCCTCCTTCAGGAGATGCCACAGCCACATAACAACGATTAGAGCGGTCTACAGCGACGCTGAAGTAAAGTTCCTTCTTCGCAGAGAGCTTTTCTTCAACCCATATCGCGGGAACTTTGACGCCCCCAATTTCCATGTTTAATAATTTTTCAGCCGCCTTAGCCGCTTCTTCGGGAGAATCTGTGAAACGTATTCCACCTGCTTTTCCCCTCCCGGAGACAAGCACTTGTGCTTTAACTGCGACTGGCGTGTTTATCTTGATGGCTATGTTTTGAGCCTCAATTGCATTCGTGGCTAAACCTCCGTTTGGCGTTGGTATGCCGTATTTTTTAAAAATTGCTTTGGCTTCGTATTCAAACAGTTTCAAAATAGTCCACTCTCTATTCTGGTTATTTCAGTGTTTGAATTGTCACGTAAGACTTTGTGTCTTGGATTCCATCTATGGCTGCCAGTTTTTTTAGGGCTTCATCCAGTTTTTCGCGTTCTATGAGCAGGATGGCGTCCATATCGCCTGTGACTCTGAAAATTCGTTGAATTGGAAAGCCCGTAATCTTCTGGTAGGCGTCTCCACGTCTCAGTGGAGAAACTTTGATGAAGACAAAAGCCGGGTTTACTGAAACGCCTAGGAGTGTTAATCCTTTCTCTGTGACGTCTATGAAACCTCTGCCAGTACGTATGTATCCGTTTTGTCGAAGTTTGCGCAAGTGGACATTCAGAGCTTGGCGACTGATGTCGAGTTGTTTGGCGAATTCGCTCTGTTTAACACTTATACTGTATGTTGTTGTGGGTTTACCCTGCATGTAAAGCATGCGAAGCAACCGTAGTGGTCGTCCTGTTGGGATTTCTTCGCTCAATGCCCCTATCACCTTGCCTAATTAAAGCTAAATTTTGACATAAGTCAACTTATATATTTTATCCCGACAAATTGAATTTTTCAAATGATAACGTTTGGGAGTAAGAGTTATTAAAAAGTGTACGGTATGTGTGTGTGCAAAGGAGCATACAAAAAGCCTTTGAGAAAGAATAGAGAAATAGCAAGGAGTGAAGCAGTGAAATGTCCGAGAGAATGGGCAACGCTGTATTGATTGGGCGAAAGCCTGCAATGAACTATGTGTTGGCTTGCATAACCCTCTTCCACGGCGGAGCAAGTGAAGTAAACGTGAAAGCAAGAGGAAGAGCCATAAGCCGAGCAGTAGACGTGTGTGAAATCGTGAAGCGCCGATTCCTGCCCGACGTCAAGGTTAAGGCTGTGGACATCGGCACTCAGGCGCTACCAGCTCGTGAAGGCGAAGAGGGTCGCGGGCCGAGCAACGTCAGCACCATCGAGATAACGCTGACACGCTAAAAGACGAGAGCAATAATGCAAAGCAGGCGCAAGTGAAAAGCTCCGCCTTCCCTTCTTTATTTTTTACGTGTGTGTGCGCACGGGTAGCCTAGCCCCTCTATTTGGACCCTATTAGGCTCCAAATATGAAATCTATCATTTGAAAGATGGGTGGGGGTTGTTTAGGGGTTGTTTGTGTGCGGGTTTTTTGGTTTAAATAGTTGTTTTTGCTATATTACTGAACTTCTGTGATGTGGATGGTGGGTGTTTCCTAGAAGAGGAAATTGTGTATGACGGGTAAACCTTTGGTTTCTGTTGTTTCTGCAGGGTTGTCGAGGTTTGGTAGAAGGGAAGGCGTCTACGCTAGGGAGTTGTTCGCTGAGGCTGTGAGTGAGGCTTTTGGGCGCTGTCCTGATTTGGACCCGAAGAGGGATGTTGAGGCTTTGTTTGTTGGGCATATGGGTGAAGGCTATGAGCATCAGGGTCATACGGGTCCGACTTTGGCGGATTGGGCTGGTTTGACGCCTTCTGCCGCCGTGCGAACCGAGGGTGCTTGTGCCTCTTCTGGTGTAGCCTTGCGTTTGGGTGTAATGTCCGTTTTGTCTGGTCTGTATGATGTTGTTATGGTAGGAGGGGCTGAAAAGATGACGCATAGGACTACTGCGGAGGCAACGGAGTTTTTGGCGATGGCTTCAGATTTTCCGTTTGAGCAGTTTAACGGCATGACTTTTCCAGGCTTGTTTGCTTTGATGGCTACGGCGCACATGCATAAGTATGGCACGACTGAGCGGCAGATGGCTCTGGTAGCCGTTAAGAATCATAAGCATGGAGCGCTGAATCCTAAGGCGCATATGCAGAAGGAAGTCACGTTGGAACAGGCTTTAGCTTCACGAGTGGTTGCTTGGCCCCTGAAATTGTATGATTGCTCGCTCATAACCGACGGTGCAAGTTGCCTCGTTTTGACTAAGCCCAAGTTGGCTAGGAAGTTTACGGACACGCCTGTTCATGTTATCGGTTCGGGTCAAGCCAGTGGTCCAATTGGGTTGTATGAGCGTGAAGAGTTTACTTCTCTGGAGGCTGCTAGGTTGGCGGCTCAGCAAGCCTACAAGATGGCTGGTGTCAAGCCTGACCATATCGATGTGGCTGAGGTTCACGACTGCTTCACCATCGCAGAGATTATCGCCTACGAAGACCTAGGCTTCTGCAAACCCGGCGAAGGTGGAAGATTAGTGGAGCAAGGCGTGACAGCGCTTGGTGGCAAGCTTCCTGTTAGCACGAGTGGTGGTTTGAAGTCGAAGGGTCATCCTGTGGGCGCGACTGGGACGGCGCAGGCTTATGAGTTGTTTTTGCAGTTGACGGGGCAAGCTGAGAAGAGGCAGGTTGATAATGCGGAAATTGGTTTAGCACATAATGTGGGGGGTTCAGGCGCCACAGCAACCGTGCACATTTTTAGGAGTGGATAGCAGTGAGTGAGGCTCAACCAAGTTTTGGAATTGAGAGTTTCTACAAGTTTGTTGGCGAAGGCAAGTTGATGGCGGCTAAGTGTAACAAGTGCGGCGAAGTCATGTTGCCTCCTCGACCAGTTTGCCCCAAGTGTTTTGGCAAAGATTTGAGATGGGTTGAGTTGAAAGGCCAAGGCAAGTTATTGACCTACACCGTGATTCACGTAGCGCCCGCGCAGTTTGAAGCCTATGCGCCCTATCCTGTTGGAATTGTGAAGCTGGATGATGGACCACACTTGTTAGGTATGATTCGAGGAATCGAACTTGGCAACTTAGAGATTGGCATGACGTTAACAGTGGAGTTCGAAAAAGCTACGAACCCACAGACCCAGTGGCCAATGTGGACGAGGTACTTCTTTAAGCCAACGTAAATTCCGTTTTCCTTCGAACGCTATGTTATGGTAGTTTGTTGGTTGTCGTGTGGAAAGATGTACACTGCGTCCTTTATGCGCCTGAGCCTATCAATTGATTCTAATGCTTTGTGTGCGTTGTAGAGTATGCCTGGTATGTTTCGGCGTTCAAGATTCTCCCTAATAGGCGCGGCGTCCCCACAATACACATAATTCTTTTTGTCATTGCCTTCGACCACGACTGACTGATGCCCAATGCTATGTCCAGGGGTTGACATGACAGTTACGCCCGTGCAGACTCGACCCCTTCCACGAACTGTCTCGTAGTTTAAGCCTTTGATCTCGAAAAATTCTCTAACATAGGCGGCTTGCTGAAACCTTTCTGGTTGATACGCATACCTTAACTCATCCTTCTGCACAACGAAACGGGCTTTCTTGAACAGTTTGTTGTTGCCACAGTGGTCAAAATGCAGATGCGTGTTGATGACCATGTCAATGTCGTCTGGTTTCAATCTCTGCTTAACTAGACTAGCCAGCAAGGTCTCATCTGCCCCACGCTTCACAGGAAAGAATTTACTGTGCGACTCGGGCAAGTCGCCGATTCCTGTGTCAACCAAAACCTTCTCGCCACTGTCAGTCAAGATTAGCAACGGCTTCAACGCCGCCTCGTAAGGCTCGCCCATGTACTTCATGTACACAACCAGACTCTTGTCTAAAGTGAAAGAACCATCACGCAGCAAGAGCAGCTTCAACCCTTCTTCATCTCCGCCAACATCATTCAGCATACATCAGGAATAGATAAAACCATATTCATTCTCAAAGCTTTTAACACATCTCAACCCAATAAAGAAGTTAGGAAACAAAAATGCAGGCCTACATATTAATCAACACCGAACCCGGCAAACCCTGGGACGTGGCTGAGGCATGTCAAAAAATCGAGGGAATCAAAATGGCACACGCAGTTACTGGTCAGTTTGACGTCGTAGCTTACGCAGAATTCATCAAAATGGACGATTTAGGAAGAATCATTCAAGAGATTCAAAGCTTACAAGGGGTGAGACGAACCCAAACGGTCATAGCCATGCCCCCAACCATTCGAAAATAGCATTGGCAAAGGCATCAATCCAAACTGCTCTAGATTTTATCTTCTTCAAAGTGGGCAACAAAAATGACTAGGCTTTGAACCACTTAAAAATCAAATATTGAACGGTCTCTGTCTCGGGGTCTGGCACCGCGATTATGAAGCGTTTCCGCACTGTCGTCGCCAGCCTTCCAGCCTTAACAATGTCAGTAGCTGTTACCTCCTCAGTTGATTTTTTCACCGAGACCATGTACGGCGCGTGTTCAACGCCTGGACCGTGCCTGTAAACCGCGAAGTCACAGCCATATTTAATCCCGGGCGTGACTATGAGCCCGTGGTCGCGCAGGTCCTTGTAAACCGCGTATCTCAAGTCAAACTCTTCATAGAGTTTGCGGGCGCGTTTCCTAAGTCTTTCGAGGCTTACCCTTCTCTTCCTCTTGGCTCCTTCCACCACCGTTATCAATTGCCTTTCAATCAGGTACAAGCCTTCCATCAGGTCGATGATGAGGGGCACGGTGAAGTCTAGAATCTTGGGTTTAGGAATGCCGATGGGCTTACCGTAGTATCCGCGCTTATACAACTCAGAACCTTTAGCCGGATCCCACACAACCAAGAAGTTCTCGATGAATTCGGTTTCGATTTTCTTTGGCATCTCTTGAGAATCGTCCTCAAGGGGGTTACATAGCAAAAGCCAAGATGCGTGCGGCGTCAGACGCATCTTCAGCCTTGTCGGCTGCGTCTTCCATGAGCTGAAGCACGTCTCTGAGGAGGAGCAACGCTGGAATCTCGATGTTAGTGTTGAGAATCTTGACTTCTAGGTCTCGGTAAAGGTCGTCTACCACCCGCTCTGCGACCTCGACTTCACGAGATTTCTCAGAAGCCTTGGATGCACCATAAGTCAGGGTCATGGCGGTTTCTCGCAGTTTGGAAATCGTCTCAAACATGGCGTTGGAGAGCTTAGCCAAGTCCTTCTTTATCTGCGATGGCACCTTCCAGCCACGCTCCATGATTTCCAGCAGACGAAAGGCTATGCCCTCACAGAAGTCAGCTATCTCACTCGCGAGGTTGGTGAAGCGTAAGAAGTCTTCCCGGCTGATGAGGATGGCGCCTATTTCAGCCAGTTCCTGCGCCACCGTTCGTCTGGCTATGTCCACTTCCTCTTCTGCCTTCCTTATCTCAGCGTGCAACTGCTTAACAGAGGCTCTGTTCCCCTTCACGAAGCCATCAACTAGCTGCGGCACTTTTCTAGTGATTTCCACTACTTTACGCAGATGATCTTGACAGATGGTGAGGGCTCGGCGCTTCACGCGCTCTTCGGTTTCAACCGGAAAGACCAAGCCTCCGCACCTCAATAAGCATTCTGCTGACCTTAGAAACTTAGAATATGTGGAAGCCTTATTAACGTTTAAGGAAGTATGCACTAGACTCTAACTCAAGCTGGATGGTGGAATGTTGCCCAAGTCATTGAGAATCAAGGCCGTGATATTCGATTTAGGCAACACCCTTGTTTATCAGCAACTCCATGAAGCTTTCCAAAGAATCCTTCAAGCCAACGGCGTACTGAAATCTCTAGAAGAAATTCGCGAAGCCTTCGAGAAGGGCAACAGAGAATTTGATGTTGAAAAACACAAGGCGCTGGGTCCACATGAATTCTACACGCAATGGAACATGCCCATTTTGAAGCACCTCGGAATCACTCAGTCAGCGAGAAAGTTGGCTGAGGAAATAGATCGCCAATGGTTCAATTTTTCAAAGATCTACGTGTATCCCGATGTCAAAGATTCTTTGCGCAGGCTTAAACAGATGGGACTTAAACTTGGACTCGTGACTGGAGGCTACGAACTCGACATAGAACAGATCTTGCCTAAAACTGGACTTGAAGAATATTTCGACGTATGCGTCGGTTTCGATACAACTGGAAAGAGAAAACCTGAGCCCGAGGCTTTCAGATACGCACTCAAGCGATTAAAGGTGAAGCCTGAAGAAGCGATATTTGTGGGTGACAGCCTAGAACAAGACTATCTAGGAGCTCAAGGAGTTGGGATGAAAGCTCTCCTGATTCGGAGAGGAGGCGCGCCTGTGGCTGGCGTTAAAGCCATAACCAGTCTTAGAGAAATCTTTGAGGTTTTGTGAGCATTATCAGCCTTTAATCAGTCGCCCTAAGTCTTCAAAGTTCTTCTCATAATGGAAGTATGCCCTTAGAAGTTCTGGCAGCTGCTTAATCTCGGTTCTCACCTGCTTCCAGGAGTCTCGGTCTCTTATGGTAACTGTTTCATCCTTTACAGTATCATAATCTATGGTTACTCCTAGTGGGGTGCCAGCTTCATCGGCTCTGGCGTAGCGTCTGCCTATGGAGCCAGATTCGTCGTATTCGGCTGTGAACCCTTTGTTGACAAGCGTTTGAAACACCTCTCTGGCTTTTTCTGGCAAGCCATCCTTGCTAACCAGTGGATAAACGCCTGCTTGTATGGGTGCCAAGTCTCGGGGAATACGCAGCAGCGTTCGGTCCTTCTTGGCTTGAAGGGCATGTTCCACAGCCACGTATACTAGTCTATCTGACCCGAAACTAGGCTCAACGACATGAGGAATGAACCTTCGGCCCTCTTTGAAGGCTTGCATGTCGACGCCGCTGAACTTCATGTGTTGTTTTAAATCATAATCGGTGCGGTAAGCGTGCCCTGATACTTCTTCCCAGCCCCAGCGGTCTAGGTAGACCTCTTGGTCAAAGCTCTGTGTGGAGTAGTGCGCTCTTTCCCATTCTAGTTTTTCGATGAAACGCTGCTTCTCTTCGGGCACGCCTATCTCTTTCAGAAAGAGTTTGGCTAAGACCATGAAGTAAGCTTGCCATTCAGTTCTTATGAAGCCTTTATGAAGGGCTTCTTTGACGGTGACTTCTATAGCTTCTTTTTCACCCTTAAGCTTGGCTTCAGCAAGCAACAGTCTCAGCTTTTCGTTTTCCATCTCTTTTATCTTGGTGCAGGCGGGCTCTTGGGGGTCAAAGAAGAATTCAACATCCATTATGGTAAATTCTCTCTGCCTCAACAAACCCTGCCTTGGAGAAATCTCGTTCCGAAGTGCGTGGCCAATCGTGAGTACGCCGAAGGGAAGCCTTTCTCGTGCGTATTCCCAGAGACGCTTGAACTCCACAAAGATTCCTTGCGCCGCTTCGGGACGACCATAACCTAAGGCGTCTGAGTAAGGTCCAATTGTCGTGGAGAACATGGTTCGGAAGTACTCTGGACTTCCAAGGTTTCCACCGCACTCGGGACAATGGATGTCCCTCTTTTGGATTTCGTTCATCAATTCTTGAATGTTGAGTTTTTCGGTTTCCATGTCGCTTATTCCAGCTTGTTCTTGGAGTAGTTGGTCGGCTCGAAACTTGCGTTTGCATTTGGTGCATTCTACCATGGGCTCTTTGAAATGGTCAAGGTGTCCAGAGGCTTCAAAAACCTTGGCGGGCATTATCACAGAAGACTCAATTTCCAATATGCCGTGTGGTCGCGTGTAAAAGGCTCGAAACTTATCTTCTATTCTTCTCTTGAGCACAGTGCCTAAGGGACCATACGTGAAAAAGCCGCTTACCCCACCATAAATTTCGAAAGAAGGCCAAAAGAAACCTCGCCTTCTAGCCAACTCGCTTATAATCTCATATTTGTCGGAGCGTTGCAAGGCATGGCACCCTTAGAATGGTTTGACTCTTTCTTAAAGCATCACTTGATAATAAATAAGTTGCCTTTCCACAGAAGGAGGACAGTCCGATTTCATCTAACCAGAATGGTCATGTCTACGAGAAAATTCTATCTATTAAAACGTATTCTAAAGAAAAAAGGCTGAGGTGTCATGTTGGAGTGAAGAAACTGAATGCTCAAGACTTGACATACCTTGTAGATGGAGCCGCAATATTTTCGGCTGGAGGCGGCGGCGACCCCTTAGTTGGGCATAACATAGTGGAAAAACTTACAGAGAAGCGTTTCTCTGTTCACCTTGTTGACCCACTTGAGGTCCCAGACAATGAAATAGTCATAAATTTTGCGTGCGTTGGAGCAACAGCCTTAGTGGCTTATCATGGTGACGCTGCCTTAAAGACGCTTACAACACTCGAAGAATTTTTGGGGAAAAAAGCTTACGCGGTTATCCCTGTAGAGTTGGGAGGCTTCAACACATTGGCGGCTGTGGATGTTGCAGCTCGTCGGGGGATTCCAATTGTTGACGCAGATGGCGCTGGAAGGGCAGTTCCAGAGGTGCACCTAAAAGTCTACACGCTGGATGACATTCCATTGGCGCCCATGACCATAGCTGACTTAGACGCTCAAAACATTGTTATCATAAAACAAACAATGAATTCTTTGGCAGCTGAAAGAATCACCAGAACGTTGGCCTCAGAGTGGAGCCAAACCGTGTACACTGCTCGCCGAGTCCTAACGGGTGTGCAGGTAAAAACCGCGCCTGTCTTAGGCACGCTCTCAAACGCATTGCGAATCGGCATGCTGCTCAGAAAGACTGTTGACCCATTAAACGCTGTTCTGAAAGAAACTCACGGCTTCAAACTCTTCGAGGGTATTGTGAACGCTGTGGAGCATGAAACCAAGGCTGGCTTCACATGGACAACCGCAACCTTAAACGGAACACACGACAATGAAGGCGCAAAGTTTGAGTTTAAGGCAAAAAACGAGGTTCTAATAGGCTACAAGGATGAAAAACCCATCGCCATCGCACCTGACATCATCACACCAGTTCACGCTGAAACATGCAAGTCCATCCCAGCTGAGAAAATAAAGAAAGGTGACAAATTGGTTGTGATTGGGATTCCAGCACCCGCAATATGGAGAACGCCTAGAGGGCTGGAACTATGGAAGGAAGTTTTGCAGCGTTCGGGCATAAAGGAAAAGTATGTCGAGATAGAAGAATTGAACACCTAATCATTCGGGCAGTCTTTTTCTCTTCAACAACTGCTTGGCAACGCTGACTCCTTGAACCTTTCCCGCATCATCTATTTTTAAGCTAATCATGACACGGTCGGTTGCAGTTTTCCTAGTGTTAAACGTTGAATGGCAGGTTCCACATTCAATGTCAGCGCCTATTTCAACCACATACCACGAGGCGTCCGCGTAGTAGCGCCCACAATTAGGACACTTAATAACAGAAATGTCAAGCCAAGCCTTCTCGCTCATGCTTATACCTCTTCCTTAAATGTGAACGTGTTGTTATAAAAGCAACCCTGGAACACCAAGCTTTTGAACCACCACAACAGAGAATACGTGCATAACTTGACGGGATAGGTGTACGTCCATGCCAAAAATTCGAGTCGCGTTGGTGGGTGTTGGAAACTGCGCTTCAGCTCTTGTCCAAGGCGTGAACTATTATGCAAGGGCTGAAAAAGAAGAACAAGCCTTGGGTTTAAGACGTCTGTTCTTAGGCGGCTATCACCCCAGAGACATAGAGTTTGTCTGCGCCTTCGACATAGACGCTGGAAAAGTTGGCAGAGACCTATCCGAAGCTGTTTTCTCGCCTCCTAACAACACGTTAAAGCTTGCCGATGTCCCAAAAATGGGCGTTCCAGTTTTGAAGGGTCCTGTCTTAGACGGGGTTGGACACCTGTTAAAAAACGTGGTTAAGGTGAGTAAACAACCCGAAGTTGATGTGGGTAAGGGTCTTAGGGAAAGCCAAGCTGAGATAGTCGTAAACCTTCTACCCAGTGGTGCATCTAAGGCTACAGAATGGTATTCAAAACAAGCGTTAGAGGCCGGTTGCGCCTTCGTAAACGCCGCACCTGTCTTCATCGCCAGTCAGACCCAATGGGCGAAGCGATTTGAAAAGGCGGGTTTACCAGTTGTGGGCGACGACTTGGCTGATCAAGTGGGTTCAACTGCGGTTCACAAGACTCTTCTCAAGTTGCTTTCCGATCAGGGCGTGCGCATCTATGAAACCTATCAGTTGGACGTCGGCGGCGGAACCGAATCCTTAGACACGCTGGACCGAACTCGAGAGTTGAAACGTTCAGTGAAGACTAAGTCGGTTGAATCGGTCTTGCCATACAAGGCTTCGGTTGTGGCTGGCTCCACCGACTATGTTGACTTTCTGGAAAACAGACGCGACAGCTTCTTCTGGATAAAAGGCTTCTACTTTGGCAAAGTCCCAATGCTACTCGACTTGAGGTTAAGCACGGTAGATGCACCAAACGCGGGTTCTGTTCTGTTCGACGTGATTAGAGCTATAAAAATTGCGCTAGACAGGAAAATCGCTGGACCCCTCCTAAGTGTTTCAGCCGCCGCCTTTAAGCATCCCCCACGAACTATGCCAATGGAAAATGCGGAGAAACAGTTTGAAGAGTTTCTGTTAGGAAAGAGAGAACGCTAGGAAAACACTATGCTGAGGAAATGTAGTCACTCCGCAAAGTTTATATTTGTAAGCTGTAATTCAATTACATATTACAAAATACCCTAGAAATGGAAGGTTTGTCATGAAAGAAGAAGAGAAAAGTGGCAAGAAGAAAGAGGCAGCAGACGCAGCTATTGGAATGATTTGCGCCTGTCCCGAAGAACTGCCTAACCTTCAGAACATTCAGGAGTTTGTCCATTCGATTCGGGGTGCTTTGAAGGAGAGGGGCAACGTAATAATGACTCGGTTGAACGATGAAGACTTACAGAAGATTGACGCATTGGTTGAGGTTGAACTCTTCAAGAGCCGTTCTGAAGCCGTGGCTTACTTCATCCACGAAGGAATCAAAGCCAGAAAAGACCTCTTCGACAAAGTCACGCCCACCGTGGAGAAAATACGTCAACTCAAGAATGAAGCGAGAGAAACCCTCGAGAAAACAAGATAAAAGGAGGAAATCCCAAAGTGGAATTCAGTTTAGTCAGCCAAGAAAAACCGATAATACTTATTAAAGCCCAAGTGAACGGACAAGGACCCTTCGATTTCGCAGTTGACACTGGAGCATCAACAACGGTCTTGTCAAGAGAAACCGCTGAAAAGCTTGGGATTTCTGAGAGTCCATCAACACCCAAGAAAGGACACGGTTGCTGCGGTGAAGTCGACATGGCATTGACAAAGGTTGATTCCGTGCAGGTTGGAGACAATGTTGAGAAGGACATTGAAGTAGCCTTCGGGGACTTGACAGCAATCTCAAAGGCGTTGGGCGTAAATTTAGGAGGCATTCTCGGGTACAGTTTCATGAAAAACTATAAAGTGATAATCGATTATCCAAACAAACGCCTATTCTTCGAGAAACCTTGACAATACTCATCCGATTGCTTAATTATCCTTAATTTTTCTCTGACGATTGATAAACTTTAGAAACAAGGTTGATTGTAGACATCTTTGAGCTGAATATGAAAGAAACTCTTCCCCCTAAGCGTTCTCGCGAACTGGCCATAGCCATCCCTGCCTCTTTCGTTTCCGACATTCCCCACTTGAGGGAGAAAACCTTCAGAATCGGATTGGTCGGAAGAGCTGCAGCCATCTTTCGAGTTAATGAGATAATAGTTTACCCCGACCTTACTCAAAAAGATCAAAGTAGAGACGTCAATCTGATTGCAACCGTTCTAGCCTATATGGAGACGCCTCAATACCTTCGCAAACAACTTTTCAAGATTCAACCAGAATTAAAATACGCTGGTGTACTGCCGCCTCTGCGCACGCCCCATCATCCGTTAGCAGACAGAGTAATTGACCTTAAAGTTGGTGAGTTTCGAGAAGGCGTAGTCCAAGCGCACTCTAAAGAAGGCTCAATGGTCGACATGGGAGTTGAGCAGCCAGCGTTGGTTGCAAGCATTAAGTTGAAGATAAACAGAAGAGTCACCTTGAAAATAACCGAAACAAGAAGACAGCTAAGGGCAGTATTGGCTCATCCGAAAGAAATCAAGACTTATTGGGGCTTCAAGGTAACTGTTTCGAATATTCCGTTTGGACAACTCGTGAAAAACGGACCCTTCGACCTTGTTGTGGCGACGTCTCGAAAGGGAAAACCCATAGAGGCAGTTGCGAATGAACTAGCAAAAAGTTGGAAACAATCCAGCAAGGTGTTAGTGGCTTTCGGGGCGCCCAACCAGGGGCTGTTTGAAATCGTGGCGCATGAAGGTCTTAGACTCGAGGATTTGGCACACTTTGTGGTGAACACTATCCCGAAGCAAGGGACGGAAACAGTTCGAACTGAAGAGGCTCTTTACGCTTCCTTAGCAATAGTCAACACGATTGGCACTGAACAGTCTTGACGCGCACAACTCATTTTTCAGGAATCTAGAAAGCCTGATCTTCACGAGAGTCTTCGGAGGGACCCCACAGATTTCTCATGTTTTCAAAACTTTCTATAAATCTGATGCCTTTCGAAGTGGTTTTGAAGATCCTTTTGAAGTCTTTTCTGCGTTTGATTTTCAGGTTTTCCAAGAAACCATTTTCAACAAGTTGTGGCAAATATTCGTTGAGTTGGGCGTAGCTTAGCCTTGCCTTGTACATTATGTGGGTTTTAACCTTGCCGCTTAGAGCCGTCTTCAGTATTTCAAAAACAATGTCGTGGCGACCTCTTCTTTTTGCGCCGTTTTCATCGGTGATGATATTCATTTCCTATTCTCTCTTCAGAAAAATTATTAGCGAAGATAATAAGGATGCACGTCAACGGGTAATAATGCTGGGGAAGGGTTGACAAAAACCTTTAAAAGTTTTTGAATCAATAATTCAAATCATGTCTCAAGATAGAATGATATCGCTTTTGCTGGAATTGATTAAAAATTCTAAGAGAAGCGACCGAGACCTAGCCAAGATTCTGGATGTTTCTCAGCCAACCTTGACTAGGATGAGGAAGAAGCTGGAGAGAGACGGCTACATACTCGATTACACAGCTATACCGAATATGACAAAACTAGGGTTCGAGATAATCGCCTTTACCTTCTTAAACGTCGACAGGTTTGGAGACGAATCCAAGCAAGTAAACTTAGAGCTTGCAGAACGGGCTCACAAGTGGGTTGCCCACAACACCAAAATCATATTCGCAGCTGGCGGCGAAGGACTTGAAGGAAAAAACTGCATGATGATATCTGTTCACCCCGACTTCACAGACTTCACCGATTTCATCTCCGACTTTCGTGCTCAGTGGGCTGCACGTATCAAGAATATAGACAGTTTCTTGGTCTCGCTGAAGGGAAAAATGCCCAAACCCTTTTCATTCAGAAACTTGGAAATAACCCCTTGAAACATTGAATATTCGGCGCAATTCCACAACAGGATCGTGATGTGCGTCTACTCTTAGGTCGAGAGTTGGGCGTGTTTCATTTCGCCATTGCTCGCCTGCCACGAGCAGCGCCGCTGACATGCGTCCTCTTTTGTCGCCTCCAGCGTCCTGTCCTGCCTCTAAAGCCTTCAGCAAGCGTTCTGCAAGTTTGCCCTTAGTCGCTTCGTAAGTCTCAATCATTGCTTTCACCACAAGGCTTGCAGTGAGCATGTTACCCGCGGCAACACAGTCTTTTCCCTCCAAGTGACCCTTCCACTCGTCGTTTTCCGAGCCCGTGAAAGCTGCTGTTCTGCCTTTCCCATCTATGATTATAACTTGTCTCTTTTCTCTGTCGAAGTCGCTTTGCAGCATGATTTCTAAAGCCTCTTGAGGAGAAAAACCAGCTTTTAAGAGCTTCAAGCCCTCTTCCCCATATAAAATATTCGTGTGTGCCTGAGTTGCAACTGCGCCGATTCCAGCCTCAACGTGAGGAACAACACTTCCAACAGCAGGCACAGCCGTGGAGACAGCCACACCTAGAGCCTTTGTCTGCGGGTCTCGAGCCACGATTGAAAACGTCAAGCCTGCTCACTTCGTTTTGATGGGGAAAAAAGAGAGAGAAAGAGGGCTGCAAGCGAAAACCCCAACAGGGCATAGAAGGCAACGTCTAAATTGTAAGCAAAGGCCAAGGAAGAGGCGATAGCAGTTGAAGCCGAACCCAGGCCGAAGGAGAAGAAGAACAATATCCCAAACATCGTTCCCTTCATGTTGTCAGGTGTTATGAGACCAGCAAGAGAGTTGAGAGCCGGTTGATGCGCATAGAAAAAGAGTCCATAGAGTGGAACGAATAAAGATACAGCCAGCAACGGTTCGGACACAGTTGGCAGAATAAAGAGGCTTAACGAAACAAAGAATGAAGTTGTTATCAACGCCTTTCTAGAACCGAACCTGTCTGAAGCCTTGCCGCCCAGCCACTGCCCAAAAATCCCCGCGGCAAATATGCCGAACACCGCAGATCCTTTCAAAGTGGAAATCACCTCTCTTGGAAAAATAGGAAGGAAACTGTCTTCAACAAAGCTTGGAAAAATGAATTCGACACCCTTAAAGTAAAGACCAACCAAGAGATTGTAAGCCAATAGTATGAGCAGGCCTTGCACCTTGATCACGTCTCTCATTTTTAGGTTGGCATCATTTTTTTTGAAGGGAATTCTCGATGTTTTTAAAATGAGCAATGAAACCAGAACCGATAGAAGTCCGAAAAAAATCCATGGATAACGCCATCCCCAAAGGTCGCCTAAGGCTACTGTCACCAACGGAGCAAACATGTAGCCGACGTTTCCTCCTGTTCCGTGGATGCCCATTGCCTCAGCCATGTTTGTATGAAAGACTTTGGATATGACGCTGTTGGCGGTTGGGTGATAGAGACTTGCTCCTGCTCCTACTAGGAGCAGGGCTAAACTGAAGGATGAGAGGTCGTGGGCAACTAGGAATATGAGGGTTGAGGAGCCTGCAAACGCCAAACTTAGGGTAATTGTTTTGACTTCGCCTAATCTGTCGGATAATGAGCCTCCGAGTAGTGAGCCTGCTCCGTACAGGAAGCCGCTCATCGCCGCTACCAACCCGATTGTTTCTCTGGTTGTTCCAAACTCGGTGGCAACCTGAAAAAGGTAGAAGGGCAAGACTAGGAAAAGTGAGTGATTAAGCGAGTGGGCAGCGCTCAGCAACGTCAGAAGAAGGCTCTTGTCTCCTTTGTTCAAGACAGCCCCTTCTTTTGTCTTTCTTCTCGGTCTTCCCAGTAGGGTCTAGTTCGCAGAAACTGTATCTTCGCCTTCAACAAATCCATGTAAAAATCATCTTCGGTGGGATGCATCTTGCCCAAGATGCGAAAGGCGGTTTCTGGTCCCACGCCTCTAACTTGAAAAGCGATTAACGCCCTTTTGCCATGACTCAACACAAGATCGGCTGTCCGCCTCGTATGCGTCAACTCTTCCAGTTCTTCAGGGGTCAATTCTTTTCCCTTCAACCTTCGCTTCAGAATGTCACATACAATTTTTGGATCTTGCCCCAATCTTAAGTCGGCTAGCAAGCCTGCGCCGCATTTTTCGCATACCAGTTTTTCAGGGAGTTCCCGTATGAGTTTTTCTTCTGAGTAGTGTCCACAAGATAGGCAGAGTAGCGCTGGGCGTCTGGCTAAGATTGCTCTCTTCATGCGTTCTATGTTGCTGAGGAGGACGCGTTCGGGAGCCATCAACTCAGGAATCTCAGTGTATTTCGAAAGGATGCGGTAGCCAAGTGGTGTGGGCTTCTCTAAACGCAGCAAAGCCGTGACCTTAGTCTTTCCTTCCTTCACGCTCTTCATGATTCTTTTGACGGTGGATATGTCTACTTTTTCTTGCATCGCCTCTCGAATTGTTTCTTCGTAGATTGGTGTCTTTTCAAACCTTCTTGGCAGTTCAGCGAGTCTTTCGGGCCCCATGGTTTTTCCTCTGGGTAAGGCGCCGAAGCGTTCGGCTACAAACTTCATCTTGTAGGAGAAGGGAAATCGAGCCTTCAAGTAATCGTCGAATGCCTTATCCACTTCTTCCGGTGTCAGCCTAAACAGAAGAGTGGGAAGTTTTTCTAGGTCGCGTTGTTCTGCTCTGCGGGGCAACTCGATTAAGATGCGGTAGCCGTTGTTCCACCACCCGATTATCAATTCGTGGTCGGAGAGAACCGAGTCGAATATGGCGCCTAGGGTTCGGTTAACAACCTCACCGTAGCAAGCGTGAACAACCACGTACTTGTCGAAGGCTTCAACGAGAATTTGATTGTGAGTTGGAACCGGAGCGCCTTCTTTTACTTGGTCATGGATTTCTTCAGCAGGTTTGAGCAGTGTTGACTTGCTGGTCGAAAGTTCTTTGGCAAGTCTTTCAGCCACTTTTTCTGGGTTCTTTTCTTTCTTCAGTTCCTGTGCTATTTCTTGGCGGAGTTTGCCCACCTCTTGGGCTAGGGTGAAGGGCACAGGTAAGATTTCTCCGTCCCATCCAGGTAAGGCTGCGAAGGGGTCTTCTGCAGGGACAACATGGACTGTGCCTGTTTCGTCTTCAATTTGGACTATGCGCCAAACCTTGCCACGGATTATGATGTTTAATCCTATTCGGGCACGCAGAGCCATGAATTCGTCACCCACTGTGCCGATTGTGCGGTCTGAAATCACGTCGACTATGGGGTAGCGGCGCTCGTCGGGAATCATGGAAAGGTTTTGGTAGTAGTATTCGCGTGTTCTGCGGGTGCGCTTCAATGTGTCGCCTTCCAGCCAAACTTCCTTCAAGGTATGTAGATAGTTGGCAACGTCTAAAAGCTTCTCTCGACTGAGAACCCGATAAGGATAGGCTCTACGCAGGATTTGAAGCGTCTCGTCGATTGTAGCTCGTTTTTTGTCCATTAAGATTCCGACGATCTGATGGGCTAACACGTCTAACGCGCCTTCGTGCATGAGTAGAGGCTCCAGTTGACCTTTGTAGGCTCGTTTTATGGCGGTTATTGCCTCCATGGTGTCGTCTGGAAAAGCCGAGATGATGACGCCTTTAGAGACCAAATCGAGTTTGTGTCCGCTTCGCCCTACTCGTTGGATGAGGCTGCTTACCTGTCTAGGTGATAAGTACTGGATTACAAGGTCTACGTGTCCTATGTCGATGCCCAACTCCAAGGTGCTGGTGCACACGATGGCTTTAAGCCCCTTCGCCTTAAACTCGTCTTCAATAGAGGCTCGCTCTTCTCTTGACAATGACCCATGATGAACCGCAATGTCATCCCGTGCAAGTTGAGTAAACTTGTGACCAAGAACTTCAGCATTGGCACGACTGTTGACAAAAATAAGCGTGGAACTGTGCTCCTTCACCAAGTCGAGTATGCGTCTTATTCGAGCCGCAGCCTGGGGTACAGTGTGCAGTTTTTGAGCCAAATCATAGTCAGCATCGCCCGGAAGAGGATACTCCACGCTGTATCGATAGCCCTTCGGCAAGGGAACCTCCACAACCTTGATAGAGCGGTTGAAGCCTGCGATGAACTGAGCCACTTTTTGGGGGTTCCCAACTGTTGCTGACAAGCCGACTCGTTGAAACTCATGTTTGGTGAGTTCGAAGAGACGTTCTAGCGCCACTGTCAACTGGACTCCGCGCTTGTCTTCGGCAAGTTCATGTACTTCATCGATAACCACGTATCGGACGTGGCTGAGATGTTGCTGCATTCGAGCGCCAGGAAGAATGGCTTGAAGCGTTTCTGGCGTTGTCACTAGCATGTTAGGTGGTCTAAGCGCTTGCCTTCGCCTTATTTTGATTTCCGTGTCGCCGTGGCGCACCTCGATGGCTATGCCCAAGTTCATCGCCCAGAAGGATAAGCGCCTCACCATGTCACGGTTAAGCGCCCGAAGCGGAGTGACATAAACAATGGAGATGCCGCGCTTGTCTTCTTGTTGAATGAAATTGGAGAAAATCGGAAGCAAAACAGCTTCAGTCTTGCCGCTCCCGGTAGGAGCTATTAAGAGAACATTTTCACCCTTCAAAATGGGAGGAATAGCCCGAACCTGAGGCATCGTAGGCTCAAAAAATCCCAATTCACTTAACGCTTTTCGAAGAGGTGAAGCTAGTAGATTGAAAACATTGTCAATCAAGTGTGCAAGTCACCGAGGCGAACTCATTTTCAGATACCACTTTCATTCTCATAAACCATAAGGTTAAAAATTGTTGGTGCAACCTTAATCCCATGTGTGGCATATTCGCTTACATGGGACATGAACCTCTCTCAATCATAGAAGTGCTAAAGGTTCTACAAATCCTAGAATTAGAACAAGAAAGACTCTCAGAAAGTTCTCCATTGGGAGGAGACGGCGCAGGCATAGCTTTTCTTGACAAAAGAAGCAAATTCACCGTTGAGAAAGCTGGAAAAGCAAATATTTCGCCAGTTTATGACTTGAGGCTTCTGGTAGGAAAAACAGCGGTGAGTTCGTGTCTCGTTTTGGGACATGTGCGCCAAGCCAGCCCAGAGTTTGAAAAAACAATCGAACACAAAGAATGTACTCAACCTTACAAACCTCTCTGCCCTTATGACTTCAACCTTGTATCAGCCCACAACGGTATAGTCCAAAACTATCTTGATTTGAAGGACAAACTTAGCGCCTCACATTCTTTTGAATCCCAAAAAGTCAAGAAAATAATAGACTCTGAAGTTATCCCACATCTATTTGAAGAATTACTCTCGGAAACAAAAGACACGAGAAAAGCAACCCACGCCTTGTTCGAGCAGATTAAAGGAAGCAACACACATGGCAACACGGCTGTTATGTTCTATGCAAACAAGAGTGAAGCCCATCTTAATGTCCTTCAGAAAGGAAGAACCAGAGGACTTGTAATATGGACCAGCCCAAAAAATGAAGTGCTTCTTTGTTCCAGAGAACAGCCAGTGGAAAAGATTTTGAACGAATTCATGTTAGAAAACTGCTTCCGAAAAATAGTTGAGATAAGTCATAAAGACTCTGTCAATCTTGAAGCACACTTCAGCTTTGCGCTGTAGACCCTCAAGTGTCAGCTCAAACTGTTATTTATTCTACAAATGCCGCTGAGGCGCTCTTGGACTCACGGCAAAGTGAAAATTTCAACTTTCACCTTGTTACCATCTTTCAGTTTTAGGCTACCCCGCAGGAAAGTTGGGGCGATAACCTCGATGACTGAAGAATTATAGTGAGTACGCATGGCAAGAACAACCGCACCCTTCACTTTGTTGTTGACAACGGCTGGATAACACTTGACTCCACCGAAAGACCGCGACTCGTTCTTGAAGCCCTGCAAATCTATGGCTGGATAATTCTCTAGTTCCGCCCTTGTTTTGAGGTCGTAGTCTGTGGTTAACTTGAGGTTGAGCGTGCCCGGATACGGGTCGAACCCCAGCTTTTCAATGAATTGTTTGCGGTAACCGTCCTTACTGATGTAGTAGGCGCCTTCACCTAATCCGCTGAACAAGATGCCTTCAAGAGTAACTGACAACGGGTAGGCTGCCTCGAAAATAAGGTGGAGACCCGAATAGAGACGTTTCAATTCGTTGTTGCCGGTGTCTATTATCTTGACCAAGCATCCGTCAGGCGTTATTGTCCTTTTAATCCAACCCATCTTTTCCAGTTGAATCAAACGCCTCGAAGCCGTCTGCTGTGACAACCCCATTTTCTCCGCAAGGTATTCAGTTGACACTTTAACGGTTCGGCGAGAAGCCCCCATCTCCGCCAGCTTGTATAATGCATAGAAGTTTTTCCAAGAGTGGGTGTCAATTCCTCTGGAGTTCAAGCCGTGCATCGCCGTATTCTGAAAAGAAGCACACTGCCTATATAAGTAACTCTTTCGAAGTTTTCTACGCTTACAATGTGTGGGGGGTTCAATGTTCATGAGCCGTGTGGTCAAGGAGTATTATGACGCCCGAGCCGAATACGAATGGAACAGATTGTTTCAAGACGGCTACCATCAACTAGAGTACATAGTGCACATACATTTCATGGAGAAGTATCTTCCCAAAAAAGGCTTAATCTTAGACGCAGGCGGCGGACCAGGACGATACACTATTGAACTCGCCAAAAAAGGCTACCAAATCGTACTGTTAGATTTATCGCCCAAGTGCCTAGAAATCGCCCAGAGAGAGATAAGAAAGGCTAGGGTGGAAGACAAGGTCAAGAAAATTGTTGAGGGCTCGGTTGTCGACCTATCAGAATTTAGGGATGAATATTTTGACGCCGTGCTTTGTCTGGGCACTTTGTCGCATTTGATTGATGAAGAGGAAAGAGAGAAAGCAGCCAGCGAACTAGTGAGAGTGACAAAGAAGAAGGCGCCGCTCTTTGTCTCGGTTATCAGCCGATACGGCGTGTTTAGAACAATCTTGCAGAGGCTCCCCGATGAGTTAACAGACCCAGCTCACGAAGAAACTTTTTCAGAAGGGGTGCATCACACGCATTACACTCACCCATCAGAACCGGGTGGAGGATTCACAGACGCCTATTTCTTCCTTCCCAACGATTTGCGAGAACTGTTCGAGAAAAATGGAGTACAAACATTAGACATGGCAACATGCGAAGGCTTGTCATCGCACCTGCAAGAAGAGACAAACGCCATTTATAACGACGCAGCCAAGTGGAATCGTTGGCGTAGAATCATACTTCAGACTTGCAATGACCCCTACATGCTAGGTTTGGGGGAGCACCTGCTCTATGTAGGCAAAAAGAAGTCAACTTGACACTCTCTTTGCGATCTCGGCTATTCTCTTTCCCAATGTCTTAGCAACTTCTAGGTCATTCGGAGTCGGCGGTCTCTCAGCATGGGGTCCCGAGATTGAGGATGCGCCGTATGGGCTTCCTCCGCCTAACTCCATGGCAGATATTCTCGGCTCTGAATAGGGCACACCAATTATTAACATGCCATGGTGAATCATAGGAACCATCATAGAGATTATCGTAGTCTCTTGACCACCATGGGGAGTGCCAGTGCTCGTGAAGAACCCCGCAACTTTATTGATGAGTTTTCCTTGAACCCACAGTCCACCCGTCTGGTCGATGAACTGTTTTAACTGTGCCGTCATGTTGCCGTATCGGGTTGGAGAACCAAAGGCGATGCCGTCTGCCCACGCCAGGTCATCCATGGTTGCAAACGGTATGTTTCTCAATTCTTCCTTAACCTTCTTCATTCGAGGGTTTTTCTCGATTATCTCCTTGGGCACCAGTTCCTGAACCTGCCTTGTTCTAACCTCAACATTCTCAACTTGCTCTCTGCCTTCTGCCACAGCCTTCGCCAACTTGGCTACATTACCATACATGCTGTAAAAAACAACCAACACTTTTGTTCTCTTCGCCATGTAATCACCATCCTAAGAGAAGGTAACAAATTAGCAGATATAAAAATAGTTTTCAAAAATTTAATCATATAGCATACAGCGTAGAAGCTATCTCCAATGCGAACGTGGACGAACTCCTCGAGGTTTTGACCGACTGTGTTTTCAGGTTTTTGCGGTAGCCGCCTCTTCAACCTCTACGCCTGTGACTCTTAGTTCCTTGAGCATTTTTCTTATGCCAGTAATCGGTTTACCATCTGAATCGCTTATGGACTGCTTAGCTGGTGGATTCTCTAAATAGGTGGGTATGCGCCCGGATATTCTCTCTTGATAAGTGGGCACCAACTCGTTCTGGTAGAACACGCCCATAGGAATCTTGTCGCCCCACTCCTGAGCCTTTGTCAAGGCAGCTAGATACTTTTGGAATTCGTCTTCTGAACTGTGGACAACTCCATCATAGCCCATTTCTTCAAGCTTGTACAACCTAGGCATGGGTTTACCCGTAGCTGGGTCGATGCGGTCTTCACCGCCGTACCATTCCTTGGTGTTGATGTCGTTGTAGGTTGGACAGGGCTGCTGAATAATCACTAGGGCAAGCCCGTGATGTTGAATACCCTGCTTAATTATATCCTTCAAGTGACGAACATCGTAGGCGTAGCTTCGAGCGATGAAGGTGTAGCCCGCAGCAAGGGCTATGGCAACAGGGTTTATGCCTTCGTTGATGTTGGGCTTCGGAAGAGACTTAGTTTTCAACCCAAGCTTAAGCGTGGGTGAAGCCTGCCCCTTGGTTAAACCGTACACGCCGTTGTCGTGGATGAGAACCGTCATGTCGATGTTTCTTCTCCCCGAGTTGACGAAGTGTCCCGCGCCTATTCCAAAACCATCGCCGTCGCCCGTCACCGCAATCACTTCCAAGTCTGGGTTAGCCAGTTTGGCTCCAACTGCAAAGGGCAGGGTTCTCCCGTGCAGAGTGTGAACACCGTAGGCGTTTACGAAATGCGGCAATTTGGCGTGGCAACCGATTCCCGAGAACATGGCAACTTTAGAGGGCGGCAGCTGCAGATCTACCAGTGCCATCTGCACGGCTGAGAGGATGCCGAAGTCCCCGCAGCCTGGGCACCAGTCGACAAAGACTGGGGTTCTGTAGTCTGCAAGTTTAAGTGCCATGGGTCAACACCTGCCTGTGGGGCGCTCTTTCCTGCATAATCGACTTCAACGCCTCGTAGACTTCGTCAGTCGACATGGGTCTGCCGTTCCACTTCAAAATGTAGTAGTCCATGGTTATGCCCGTCTTCTCCCTGATTATGCCAGCCAACTGCCCTGAATAATTCATTTCCACATCGATTTTCTTTTGAGCCTTGCTTAACATCTCAGAAATGTATTCTTTTGGCAACGGATGCGGCATGCGAACCTGTAAGAAGTTGGTTTTGAAGCCTTCTTGTCGCAGTCTTTCCATAGCCTCCAAGACAGCGCCTTTGGGTGAACCCCAGCTCACTATGGTTGCTGTTGCGTCTGGTTCTCCGAAGAAGTTGACTCTTTCCTGAACTGGGATTTCTCTGTCGGCTGTTTCTAACTTTCGCATCCGCTTGTCTAACATGCGGGTGCGAGCCATCGGTTCCTCACTTATGTGCCCCAGTTCATCGTGTTCGTCGCCTGTATACCAGAAGACGACGCTTGGGGTTCCAATGGGCAATCGGGGAGAGATGCCTGACTCTGTGAACTGGAATCTTTTGTATTCTTTTCCCTTGACATCAGCCTCTGAGAGCAGTTGCCCACGCTCTATCTTTACGAGGCTCGGGTCAAAAACCTTGTAACTCTTGGTGCTGTTTGCAATAGCTTTGTCGATTAAGTGGATTACGGGCATCTGATACCTCTCGGCGTAGTTGAAGGCTTTAGCTGCGTCGTAGAAGCATTCTTCAATGTCGCCTGAACACAAAACTATTCTTGGAAACTCTCCGTGTGCAGCGTGAATGGCGAATCTCAGATCGTCTTGTCCGTGCCTTGTGGGCAATCCCGTCGAAGGCGCGCCGCGCTGATAATAGTTTATAACAACTGGAACCTCGCTGTTTCCAGCCCATCCTAACCCTTCAACCATTAATGAGAACCCTGGGCCTGACGTGCTGGTTGCAGCCCTTGTGCCTGTTAATGCCGCGCCGTTTGCCATGTTTATGGCTGCGATTTCGTCTTCGGTCTGCATGACGATTATGGAGCCGCCTTTCTGCCCAGACATCACTTCAAGTGTCTCGTTTTCTTCCAAGTATTCGCTTTCGTCTGCTGCTGGCGTTATGGGATAGTAGGTTTGAAGTCGGCAGCCTCCGACAAGTTTGCCCAAGGCAACTGCCTGAGTGCCCTGAAGGAATATTCTTTCCTCGTTGGTTGGAGCCGTCTCTAGTTTGAAGCCGAAGTCGTCTCCGAAATTTCTTCTGGCATACTCGTAAGATTTGCTTAAGGCTATAATGTTCATGTTAATGATTTTGGGTCTGTCGCCGAAAATCATTCTGATGGCTTTCTCAACAGGCGCCTTGTCATAGTTGATGAGCCCAAAAGTCACACCCAAGGCTAAGACGTTTATCATCCTCGTTAATTTGCTGAGTTTCTCTTCCCCAATCTCGTCTGCAACTTGCTTCAATACTTCCATGTAGGGCACTGCATATGTTCGAACATTGTTCTTTTTGACTTCGTTTAAGAGGTCGTTCACTGTCTTAGCCTTGACGCCTTTGCTTTCCAGCGTTTTCTGGAATTCTGTTAGAAAAGGAGGCGGCAGAGTTGGAATTGCTTCAATCTGGGTTTCCAGCACATCTTTGTCGGCGATTATTCCTCCTTCTGGCGCAACTTCCCAGATGTGTCGCACTATGGTTTCAGCGTCGAACGTGGCGAGCAAGTCAACGCGGTCAACATCTGCTCCGATCTCTTTGGGTGACACTCTAACGTGGAAGTAGCTGTGCAGTCCTTTGATGTTTGAGTGGTACTCTCTTTTTCCATAAACATGAAGCCCGCCGTAGCAGCAAGCCCGAGCGAATATGTTGGCTCCAGAGTCAACGCCGCTTCCCTGAGGTCCGCCAGCCATCCAAACAAACTCGTCTCTAACCATGTTTCATTTTCACCTAATCAACCGAATATTTTGGAGACTCGGAGGCTTATCCGCCGGTTGCAGCTTTCGTTCCGACGCAGCATTCGCAGAGAACTGTCTCGCCGCAGTACGGGCATGTGCATGAACATTGGTCGATTGGGTTGTCGCACCTTTCACACATGGGTTCTTCTACTGACAACAAATTTTTCCTCCTCTTTCAATTCTCAACTATCCTTGGTAGTAGTTAAGTAATTTTCGGAAGACCTTATTAGGTAACCTGATTCGTTGACTTTCAGAGATTTCGAGTTTTCAGTAAAAGATAAATATGGAGAGAAATGAGTATTCTCCTCTTCGCAAGGAAGGTGTTTCAATTGCCCATAGACCCAGATTTCATGAAAAAACCAGTTGTGAACGAACACGATGGACACAAGGTTAGGGGCGAAGTGAACCCTCCAGAAAAACTGGGAATCCACGGAACCAGCGTAGCTGTGGACTACGACTGCTGCAACGGAGACGGAATCTGTGTCTCTGTGTGCCCAGTCAATGTATTCGAATTAATTGACGCGCCGGGGCATCCAACGTCTGAGAAGAAGTCTGACCCCATAAGAGAGCCAGACTGCATATTTTGTCGGGCATGTGAGGTGCAGTGTCCAACCCAAGCCATAAAAATAACAGAACCATAAAAAACAGCTGTTTTTTTCAGTCTTAACTAATTTTTTATCCTTGTACGAGCGTTTACGGATTGTTGGATTTCGTTGGCTAAGGCAGGATAAAAGAAAATTAAGAAAAAGGTCAATTACGCCAACTTTTCGGTTATTAGGTTCTCATACTATTAGAGCATACCGGTTCATCCTTAACATCCAACTTCAACAGTTCACAACTCACAGGAATAAAGACACACTCAATTCTTAACCAACTCACCAACAACCTTTCAAACAATAGTTTTCATATTTGGATCCTAATAGGATCCAAATAGAGGGCGTAGGTCAACCGTGCGCACACACGTAAAAACACAAAACCTTTTTCTACGATAACTCGCCCTTTATATCAGTAGCGACTGCACAATAATTACTAAACATTCATAAACGTTATAATGCAACACCATCACTCAAAAAACAACGGACAACACAAAACGAGGAAGAAAACAATGAAACAAGCCAACCCCCAAGCATTCACAATCGACCTGTCAAAAATCGAAGGCAAAGGCGACTTCCCCTGCCCAAACTGCGGAGTAGCAATATCCCCAGACGACGAAACCGACAAAATCTACTCCATCGTCGACACCAAAGTCCAAGCAGGAACCCTCGAAGAACTAATCATCCAATGCAACAAATGCGGAAGCAAAATCCGACTAACAGGATTCCTCCCTCAAACATAACCATTTTTCCAACACAACCAAAAAACCGTTTCCTTCTCCAGATAGACAACCAAGAATACTACCTTATAATATGCTAATCTTTATAACATAAAGTTCTCCATATACCAGAAACTGAGGAGAAAAACCGTGGCAAAAGCATTCGTGCTCATAAACACAGAGGCAGGCCTGGAACAAGAAGTCGTAAACCACCTGAAGACCATGAAAAACGTGAAAGAAGCCCACACAGTCTACGGAGTCTACGACGCAATAGCCTTTGTCGAAGCAGAAAAAATCGACGAACTAAAAAACATAGTCTCCTACGAACTTAGAAAGATAAACGGAGTTAGGTCAACAGTCACTATGATGGTCGCCGAGAGCAAAACGGCTCAACCAACCCAATAGCCAAGTATAATCCTCTGCTTAATAGAGCTACAAAGGTCTGCAAGCTATACCCTCTCTAATAGTTCACACCTTGTCAACCTTCTTCTTGAAAATAAGACTGACAAATAACACATTCGAAACTAAACAAAGGCGATAGGTCAACCAAGAACACACACTGAACTCAAAATCCGTTGCGCTTAAGTATCTGCTTTGGAGACATTGTATAACACCCAGTGGAGGTGGACTAAACTCGAAAAAATCATCGTGACAACCGCTTTGATATACGCCAACGGTGAAATCCATCTAGGGCATATAACCTCCACTTATCTGCCAGCCGACATATTCGTTCGATTCCACCGACTCAAAGGCAACAACATCATACATGTGGGCGCAACAGACGACTTCGGAACCCCAATTCTAGTTGAAGCAGAAAAGAAAGGAATAAGCCCAGAAGAATTTGTGGCTTACTGGAACGAAACCGACCGCAAAGACTACGCCGACTTGGGAATCTCATTCGACATATTCTACAAGACAAGCTCAAAAGAAAACATCGAGCTAGTGCAATACTTCTTCAAAAAACTCTACGAAAAAGGCTACATATTCAAACAAGTCATCTTGCAACCCTACTGCAAAAACTGCAAAAAGTTTCTGCCAGACCGATACGTGAAAGGCACCTGTCCATACTGCGGCGCAACCGACCAGTACTCTGACAGCTGCGAACAATGTGGAAGAACATTCCAGCCTGGAGAAATCTTAGGCCCCTACTGTGCCATCTGCGGCTCAAAACCAACAAGCAAAGAGAGCGAGCATTATTTTTTCAAACTCACCCGATTCTCAGAAGCCCTAAAAAAATGGCTGACTGAAAACGATAATCTTCAGTCAGAGGTCATAAACTATGTGCTCAACTGGATAAGGGAGGGTCTGCGCGACTGGGACATAAGTCGTGATATAACGTGGGGCGTGCCCATCCCGCTTGAAGAGGCAGAGGGGAAAGTGCTCTACGTTTGGTTTGACAACCACATATGCTACATTTCAACCGCACTCAAATACTTCATAGAGAAGGGAATCGATGGAAAAAAAGAGTGGGACTCTTCTAAAATCTATCATTTCATTGGGAAAGACATTGTTTATCATCATTATTTGTTTTTGCCTGCCATGAGACTAGGCGTGGGCGAATTCAAACTTCCAGACCTGATTCCGACTAGAGGTTACTTTCTGCTTGAGGGACAAAAATTTTCAAAGAGCCGCGGCTGGTACGTGAGCCTTCGAGACTTCTTGAATAAGTTTCCGCCAGATTACCTGCGATATTATCTGGCTGCAATTACTCCCTACAGTCAATTAGACGTTAACTTTGATTGGGGTGATTTTCAGAAGAGGATAAACAATGAACTTTTAGCCAATGTCGGAAACTTCATTCATCGAACATTGACTTTCGTCTGGACTAATTACGATGGAAAGGTTCCTAGACCTGACGCTTATGATAATTTAGATAAGGAATTCGAGGATAAGATTAACAAAATTGCTGAGGATGTGACTCAAGAAATCGACAAGATAGAATTGAGTAAAGGCTTGAGAAAGATAATTGAGTTTTCCACTTTCTGCAACCAATATTTTCAGCGAAAACAACCGTGGATTGACAAGGAAAAAGCGAAAACTTGCCTTTACCTCTGTGTCAACGCGGTTAGAAGCCTAGCCATTCTACTCGAACCCTACATACCCTTTTCGGCTGAGAGGCTTTGGCAACAACTAAACCTTGAAGGCTCTGTTCATCAGCAGAATTGGGATTCAGCCTCAAAATTAGCGATACCTTGGGGGCACAGAATCAATTCGCCTCGAGTGCTCTTCAAGAAGGTCGAGGATGAAGACATTAAGGGGGAGCGCGAGAAATTGTTGAAACTGGGCAATACTTAGTTGTTGCATTTGTGTGTGCTTATGACTTGGTTTTGAGATTATTTTTGTGTTTGTGTGTGTGCGCACGCTAGACCTAGCCCCTCTATTAGGATCCAAATAGGTTGTTTTTTGTTGGACAATGATAGTTCTCTGTGGAGTCAATAGACTGGCTTGGACGTTGCGTGTTGCGATGTTTGCCGTAGCATCTCAAGAGTTTTGAGACACGAACAGAGAATCTTGAGGCTAAAAACAAGTGATTTGAATGCAAATGTTACAGTGATAGAGACGGAGTGGCTATATATCGGAAGCGTAAATGAGAAAAGAGTAGTATAGTCCAGGGCTCCGGTAGTATAGTCCGGTTAAGTATGGTGGCCTCTCGAGCCACAGACCCGGGTTCAAATCCCGGCCGGAGCACTTTTGTTTCTTTTAAGATGCTAGCTTAACACATACTTATAAGGCGATGCTGGATTTTACTCAGCTAAGAATGTTGAGGAGACTTTGAAATAATGAGAATTAAGGCTGTGTTATTCGATCTTCATGGTACGCTTGCTTATGTTGATGTTGATAATGAGGTTTCCGACGATGAGGTGTCTGAGTACCTTTTTGCTCGGGGCTATGAGGTTTCTCCACAACAGCTGAGGGCAGCACACATGTTTGTGGCTTTTATAGATTATCCTAAGTATGGTTATGCGAGTTGGCGTTCTTTTTTGAAGCGCGAGTTGTGGAGAGTGAAAGTGAAGGTTGATGAAGAAACGTTAAATGGACTTATAGAATTGATTAGAAGAAGCGAATACAAGTTGTATCCAGATGCTGCTGAGGCTGTTGTCAAAGCAAAGAGGGTGGGACTGCGAACCGCCACAGTAACAACGATTGCCCGTTTCAAGTTTGCCAAAGCAATAAGACCAATCAAAAATTATTTCGACTTTGTTTGCACGGGTTATGAGGCAAGATGCGATAAGTCAAACCCAAAGATGTACAGAAAAATTGTAGAAACTTTGCATGTAAAGCCAGAGGAGGCTGTTGTTATTGGAGACGACCTTCAATACGATGTTTTGCTTCCGCGCAAACTCGGCTTACACACGGTTTTGTTGAACAGAGAGAAGAAAAACCTAGGCGGTAAGGTTTCAGATGCGGTTGCTCAAGACTTAAAAGAAGCTGTAGAAATCTTGGATAAAGTTTAAGCGAAGCTAACTAGAGTAGGATGCTAGATTTTCTAAGTTTTGCCTCCACATCATGTAATCCAAGTTTTCTGAGAATTTCGGGTTTGGGCAAGCCATTCTTGTCCCAACCCACAGCCTCATAATACTCATCCTTTTCTTCTTCGAATGTTCTTTTCTTCACGGCTCTTCCCTTGTAAGGTCCAGAGGGCAAGGGCTCATAGAATCTTGGGGGGTTAACATCATCCGCTCCTGGCTTCCATTGGATGTCGGGTCCGCCCAACAACAGCATGGCTCGTTGCAGTTGAAGGATTCTCAACCCGTTCGTTTCGTACCAATCATTCTGAGCTGTTGTCCATCCTGTTACAGCTTCGAAGAAGTCCCATATGACCTCATTGTCTACTGAAAATGTGTTGAACATGCAGATGACACCTGAATCATGAAATACAGAGTCGAGCTCACTGTTCCTTTTTTCAGTGGGCACGAAAGCCAGAGAAGTGTGGTCTCCTCCCTGAACCGAACACGCATAAGACATGATTGCCGGGTAGTCTCGACCGCTTCTGACTCCGTGGGCGCCCACTGCTATGCCTTTTTCATGTACCGCATAAATCGTGAGTTCTTTCCCCCTTAATTTGCCCAGCTTGAGTGCTGCTCGATAGGTGCCTTCTGCAAGAGTGTCGCCTATTCCGTTCCGCCACGCAATTTTTTTGGCTAGCTCAGCGAAAGCTCGTGTGTTTCCCCATTCGGGTTCAACCCCGTCTAAATCATCTCTGTTCACGATGCCTCTCTGGTATAGCTCTGCAACGAATCCTAAGACGTTTCCAGCCTGTATTCCGCACAAGCCGAGGTCGTCGATGAGTGAGGCTAAGTAGACGTTGTCTTCTGGTTTGAAAACGCCCAAGTTGGGTCCAAGATAAGCCTGCATCTCGTAGTCTGGATTGTCTGTTATTGAACCCTTAAACTCACCAGTCTTGGGCATAGCAATCTTAAGGCATCCTGTGGGGCAGCCGAAGTCCGCCCAAAGCTTCTTCACCCACAACTTCTGCTCGAACTTGTCAACCGCAAAACTCTTTTCTTCATGCCACTCTTCCTGCCAGTTTCTAATGGGCTCTGAACTGGTCTTGGCGGCGAAGTTGAAGCCGCCTGAGCCTGTGCCCCACCTCCTGAAAAGTTCGTCTTTGTAACAGTCTTTACACACTTTGTCAAGCAGAGCTTTTACTCTTTCAATATCATTGACTCCTGGAAGAGGACCGAAGCCTTTCACCACTATCGCCTTAAGGTTCTTAGAACCCATAACCCCACCGTAACCGCCGTAGCCAGCAGCATGGGTCCATTTCGCCATAACCCCAGCGATTCTCGTCTTGTTTTCGCCTGCTGGACCGATGTAGAGTACAGAGGGTTCTCTTTGCTCCCCGAACTCTGGAAAACTCGCTTTGAGTTCTCTTCTTCCTTCATCGATGAGAATCTTGAGGGCTTGTTTTCCGTCCTTGCCCCATATGTGCTTGGCATCTCTTATCGCAACCTCATTATCAACTATCATGATGTAGTTGGGTTTAGCTGCCTTGCCCGAAATGATCAGGCCGTCGTAACCAGCGCATTTTAAGTCGATGCCGAACTCGCCAGCCACGGTTGAACCTACCATGCCGTTGCTCTGGGGCGACTTGCCTGAAACGCAGACTCTGCCTCCAGGATAGAATCCAGTCAACGGTCCAGTTAATATTAAAAGCAGGTTTTCAGGTGAGAACGGGTCAACTGTTTCACATTTGTGTCCAAGCCTATCCCAAAGAATCTTGGCTGCGAGACCTCGACCTCCAATGTAGCTCTTCAAAATATCGTCGCTGATAGCTACTTCTCCAACTTTCTCGGTTGTGAGGTCGATGTCAAGGAGTTTGCCAGCGTATCCATGCATCTAAATGTGCGCCTCCCCTGCTTCGCCGTAAAGGTTGCTGACCAATTCTTTGGTCACCTCCTCTGGCTTTCGAGCATAGACCCGATAAATCGGTCTCCAACCCGCTTTGGACACGGTCTGCAACGCTCCCCATTTACCTTCTTGACACACCTTGGCGCACTGAGGGTTGCCGTTGCACAAGTCACAGATGAGGATGGTTTTCTTAACTGGATGAAGATGCGGAATACGACCTGGACAAGCTTGGATGCAGTCGCCGCAAGCTGTGCACTTTTGTTCGTCAACCAGAACTGCCTCAGTCTTTGGATTTATTGACAAGGCGCCTTGTTGGCAAGACTTGACGCAGGGATAATTTTCACACTGCACACAGAAGTGAGGGAATTCAGCGCCTGGAACCAGCATAAAAACGCGGATTCGAGAGGCTTCTGGCCATATTCTGTTCTCGTGGAAGAGCGAACAAGCGATTTCACATTTTCTGCATCCGCTGCACTTCAGGTGGTCTCTGGCAATCCAAACTTTTTTTCGAGCGCCCATGTTTGAGGTCACGTCACGAGTTGATATTTTGAATTTAGACGAGATTCTACTGTTTCTATCTCTTTTCAGCACTTATCAGTTTCAGGTCTTCTACTCATCAAGGTTTTGGAGATGGAGGCGCCGCTGCAACTGGTGCCTCAGCCTTCTTTCTGGCTAACATCTTCTCCAAGGTTGGTCGTAGTTTGGCGTTCTCAGCCAAGATTTTATCCTTTCCAAGCGTCTTCATCTGCGCTGTCATTTCTTTGATAAGCTCTGAAAACTTTGTTCCCTCAGCCGCTGAGATGTAATCGATTCTCAATCGGTCTGGACTCATGCCCAGTTTCTCCAGCATGCCCTTCAGCGCGGTCATTCTTTTGGTCATCCAAACGTTTCCTGAAATGTAGTGACAGTCGTAGGGCAGGTGGCATGCGGCTACCAGCACCATGCCCGCGCCTAATCTAAGCGCTTCCAAGACGAAGTCTCTGTCAACCCTGCCAGAGCACATGACTCTTATGTGTCTCAAAGTGGGCGGATACTCAAAACGACTCGTTCCAGCCAAATCTGCGCCTGCGTAACTGCACCAATTGCAGAGGAAGCCCAGGATTTTTTCCTCAGGATTCTTTTCCAAAGCTGCTTGAATCTGATTCATGATTTGGGCGTCGGTGAAGTGCATCTGAGCGATGGCGTCTGTGGGACACTCGGCAACGCATGTGCCGCAGCCGTGGCACATGGCAGGCGTAACCATTGCAGGCTCTTTTTCAGGCGCCTTGGCAGCTCCGTAGGGGCAAACCTTCTCGCAGATGCCACATGTAACGCGTGTGTTTTGACATTTTTGAGGGTCTATGACAGCGATGATGGGTTCAATCTTTACCTTGGGCTTAGACAATATTGTGGCTGCTCGCGAGGCTGCAGCGCTTCCTTGAGCCACGCTGTAAGGAATGTCTTTAGGACCTTGGCAAGCGCCCGCGAGGAATATTCCGTCAACTGGCGTGTCAATCGGTTTGAGTTTGGGATGGCTTTCCATGAAGAATCCGTCGCTTCCCCTGGAAATGCTGAATATTCTCGCCATCTCGTCTGAGCCTTTCTTGGGAACTGCTGCTGTGCACAAAACAACCATTTCGCTTTCGATTTCGATTGGTTCGCCGATGGTCATGTCTTCGGCTCTTATGATGAGGTTCCTTGTTTTTGAATCCTCCAGAATTTGAGAAGCCTTTCCACGGATGAAGTTTATGCCTAAGTCCCGGGCTCGTCGATAAAATTCTTCGTAGCCCTTGAAGTGCGTCCGCATGTCAATATACATAAGGTAGACTTCCACATCGTCCTTGTACTTCTCCTTCAATAAAATGCCGTTTTTCAAGGCGTACATGCAGCAGAAACCAGAACACCATTCATACTTGTTGACATCGCGAGAGCCAACACACTGAATAAACGTGACGCTGTGAGGCTTTTTCCCATCTGAAGCGCGTATTACTTTGCCGCCTGTGGGTCCAGCAGCCAGAATCAGCCGTTCAAACTCCAGTGCAGTGATAACATTGTCGTATTTGCCGTAGCCGTAGAGGGGGTCGTCGGTGGGCAAATAAATGTCGAATCCTGTGGCAAGTATGATTGCGCCCACATCCAGTTCGATTTCTTCGGGTTTTTGATCGAAAGTGATGGCTTGGCGAGCGCCGCATGCGTCTATGCACTTGTAACAGTTTATGCAGTAGTCTTTGTTGAGTGTGTAAATCAGCGGGATGGCTTGGTCAAACGGAACCGATATGGCTTTGCGTACGCCCATGTTCATGTCCCATTCGTTGGGATACTCTACTGGGCATACGTCTCGGCATTCGCCGCAGCCCGTGCAGTCTTTCGCTATGACGTAGCGTGGGTTCTTGCGTATCTTGACCTTGAAGTTGCCGACGTAGCCGTCGACTCGGAGAATGTCTGCGTAGGATATGATTTCGATGTTTGGATGACGGTTGACATCAACCATTTTTGGTCCTTCGATGCAGATGCTGCAGTCAAGGGTTGGAAAGGTCTTGTCCAACTGCGCCATGTGCCCACCTATGCTCTCGCTTTTCTCTACCAAGTAAACCTTGAAACCCATGTCTGCCAAGTCTAGGGCGGCGTTTATACCAGCTATGCCGCCTCCAACAACCATGGCTTTGTTCGTAACTGGAACATCGATCACGTTTAGAGGTTTGAGTAGAACAGCCTTAGCCACAGCCATTTTCACAATCTCTTTTGCCTTCTCCGTGGCTTCTGCTGGGGTGCTGCCATGTGCCCATGATGAGAACTCCCGAATGTTTGCCATCTCAAAGTAGTATGGGTTTAAACCCTCATCGTTGATGCATTTGCGAAAAGTCACCTCATGCATGCGAGGTGAGCAAGCCGCAACTACCACACGGTTGAGTTTGTTTTCTCTAATCGCTTTACGAATCTGTTCCTGTCCTGGATCAGCACAAGAGTAGCGGTTGTCGTCGGCGAATTCTACGTAGGGTAAAGTACGAGCGTACTCTACAACAGCGTTGACATCAACAACTCCAGCTATGTTGAGACCACAGTGGCAGACAAAAACTCCGACTCTTGAGATTCCCTCAGACATTATTCTCACCCTTTAAGACTGATCTTTTCTCAACCGACTGTAGAACCTTGAGGGCTCGTTTCATCTGACTCTCTTTCGAGTATTCTTTGACTGATGTTAGTTTTTCTAGAGCTTTGTTCCATGCGCCGCTGCTTATGGCCGTGTGATGAATCGACCTTCGATCCATCTGCAAGGCGCCTTCAACCGGGCAGACGAGTTTGCAGGCACCACAGAAAACGCAGAAGGTTTCGTTTGGGTGAACCTTTCCGTCTCCGTTCAGAAACAATGCGCCTGGGATGGGACACACGTCTAAGCAGTCTTGACAATTCTGTGGGCATTTTTCGAAGTTGATGTTGAGCAGTCCGTGGAGGATTTTGCGCACGTGGATGGCGCCTTTGGGACACTTCATTTCGCATAGACGACAGCATGGGCAAAGGTCTTTTTTGATGTCAACTTTGACTCTTAGGTTCTGTTTGTTTGGTTGAGCCTCCACATCTTCAGCTTTTACTTCTTGACCGTCTGGGGTAAGAATGGAAACTTTAATTAGATCTAGTGGGCAGGCTTTTTCACATTCTACGCAGCCCACGTCGCACTTGTCTGTGTCAACTTCAATTTCACGGATCAAATTCGGAAAGCTTTCTTTTTCAATTACGGGAACGATGCGTTCACCGTTTACACGAACCTGAAAGGCGCCGAAAGGACAAATGGGTTCGCACATGCCACAGTAGGAGCACTTTTGGGCGCTGACGTCTAATGTTGGCGGTTTGGCTTTTTCTCCGTCTTTTTTCGGGGTTTTTATGACTGTGATTGCCTCTCTTGGACAGATGACTTGACAGATTTCGCAGCCCTTGCATAAAGTTTTGTCTAGGGCGAGTGTGTAACGCCTTGCGTGCAATACACGTTCTATGAGGAGTTCGTTTTGCGTCTCTGTCCTTAGCTCCTTCATGGGCATGTTGCGTCTGCTCCTTCTTATTCTAGCGGTTAACTTGCTTTGAAAGGGTTTTGAAGATATTAGCAGAGGAAAACTATCATATATAGTTTATACTTTTTCCGTGCTTTTGGTGATAAATATTATTTCTTATTCTTTGCTTCTGCTGGAAACCCTTTTTGACTATTTTGGGGCTTCTTCTATGATAGCGACTCCACTGCTGGTTCCGATGCGGTTGGCTCCTGCTTCTATCATCGCTAACGCTTGTTTCAACGTGCGGATGCCTCCAGCCGCTTTGACGCCCATGTCTCTGCCCACAGCTTTACGCATGAGTTTCACGTCGTTTATCGTTGCTTTTCCACCCAACAACCCCGTGGAGGTCTTGACAAAGTCGGCTCCAGCCTTCTTCGCTAATTTGCACGCTTTAGTTTTCTCTTCATCAGTGAGTAAGCCGGTCTCAATTATCACTTTAACAATTATGTTCGGGTTGAGTTTCTTCACCTTCAAAACCGCTTGGATGTCTTTCTTCACCGCCTCATAGTCCTTTGATTTCAACGCGCTGGTGTTCATCACCATGTCGATTTCCTCAGCGCCCGATTCAACAATTTTTTTGGCTTCCAACATCTTAACCTCTGGCAATCCAGCGCCTATTGGAAAACCAACCGTGGAGCAAACCTTTACGTCTCTGGCTTCTAACATGTGTCGAGCTAAGGAAACGTAAAATGGATTAACTACGACGCATGCGAAACTGTGCTTTTCAGCTTCCCAACAAAGCTTGATGACTTCGTCTTTGCTGGCAGTGGGCTTAATCAACGTGTAATCAATCATTTTAGCCAGTTCTCGTCTCGACAACTTCATGTTTTTTCACCTAAGAAAGCTGTATTCTGTTTTTTCACTATTTTAAAGATTCTAAGACAGTCTTCATTCACAATCCTATCTAACAATTTTCATTCTGTTTTCATAACTGCTATAGTTGAAAAAATGAATAAACAAGTTTTGAAGGGACAATTATTTGAATAAAAACCGAAGACAACTGAACGCAGACATCGTCAGCGCCGTACTCGCAACATTAATCTTCTTTGCGATTTTTCTACTTGTCTTGCATCTTTCCAAGGGCTGGGCATAAATTACGGACATTCGCCCCTGATGCATTCAGATTTCGGTGAGGATTGGCCGTGTTTAACATTGTCACACACATGTGTTAACAGCGAAAATCGAAAATACCTAAAACCCAGCATGTTTTGTGAGGTGAAGAAGGCGTGAACATCAAGACTGTTAATATAACCTTCCATGTATCTGATTTCTCAGTGGCTGTATCTTTTTATGAGAACATTCTTGGTCTGCCCAAGAAATCACAGTGGCACAATTATGCAGTCTTCGACCTATGTGGAATGATGTTAGGTTTAGAACCTGGAGGAGAAAGAGGGGTCAAGAAAAGTTTTCCAGACATTTACCTACAAGTTGACGATGTAGATGAGGCGTACAAAGAGTTGAAAAACAGAAGTGTCAAATTTTTTACTGAACCGAGTGATCAGAGCTGGGGCGCTCGAACAGCCAAGTTTGAAGACCCTGATGGAAACATGTTCATTTTGGTGCAACTCAAAAAATAACGAAAAAAGGGTGGTGAAAAAATTGGAGAGTGAAAAAGTTAGAGGGGCAAGAGAGAATGAGGTAGGATACTGTGGGCAATACTGCCGAGCCTGTCACTGGTACACTGATGCGATGAGAAAACCCGCGGCACAACTATTAGAACTGGTCAAAAAACATGTCGAGGTAGCAGGCTGGATCAACTACAAAGGCGGCAATTCCAAGGAAACAATGAAAGGGCTAGAAATACTCTCAAAGAGCGCGTGCGCCTTCAACTGCAAGGGCGGAGGCGGATGGGGCGGCTGCCCGGTTCGCAAATGCTGTGTTGAAAAGGGCTTTGATTTCTGTTTTGAATGTCAAGAGTTTCCATGTGAAGGCATTTGGGGTGAAAAAAGCCAGCATGCCAATGTTTTCACAGCAAACAAGATCAAGCGACTTCAAGAAATGAAAGAGACTGGAGTAGAGGAATGGATTAGAAAGCAATGGGAAAGTTAAGAGGCAACACACTGAAGGAGTCATGTCATGAGTGTTTATGACTATCCCCTCTACTATGAGATTGCATTCAGCTATCAGGAATTTAAGAAGCAGGTTGATTTTTTCGAAGAAGTAGCCAAAAAGTTTCGCAAGAAGAGCACAAGAAGGTTCTTGGACGTAGGATGCGGTCCCAGCCCTCAGCTTAGGGAAATCGCCAGAAGAGGCTACGAAGCGGTTGGCTTAGACCTAAACCCAAACATGCTCGATTATCTCAAGCAGAAGGCTGAGGGGGAAGGATTAAAGATTGAACTTATTCATGCTGACATGAGGAATTTTAGGGTTGAGAAGAGATGTGACTTCGCCTTCAATCTATCTGGTTCAGTGGCTGTGAGTTCCAATCAAGAGTTGCTTGAACACCTCAAATGCGTGTCAGACGCGTTGAATGATGAAGGCGTATACTTGCTTGAGAACGTCTCGCTTGACCTGAGGGCACAAGGCTTTCAAGAATGGACCATGAAAAGAGATGAAATTGAAATCAAAACAACGTTCGAAACAAAAATGATTGACCCGATGAGACAGATATCACAGGGAAGACTAGTTCTAGAAGTGAACGATCATGGGAACCAAAGGAAACTCGTGAACATTGAAGAAACCAAGGATTTTGTTCCTCAAGAACTCAAGTCTATGATTGAATTGAGCGGGCATTTCAAATTCTTGGGCTTCTTCAAACACCTTTCTTTAGAGCCTCTTCAAGAACCAGAAGAAAACAACATAGTTCTAATGCAGAAGAAAAGATAGAACCCCAAGATGTAGATGGCGGGCCCAAGTAGGTTTAAATCCCTGTTTAAATTCCCAAATTTTCAGCAATCCATATATCCTTCTTGTCTGATATTTTTGCGTGTTAACAATGTCAATAGAAATCTGCGAGTATAAAGCTGAAAATGTTGATGATACAGTAAAGCAATTGTGGTTGAGCTTAGCTCGCGAAATGTTCAAGATTGAGCATTTTATTTTGCCTTCTGAAGCAAACGCCGATAAATGGATTAAGTTTATTCGTAATAGCTTGGCTGGAAAGAAAAGTTTCCTTTTTGTGGCAAGAATTGGCAACAAACCAATAGGGTTTGCACACGGCTCCGTTTTTCGAGAGTACCCTCTTGAAGTTTCAAAGCTTGCAGGCACCATAAATGATGTGTACGTCTCACCTGAGTTTCGCGGAAAGGGCATAGGCAAGAAACTAGTAGTTGAAAGCCTAAACAGGTTGAAGGTTGAGGGTGTGAAGGCTGTTAGGCTTACGGTGTTAATAGAGAATAAGCCAGCAGTCAAACTTTATGAGAAGTTCGGATTCAAAATTTATCAACATGGAATGATGAAGGCTTTTAGACAATAAATTCATTAGTGTTGCTGTCAATGCGTTTACATCAAAAGCTTGTGGAAGATATTACCGTTCTTTAGTTTGTTTTTGGCGGGCCCGCGGGGACTTGAACCCTGGACCTACGGCTTAGAAGGCCGCCGCGCTATCCGTGCTGCGCCACGGGCCCATTGCATTGACGAATCGTCATAGACTTGAACCCTCAAAAATATTAATCCTTTTATTCCATGTAGATGGCTGGTCGATATGGTCTAGCCAGCTGGGCTTTTTTCTTAGGGTCATAGCGCTCGGAATCCTCTTCTTGGTAGATACTGATTGTGGCGTTTAGTTCTCGCTTGAAGAAGCTTGCTGCATCTTTCAAAGCTTGACTTTCGTTTACAACTCCGATTTGTATTTGCCTTTTCTTCCTTTCGTTCGACATCTTATTAATTTCATCAACAATTTGGCTGACAAACTTTGCAACCTGCTCTGCCTTAGCTTTTAACTCGGGTTCTTTCAACAAATCTCTCATCAATTCACTCTGCACAACTTTGGCTAAAGCAGACTTTTCCATGGCTTTCAGATACGTTTTCCATTTCCAAGAAGCCGCAGTGTAGTAGCATAATTTCTTAGGCGTCATTCCCGTTGCCTTGATTATGTTCCGCGTGTCTTCCAGAGTGTTAGCAATCAACGCTTCGTTTTCTTCGGCTCTAATGTCTATTTTTGCTTCGTCTGGGGTTGGCCACGCAGCAAGAGAAACGAAGCCTTTTTCGCCTATCATTTCCCAAAGTTCTTCACAGATGTGGGGTATAACTGGAGAAAGCAGACGAATCCATTTGTCAGATAAATAGCCTAAAATTTTGTCTACATGTTCGGGTTTTGCTCTTCCCTGATAATAGTTAACATCGTTCAGAACTTCAAAGAAGACCTTTTGGATATACTTTCTGATCTCCAAATTTTCGACAAATTCAGTTGCATCCTTAATTTTCCTGTTTACCTCTGAAACAAACCATCTGTCGCAGTTCTCTAATTGCTCAGTATTAATTTCGACTTGCATACGCCGCGTTCTTCTAATTATCTCAAACATCCGCTCCAATTTTCCTCTAACAGTTTTAACCTCTTCCTCTCTCCAATCCATAACACCTTGAAGGTCTGCAGCCGAGGCTATGTATAGCCTATAAAAGTCTGCAGAGTACTTTCTCGGTATGTCCACAAGGGGCATGACATTACCCTTTGACTTGGACATTTTTGCTCCTTCACGGATCACATATTCATTTATGCTTATCATTCTAGGCCAGTATTTTCTCGCAAATATTCCTGCGTGGTTGAAGATAAAGAAGGTCAAGTGATTGGTTATGTGACCCACAGCGGTATGTCTCTGATCGTTGGGATACCAGTATTCGAATTCTTTTTTCATGATTTCGACTAAGTCTTTACTTATTCCCGTTATCTTTTCCACTTCTTCCGGATTTCCATTGTTGAGTAGGACGTAATCCCAAAATGCATCCGTCAACTGTTCGGGTCTGATACTGTGAGTCCTGATGAGGTGAATTATCGTATACAAACTCATATAGATAGTTGAGTCGCTGAGCGATTCTACTATCCATTTTTTGTCCCATGGTAATGGTGTTCCTATTCCTCTTTTTCGTGCGCAAGGCCTTTCATGCAGCCACTCTATCGTGTCTTCAAAGAGCTTCCTGTAGATGTTGGGGTGAATTTTCATCGATGCTAGACATTCTCTAGCAAGTTGTTTCCATTTTTCATTGCCATAGTTTATGAACCATTGGTCTGGCAAAACCGCGACTATGACTCTTCCACCACACCTGCACTCGACAGGTTTTTCTAAGGCCATAACTTCATACATCTTGTCCGATTTGTGCTGTTGTTTCAAATCTTCAAATATTTTCTCCTTGGCTTGCTGAACCGTCAGCCCTTGATACTCTCCACATATAGGCTTGAGGATTCCATTGTAAAATTCAGTCTTGTAAAGGCTCTCTGTAGCCACATCTATTTTTTCTGCATCGTTAATGTCTTTTACACCAAGTCTCTGGCACTCATCAACAGCGGGGAACTCTCCGTAACCCTTGACTTGGATCATCGGTATAGGCTTAATTTCTTCCATCTCTTTTGCAGAGATTTTATACCTCTTCAATTCGTTAGAATGCTCTTGCAGGTCCTTCAACCCAACGTAATCCCATGGTGCATGAGCAGGAACAGAATAGACCACACCCGTGGCTTCGTTCACGTTAACAAAATTTGCTGGCAGGATAACGACTTCTTTGCTTAATAGAGGAACCTTAACGTGCTTACCTATGAGTTCGGTTCCTTTGAACCTATCCTCAACATTTATTTTCCTGCCTTGTTTTTCCAGTTTTTTGATGGATGAATTTGAAACAATCCAATTTTCCCCATCGATAACTGCTTTGACGTAATCCTCTTTTGGATTAATCCAAATATTCGTAACTCCAAAAATCGTTTCTGGACGCATAGTTGCGGCAACTAGATTAGAGGTCTCTAGGTCGAATTTTATCAGTACATATTCTCCAACGCTTGCCTTTATCTCATCTCCCCTCAGTATGTCATCTTCTCCAACGGCGTTTTCATCTCTTAAGCAGAACAGAATGGGGTATTTGCCCTTTATTGTATAACCTCTTTCCTTCAGCTTATTGAATTGCCATGCAATGAATGAGTTATATTCCTTGTCACCAGTGGTGAAACTTCGTCTCCAATCTATAGAGAAGCCTAAAGCCTTGAAATCTGTCGTTATCACATTAGCAAAATATTTTGCAACATTCCAAGGCTCTTTAAAGCTTCGAACTATTTCTTCAACTTTATCAGGGAAATTTTCATATAAACCCACGTATTCCTTGTAAAGATCTATTACATCTTTTTCTCCAAGTTCAATCCTCTTTGAAATTCCTAAGACTGGAGTCCCAGTTATATGGAATGCCATTGGCCAGAGCACATTACAGCCTTTCATTCTCATGTAACGCGCAATAATGTCGCCAATTGTGTAAGTTCTTCCATGTCCTATGTGTAGGCTTCCTGAACAATAGGGGTAAGGCACTGTTAGGAAGAACTTTTTCTTTTGAGGGTCGGGATTCGCCTCGAAAATCTTGGCTTCTTCCCATCTGCGCTGCCATTTCTGTTCGATGTCTTTTAAAAATTCCATAAAGTTGGTTGGATTAGAGGCTGTGCTATTAAAGGTTTTGTCAACTAATGAGGTAGCGATCCCTCATTTTTAAGCACCAAGCAATGTAGAAATGATGAACTTGCTTTAATTCTTTGCGTTTTAGTGGTCCATCTATCTTTTTGTTGGCAGCATTAACATGGTGTTTTAAAAATAGCTTAAGGCTTCTGCTTCTCTCTAGCGGCGGGCGAGTGGAATGACTAGCTTGAGGGCGACGTGGGTTTCGGAGAAACTGACGACCTTGATGTCCACCAAGCCAACTTTTTTGCCCGCAGCGAAGACGTCGCCTTCCTTAATGTGTTGCTTGTCCTTGGGCGTGACCACCCAAATCGCACCGTTTCTCTTGATATAATTCTGCAAGAGGGCGAGTCTTTGCAGATCTTCTTTACTCTCTGCTAACAGAAAGATGAAATCCAAATCTTTTCTTAACCTGCCTTCTGATATGTCTTCTGTTCGCTCTTTCAGTTGCTTCCAGAAGTTTTCATCTTTGATGCCCATTACAGTAACCTTGGAATCGGGCTTCACGCCGAGTTTGTCGATTAGACTTTTGGGATGGTTCATTTTTTAGCTTCAAGCTGTTTTCTTATGGTTTCTTCAGCCTTCTGCAATGCGTCCGGAACCTTTCTTGTTTGGGTTCCTCCTCCTTGAGCGAAGTCGGTTCTTCCGCTGCCTCCTCCACCCAATAGGGCTGCTGCTTCGTCTGCGATTTGTTTGGCGTTGATCCCTCGCTTGATTGCTTCTTTTCCAGCCATGACCACGAGCCTTGCGGTTTTGTTTGTGGCGCATAGAACTACGACGGCTCTTGATTCTCTTTTGACTATTTCGTTGGCTGTCTGGATTAGGCGATCAATGTTTTCCTCTACCAAGGTTTGAGTCACAACTCTCAATCCATGTATATCCTTGGCTTTTGTCAAATACTCTCTGGCTGACAAGTCAGCAATTTCTTTTATGAGCCGTTCTCTTTCTTTCCTAATCTCTTTCCACTCTGTGGCGAGGCGTTCGGTTGTGGGCTCAAGCTTTTCCATTGGTGCATTGAGTTTTTCAGAAACCTTTTTCAGCAGTTGCTCATTTTTTTGGATTGCTTTTAGGGCTTGTGTGCCTGCGCTGAATATTATGCGTTCTACGCCGTCTTGGATGCGTTCTGTGTGTAGGATTTTTATGAGCCCGATTTCACCTGTGTTCTTGACGTGCGTTCCGCCACAGGCTTGCACTTCCCAGTCGCCCGTTTGAACAACCCGAATCTCTTTTCCTAGCACTGCTCCACCTTGATACAGTCGGAACCCATGTTGTCTCTCTGCTTCCATCCGCTGCTTTACAGAGGTCATTACGGGTATGGTTTGCATCACGGCTTCGTTTGCCAGTTCTTCGATTTTGGCTATTTCTTCTGTTGTCAAGCGTTGATAGTGTGAAATGTCTAGTCTGGATGTTTCAACTTCTTTTTGGGCTCCACTCTGCCAAACGTGTTGTCCAAGGATTCGCCTTGCTGCACCCATTATGACGTGTGTTGCCGTGTGATGCCTCATCAGGCTGATTCTTCGGTTCCAATCAATGTGCCCAATTACCTTGTCGCCTTCTTTCGGCGTTGAACCCTTCACAACATGAACAATCACGTTTCCAACTTTTTGAACGTCTATTACGTCAGTTTGAGCGCCATTAAACTTCAATTCGCCTTGGTCGGCTGGTTGTCCGCCTCCTTCAGGATAAAACGCAGTTTGGTCCAGCACAACGTATTTGCTGTCAGCTACTCTTAGGACCAGTGCTTCGAATTCGGTGATGTAAGGGTCCTCATAATAGAGGGTTCTGGTCGCTGGGACAGTTGACAAAGCTGCTTCTAGACCCTTGATCGGCTCCTCTTCCACAGTCGGTGGAGCTTGAATGTGCTGCTGGGCAACGATAGTGTAGAAGTTCTCTGGCACATCAACCTTGATTCCTTCATGCTCAGCTACCCCTGCAACTTCTTCTGGGGGAAGCCCATGCGAATCGTAGAGTTGAATCAATGTCTCATGGGGCATCTGCTCGATTGCCTTGTTTTTCAGTTCGTTTGCCACTCGTTTGACAAGCTGGCTTCCTCTGCGGAGCGTCTGCATGTATTTTTCTCTTTCAACCGTAAGTATCGTGAAGATTTCGTCTCGCATGGGTCTCAAGTGGGGGAAATCGGGCGACCAAAGAGAGATTTGTTGGTCAACAATGTCAAAGAGTTTGTCTTCAATCCCCAAGGCACGAAGTAAGCGGTAGGTTCGTCTAATCATGAGGCGGGTTAGGTATCCTTCCCTAACGTTTGAAGGGACAACTCCTTCAGCCAACATGAACACTATGCACTTGGTGTGGTCGATAACTGCGAAAGCGTTTTCGATGGGAATCATCATGCCTTTGAGTGTCTCTACGTTGATGCCGATGTTTTGAGCGATTGTTGCCCTAGCTTTGCTGCGGTCGGCTGTTTTTTCAAGAACCATCAAGCCAGATTGCTTAGCCACTTGCGTTAACAGGTGGTTGTCGATGCTGGTTATGCCAGCCAATGTGAACACTTGGTCTAAAATTGGTTCACAAACCGCATGGAAACAGCTCAAATTTCCTTGAGAGAGCCAAGCGAAACGTTTGATTCCGTATCCCGTGTCAACTGTTCTTATTGGCAGTTCCACGTAATCGCCGTTGACTATTTTAAACTTCATGAATACCAGCGTGTCGAGTTCTAGTCCTCTAACGACAGTCTCTAGGTCTGGTCCAGCGTTTCCACCGCCTTCCCAAACATCTTCCTTGTAGATTATTTCGTCTGATTTGATGCCCAAGTCCTTTGTGAGGAACTCGTGATGGTAGCGAACTGTGCCGTCTTTCCAATAGACCTCTTTGTCTGGATAGTTGAAGGCGTGGTGCCCGCCCATCTCAAAAATCGTGCAGTGGCGACCAAAAGTTGGTCCGACGTTGTCAACGTCTATAAACCGTATGCAGGGTTGACTGATAACCAAGGGATTGGCTGGAGGAGGAATTATTCCGTTCGTGACGTAGGGTTGAAAATCAGCGATGCTAGCCATGGTAAAGTATACGTCTTCCCTCCAGCGAGCCACAATGGGATACGGTTTGATTCGTTCATGGCTGTGTCTTTCAAAGAAGGACAGGAAGGCTTCGCGCATTTCTGCTAGGCTGTATGGTTTGCGGGTGGGTGGATTGTTGATAAACGTGAGCGTAGCGCATCCTTTTGGGTTTGACTCTCCACACGTGGCTTGGTCTGGGTTCTGCGTCCAATAGAATTGCTCGCAGACTGGGCATTGTTTTCTAACGTAACCTGTCTCGTCGAAGAAAGGAACGTGATACTCGCTCTCTGGAAAACTACGCTTCAAGCTCAGAGTCCTCCAAGGCGTCACGGAAACCTATGTGGCTTTTCAAGTTAAGGTTTGAGGAAGATTTAAACCATTAACCCGTGCCTGGCATGCAAGAATGTTTAACGTTGTGTTGTTTTTGTTGTTTTTTCGTTTGTGTGTGCGCACGATTGACCTAGCCCCTCTATTTGGACACTATTAGGCTCCAATATGAAATCTATCATTTGATAGGCAGAGATAGAGATGGGTAGAGGGTGGTCTAGAATCTTTTTTGTGGGAGCAGAATACGTTGGTTTTTAAAAGCTTAAATGAAATGTGTTCATCAAAAGAATGTAACCGTGTTGAGGGGATTGCACCATGCCTCCTCCCTTTCCTGTTCCAAGCTTTGGGTTCCTCTTCGAAGTCATTGCACTGCTACTTCTTCTGGTCATAGGCTTAATCATAACCATTCTTATTGCCAAGGTTCTCCTCTTCTTTCTGCCCGCAGCCATAATCGCCTTCGTTGTCTGGTTTCTCACTGAAAGCTGGCTCTTGGCAGGAGTAGCCTTCTTAATCATAGCCTTCATATCGGTTGCAAGACGTAAATAACGACCTTCGCCAACAAGGTTTTATAAGAAAGTTCAATCAACCTCACATCCCAATGGTGGTGTAGCTTTTTGAGAAGAAGAACCCAAATTGCCTTAACCATCGTTGCAGTTGTAATTGCTGCCGCAGCGCTCTTCGCTTACTTCAACTACGGTTCAGGAAACCTAGAAATCAAGATGAGAGATCCACCAAGCGCATGGGGCGAAGCAACACAAGTTTACATCAATTACAGTGCGATAGAGATTCATAGGGCTCAAGCGGGCAACGACTCAGGCTGGTTCACGATCGTGGAAAAAAGCGCATGGATCAACTTGACAAGAACTCTCGATGTTAACCAAACAATTGGTCGCCAAACCCTTCAAGCAGGCTTGTACAATCTCATACGCTTCAGAATCCTAGACGCACGTGTCACGGTTAGCGGCATGAACTACACTGCCTCGGTGCCTAGTGGTGAACTCACGATTGCGATAACGCTAGGCGGTTTACAGATTAACACAGGTCAGGCAACGGCATTGCTGATTGATATTAACGTGAAGGTTGAAGGCTCAAGGGCTGCGGGTTTCTTTAGACTTGTTCCAGCGGTAAGAGCCACACCAGTTTAATTTCTAGCCCAGCGTCTACCCTTAAGACACTCATTAAAATAGAGTTAAGTGAAAAAGAAAAGGTTAGGTTCTTGCTGCTGCTTTTTCTAAGGCTATGACGCCTGGCAGTTGTTCGCCCATTAGGAATTCTATGAGGGCGCCTCCAGCCGTGCTGACGTAGCCCATCTTGTTGGCTAGTCCCAGTTCTTCAACCGCTGCGATGGTGTGTCCTCCACCGACTAAAGAGAAAGCCCTTGAGGAGGCAATGGTCTCAAACGTTTTCTTTGTGCCCAAAATGAACTCCTTGTTCTCGTAGACACCCATAGGTCCACTGATAACAATCGACTTGGCGCTGCGGATGATGTCGCCGTACTTCTTAATGGTATTTTCCCCAATATCATAAATCGAGTGGTCTGAAGGAAGACTTGCAACCGTGATTTCTTTCCGTTTGCCGCCAACTTCAACCGCTAGGTCAACTGGAACCTCAACCTTGCCTGGATAAGCGTTCATCAAGTCTTTTATGCCAGAAACCAAACCCATCAGCTCTTTCTTCTCCAAAAACTCCATGTTGGGTCTGCCTAGGTTGACCCCTTTGGCTGCCAAGAACAAGTGACCCACAACACCCCCTGTCAGAACATGGTCTGCAATCTTGTTCTTCAACACGTACTGGCTGATTTTCAACGAGTCATCGGCTTTGGCTCCGCCCAAAATGTAAACGCAAGGCTTCTCAGGCGCCCGCAGAACACGTTCTAACGCTTTGAGTTCCCGCTCCATTATTCTTCCAGCCACACTGGGCAATACTGCAGTAAACCCAACGATAGAGACATGGGCTCGATGGGCAGCCGCAAAGGCATCGTTGACAAACACGTCGGCTAAGGGCGCAAGCTTCCTCACAAAATCGGTCTTAGCATGGTCTTCAGGCGAGCCCTTCTTCTGCTCATCCGCGAACGTGCGAACATTCTCAAGAACCAGGATTTCGCCGTTTTTCAACTCCTTTATGGCTTTCTGCGCCTTCTCGCCGAACACATCGTCCACGTACTTGACTGGTTTGCCGAGAACCCTGCCCAAAATCTCCGCGTGTTGTTTCAGTGGCGTGAAGTCCGCTTCGCCGGGTCTGCCCTGATGCGCCAAAACAACAACTTTTGCGCCCTTCTGCGCCAGTTCTTTGATGGTTGTTTCTCCATGCGCCTTGATTCGTGTGTCGTCTAGAACGCTTTTAGTGTTAGGGTCGATTGGACTGTTGAAGTCAACTCTAACCAGGGCTGTTTTGTCCTTGAAATCAAAATCGTTGATCGTCAATATTTTTGGCATTAATATCGCCTCTTTCCATCAATGAGAACACGTAGTTTTTTGGTTAGAGTATTTATGGGTTGCTTTTTCAGAATAGAAAAAGAGAAGAAAGGAGTTTAGAAGCCGGCTTTCTTGCCGATTAGTTCGATGAGTTCGGTCATTCGGCAGGAGAAGCCCCATTCGTTGTCATACCAAGCTAAGACCTTGACAAAGTTGCCTCCAAGCACCATCGTTGACTGAGCGTCGAATGCCGCTGAATACGTGCTATGGTTGAAATCTGTCGATACAACAGGGTCTTCAGTGTATTCCAATATTCCTTGGAGTGGTCCTTCAGCTGCCTTCTTGAAAGCTGCATTGATTTCTTCCTTAGTCGTGCTCTTCTCCAACAAGCATGTTAGGTCGACGACTGAAACGTTTGGAACAGGAACTCTCAAGGCGATTCCGTTCATTCTTCCAGTCAATTCTGGCAAAACTAACGTTGCAGCCACAGCAGCTCCTGTAGTTGTCGGTATTATGTTGATTGCTCCAGCTCTGGCTCGGCGCAGGTCAGCGTGAACAAGGTCTTGGATTCTCTGGTCGTTGGTGTAAGCATGCGCCGTCATCATGAGACCTGTTTTGAGAACGAAGTTATCGTGCAAGACTTTGGCTACCGGTGCGACACAGTTGGTTGTGCAAGAGGCATTTGAGAGGATGTTGTGTTTTTCGTGGTCGTACTTGTCGTCATTCACGCCCATCACGATGGTTATGTCGGGATTTTTAGCAGGAGCAGAAATTAGCACTTTCTTTGCTCCAGCGGTTAAGTGCATCGCAGCTTTTTCTCGGTCAGTGAACAAGCCCGTGGATTCAACAGCGAGGTAAACGTCTAAGTCTTTCCAAGGTAGCTTTGGCGGGTCTCGCTCCATCAGTGTGCGTATTTTTTTGCCTTTTACAACAACGCCGTCTTTCTCTGCTTCAACTGAGAATGGTGCGCGTCCATGAACTGAATCATACTTCAGCAGATGCGCCAGCGTCTTAGCGTCTGTGATGTCGTTGACGGCTACGAAGTCAATTTTAGCGTTTCTTTCAACCGCTGCTCTGAACAAGAGTCGTCCGATTCTGCCGAATCCGTTTATAGCAACTTTTATTGGCATTTTTTATTTCACCCTCGATTTTGTCTTGTTTTAAGGTCTTAACCTAAATTAACCTTCTCCCATTTATAACTTTCACACAAAATAAAAAGAAAGTTCTAGGAAAACTGTTTCCTAGATTGCGTATGTTGTCTCCAAGACTCAACATGCTTTATCGAAGTTTCATTATGGCTGCTTCAGCGGCTAGTGCCATTAGTTCCCAGGTCTCGCAAAGAGGCGGCGCATAACATGTGTCTGATTTGGCTAATTCCCGCACCGTCATGCTTTTCTGTATGGCTAAAGACAATGCATTTACACGCTGGGTCACGTCTTCACCGCCCACAACTTGAGCGCCGATGACCCTTTCCATCTCTTTCTCAACCACAACCTTAACCTTGATGGGTTGCGCTCCTGGGAAATATTGTGCTCGAGTTTTTCCACTTATGGTGCCAGTTACAGTTTCGATTCCAGCCCTCTTGGCAAAGGATTCTGTGAGACCTGTGGCACCTATTTCAATGTCAAAGAATTTGGTCACGGCTGAGCCTAGAACTCCTGGGAAGATGGCGTATCCGCCTGCAGCATTTGTGCCAGCCACTTTGCCCTGTCGAACCGCTACCGTGCCGAGCTGAGTTATTGATGGGCGTTGGGTGATGAGGTTGGTGCATTCGACGCAGTCTCCAATGGCGTAGACACCTGGCAAGTTTGTTTCCATGCGGGAGTTGACTTTTATGGCTTTGGTTTCACCCATTGCAACCCCTGCTTTCTGAGCTAGGTCGGTGTTGGCTCTTACACCGAATGCTGCAACAAACAAGTCGGCTCTTACTTGTTCTCCTCCGGCTACTATTCCCTCAACCTTGTCTTCTCCGAGGAATTCTTCAACTCCTTTGCCAACGATTATTCTGATGCCTTTCTGCTCGAGCATTTCATGAACGCCTTTAGCCATGTCAGCGTCCAGCATTACCGGAAGAATTTGGGGCAGCATCTCAACGACTGTTGTTTTTACGCCTCTTTCGGTCAGACCAACCGCCATTTCAAGTCCGATGAGGCTGCCGCCCATGACAACGGCTGTTTTGACGCCTTTTTTGATGGCTTCGTCGATCGTTTCTCCATCTTCTATAGTGCGCACGGTCATTGTTCCGGGTTTTTCTCTTCCTTTGATAGGCGGTATGAAAGCGTTGGCGCCTGTGGCGAAGATGAGGCTGTCGTAGGAAAGTGTCTCTGTCTTACCTGTCTTGTCTTTTATTTCAACTGTCTTTGCCTTTGTGTCCACGTCGGTGGCGGTTGTTTCCCGCCTTAGGTCGAGTTTCATCATTTGATAGTATGAAGACGGATAGACTATGAGATCTGAGAAACTCTGGATGTGCCCTCCAATCACGAAGGGTATGCCGCATCTTGAATAGCCAGCGTGCTTCTCGGTTGTCATCAACGTGATTTCGACTGTCCTGTCTGTTTTTCGCGCTGCTGACGCCGCGTCAACGGCGGCGGCGTGAGCACCGATGATCACTATTCGTTTGGGCATGGGTTTAGCCTTCTTTAGCCCTTGGCTATCAAGCTCTTGTGCCATTCGACTGATTTGTTGAAATCCATTAATGCCGACAGTTCAGCGTTCAAATTGTTGGGTGCAATTAGGAGGAGCCAGCCTTTGCCGTATGGGTCTTCGTTTAATGTTTCAGGCTTGCTTGTCACTTCTGGGTTTGATTGCTCGATTGTGCCGCTCAGAGGTGCGACTAGGTCTGAAACAGCCTTCACTGACTCGACGCTTCCGAAGGGTTCGTTGGCTTTCACGGTTCCGCCTGTGCCAGGCAGTTCCACGAAGACTATTTCACGTAGTTGTTTTTGGGCGTAGTCGGTGAGGCCCATCCTTGCCTTGCCGTTTTCGATTTTTACCCAGAACCACTCTGTGGAGTAGTAGAGTCCTTCTGGCACTTCGTAGCCATCTACTTTAACCATTTATTTTCTTTCACCTCTAAGACTTTAGCATTATTAACGTTCAACATGTTTTAAGATTTGCCCATGAATGTTTGCGAATGGGCTAGGTTTGAGAATGGATTTTGTGTTTGTGTGGGCGCTAGGGGCTAGACGCCCTCTATTTGGATTCAAATATGAAATGTATCGAATGAAAGGCGGGGGAAATCTTGTTTGTGCTTTTGTGTGTCTGTATGCACGTGCAGACACGTTTACTGTCGATGGTGTTTATTTTCTAAAGCAAGGGATTAAAGAAACTGTTTTTATCACCTTTTTGGAACTATTGTAGTGGCTAGGGTTCAGATGGCTGAAAAGATTATTGGGCATGGCACTTGGTTCGATAAGACTGCGGCTAAGGTTGTGGAGAGGGAGCAGAAGCTGGGGAGAAGCCTCGATTTGCTTAGGACTGAGATGGGTATATCTGTCTCTGGCATCCCTCACGTGGGGAATTTGAGCGATGCTTCACGCTCCTATGCGATAACTGTTTCTCTACAAGACCGAGGTTATCGTTCTGAATTGATTGCCTTCGCTGACGACAAAGACGGGCTGCGGAAGGTTCCAGCGGGCTTGCCTTCGTGGTTGAGTAAGTATTTGGGTTATCCCGTGAGAACAGTTCCAGACCCGTTTGGTGGCTGCCACAAGAGTTTCGGTGAACACATGAGTTCCCTTCTTTTGGAGGGCGTGGACAATTGTGGAATCCGATATAAGTACGTGACCGCCACAGAGGTTTATGAAAAAGGTCTCTTGAACAAAGAAATTGAAATAATTCTGTCTAATGCGGAGAAAGTGGGACAAATCATCAGAGAGGAAGTGGGACAAGAGAAGTTTGAGGAAGCCTTACCGTACTTTGCTATATGCCATAACTGCGGCCGCATTTACACCACTAAAGCCTATGAATTTCTGCCCAAAGAACGCAAGGTTCTCTACAGATGTGAAGGAATGGAAATAAAGGGTCAATGGTTTAAGGGATGCGGGCACCAAGGTGAAGCCGATTACACGAAGGCGGAGGGCAAGCTTGTTTGGAAAGCAGAGTTCGCGGCTAGGTGGAAGGCGTTGGACATAAGATTCGAGATGTATGGTAAAGAAATCGCTGATTCAGTTAGGGTTAACGACAGAGTGAGCCAAGAGATATTGAATTATCCGCCTCCTTACCACGCAGAATATGAGTTGTTCTTAGACAAGAGTGGCAGACGCATATCTAAGTCGGCTGGAAACGTGTTCACGCCACAGGTGTGGTTCCGCTATGGCTCTCCTCAGTCACTCGTTTTGCTGATGTTAAAGAGGTTTGTTGGAACACGTGAGCTCTCGGTTGTTGACATACCTCAGTACATGAATGAATTCGACGAATTAGAAGACATCTACTTCGGAAAGAAAACGGTTGCGGATGAAAAGGAACACGCCAAATTGACAGGCTTGTACAAATATTGTTGGTGGCTTAAACCGCCCAAAAAGCCCAGCATACATGTGCCCTACAACCTTCTGGCTTACTTGGCTAAAGTGGCGCCCAAAGGCTCAGAAACCGAGTACATCACACAAAAACTATGGGAATACGGCTACCTCAAACAAAAAGTGGCTCCTTCCGACCTGAGAGAAAGAATAGAATTCGCACGGAACTGGAACCGAGACTTCTTGGAAATAAAGGAGACAACCGTAGAACTCGGCACAAATGAGAGAAAAGCAGTTGAGGAGCTCGCCCAAGCGTTGCAGACGGAAACAGAAGTAGACCAGATTCAGAGTGTAATCTTTAACATTGCTCGAAAAAACGACATTCAACCGAGTCAATTCTTCAAAACCTTGTATTCCATACTGCTGGGAACGCCATCAGGTCCAAAACTCGGCCCGTACATGGTCGCCATGGGAAGACAAAATGTTATGGACGCGTTTAAGAGAGCGGTTAAATCTATTCGTTCATGACGCAGAAAAAGGAGAAGTTTGACACTTTTTTAGACTAATTCCTTGGGTTTTGGTTTAGGTCTCTCTTCAGCTTCCTCCAATGCCTCCATCCGTTGGGCTTCTTTTAGTTTGGCTAATGGTATTAATTCCTTTAGCTTCGCTTCGAGTTTCTTGGCTTCATTGCTTTCTACGGGAATAGTTATGTCTCTTTTGAGCGGAGTCATTATTTTTAATCGACCCTTATTGTCTACTCTTACAGATTCTATTTCGTATAATGCGACATCTAATGGGACTATGGTTTGGAATAGCACACCTAAGCTTTCTCTAAGGATCCGATGCGTCTCCACAACGTCTTCTAGCTCTTTTTTGACGCCTTCCTTCAAGTCTACCTCAAGCAAATCTTGGTGAAGCTTGACGACAAAGTGAGGTTTATCGATTTTCAAGACTAGTTTCTCCGGCATTTATGTCACCTATTCTTTCTTCTTATTTTAGGCTCCATAGTTAAGATTTGCCCCAAATAATAACCAAAACCAAAGAACATCTCGACCACATCGGTCTCATTCTTTGCTCGCATGGTTGTGAAGTTTTATTAGAGCGTTACTATCTTCTCTTCAATGTCTCAAGAACACCCGCAATCCAGTTGAGTGGGCCCGTAGTCTAGTCAGGATTAGGACGCTGGCCTGCGGAGCCGGAGATCTGGGGTTCAAATCCCCGCGGGCCCGCCAAGTTACACTTTAATTCAGAAGCCAAGATCAGGCAACAATCAACTCTAACACAATCATATTTGGAGCCTAATAGAGAGGGTCTAACCCTGTGCGCACACACAAAAACGAGCAACGAAGTCTTTACCTTTGGCAATGGAAAGTTATAAATCCTCCAAGATAAAATATGTTAGGCTACCTTACGGTATTGCCATATTATTGTATATTAATTGAGACGATAAACATGAGCACGCATGCCGAAAACCTTAAGCTCAGACTGATGACAATTGAACTTCTGAGAACCGCCAAAAAGCAGTATACTTATCGTGACCTTTCAAGCAAGACAGGTTTACCCGTTACTGTTTTGAGTCGATACGCAAAGGGTCACGTTTTACCCAACGCCGAACGCGCCCGTTTGCTTTGGCGAACTCTAACAAAAATGGTGGGTTTACACGTTGAGCTGCGTAGGAGAATACAATTTAACAACGAAGGATACTTTGACAACACCGACATCATCGGAGACTTCAACATCCTCAGACAAGCCGCGCACCATGCGTTGGCTGTTTTTGCAGGAAGGCGCGTCACAAAGGTCTTGACATCAGCCGTGGACGGCATACCCCTAGCTACCATGGTGGCTAATTCCTTGGGTGTTAGCCTTGTGATTGCCAAGTTGAACAAGGAAATCGGTGTTCCAGCGTTCCTTGAAGAGACGTTTGCGCTGAAGGACTCAGGCGTGACCAAGACCTTATACATACCTAGAGACGCGCTCAAGAGGAGAGACAGCGTTCTAATTGTTGACGACATGATGAAGACTGGCGAGGAGATGGCTGCCCTCATTACCCTTGTGAAGAACAAGGCAAAGGCTGAAGTGTCAGGCGTTTACTCTCTAATTGCAGTCGGTGACGAGTGGCAGAAAAAATTAAACTTGCCCAAAGATTGCCCGGTTGAGGTTGTGACCAAGCTCACGTTGACTCAGTAGCTTTCTTTCGACGCATGTCTTTTCCTAAACGAAGAAGAGCGGTTTCAAAGTTCACAAAAGATATACCCTTGACTTTGTTTTTCTTCCAAAACTCAGCCAACTCCTCCCTTGCTTTTTCAGGGTTTTCACTTGTTATTATTCCTAGGTTTTTTGCGGCTAGGATAACCAGTGGAGTGGGTTTGGGGTCGGCTTTGGTCCATATGCCCCTTAGCTCCCGCAAAAAAATGCTGGCTGTTACGTTTCCTATGCCTTTTCCCAAGTCTTTTAATCGGTTTTCAAGGTCTTGAGAGTTTGCCGCTCTTTGGTGGAGGAGATTGAGGCTTCCGCCATAATTGGTTTTTAAGTTGCCCATGACCTCCAAGAGTTTGTCGGCTGTTTTGTAGTCGTATCGAGTGTAGCTTCCCTCGTCAAGGATTCCAACTAGTCCTTGCCACCCCGTTTTAAGAATCTTCTCGGGCGTCAAAACAGCATGCTTCTCAAAACACTTGTATGTTTTCACTACTGAGGTTTCGGTTATGGGCGCACCGAACAAAACTGCTGCCAAAAACCACTTGAAAACCTCTTCATCGTCTCCGCGCTCTACATTGATGCCCAAAAGCTTGGAATACCTTTGACCAAACTCTGCAATAATTTTGGCAAGTTCTTGTTTTTTCAAAATGTGCTCCACATTTTTAGTCTGGTTCTCAAACGAAATTCATAGATATCTCAATGAGTATTAAAGACGTTCCGATGGAGGATTGAGACGACGAGAACAATTGAATGGCGAAATGGTGTGGTCATCACCGTTGACCAGACAAAGCTACCTCAGAAGGTGGTTTTCTTAAGACTGCACACATGTCAACAAGTGGCATTCGCCATCCAGACTATGAAGATTAGAGGAGCCCCACTAATCGGCGCTGCAGCAGCCTACAGCCTAGCATTAACCGCCTTTCACTCAAAAGCAAGAAATAAAACAGAACTGATGAGGCAGATTAAAAACTCGGCTGAACTTTTAAAAAACACTCGACCCACGGGTGTGAACCTGTTTTGGGCGGTCGACCGAGTTCTAGGAAAAGCTGGCAAAACTGCGGGGGCCGTGGATCAAGTGAAAGAGGTTGTTGTTGAGGAAGCAAAGAAAATCGCAGACGAAGACGTGGAGATGAACAAGAAGATAGGGGAACACGGGTCTAAACTGATAGAGAACGGAGACACTGTTCTCACCCACTGCAACGCCGGCAGTCTAGCAACTGTAGACTTCGGCACAGCCTTAGGCGTCATTCGCGCGTCTTGGGAACAAGGCAAGAAAATAAGTGTAGTAGTAACCGAGACTCGCCCCAAACTGCAGGGTTCTAGACTCACTGCTTACGAGTTGAAACGAGATGGGATACCGTTCACTCTGATAACGGACAGCATGGTCGGATACGTGATGTCAAAGCGACTGGTAAACAAGGTTGTAGTAGGAGCCGACAGAATAGTTCAAGACGCCGTCGTCAACAAAATAGGCACATATTCAATCGCCGTCCTAGCCCAAGAACACCAAATCCCGTTCTACGTGGCTGCTCCAACATCAACCTTCGACTTGACACACTCTTCACAAGGCGTAACCATTGAAGAAAGAAACCCAAAAGAAGTGACACACTTTGGGTCGGAAGAAGTTGCTCCAAGAGGAGTTGAAGCTTTGAACCCCGCTTTCGACATCACTCCCATAAAATACGTGAGCGCAGTCATCTGCGAAAAAGGCGTTATACCAACAGAAGAGTGGAAAAACCTCAAACCCAAACACAATATAGATAAAAACTGGCTCTAGACGACCCTCTAGGCGTCTCTGTCTCTCTATGCGCGTCTATCACTGCACCTATTAGGATCCTAATAGAGGGCGTAGGCTACCCCAGCGCATACACAAACACAAAAATTGTTTTTTCACAACCAATCCAAATCCTATAACGAGCAACATAACTAAAGCTATAGCAGAAGAAAAGAAAAGTGTGAACTCAAAGCTAATGCTTACTGTTCACCAGGCCCACTCATGTAAGCCCAAGCAGTCACTAGACCAAGCGTTATCAAAGCACCCGCTATGCCCGACAAGAACCAATCCACGCCAATCGATGGAAGCATAATTGTGCTAAGCCACGGAATCACGTACTTGCCAGTGAAGTTGGCAACCACACCTGCAACGAACCCTAGAAGAGCAAAGGTAACTATCATCTTGAATCTTTCACCCATTCAGACTCACCTTGCAGAATACTACGCTGAACACTGCCTTTTCAGTCTAACCAACACAATTGTGTCTAACAACCCAAATCAAGCGTGAACTCTTTGCGTATAAAAAATTAAAGAACAAAGCAAAACCGAGACAAGGCTATACTGCCACGTATATACGTCAATATTTCCAGCATGTTAACAATGTAATAATACGCTTTTCTTGAGCAATGCTTCTGGAGGAAAAATAAACATGTCAGAAAGATTTGCAAAAAAATGGGAAGAAAGAGAGACACAGGAACCGATGGGCACAAGGATCAAAGAAGCTGTTAGGCCTCCAGGACCACTGAAGCCACGACTTGACTTCGCAATCAGACGCATCGAACTACAGGTTCAAAGACTTGATCAAGCTTCGGACAGGTTTACCGAGCGCGACAAATCAATCTTCGTTCGAATCGTGGAAGCTTACACCAAACACGACATGCCACGCGCCAACGTCTTCGCCAACGAACTAGCAGAAATACGCAAAATGGAAAAAATGATAATGCACGCTCGTCTAGCCCTTGAACAAATAGTGCTGCGACTTAAGACGGTCTCAGAACTTGGCGACGTTGTCACTACACTGGCACCAGCAGTTGGAGTGCTGCGTACTGTTAGAAATGGAATGGCAAGCATATTTCCAGAAGCCGAGAAAGAACTTGGACAGATCGGAAACCTCCTAAGCGGAATCATAATAGACGCTGGACAAAGCACCGGCTTAACCATCAACTTCGAGACAGCCAACGACGACGCACAGAAGATCCTAAACGAAGCAGCCACAGTAGCCGAACAACGAATCAAAGAAAAGTTTCCAGATCTACCCGCTGGAATGCCAAGCCTTGGAGAGAAGGCTCCGACACCTGGGACGCAGACGTAGCCTTGGTGCACAGTATGAACAAAAGATGGTGAGACCATGTCCAAGCCTTCCAACTTTTTTCTGTACATCGGCAAGCCTGTGAAAGACGAGTACGGAAGACAAGTCGGCAAGATTGCATCTTTCGCTGTCAACCCCAACGGTCGAGTAAGCGGAGTCTTCGTGGAACATGGCGACGGCGAATTTCTGCGCTACCCGAGCGAACAATTCAACGTAGACGGTGAAGAAATAACCCTGTTGCCATCCATAAAGCTGAGAGTCAAGTCTCTATGCGACGAAATTCCCCTGATTTGGCGAAAGGATCAAGCCCTGAGCGACCTTGTTGACAAAAAGAGGATTCCGTCAGAAATGTTCAGTGAACTCCACAAAAATTTCGAAGGCGCGCTGAACCAGCTCAAAGCAGACGCTCAAGCTAACATGGACAATATAGACAAACAAGTTGCTAAATGCAATCAACAAATTCGAGAACTCAACTCAGCACTCATTCATCTGGAGATAGAACGCGAAATCGGCAGAATAGACGAAAACGCCTACCAGAATGCAATGGAGATAATAAAAGAGGGACTGAAACAAACTAACAATGAAAAGAACGACCTCGAATCAATGCGAAATCAACTTTCAAACTTACTCCTAGGCGATACAGCGATAGGAAAAGAAACTCCAGCAAGTCCTGCACCTTCTTCAACGCTTCCAGAACCCCCTGTAGTTGTGCACGTGAAAAGTGCGACAAAGACGGGCTCTTAAGGCTCGAGTTAACTCGAGACATGGGAGCGTGGAGGCACGAACACTTGATCAAAATTTTCCAGCCTCCACAACCAATAGGGGAAACCATTTTTCATACGGTTCGTAAGCTGAGGGTTCAGCGCTTAAAACTTGAACAGGCAACAGTTCGCCTGCGCGAAAGAGACAGGGTTCTCTTCGAAGCATGTGTGAGAGAGATCAAAAGCCAACGTCGAGAACGGGCAGCCATATGTGCCAATGAACTAGCCGAAGTTAGAAAATTGCTCAACATGGTGTCTCAGTGTCAACTTGCACTTGAGCGCGTCATACTAAGACTCGAAACCATTAAAGAAGTTACTGAAATAATGGCTGACTTGAAACCTGCGCTTAGAAGTTTGCACGTTATCACAAAAAATCTCATCAATGTCATGCCAGATGTCGCGCAGGAACTGGAAAGAGTAAATGACAGCATAAGTGAAACTTTAGCGGTGACTAGATTTAACTCACCTGAGTCAATAGCGCCTCTTTCAGTCAAAACTCAAGCGAGTGAAGAAATTTTGAAAGAGGTTTCAGCCGCTCTTGAAGAAAAACTCTCGGAACAACTCCCTGTTCCTCCTGTTTCTGTTGCTGAAGAGACTGTTTCAACTCGAGAAAACGTAAAGAAACAAAAGATGATTGCTCTTACGGCCACGTGTTCTGAGGTTACTCAGCCAACTGAACAAAGTGAATCTGAATCATACGTGACATACAAGGACGTCGAGCTAAAGCGTGTCTCCTACACAATTCAACGTCAGTCTACATTAGAAGACGTGATATTAGACTATGCCAAGAACAAAGGCGAAATCGATGTTACCCAGTGTGCGCTCGAATTGAATGTTCCACACTTTGAAGTGGAGCAAGCGCTGGAAAACTTGGGCAAAAAACAGAAGATACTGATTCAGAGGTGAAGGTTTTGAGCGCATCCTCAGAGTTAGAAAAGGCTGCGACTAATCACGCCATTGAAGCTGTTCGATTGGATAAGCAGGGCTCGAAGGGAATGGCCATCACCATGTATCAAAAAGCAATTGAAGCTTTACTAAAACTTGTTCAATTATATCCTGACTATGGCTTGAACAAAGTATACATCCAACGAGCCATGGCATACCAAGAGAGGATCAGAGCCATTCAAGGAGTGGGCGGTACATTCGAACCTCAAACTGCAGAAGAAAAGCCGACTGAAGAAGAAGCAGCGACCCCACCTTCAGAAAGTGCCCGAAAAGCATCTTTCGATGAATTAATCCTCAAAGAGAAACCCAACGTGAAATGGAATGAAGTTGTCGGGCTAGAGCAGGCGAAGAAAGCCATAAAAGAAGCGATAGTCTATCCAGTTCAAAGACCCGACCTTTTTCCACTCGGATGGCCCCGAGGCATATTACTCTTCGGACCACCGGGCTGCGGAAAAACCCTGCTGGCTGCGGCTGTCGCTACTGAAATCGACGCGTCTTTTGTCTCCGTGGACGCTGCGTCTATTATGTCAAAGTGGCTTGGTGAAGCCGAGAAAAATGTCGCTGCACTTTTCGCATCCGCAAGGAAGACGGCGATAGAAGGGCGTCCAACTATTGTTTTTATTGACGAATTGGACTCGCTCATAGGTAAGCACTCGAGTGAAGTAGGCGGTGAGGTGCGGGTGCGTAATCAGTTTCTGAAAGAGATGGATGGCGTTATTGACAAGGGTAAGAATATTCATGTGTATGTTATTGGAGCTACCAACAAACCTTGGGACCTTGACTGGCCTTTTATTCGGCGTTTTCAGAAACGCATTCTAGTGCCTTTGCCAGACTACAACGCGCGTCTGCACATGTTCAAGCTTTACACTAGTCACTTAACGTTGGCGCCAGACATGGATCTTTACGGTATAAGTCGCATGTCTGAAGGTTTTTCTGGCAGCGACATAAGAGACGTTGCACAGTCAGCGCATCTTTCGGTTGTGGGTGAATTCTTCGAGTCTGGACAGGCAAAAGACAAACAAGCACACCCGAGACCCATCTGCATGGACGACTTTAGGGGAATATTAGAAGCCAGAAAACCAAGCGTTTCGCCAGATATGATTGCATCTTACAACAGATGGTTTGAGGCCTTCAAGGCCTTGTAATTCAAACTCTCCTAGTTACAGGAGGCGAATTAAAGCGCCAAGAAAAGGCACGAGCCAAGTAGAAGAGACTTTGCCTCAAGATTGGAGAGGTTTGAAGAGGTCTGCTTGTATATTCTGTGAAGAAAAAACTCCTTTCTCTCTCAGTGGACATCTTTGAACCCCAAAAACTTGAGGCAAAGTCGCCATTGATTTTTTTTAGCTTCTTTGCGAGTTAGAGGAATTTTGAGAAGGGTCTCCTTTCTCTCTGCAATTTATAAATCGTGTTGTAGTTTAAGAGTGTTGTGATAAAAACTTCTGATTCCGAATAGATTTTGCGAGAGTGTCTCTTAGGTTGTAGTAGTTGTGATTAGTTCTTGTTGTGTTTTGTCCTCTTCATCTGGCTTTGAGGCGGCTGGTTGATACGACTGCCTAAGAGAAAGGATGGTTGCAACTGTTTCTTCGATTCTGGCGTTGTAATCCATCCATCTTTTGATTTGGATTACGAGCACTCTGACCATTAGGGACAGCATCATGGTCATCACTCCCATGGATAAAATGATTGCGCCGAATCCGACGTATGATTCTATGAAAAGCATCGAGAACCCACTCGCTAACATGATGATGGCAACGAGCATTCCTGCCCAAAAAGCTTCGTTCTCGTCTGCCATCATGACACCCTTTTTTTCTAGGTTCGATTGGAGAATATTTAACATGAACGAATTGTGAATAATTATTGTAGGTTAACTTTTGTTGTTGCCCAATTTTATTGAGACGTTTTCGTCTCCTTTGATTGTTGCTCCTTTTAGAGTTGAAGCAATCGAAACGATAACATTTCTAATGAACTTTTGAGCAAATGGGTTGAGTCGTAGAGTTTTTTCATTAACTTGAATAGTTAGTGTTTCTTTGAGTGCTCTTCTTTTCTTTATGATGGGTCCTATTCTTTTTTCAACGATTTCTGTTAGTACTTGTGGTTCTTTGAGCACGTCGATTTTGGGGATCTTTAGACCTTTTGCTTCTACTTTGGCAGAGCCTTCGAAGGCTAGTATGGGTTTGAAATATTCTAGTGTTTCAGCAACCTCTTCTGTATGTTTCAGGGTGACCAATTTTGGCACTAGGGGGTTTTTTGCTACTAGTTTTCTGAAGCCTTCGAGGATTAGAACGTCAGCTTCTTTCTCGCATTGTTGTGATAGAGCGTTTAGGTTGTATTTGTTGGTGTTGACTTTTTTGATGATTGTGAGTTCGTTGGGTGCTACGCTGATTGTTGTTTTTGCTCCTGCTTGGGTGTGTCTCCATGTGTCTTTTTCTTTGGTGTCTATTGTGAAGTTGGCTTCGTGGATGTGTTTGGCTGTGGCGACTCTGTATCCTTTTTTTGTTAGTCCTCGTACTAGGGCTTCTACGGTTGTTGTTTTGCCTGATTGTCGGCTTCCAACAACGGCGATTATTGGCAGGGGGATGCTGATGTTTTCAATCCACCTTTGCGTTTTAATGTGTTCAATAAAATGCATTGATTGGATATTAAAGTGTAATAGGTGTGAGAAACAATTTTTGCGTATGTGTGCGCTGGGTTGACCTAGCCCCTCTATTTGGATCCTAATAGGCTCCAAATATGAAATCTATCATTTGAAAGAGGAGACTTTGAGGGTTGTTGGTTTTCCGGGGTTTTTGTGTTTGGGGTTTTATGGGCGGTGTCCATTTAAGGTTGCCAATGCAAGGACTGCGGATGTTATGTCGGCTGTTGTTCCTGGGTTGAGTTGATGAGCGGAGGCACGTAGTTGTTTGTCGAGTTTTTGGAGGCGGTTTCTGCCTTCTTGGGTTGTTAGACCCCCTGCTTCTAGTACTGTTTTGGCTTTGGTTGAGACTTCTTTTGCCTTTGACGTTCCTGCTTTTCTTGCGATGAGTGTGTCAGGTATTTCGGATAGAATCTTGAGAAACGTGTGCACTGTAGCCGTGTTGATGTCTTTTGTTTGTGTGAGTTGTTGAGTGAAGAATGAATAGCCGATATCGAAGGTGATGTAGTAATTGTTGACCCATTCTGAGGAGATGGAGTCCCAAGGCGCAGAGATTTGAAAAACCTGGTAGATGTTGACTCTTTCTTCAACTATTTTCTTTCTTGATGCTGGGTGGGTTACGTCGAATTGAGGTGCCCTGCCGAGTCCACTTGGTTGAGCAAGATTGATGGCTTCGTAGAGTTTTACTGCGTCTCCAGGAGTAGTTGACTCTACAACCGACTTCAGGTTTCCTCTAAGTCTTTGAATTGAAAACACACCTTCGGCAAGAGTTTTCCCCGCTGCAACCGCGATTGGCACCAGCAAGATGATGGAGCCTAAAACCGTGTTTCCACCCTGTTGCCAAGAGGACACATCGACAACGGCTCCCTTGATTATCTCTCCTACACCAATCGTTTCCAAACTAGCTTTAGCATTGTGTACAGAAACGCCACGGTTTGCTGCGTGTCTGAAATGAGGTTCCAATGCGACTGCTGAAGCCAAAAAATGTTCGTATCTTGTTCCCTCAAAATCTGCTGTTCGGTGAACGTTGCCTGGCTTAGGGTAAGCGCTCACTTCTAACAAAACAGCAAGTTGCAGGCAATGTGAAACATATTCAGGTATGTCTTTCAGCATTTTAAAGGTCATAACGACTCAGCTCCGTTTTCTCATATCATTGAGCGTCTAGTTTAAATAGACCTTGTGTAAAAAATTACACAGCTCCCAGATAGGTGGAAACACATGTCGAAGCCTTTTCTTACATCGAAGCAAATAGCTCTAGTCGCCCTCTTTGCAGCCTTGCAGGCAATTTTAGGCACATTACCCTTCACCGTAACCATCGGTGTTTCCGGTCAGATAACCCTGGGTGTTTTAGGCGGACCTCTCATAGGCATCATTCTGGGTCCTTATCTTGGAAGCTTGGCTGTGCTGATAGGGTCGTTACTAGGCGTCTTTGTAAACCCGGTTGGCGCTGTCTTCGGTGTTCTCACAGTTTTGCCACCGACTCTAGGCGCCGCAGGTGCAGGTTTCATTATGCAAAGGAGAGGATACATTCCGGGAGCAATAATTCTGGGTTCGTTGCTGGTCTTTTTTGCTCATCCTTTTAGTCGAGGGTCTCTGTATCCATGGCTTCACATAGTTGCTATGGCGGTCTCCTTCGTTTACTCAGCGTTCACCATGGTTTTTTCGCCAAACCAGCTTGGCATCCAAAAGTTGAGTCTGGTTGTGCCTATTGCTGCTTTCGTAGGCACTTTGACAGACCATATGTTTGGAAGCGCATTGGCGATTTGGTATTTTAATCCTATTCTCACATCAGAAGTCTGGAACGCTTTAATGTTTATCTACCCCTTGGAAAGAATTGTAGCAGTCGTTTTGATTTCTCTTATAGGAGTGCCGCTTCTGTTTAGTCTGCGAACTGCTGGGTTGATTCAGGTTTCAAATAAGGCTTGAGCCAAGTCTCTTATTGTTTTCTCGGAGAAGTTTTGAGGATAACCGAATACGATTTGCTTGATCCCAAAGCGAGAAACCGCCCAAACATACGACCTTAATTCTTTGTCTGACTTGTGAACAGAAAATAGTTCGACAACTTCTGGTGGAATCTCATCTAAAATAGATTCAATGATTAGGCCGGATTCTAGTTTCTCTCTGGCTGCAACAATTTCCTTGTGTATTCTGAATTTCTTGAGGACTATGTCTGGTGCGCCAATGGCCACAACAGCGCTTGCAATACGCAGAAGAGTATAAACATCCTTGTCGAAGCCACCGTATACATACGAAGGCGCATAAACACCAAATAGGAATTCTCTTTTACTCACTAGGCCAACCTTGCTTATCGCCCATTTTACTAATTGTGGTGAAGCGTAGTTCAAGAGAACCCCATCAAAGAAGCGGGCTATTCCTAACATTCTTGGACCTTGAGCTCCGAGCCAAATCTTGCCTTGGACGTTTTTTTAGCGAAGCCTTTTTCAATCTCCCTTTTCGAGTCCAGAATGTAATTAGCTATGCCTTGAGGATGAAAAAGTGAGACGCCTACCCTCCGAAGTTGATTTCGGTCTCCTGGCCCGATACAAAGTTCAAAACGGCTTCCATAAGCCTCCACCAGCATGGAAAAACCATTAGCTATCTGTTCAGGAGTATAAAGAAAAGGACTTAACAATCCCACGCCGACATGGAGTTTTTTAGTGCTCGCTGCTACAGCTGAAGCCACAATTAACGCGTATCGCTGGGCGGGAGCATCAGCCACCCAAACATAGTCTAGCCCCAACTGCTCAGCATGAATGCATTTCTTGACAATTTCTCTTATTGTCTCATTGACGTTGAGCCCTAAGCCAAAGTTCAAACGTGACTCCTCCATGCCCTAGACAATCGCACAATCGCCCTCTCTTTGTTGACACCATAAGGTGGACCGAAAACAACTTCATCTGCACCCAGATTTTCAAGAGATTCAAAAGCCTTGCAGAGCTGTTGAGGGCTTCCATGCATGGCGGTTTCCTGAATCAACTCGTCTGTAACTAAACGGGATGCTCTAGCTAACCCCAAACGCTCGAAAGCCTGTTTTATTCTCTCAACTCTGTCAATGTTAAGTTCTGCCATCTCCAAAACATTTCTAGGAGTGTCGGTAAGAACAAAGGCAACGCTTTTCTTAACTAGATTCACGTCAAGTTTTCTTTCGGTCAAAATCGTCGGAACCCAAACCACAAACCTGAAAGCCTTCTTCGGGTTCTCGCTCCTTCCGATGCCTTTCTTTACCAAACCAATTGCCTTTCTCAGATATTTTTTTGGTCCGCTGATAATCACCCCATCAGCTATTTCCCCTGCTAGTTCAAGGAGTTTGGGACCACGGACTCCCAAAAAAATTGGAACGTGGTAGCCCAGCCCATATCTTGTGTAATAATGTTCCAACTTGAAATGTCCACTCTTAAAAGTAATTGTTTCGCCTCTCCACATTCTCCTAAGCAAATCCACAGCATCTCGCAGCAAAACGTCGGGCTTATCAACAGATACACCAAGCTTGGCTAGGTCTTGCAGTCCGCCGACACCAAGACCAAGGATAAACCTGTCATCACCACCAATCTCAGTGAGAGTGACTGATGCTCGAGCAATTGAGGAAACGTTTCGAATCAATGGGCTGGTTATCCCGATCCCAACCTTAATCTTTGAAGTTTGAAGAAGTGCTGTCGAAGCCAGAGTGAAAACGTCACGACGAGCGTGTATGTCCTCTCCAATCCAAAGGCAGTGAAACCCCAGCTTTTGTGCAAGCCCAGAAAGCCTAACCACATTCAAACTAGTTCCGCTGGTCACTCCTAGATCCAACAGCAAGACTTTGCCCCCTACACGAAACTGTTTTTACAGCGTCTTTGTTAAACATCTTTCAACACAAAAAGTATTTGTAAGAAAAGCATTTTTCAAGTGAAAATGAAATGAAGGCTCGGGAAGGCGACATCATCGAAACCCTCGACGGCAACATCTTCGACGTTAAAGGCTTGGTTCACCCCAGAGAAAAAATCATAGCCTTCATTCGTTTCACACCCGACCCTGAAGGCGAAAGAGAAAGACAGGGAGTAACCTACCGCAAAGTCTACCCCCTCCACGAAAGATACGAACTGCTCAAGAAGCGGTTTCCGCAGTACCTGGTTTTTGACCAAGTCTTCAACGAGTGGCTCTGCGAGGTCCCAACCGAAGCGATAAAGCACCATTATAAACCAGTCGACCACCTGCGAAAACTTCGCCAGAAAACACAACTGACTCAACTCGAAAAAGCAGCCCTGAAGCTCGCAGACCTGTTGAAGAAAGACGCTGATATTGCATGGAGCGCGCTTGGGGTTTCGGGTTCGCTGCTTGTTGGACTGCAAACGCCCAAGTCAGACATCGACCTTGTTGTCTACGGAACGCAAATTTGTCACAAGGTTTACACCGCTCTAAAAACCCTCGTGAAAGACAGGGGCAGTCCAGTCAAATCGTACAGTAAAGGAGAATTGAGACACCTATTCGATTTTCGTTCGAAAGACACCACCGCGCCGTTCGAAGATTTTGTTCGAACCGAGTCCAGAAAGGTTTTACAGGGCAGATTCAACGGTCACGACTACTTCATCCGTTGCGTGAAGGGCTGGGACGAAATCCAAGAGAAGTATGGCACGATTCATTATCAACATATGGGATACGCCCAAATCAAGGCAAGGGTAACAGACGACTCTCAGATGATCTTCACCCCATGCCATTACAAAATCGACAATGTGCAGATTGTAGAAGGTCCCGATGTCAAGCCCATTCGGGAGTTAGTCTCTTTTCGCGGCAGGTTCTGTGAACAAGCCAGAAACAACGAGCACGTGACGGCGCAGGGCAAGGTAGAAATGGTGCGAAGAAAAGGTGAGCACATATTTTATAGATTGCTTTTGGGAAACAAGGTTTCGGATTTCATGATTCCTGTGTTGAATAAGTAGTTATTGTGGCTGGTTGACTTTCAACGTTTGTTCGTAGTATCGAGGTCCGTAGGTTAGGGTGATTTGATGGAAAGTTTTGGATGGCGTGATGACTTGCTCTAGGTTGCCTTCCACGTAGACTTCTTCGTCTCTCTCAGCCTGCATCCTGAACTCCTCCATGTAGGAGACGATTCTTTGAATGTCATCTGCTTTCACGTCTCCAGAGGTTTTTTTGATTTCAACCCCATAGATGGAGGGCATGAAGGGCGCTTCGTAGTCGTCTGTGATGCGGGCAACAGCCTTTACCCAGCCTTTTTTTAGGATTCGCATCTCTGAATCATATTCGCTGTGGATTTCGCTCCAATGTTTTACGGGTTCAAACTCGGTCTTAATGAACCTGCCAGCCTTGCTGTCTTGAAACAGTGCATAGATTTTTTTCCTCTTCTGGTGCCAAAAGTACTCTTTTGGGCTGTAGTTGATGAATTCGCAGTTGTTGACCTTTTCTTTCAAAGCCTCTTGGGCTTCAAACTCGTTTCTTAAAGTTGAGGAAGGCTCCTTATACAGGTTTTCTAATGTGTCCCGAAGCCTTCTGAGTTTTTCTCTTCCGTATATGATGAGGTCGAGGTCAGAGAATCGAGGATGATAGAAGCCGTGAAGCAGTGAACCAAACACTCCGAAATCGGTTTCAGACAGCCCTGCTCTTTTTAAAATCATGTTTGAGACAGTGCTTAAGGCTTGAAGGAGGTTGTCGTGAGGCTGCGTCTCAAGCAACTTTTGAAATGTTTTGTCTGGTTTTCTTATCTCTGTGATTTGATTTGTGTAAACGCCTACAAGTCTGCTTCTGAGTGGAGCGTGCCAAACCGTGTATTGTGGATATTCATCTCGAACAAACCGTAAGCCTTGGTCTGAGTAAAACTTGTAGTAGACTTGTTTTCCTCTCTGCCTAAGCGCTCGGGGGTCTTCTGACTTAAAGATTGAGGCGGGGGCGTATTCGAGGTCGCAGATGTAGGCTTTTGGCGGGTGAGTGTAGCCGTAGACTCTGAAGATTAAGCCTTCTTGAGTTAGAACGGCGTCTCTGTCTCTCAGTCGGAGACTCTCCAAATGTATTCTTCCTCTCTTGTTCCAGAGCCAACAACAACTTGATAGTTGACTTTGCCCTTTTTCATGTTCTCAACCTGCTCGAGCACACCAGAAACTTCAATTCTATCGCCTTTTCTAGCCACATTTCGGTAACACCCTATCATGGAGACCACCGTCTTTGGGGTCTTTGCTATAAGACTCGAAGAGGCTAAGTTAAGGGGTTGATAATCGGTTATTTGATAGATGGCTGGGCGAAACATTGCTTCGCTGTCATCTTTAACTCTGCAGCGTAAAAGAATGGGAGAAATCGGCAAATACTTATAGTCGCCGTATTGAACCTTGACTTCTCCGAGTTTTCTTACCGCATTGTAAACAAACACCTTGCCCTTGTAATCTCCGCGATTTCTTGTGACTCCATCCAACTCGCCCTCTTTAAACAGTCTTTTAACAGTGGCTTCAAGTGTACGAAAGTTTTCTGCACCATAAACAACCAAGTCGATGTCTGACTCAGCCGAGTGCATATTCAGGGCGAGAGAGCCGTGCAACCCAAAATCTTCCAAAGGCACTTTAGACTCGACCAACAGAAGAGTGACGGTTTCAAGTGCAAGTTTTTGCAGACGGTCATGCCGCTTGCTTTTAAAAAGTGTGTTCAGGCATTGGTTAGGCACATAGACCTTTCTAATGACATTTTTTGGCGGACTTACTAGTTCTTTTTGAAGGAAGGGGCTAAAATAGACGTACTCTGGAAGGTCTCGGCGAAAAATTTCCCTCATTTTTTGAAAGTTTTTGGCACTGTAGAGTTTTGTTGGTCTCAAAAGTTCGATTGAGCCTAGTTGCCAGCGTCTTTTGATGAAGCGCAGTGGAAAGCGTGGCTGGAGTTGAGTTGGAATGTATTTTAGAAATGCGAAGACTCGATCGAATGGATGTTGGTAGCCGAAGGTGTAGAAAATTAAGTTGTGCTTGGTTAGGAATGCGTCTCCGTCCATGGGAGTCCAAGGGTTCAGGGAGAAACACACCTCTTTTAAGCATAGATAAAGTATACAGTTGAACGTTCAAAAGGGTTAAGTTTATGCGAGGTTTCAGGGACCGCGACTTCCTGCGAACCAAGGAAGGGTTCTTCTTCTGTGTAATCGGACCTCACCATCCTCCCAACAGAGTAATCTCGTATCTGAAGTATGTTCCAGCAAAGCTTGGGAGCTGGGGCAAGGGCATATGGCGCTTCAAAAGAGTCCTACGGGACTACACCATTCCCAGCCTATTAGAAACCTTCGATCTGCTTGAGAAGGATTATCCGCATTATCTTTTCTATTCGCCTTTCTACAATATTTTGATGACCGCCGTGCCCCTAGAATATATTGCTCGACATTATAGACCTGAAGAAAAACTGGCTCAACTCATGAATGCCAAACGACTTGACCTATTACAGAAAAAAGTGGCAAGATTCGTCTCTTTATTGTCCGAGAAAAGCAATGTTCCATCAGAATTCTTTGGAATAACCGGCTCTATACTGCTCAATATCCATCGCTTGGGAGTTTCAGACATCGACCTAACCGTCAACGGTTCGAAGAACAGCCTAGCCGTGAAACGGGTCTTGCAAGAGGCTTATTCTCAGCGAACCCAAAACATCCGACGATTAGAAGGTTCCGCTCTAAAGGCTTGGTGCAGAAGCAAGGCTAACACGCATCCTTTGACTCTAGACGAAGCCTCTCAAGTCTTCAAGCGAAAGTGGAATCTCGGAATCTTTGAAGACACCGAATTCAGCGTTCACCCAGTGAAGCTTGAAGACGAGGTAAACGAAGAATACGCAGACAAGATTTATGAGCCCCTCGGCCTCGTTGTCATGGGCGCGGTTGTGGTCGAAAACTCAGAGTCCATGTTTTTGCCAGCTGTTTATCACGTTCAAGACGCAAGGGTCATCAAGGGTCCTCAAGTCGCAGACATAGAAGAAGTTGTATCATATGAAGGATTGTACGGTGACTTAGCCGAGGTTGGAGAAAGCATGCTGGTGAAGGGAAAACTAGAACTAGTGCATGACAAAAAGAACAGACGTAAATATCATAGGGTGGTAGTGGGCTCACCAGAAGGAAAAGGCACAGAATACATTAAAATAATCTAACTTACCATTTTTCAATCAGTGAAAATCATGGGCACTTGGACCTGTCCTAACATTAAATGTGCTTATGATAAGCAGATGCAACCAGAAGAGTATTGCCCTCTATGTGGACAAAAGGCTCAAGAGTTCGATTTTAAGGCGCTAGGCACTCTTTTCAAAGAAAAATGGGACTACAAGAAAAAACGCGAAAAAGCCAACGAGGTTAAACGTGTGCTGAAGAGAACGAAATATTGCCCCCGATGTGGTTCAACAGAAGTTTTTTGGGCACACGGTCTTCCCCAAATGTGGTCTCTGTGGGACTGCAAAAACTGTGGCTATCGCGGAAGTCTAATCCTCGAAGACGGCAAGGTAGCCGCTAAACTTAGAAGGGATTACATAAAGAAGAAAGCATTCTCTTAACTTCTCCTTCGCTGTCGTGGTTTCAAGATTTATATTTTTATCATTGCAGATTAGCTGTCAAGTGGTTCCATGCCAATCGCTTTGAAAAGAATTTACGAGAAGCCTGAAGTTAACGATGGAAAACGCATTTTAATCGACAAGCTCTGGCCTAGAGGCATGAAGAAGGATGAAGCCACAGTTGACGAGTGGATAAAAGAGGTAGCGCCCAGCGACAAACTAAGAAAATGGTTCTCACACGACCCGGTCAAGTGGAACGAGTTCAAGAAAAGATATTGGGAAGAGCTTAAGAAAAAGCAGGAGATTGTTTCAAAGCTGGCAAAGGAATGCAAGGAGAAAAAGGTTACATTCCTGTATTCCACCAAAGAGACGAGATACAACAACGCCGTCGCCCTAAAAGAATACCTAAAAAAGCAATAGACAGGAAAAAACCTATTCAACACGCAATGACCACGCTACATAGCATTAATTCACCTAGAAACCACCCATAAGTCTATTACAAACCACCCTAAACCCACACCAAACAGAGTTCAAAACAACGCCTTTAATCAAAACAAAACCCAAAAAACAAACAGCCGACAACTCCTTGAAACAAGAAAAAATTCTCAGTAAGGAGACTAACAGCCCCTATTCATGCCAGACCATCGCTTGAAAAGCTTATGCTCAACACCCAAACAGTCCAAGACCTTCCCCACAACAAAATCAACAAGGTCATCTATTTTCTTGGGCTTATGATAAAAAGCAGGCATAGCAGGAACAACCGCCACTCCCAGTCTAGCCAATGACAGCATGTTGCGCAAGTGGATCGAGCTAAGCGGAGTCTCCCGAGGAACCACAATCAACCTTCGCCCCTCCTTCAAAGTCACGTCAGCCGCCCTTAAAATCAAGTTGTCAGCGTACCCAGACGCAATCCCAGCCAAAGTCTTCATGCTGCAAGGAACAATAATCATGCCGTCTGTCTGGAAAGAACCACTCATGAAAGGCGCACACAAATCATCCACACCGTAAACATGACATGCCAGCTTCTCTAAGTCCTTCTTTTTCATTCCTAATTCGTGTTCAATGACCTTCTCAGCCGCTTTGCTCACAATCAGGTGGGTTTCAACCTTCTTTTCCCTAAGCACCTCTAAAAGACGTTTGGCGTAAACGGTTCCGCTGGCGCCAGTTATCGCCACGATCAAACGCACTTTGACCGCGCACCGTACTAGAGTTGCACGACTTCCTTCAAATACGCCTTGTAAGGACCCAGTTTGCCCCCGTAGTTTCCAGCAGAGATTCTCACCACACCCGGAACTTTCACTGCTGCTTTGATTCCCTCAGCCATAGCATGCTTGATCACGTCTAAGTTCAAGCCGTTGATCACAATTTCATAGACGCTGTGGACGTTTTCAGGAACCAATGTATCTGGCACCAGTTTTTTCAGCCTCGGGCAATACTGATGGAAAGTAGTTGCCTTGAGCTTGTACTTTAATGAACCCGATTTAGAGCCCGACCGACAAATGCCTCCTGGGAAGGGCAGAATGACACCTGCAGATTTCAAACCAATGGCGTTGACCGCCTCTTCTGCAGCCAGCAAACCCGATTTCTGGTTTTCAGCTAGTATGAGAAAATTTCCACCAGCAACTGCTTTTTGTGCGCCAAACTGTTCTTCAACGATGAATTCACCTTCCATAACCGGTATGCGCCAAACTTTTCTCTGGTACATGTCGTCCCTTCTTTGATAGCCGTCGCCAAACAACCGTATGCTACGACCAATCTTCAGTCTTCTTTTAGCTTCCGGCAGAGCATCAAACGCGGCGGTCGTGGGACAAGTCATAACGCATTGGCCGATCCTTAATATCATCTGTTGTTTAAGGCTGCGCCGTGTGTCGTGGTATATCTGGATGATTGTTCCCGGGCGTCCATCTGGAGTTCTTTCTTGCGGCACGTTGCCTTCTATCCCAGCCTCGGCGGGTGACATAATGATTGAGGAAGCGAAGCCTGTGGCAACCCTTGCCGCTGTCTGCGCCCACTTTTCGTTGGCTGCTGTAATTAAGACTCTTCCAACCCACATCGTGAACATTTCAGCGAACGTGTCTTCAACTTCAACGCCGTCAAGACGAAACATTTGCGCACCCGGAGTAGGTTGAGTACTAGAACGGAAGTAGGTTGCGTCCGCTCTCACTTGGGTTCTGCCTCTCTCCGCTTTTCTTGAGTTTGGCTAGCACCATTGACTTGGCGATGTCGTATGCGATTTTGTAGTCAAATATTCCTTTTGGTTCCTCAACCGCTCGTTTGAATAGTTGTGCCTCCACCTTGTTTTTGAATGTGCCAATCGACAGGGCGCCGATTCCCCAAACTCCCGGCAGGAATTCAATGTTTTCTTCGGTTGACTTCAGACCCTCCACACCCAGCGGTGGAACTGCGTTGATGTCGCCCACGACTTTGCAGCGTTTGCCATAGTCTTTTAGCACGTTTAATGGTAGTAGGGCTATGCCAGCAGCGCCTGCTGAAAGTATGACGTTTGAATCCTTTATGGCTGCTCCTACCTCATTTGGCTCGGATGCTTTGACTCCGCATGCAAGTTGGTTGCCTATTTCTTGGTTGATTTTTGTGGCTACAGCGGTTGATCTGGTTAGGTCTCGAGAGGTGACGACTACGTTGGCGCCTTCTGTGGCGTAGAGGCGTGATGCCACTTGTCCTACTGGTCCTGTGCCTGCTAACACGGTGATTGTTTTTCCTTTGAAGTCGCCTAATCCTTTCTCTATGGATGTTGCTAGTGTTTTGGCTACGGCTGCTGAAGCTGTGGTGTAGGCGCCTCTGGGGTCAACTATAACTGCTAATTCGAAGGGTGGAAACATGCTTTTTTTTGCTGTTTCGAGGATTTGGTTTGCTTTTTCGACGTCTTGTCCGCCTATGAATAGTTTGGTTTGTTTGGCTCCGTCTGGTCCTCGGGGGAACATGGCGTCTTGGATGATGCGTTTGGAGTCTTCTGGTGCGACGTTGCTGTAGGTTAGGATTTGGGCGTCTGGGAAGAGGTCGATTGCTGTGAGTATGTCGAATGGGCTGGCGTGCTTGTCGGTGTCTATGAAGATTATGATGGTTTTTTTGGTTGGTTTGGTCATGGTTTTCACCTTGACTTAGGGAGTTATATGGATTACACTTGCTGTTTGTTTTAAGACTTGCCATAGGTTGCAACGATAGCGTTCGTTGAACAAGGAGTGGTTTGTGTGTGTGCGCTGGGTTGACCTAGCCCCTCTATTTGGATCCTAATAGGCGCTGAGTGAGAGACAGAGACGGGTAGGGGGGGTCTAGACCGTCTATTTGTAGCCAAATATGGTGTTCTGAGGTTTTTGGTGTATTGTTTGTGGGTGGTGGGATAATCTTCCGTAAGGATTAATAGTTGTTTGTATGGTTACAATATTATTGTTGGGGGAGGAGAAGTTTTGAGTAGGAGAAAGACTGGTTTGGTTTTTGGTGTTTGGATGGTTTTTGTGTTGTTGGTGGCTGTGTTTGGTGTGGTGTTGAACGTTCCAGTGGTTGGGGGGAGCGGAACCATATACATACGGGCGGATGGAAGCATAGACCCACCAACAGCACCAATTACGAGCGTTGAAAATATTACTTACACATTCACAGCTAATATTCACGATTCGATTGTTGTGGAGAAAGATAACATTGTGGTTGAAGGAGCTGGCTACACGGTTCAGGGGACGGGAAGCGGAATAGGAGTAGACTTAAGAGAAAAGAGCAATGTAACAATTGAACACATACACATCAAAAACTTCACGCATGGTATCCATCTCCGTTTTTCCAACAATATTACTATTGCTGGAAACAATATAATAGGAAACAAAATGTATGGCATCTATCTCGAAACGGCTGGATACAACACTATTTCTGAAAACAACATAACAACAAACGGCTGGGTTGGTATCGATCTTGAGGGGGCGCGTGAAAATTTCCTCTCTGGAAACAACGTAACAAACAATGGGATAGGCGTCTTGCTTTCATCAGTTCCCCTTTGGTCTTCAGACAACAACATTCTATCTGGAAACAATATCTCAGCAAACAAAGAGTTTGGCGTTGCGCTCTCCGGCGGTTCAAACAACGTGCTTAAGAATAACTTGATGGCTGGCAACAGATTTAACTTTGGAGTTGCTGGCGGAGACTTTTCAGACTTTATTCATGATATCGATTCTTCCAATACTGTGGATGGAAAACCTGTGTACTACTGGATTAATCGCAGAGACGTATCGATTCCATCAGACGCAGGTTACGTAGCGCTCATAAACTCTTACAACATAACGGTTCGAGGACTTGAATTCAAAAACAACAAACATGGCATACTTTTTGTCGGCACAACAAGCTCCAAAATAGAAAGTAACAAAGTGACAAACAGCTGGAATGGTATCATGATGAGGTTTGGTTCTTCAAACAACATCATATCTGGAAATAGTATAACAAACACCACATATGGCATTTGGCTCGGCGAGCATTCTTCAAGCAACAGCATTTACCATAATAACTTCGCGAATAATACAAATCAGATTTACACCTATGACTCGGAGAACCTTTGGGATGACGGTTATCCTTCTGGGGGAAACTATTGGAGTGACTATGTTGGAGTAGACAATTACAGTGGTGTATACCAGAACGAAACAAGTAGCGACGGAATCGGAGACACCCCCTACGGGATCGATGCGAACAATGAAGACCGGTATTCGTTCATTAAACCCTGGGGATGGGACAAAAACCCACCTGTGAGCATCGATGGCTATGACAATGTATGGCGCACCGCAGACTTCACAATTACGCTAACAGCCACCGACGACCTAAGCGGCGTAGCTGAAACCTTCTACAGAATCAACGATGGCTCAACCAAAACCGTCAATGCCGACGGACAACCGTTCATCGCAACTGAAGGCGCAAATAACAAGTTAGAATACTGGAGCATAGACAACGCTGGCAACGAAGAGCTTCCTCATAAAATCTTGAGCGGAATCAAACTGGATAAGACCGAACCAACAGCTTACGCTGGTCAAGACCAAACAGTAAATGTAGGCGTCGCAGTGACTTTCGACGGTGGCGCCTCTACAGACAATGTGGGGATAGTCAGTTATGATTGGGACTTTGGAGACGGAGCCACTGCAACGGGCAAGACAACAACCCACACATACACCAATATAGGAACCTATACGGTAACGCTAACGGCTAGGGACGCAGCAGGCAACACCGCCACCGACGCAATGACGGTGATCGTGCTTTCAGCTGAACCTTTCCCAATGTGGATACCAAGTGCAATAATTGCAGCCATAGGAATAGTTGTAGCAGTAACATTACTCTTGAGAAAACGGAAATAACCTAAAAGTTTCGGAGAGAGTTCAAGACATCTCCAAGTTTGACAGGTCCTTCTCGCAGCATCTTTGGCTTCATAGATGTTAAGTCTATTACGCTCGACTCTTTGCCTAGGGGTGTTGGTCCTCCATCGAGAACAATGTCAACCTCCTCGCCTAGTTGTTTAGCTGCTTCTCGAGCGGTTTTCGGTGGTTTGTCTCCTGTTTTGTTTGCGCTGGTTCCCACGAGAAGTCCGTTGCATAGGCGGATAAGTTGAAAAGCCACTGTGTGTTTTGGAATTCGGACGCCGACAGAGGGTAAGCCGCAGGTGACAATGTCGGGAAGAGCTGGTTTCTTTAAAACTACAAGGGTAAGGGGTCCAGGCCAGTATTTCTCCGCTATTTTTCTAGCCTTTTCGTTTATGAAGGCGATTTTTTGAATGCACTCCATATCTGACGCCAGTATGGGCAGCGGCTTTTCTTTCCTCTCGCCCTTCGCCTTGAAGACTCTTTCAACCGCTCTAACGTTGAAGGGGTCGCAGCCCAGTCCATAGACCGTGTCGGTGGGATAAACAACCAAGCCTCCGTTTTTGACGACTTTTGAAGCCTCTCGGATGTTGTTCACGGTTGCTTTCAAGACTGGCATGCTGTCTCTAATGTTTGTTTTGAGTTAGGAGTGAATATTAAGTTAATCATTTCAAAAATTGTATGTTTGAGGTCAGTTCGGCTTTTGGCCGTGTCACAGCGAGAGAGACGCTCCCAGCCGTCGCCTTACATCATCCCAAAAATAAGAATAGTGTCATGCTCCTATTATCCATTTTGTTGGGCTGACATAACTTTAAATCTCAAGCTGGAACAATGTAACTCTCTTCATCACAGGTACGGTGAAAGAAAAGATGCAGAAGCCTGTGATTGTAGTTCACGGCGGAGCTGGCGCTTGGGAAAAGGAAAGATGGAAGAGTGGATTAGCTGGAGTTAAAGACGCTGCCAAAGATGGGTTTAAGGTTTTGAGGGCTGGTGGAAGCGCCTTAGACGCTGTTGAAGCAGCAGTCATGTGCATGGAAGACAACGAAGTCTTCAATGCGGGATACGGCTCTACACTGGCCATTGACAAGCGCATTGAGATGGAAGCCTCTGTGATGGAGGGAAAGACGCTCAACGCTGGGGCTGTTGGTCTCTTGAAGGACATCAAAAACCCCGTTCACCTAGCCCGAATAGTCATGGAGAACACCGACCACATCTTTCTCGTCGCTGACGGAGCCGAAAAACTCGCCGACCTCTTTGGTTTAGAGAGGAGAAACCCGCTCACAGAACTTCGACTGCGCTACTGGCGTGAACTCACTCAAAAACTAAAGAGAGGCGAGATGGAATCTTTGCCCAAACTGAAAAAGTTGCTGCAGTTGCATCCAAATCTTTTCGCAACCGACACCGTTGGAGCTGTGGCACTGGATGAGGGCCGAAACACGGCGGCAGCAACCTCAACAGGAGGTAGAGCCCTCAAACTGCCGGGAAGAATCGGTGACTCACCCCTTATTGGATGCGGCACCTACGCCGACAACCACGCGGGCGCCTGCTCAACCACGGGAATAGGTGAAGTTGCCATAAGACTGGTTTTGGCTAAAGAAGCGTGTGACCTCATGCGTGCGGATGGGTCGGCGCAACAAGCCGTAGAAGCCTGCGTGAGGCTTGTGAACAATAGAATCAGGCTTAAGTCATCGATGGGTTTGATTGCAGTTGACACCAGAGGCAGGGTTGGCGCTGCACACAACACGCCCAACCTCTGCTGGGCGTTCATGACGACCAAGATGAGTCAACCCAAAGCAGATATGCAAGCCAAGGCTGTTTTGGAAACAAAACCGATACTGGAGAGGGCTTGGGAAAGCGCCAATTTGTAGGCAAAGATTGTTCTTTAAGATGCCCGAAAACTTCTTCATGCGTTGTTTAGCTTCGTCAGTAGTCGTATGGAAACGCTTAAAAAAGCGACAATGTGCTTTTTAAGGATGCTTAAGGGCAATGGGGGAGGTGAAAAACTTGGAAGAAGAATGGGAAGAGGAAGACGTTGGAGAAGAAGGCGAAGAAGAATGGGAAGAAGAGGAATGGTGACACATCATAACTTCAGTTTTTCACCAATATTTTATTTGTCAATCACCAGAAACCAATTCTGCTCTAATTCTAGCAAGATGTAAGTTTATTACTAACCTCTTGCACTCACATTTTTTCATTGCAAACCTAGTAACGGAGAAAAATCATGGTCCGAGTTGCGGTTCTAGACAAAGACCGATGCGATATCAGACGATGCGCCAGAGAATGCCATCGGTTTTGTCCCCCAGTGCGAAGCAACATCGAAGCCATACGCTTTGAAGACCAACACCCAGTCGTGGTAGAGCCTCTCTGCGTCGGATGCGGCATCTGCGTGCGAAAGTGCCCTTTCAAGGCGTTGTCAATAATCAACCTTCCCGACGAACTCGAAGAAGAGTGCACCCACAGGTTTGGACGCAATACTTTCAAGTTGTTCCGCCTTCCCATCCCATCGCCAAGCGTTGTTCTAGGGTTACTCGGTCAAAACGGCATCGGAAAGACCACAGCGCTTAAGATTCTGTCAAACGACATCCAACTCAACCTTGGAAAGTATCAAGAGCCGCCAGAATGGTCGCAGATAATTCAACATTTCCGAGGCTCAACTCTCCAAGAGTATCTTCAAAAACTCCACGACAAACAGCTCAAAGTCGTGCAAAAGCCGCAGTACGTGGACAAGATTCCCCAGGCAATATCGGGAAAAGTGGGTGAACTCCTCGAGAAGGTTGACGACAGAGGCAAACTCAAAGACTCGATAGAACAACTGCAGCTGGGAAACATTCTAGAGCGCTCATTAGATGTCTTGAGCGGCGGCGAACTGCAAAGAGTAGCTATCGCCGCAACCCTATGCCGGGAGGCAGACGTCTACCTTTTCGATGAACCGTCCAGTTACTTAGACGTGAAACAAAGACTTCAGGCAGCACGGGCCATAAGAAGCCTAAGAGCCGACGGCAAAACCGTCATTGTAGCCGAGCACGACCTAGCTATCCTCGATTACCTTTCAGACCAAGTATGCGTTTTTTATGGAAACCCAGGCGTCTACGGCATTGTTTCCCACGTTCACGGAGTCCGAATCGGCATCAACATATACCTCGAAGGCTTTGTTCCAGACGAAAACGTCCGCTTTCGAAAAGAACCCATAATCTTCCACGCGAAGCCACCATCAGCAGGTTGGACAGCCACCGAAACATTGCTCACATGGGGCGCGATGCAGAAATCCTTCGGCGAGTTCAAGCTTTCTGTTGCACCTGGAGAAGCAAATCAAGGTGAAGTCATAGGGATTCTAGGACCAAACGGCATAGGAAAAACAACCTTCGTGAAACTCTTGGCTGGGATTGAAAAACCCGACGAGGGAATGCCACTTCTGCAGAGCACATCAACCGTGGGTTACAAGCCTCAATATATCTCCGCCGAATACAAGGGCACAGTAAATGAGCTGCTCAAGAACATAGCAAAAGAAGACTTTGAATCAGGCTGGTATCGCAGCGAGATTATCCAACCCCTAAACATCGATCCCCTGCTCGACAGAGACGTCGCACAACTGAGCGGAGGCGAACTCCAGAGAGTAGCCATCTCAGCTTGTTTGTCACGAAAGGCTGAACTGTACCTGCTAGATGAGCCCAGCGCCTACTTAGATGTTGAAGAACGACTAGCCATGGCGAGAACCATAAGGCGGGTCGTGGAAAACCGAAACGTCACAGCCTTCGTGGTTGAACACGACGTCGTGGCTCAAGACTTCATAGGCGACCGCCTCATGATCTTCACCGGCGAGCCAGGCATGTACGGTGAAGCCAACCCGCCTACAAGCCTCCGTAGAGGAATGAACAACTTCCTACGAGAGATGGAAATCACCTTCAGACGAGACCCGAACACCAAGAGACCCCGCGTGAACAAAGAGGACTCAAAACTGGACAGGCATCAAAAAAAGATCGGTGAATACTACTACGTGCCTTCGAAAGAGAAATAAATTTCAATCAAACTTTTGCTGCTGCAGCGACTTTACTGCATTAAGGTGCCTTTTTGAATTTGATGGCTTGTCCCGACATCTCCAACTCGTAAGTTTGGTTGACATCAAAGACTATACCCAAGCGCTCATACTCTTGCTCGGTAAGGAAAAGAATCAGTTTAGGAAGAGCGTACGGAGCCTGTGGAGCCATCATAGGCAACTGTTGCTGCAACGCCTGGATAACGTCTTGAGCCATCCGGGCCTCCTCAGTCTGAGGCTTTATGGCGAACCTCGGAATAACCCTGTCTTCCAAGAGTTCTATCCTCTTGCCCAAGTTGCCCTCAGGATCTCGAATGGATTCGATTCGTTGAACCCTGACCCGAACCATAAGAACCCATCCTCACTCTATCTAGACACTTCTCTTTTAGCCAAACATGGCTTTATGCGTTTTTCTCATTCCATCTCGATCGTAGCTGGCGGCTTGGGCGTCACATCATAGCACACACTGGACACGTCTGGGCAGGCGTCCAAGATATGTTCAGCGATTTCGTTGAGCGTGGTCCATGGGATTTCGGCCACTTTCGCCGTTAAGAAGTCTTGTGTCTCGACCGCTCTGACGGCTATTACAAAGGGCAGTTGTTTAGGCGTCTCATGAATCACATACAGAACTCGTGTGAACGAAGGACTCTGGGCGATAACCGTGTTCTGCAGCGTCACTAAGTTCTTGATAGAGGGTTGGTGAAGGCTTTGGCCATCGGTTTGAACCTTGATGGCTGCGATTTCTCCGTAGCATCTCTCACCTTCTTTCACACCTGTCGCTTTATCGTGAAAAACCCTAACAGAGACCTTGCTCTTCGGCACTTTGAGAACGTTGGCTGTCAACTCCTGCACCTGCTTCGATAGAGTTTGACTGGGCTTTTCTGTGTTGTCTATGATAACCGCGAAATATTGGGCTGGCTCATGCTTGGCTAATTTCTCCTCGGCTATGGCTGTGGCCTTCTTGAGTGACTCTAGTTTGTCACGTCTGATTTCTCCAACAACCCGCACTGAGAGTCCTGGTCCTGGGAACGGTTGGCGCTCTACGATTTCGTTTGGCATTCCAAGATAGCGGGCTACTTGGCGCACTTGTCCTTTGAATAACGTCTTTAATGGTTCAATCACTTGAAGCCCGTATCGCTGTTTCGGGTTGATTCCTATCTGTGAGAGCACGTTGTGCTGAGTTTTCACGCCGCCAGCAGTTTCAACGATGTCAGCTAAAATCGTTCCCTGAACCAGAAAACCGCAGTGCTCCCTTTGCGCGGTTTCGCTCAAGACCCTATAAAAGTTTTCTCTAAAGACCTTGCGCTTCTCTTCGGCGTCGCGTAGTTCCTTCATCTCGTTGAGAAAACGTTCCTGAACGTCCAAAATTTTCATGGGCAGATTTAGGGGAGGCTGAGACAAGGTTTGTGCAACTTTTTCGGGTTCGTTCTTGCGCATGAAGGCGTCGTCTAGCATAACGCATAACAGGTTTTCTCCAACGGCTCGATGAACCAAAGCAGCGCAAGTGGAGCTGTCCACTCCGCCAGAGACCGCTATGAGCGCACGGTCTTTGCCCAGCACTTCTCGGATTTCTTTGACTTGTTTGTCCACGAACTCTCTTGGGCTGAATTCGGAAGGTTGTGACATAAAATCTACAGCTCCATTCTTACCAATGAATTTACGGTTTCCCTCCTTAGGTATCTGCCACCGTTGGGCATCTTCTTGATTCCAAGCGTGGCTGACAAATCTTTCCAGGCTATCGGCTTTTCCAGTTCTTGGAGGTTTCTGAAGCGAATAAAAGTGACCATGCTTCTTCCTTCAACAAAGTCATCGTATTCGTTTCGAGATTCAAAGACAGTTTCAGAACCGTACATGTTCCATAGCTCATCCGTTGCTCCGCTGATTCTTTCCAAGAAGTCGCCGTGGCCTCGAATCTCCCCAATGGGCAGCTTGACGTAGAACAGGAGTGTTTGTGCGTCTTTGGGTCCGACTCTTCCTCTTCGGACGAACGCCTGTGTGTTCAAGTCCCTGTGACTTTGATTACAACGAGTCTTCCACCATTTTTCATGTTCAACGAGAATGTATGCGTAGCGCTCTTCAACCATCGAGGTCACCAGCAACCGATGTTGTGCCTATGATTAGAATGTTCAGCCTTATCATTCTTTGCTCATTTTTTGGAGGACGCATCAAACACTTTAACCTACTCTTGCAAAATTTCGCCTTTAAACCGCTGCGGAAAGATTCTGCATTTCCACGGCAAATTGAAAAAGTGAATTAGAATTTTTTGTTTGTTTTCTTAAAAGTTTTCTCTGTTATTTCTGTGTGGAATGAGTAATCGATTCATTCTTTAAATGGCTAAGGCTTTTCTGCCTTCAGATGCTTAGGATAAACAAGTTTCGAGTTAACTGGTGTCAGTAAGTGAATACAGAAGAAGCGAAGAACTGGTTAGAAATAATAAATCACTTAAGCATGAGCTGTAAAGAGACAGCAACTACGATAGACGCCGCCATGAAAGGTTTTAGGAAAGAATTGAGTTCAACTCAGAGACTGTGGCGGAAAGGAAACAACTCATTCCTGATAAAAGCGGGCTTGGCTTTGATAGCGTTTCCCGACCCAACCATAACTGACATTTTGGGTTCCGCACTTGTAGCTGCGGGCATCGTGCAGCTCCAAATGAAGCGTTCTGCCTTGCACATAGAAGACGTTTACAAGACCTTTCCTAGAGTGATGAAGGAATTAACCATTCACAAACTAAGTCTAGTCTGATTTTTAGGAGAAAATTCTTTAACGCTATCGCTCCATATTATGCTTTAAACATGCGCTGGAGTGAAGGAAAAAATGAAGTTAGTAACTGTTTTGCTTCCTGAAGCCTACTTGGAAGGTTTAGACGAACTCGTCAGAGCCAGCATGTATCCAAGCAGAAGCGCCGCTATACGCTCAGCCGTCAGAGACATGCTTAAAAAAGAGCTGTGGGCGAGGGGACGAGAAGAATAAAGACTCTCCCTAAAACCCGTATCCATCTGCTTTTTTCAATATCATATTCTGAAATAAACACAGATTGCCCCCAAAAAAGGGCGCTAATCTGTGAGGGCAAATTTCCACAACTTATTACAACATCAAAAGAGGCCCTATTAGAAAGCCATATACACCGTTTATCCCGTGAACCACGATGCAGGGCCAAATGCTTCGCTCCCTGACGTAAAGAATTACAAGACCCGCCGAGAGAACTCCTACATCAAGTGTGGGTCCTAAACCAAAAAACTTGAGATGCACAAAAGTGAAAGCTGCCCAAGATATGAGTCCCGCCAACCATTTTTTCCCTGTAATTGAAGTCAATCTTTCGATGGCGTATCCCCTGTAAAGCATCTCTTCAAGAAAAGTTCCTGTAAAGAATAAAATGAAGCGAGTGAGGAAACTGTACTCTCTTATCATTGGCTGAAGACTCCTCAGTCCCTTGAGTCCAACTGCTTCTAAGGCGAAACTGCTACCAATCCAAACTATCAGGAGTATGAGGTAAGTCAGAAGACCCACCCATAAATATCTCCATCTGAACTTTCCAAATCCAATGCTTGCCAATGTATTTCCCTCAATTTTGGGGATCCAAAAAGCAAGCAACACAAAAAGAATCGCCCACTCAACGAGAACAGCCATTCCAATGTGAATATCTCTCGCGTGCTCTGGAAGAAAAACATCACGTAACATGAACTCGCTTGCGAAAACAATGACTAAGCCAATGGCATAGATCCACCTTTTGGAAAGTTTGTTGGTCATCAGCTTTTCCAATTTCAATGTTTCAAGCACTTTTGAGCCGTGTCTCTTAGGCGCCTAGCCGTGTCAGCCGGGTCTTCTGCTAGCACTATAGTTCTGCCAATGATGAGGAAGCGTGCTCCCGCCTTAACCGCAGCCTCGATGTCACCACCCTGTGCGCCCACGCCTGGAGAATAGATGGGCACCTTTCCCTTCAGCACGGCGTAGACTTCACGGATTTTCTCTGGGTAAGTTGCGCCCACAACTGCTCCATCAGCTTTCCATTCCACCGCTTTTTCAGCAAAGACCAAGCATTGAAGGCGAAGTTTTCCAGTGGTTGGGTCTCGCACGGTTTGACCGTAGCCCTCGGAGGCGCCCTTATGACTCATGTAGACTAGCAAGATGACCCCGCGTTTCATTTGTTCAGCCACTTCAAACACTGGTTGTAAACCTTCTTCCCAGCCCACGAACGGACTGGCTATAACAGCGTCGAAGTCAGCCTTGTAATAGTATTCAGCAATGGCCCTGTTGGTGTTTCCAATGTCATTTATCTTTGCGTCCATGATTGTGGGCAACCCCAAGTCATGTGCCCTACTGACAATTTTTTGCACACCGTCAAACAAACCAAGAGGTAAAACCGCTTGACGGTTCAACTTCAACGCGCAGAGATATGGATGAACAGAATCCAAGATTTGGATGCTTCTGGACAAGAGACGACTAGGCTTGTCTGTTGGAAGGTCTAAGGCGAGAATTATGTTGGACTTAGCCTTCCTCGCTGAATGCTCCATTCTTTGTCGAAACGACAAGTTGTGCACCCGCTTAAGTCTTCTGTTAGTCTGCGATAACGTAGTTTTTATATCTAACCCTCTAGAGTAGTTTTGGGCTTCTCTAGGGGGTCATATCGCATTGTCTGTGTCTCCCAGTGTCCGCGAAGTTCTCGCCAGACGTATTGCGGGTGAAATAATCCTTTCAAGCAAGCCTGGAGCCACCATGAGGAAGTGGCGAGAACTCTTCGCGGTCTCCCAGACTAGGCTTTCAGAAAAAATGATTCTGTCCTCGCCTTCGGTCATCAGCGACTATGAGAGCGGAAGACGCAAGAGCCCGGGCACACGCTTTGTGCGCAGGTTCGTTTGGGCACTGCTGGTCATCGACGAGGAGAGAGGCAGCCGCTACATTCGAGAACTAGCCCGCTTGACAAGTTCACCCACAACCGCCATACTAGACCTCAGAGAATTCCCCATACCCGTTCCTGTTGAGCACTTCTGCAAGGCTATAATAGGCGAAATCTTAACGTGTCCAGACGAGGCTAAGAGGGAAATCTCCGGTTACACGGTTGTGGACGGCACGAAAGCCATTGAAACCCTCTCAGGCTGGGAGTTCTTCCCGATTTTTGGCAGCACCACCGAACGCGCGCTGATCTTCACTAACGTGCGTGAGGGACGTTCGCCCATGCTTGCAGTGCGCATCAGTCCCCTCAAGCCTCGTTTGGTGGTTTTTCATAGCAGTCCACCAGATGAATTGGCTGTGAAGTTGTCGGAGTACGACCGCATACCCCTTATATATTCTAGAGCGCCCAGCGTCGAACATCTCATAAAATCGTTGAGAAGACTCTACCGCATAGCTCTGCGGAGGAAACTCGGCAAGCCTATAAGACCACCACCTAAAATCACTGCTTGACAGCGATTGTGCAGGCTGAAGGAACATGCCTATGCTCAAGGTTGGGTGCTGCGGTTATCCAACTTCAATGAAAAAATACTATGAAAGCTTTAATCTAGTAGAGTTGAATCGCACTTTCTACGAGTTCCCAAGGATGTCAACTGTTGATGGTTGGAGGGAGAAGGCGCCTAAAGACTTTGAGTTCACGGTTAAGGCACATCAAGACATCACCCACAAGTATAAGTTTGAAATAAAACTCAGCCTACCCGCGTTTGAAACCATGAAGCAGATTTGCCAAAGACTCAAGGCACGCATAATTTTGTTTCAAACGCCAAGTTCCTTTCGACCCGAACAACTTGGAGATGCAGAGAAATTTTTGGCCAAAATCACACGTGACAACCTAGTTGTGGTTTGGGAGACTCGGGGTTCAGCTTGGGACGTTCCCGAGGTTAGGGAAGAATTGGCTGAGAGGCTTGAAACGTTAAGAGTGGTTCACGTTACAGACCCTTTCAAAACGTTGCCAGTCTACACCGAGAATGTTGCGTATTTTAGGTTGCATAGACTTGGAAAACAACTCTATTACTATCAGTACACCGACGATGAACTGAAGCAACTGCTCAAGTTGATGCAACCGTTTGAGCGTGAAGAGAAAGAAGTTTACGTGCTGTTCAACAACTTAGCCATGTTCGATGATGCAAAACGCTTCATGAATTATGTTAAAACTAGCTTGTTTCCAAGCCTAACTGGAGTGGTTGGAATCGACTCGGTGCGAAAAGTGATTGAGAATACGCGTTATCCAGTCACCAAGAGCATGCTCTCTAAAAGGTTGGGTTGGAGACTTGTGGAGTTAGAGAAGGGCAAGCAAACACGACTGGAAGAGTTGCTTAAGCCATTGGCTTCTAAATCTTATGGAAATGTGGAAGAAGTCTTGAGAGAAATAGAAAATCAGATAAGAATCGGTTAGTTAAATGAAAAAACAGGCATGTTGGTCTTCACTTCAACAGAATTGGGAGGCTTAAAAACGAGAGTTTGCGTGAAGACTCTAACTCCTTTTTTGGTTGCTTCCTTTATGAGTTGAGTGAACAATGGATCCATTTCACTATAAGGTCTAATCCTCTTGACGTCAGGCCGTTGAACAGAAAACAGCATGCCCGCGTAAAAGCCACGTTCAACAAGCCCCATCAAAGTTTTCACATGCCTTCTCCCTCGAAGAGTGGGCGCATCGGGAAACATGGCTACTCCATCAACAGCGTGTGTCACGCATTTTATCTCAAGAAAAAATTGCTCAGCCCTTCGCTGCAAAAGCAAATCGAGTAAAGAGTGATTCACTTTCACGTTTGAGCGAAAAAAACGAAACCCTCTCAGAGAATCTAGCAGTCCTTTGTCTACCGCTGTTTTAGCCGCGACCGATGAAAAGCGTGTGTCAACAATGATGGGCACCCTTGAGTGTTCGATTGCAAACAAGTCGTAGTTGTTCTTTCGTCCAACACGACGATGTTCTTGAAGGAATGCTGTTACCTTGGGAACCAGAACGGTTTTCAATCTGCCTGAGTTGGGGAGGTGTGCCAAAACATGTTTCTCGCCGACTTTTGCTTCAACCATGAAGCGGTTGAGTCGACGCAGAAAAACGCCTACTTTGGGCTTTTCTTCAAGCTTTATCGTTGTCATTCGTATCTTAGAGCCTCAACGGGGTTCAGTCTTGCCGCTTTTCGAGCTGGATACCAGCCAAAAATGACGCTTATGCCTACGGCGAAGAGTATGGCGCCTACCGCCCACTGTAATGAAAGAATGGGTGTTACCGCTGTTATTGGATGGGTCTCTGTTCCCGTTATTATCGACCGCCTTGGTGTTACTTGGGCGCTAACTCTAAACAAGAATTGGCCCATAGCCTGAGCCAATCCGTATCCAAGTGGAACGCCTATAACTCCACCTAAGAGTCCAATTAAAGCAGCCTCGGCTAGAAACATAGTTAATACGGTTCGACTCTTGGCACCTATAGCCTTCAAGATGCCTATTTCTCGTGTTCGCTCCAAAACTGAGACTGTCATGATGTTCATTATTCCCAAGCCGGCGACCAAGAGCGCAATAGAAGCGATAGCGCTGAGAAAAATCTGCACCATACTAAGAATCGTTTCAACCTGTTCCGCAAACGCAGCGGGAACAAGAACCCTCACCTCGCCTTCTCCGCCAAATCGATCTGAAATCGCTTGTGCAACAGACTCAGAATAACTCGGATTGGCAAGTTGCACAAAAATCATGTCTGAATTGGTGGTGTTGTAGAGTTTTCTTGCGGTATCGATTGGTATTAGTATGGTGTCATCAAAGTTTATGAAACCCGCAGCTCCACTTTTGCTAAGCGATCCAACTAAATTAAACGTATAATTCTGAAAATAGCGTCCCGTTAGGGGGGATGTAAAAGACATGGACACAGTCACATTTTCCCCCGAATTGGCAAAGATGTCTCCTTCAGTAGGATGCTCTACATTGTAGCCAATAACCGACGTGTCATTCTTGATTGACTGAGGCCAAATTCCATGCTCAACCGCCAGTCTTTCTGGGTATATCTGTACAAACTCGGTGTAGTTTACGCCCAACAGCACTAGTGCCGTGGAGTTTTTGCTATTGTTATAGAGTTTTCCAACGCTTTTCTGTATTATTGAAGTTGCTAGAGTCACACCTGGCATTTGGCTGATGTTCTTTACGTCCTCGTCTGTGAAGTAGCTGCCAACTCCTGTGAGCAAGCCTCCTGACATGACGGTTAAGACGTTCAATTCGAAGCCTTGCTCCATCTCGTTCCGTATGATTACACGAAAGCCTTCGCCTAAAGACGCTAACCCGATGATGGCAGTAACGCCAATTACAACGCCTAAAGTTGTGAGCGATGTTCTGAACCTGCGCTGTTTCATGTTCATCCATGCCATGGCTAAGATACGCCTTCGCCTCAAGGATGCACACTTCCTCTATTCTCTTTCATACTTTGAATCACACCGTCTTTCAGGTAAATCATGCGATCTGCGGTTTCAGCCACGCTTTGGTCGTGAGTAACAACCACGAAGGTCTGTCCTTTCTCTTCGTTCAAGCGTTTCAAGAGTCGAACGATCTCCCAGCCGGTTGTTGTGTCTAGGTTTCCCGTCGGTTCGTCCGCCAACAGGATTTTTGGGTCGTTTATCAATGCTCTGGCTATAGCTACGCGCTGTTGTTCTCCTCCGCTAAGTTCGGTTGGCTTATGATTGACACGGTTCTTAAGACCTACAAGTTCAAGCATGTCCGTGGCCTTTTGCATGGATTCTTTCTCCGACACATCAGCCAGGGTGAGCGGCAACTCAACGTTTCTCAAGGCTGTTAATCTGGGAAGAAGGTTGAAGAACTGAAAAACAAAACCAATCTTTCGAAGGCGAACCTCAGCGAGTCTAGCATCGTTTAGGGTTGAGAGGTTTATGCCATCAATGCAAACTTCACCTTTTTCAGGTCTGTCCAAGCCGCCCAAAACATGAAGAAGAGTCGATTTTCCACTGCCCGAAGGACCAAATATCGCCACAAACTCGCCTTGCTCAACCTCAAGCGTCACTTTCTTTAAGGCTAGGACTAGAACCTTGCCCATACGATAGGTTTTCTCTATCTCTCTTGCCTCGAGAATGACTGGCATGATAGGACACCGCTGATTAATCGGAGCAGAAACACTACAAACTAGAACTCTTATTTAAAGATTGAAACTCTAAACAAGTGTGAATGCAAATAGATTCTGATGAGTGTGTTCAGCTTCGTCTCTTGTTACGCTTAATCTTGCGCCTAGCCTCTGTTAATTGAGGCTCCTCAAACCTTCGAGTCACAAGAACAAAAACAAGCCACACAACAAAACCGTAGACCACACCGTTCACAACTGCGCTGACAAAAGGAGCGTAGGCTGTCTGCACAGTGATAAGCCCTAATGCAGGAACCATGTTACCTGGAAAAAGAGGCACTGGCACCGCGTAAGAGGCAACGGTAAAGAGAACAAAGAACGCAAGAAAAATTGCTCCGCCCCGCATCCCTCATTCATCTCCCAAACAGCTAAGTCGACTCAACCATACACTGCAAAATCCTCGGACAAATCAAGCACTCGTCGGGAATAACCGCATCTTTGGGACGACTTTTCAGATACCCGAACCCGTGTGAACAATTCACAATAGTAGCCTCTACCCGCTTTCCACCACTCTTCTCACGTCGCGAACTCGAACCCTCAATTGAAGAAATGGAAGAAATTGAGCCACTGTGCGAATGCTCCAGATGCTCTGCCGCGTCCTCTATATCTAAACGAGAAAAACAGAACGGACAGGCGTAGTAGGTCTCCTCTGAGGGTTTATGAGACAGATCGGTAAGTCGAACAGGCGTGGAAACAACTCGCCCACAACGCACGCAAGAATCAGCCACGCTCCTCAACAAGCCTAGCCCACCGTTATCCTCAATAGAATAGTGCATATTAATATTTAATAAATATTTTCGTAGAGTCGTTCTACAAAGATACACTTCCTTGGACTTTTCTTTTCTAGGGTGCGCTCAATCGAGTTGTGAGCTTCGTTTTTTCGAGGTCTTGAAGGATTTTTAGTCCTTGTTCTGCTGTTATCTCAGTGTATTCAGCCGAGACCATTTTGAGGATTTCCAGAAGGCTATTTTTTTCATTCATGTAGTTGATAATTTGAGCAATTTTTTTCTTAAAGTCTAAGTCTTTCTCAATCTGTTCTTGATACCAATTGTATTTTTCTTCGCCTAGAAGTAGCCTGAAGGTTTCTAAGTAAAGTGTTCCTCTAAAAAGTCGTTTGGGAACAATTCTCTTAGCTTCATTTTCAGCTTCTGACTCTTCCAACTCAAACGGAACGGACACGCCCGCGGATCTTCCGATGAGAGCAAGTGTTTGTTCTATTCTTGTCTGTGCTTGTTGGGCGTGGTCTTCTAGGTTTCCCTTCAGCCTTTCAATATGATTATCTAATTCGCGGTTGCTTGTCAGTCGCTTTACAGAGTAAACTGCTTTTATTTCGCGCTCTGTGACGTGTTCAAGTTTGTATTTGTGTTGATTTGCTGTTTTAGTGAGTTCTTTTGCGAATTGTGGAAGGTCTCGTCTCATTTCGGGGTTGTCTTTGTTGTGCCACAATGCGTGCATGGCTTGTCTCTGTGCCTCTTCAATTCTAGCTATTCCCCGAGAATAAGTTTCATTGGCTAAGAAGAATGCTTCTTCAGTGTCAGTGTTTGCCAGAGTTAAGGCTGCAACAGTGGCTATCCATCCTACTCGTTTGAGGCTGTCAGTGCTTACTTTGTCTATTGTGTCCATGCTGGTGTGGTAGAACATATCGGGCCATTGTAGGAGCATCACGCATGGTACACGTATTGTTGAGTCTACGAATTCGTGGTGGTCACTTCCTCCAGAGTGCGTGTTAACCTCATATCGGAAGGTTGAAGAAGATCCGAATTCAGTTGGGATGTCAAAGATTTTGACCGATTGCTCTATTATGTTTAGCAACAAATCGTTGAGGTAAGAGGGTAGAGAGTCGGGTGTTCTATCCAGTTTTAGTGTGGATTTGCAGATTTCCTGATTTTCGCCTACCATGTCCAAGTTGATTCCTGCAACTAGTCGGCTAATCCAGTCTTCGTGGTTGTAGAGGTAGGCGACTGTTCCATGGGTTTCTGGAACCCACATGAACCTAATGGTTCTTGCTGGCTGGGCAATCTTGCCTGAGTTAATCAAGCTCTGTATGGTTCGTGCGATTTCTATGAGTAGGCCGCTGCCAGAGGCGTTGTCGTTTGCGCTTGGTTGAGGGTGACAAAGATGGGCGATTAAGAACACTTCTTCGTTTGGTTTTGATGCTCCCGTGATGGTGGCTGTGACAACGTCTAAGTGGCCTGAAAACAGTTTGGCGTCGACTTTAGCGTGAAGTTTCACGGATTTTTTTGTTTTGAGCAGTTCTCGTAAGTGGTTTCCTTGTCTCTTGTTTAATGAGAAGCCGAAGGTTACTTTGTTTGCAACCTCTTTTGTGGGCCATATGCCTTGGTAAGAGTGGGCGTCCGGGAGATCTAAGCTCTCGCGCACGTTCTCTTTCTCGTAGGCAAGGGTGTCGGTTATGACTCCTGCTGCACCTCGTTTGTATACAGCTTGTACGTGTACTAATCTGGCTAAGCCGTGGCTAAAACAAATCTTCCCCTTACATCTTTGTCTTCATAGTCTTCAGGTTTGGTTCCCTTTCCAACGTCGACAAGCTCGGCTGCTACACCTTCAGGTGGTGTTGCGTTGCTGCAGGTGTGGAGGCAAGTGGGGGTGTCAGAATATCTGACTAACAGTAGTTGTTCGGGTTCGATTATTCTGAGTTCGGCGCTTTTGACTTCCCAGCCCATTGGAGAAATGTGGGTCCAATATTTTTTGGCGCCGTCTGACTCAAACTGTTTGACTTTTGCATCTTTGAGTCCTATGTTGAAAAGCGTGGCTCGAACATGCTTCGCGGCTTGACGGAACATGGTTGAGGCTTGAATCCGATGAAAACGCGTGATTTCAGCCACATAGGATTTGGCATTTTCGCCTGACAATTCTTCCTTGACTAGTTTCTTAATCTCGACATTCATCAAAAAATAGCGCTCCCAAATTGTTTAGTTGATGCAGAATGTCAAGATTTGCACACTTAAGAATTATGTTGTCTCTTTTGGATATTAGCTTCTGTCTTTGTATCTCAGCCTAAAAGATTCTAGGCTGGAAGATGGGTTGTGTGAGGTGGCGGGCCCGCCGGGAATTGAACCCGGGACCCCCGGGTTTCTCTACCGTAGTTTAAAAGCCCGGTGCTCTATCCTTACTGAGCTACGGGCCCTTGTCTATGTTGGTTTGAGAAGCTTGATTTAAGATTATTTGTTGTTTTTGTGTGTGCGCTGGGTTGACCTAGCCCCTCTATTTGGATCCTAATAGGCTCCAAATATGAAATCTATTGAATGAAAGGGGTGAAAGTTTAAAGCGTGGGAACAATTATCTGCAATGTTGCGTTGGTTTGGGCTCCGGTAGTATAGCCCGGTTAAGTATTCCGGCCTTTCGAGCCGGAGACCCGGGTTCAAATCCCGGCCGGAGCACCTTCACATTCTATAGCCAGTCTATGAAAACTCATAAGAATAATGTCTGTGACATATGTCTCTGAGAAAAATGGGCTTAGACATAATCAGTTTTTTGAAAAGTCGGCGCAGCATCCGAGAGTATGCAAGTCAAGCTGTCTCTGAGAAAGTTCTTAATGCCATTTTGGAGGCTGCGATGTGGGCGCCATCGGCGCACAATGCTCAGCCTTGGCGATTCGTTGCAATCAAAAATTATCATGTGAAACTCAAACTGGCTAAAGCGATGGCGAGCAGTTGGAAACGTGACATGACAAAGAATGGTGTTCCAGAACAAGAGAGGGAGAACTTGGTCAAGGCTTCGGTTGAACGATTTTCCAATGCGCCTATAATAATTGTGCCTTGCGTGACCATGGTAGACATGAATCATTATCCAGACAAGCGAAGGCAAAGAATCGAATTCCTAATGGCTGTTCAGAGCGTGGCAGCAGCAATCGAAAACATGCTCTTAGGGGCACAGGCTTTGGGTTTGGGCGCCTGCTGGTTCTGTGCTCCACTTTTTTGTCCTGAAGTAATTAGAAAGGTTTTGAATCTGCCTTCTAATCTTGAGCCTCAGGCATTGATAACTCTGGGTTACCCGGTTAATGTTCCGAATGCTCCGCCTAGAAAGCCTCTGAAGGAAATAGTGCATGTGAACGACTGGTGAAAGATAAAAATGATTACGGCTTTGGCGGGAGGTGTTGGAGCTGCCAGATTTCTTCAAGGGCTAGTCAGGGTTGTTCCCGAGAAGGATGTCGCAGTGATTGTCAACACGGGCGACGACATCGAACTCTACGGTTTACACATCTCTCCAGACATTGACATAGTAATGTACACTCTGTCGGGCAAAGTGGATGAAGACAAAGGTTGGGGCATCCGCGGCGACACCTTCCACTTTCTCGAAACACTTGGAAAATATGGACTCGAAACATGGTTTAGACTTGGCGACAGAGACCTCGCCACGCACGTCTACAGAACCCATCTAATGAAAAATGGTTTAGCCCTCTCTGAAGCCACAGCTAGGCTCTGTCAAGCCCTTGGGTTGAACGTGAAAATTCTTCCCATGACAAACGACAGGTTCGCAACAAAAATCGTTACGGATAGTGGGGTCATGCACTTTCAAGAATACCTTGTTAAAAGAGGCGCCCAAGACAAGGTGATGAACGTTGTGTTTGAAGGCGTTGAAGAAGCGAAACCTGCTCCCGGAGTCATTGAATCCATTCTTGGTTCGGATGTCGTTGTCGTATGCCCCAGCAACCCTATCGTCAGCATAGGCACAATCTTATCGGTGAAGAACGTTAGAGACGCCTTGAAGAAAACAAAGGCAGAAGTTGTTGCAATAAGCCCCATCGTGGGCGGTCACCCAATCAAGGGACCAGCAGACAAGCTTATGAAAGGCTTAGGGCTCGAGGTTTCAGCCTATTCTGTAGCCCACCTTTACAGAGATTTCTTGGACAAGTTTATCATTGATCGAGTAGATGAAGCCCAAAAAAAGCATATTGAAAGCCTAGGAGTGCAAGTAATCGTAACGAACACCATCATGAAAACTCTAGAAGAGAAGGTTCAATTAGCCAAAGTAACCTTAGATTTGAACTAACAGTTTGATTGCCCTGCTGACATGGTTGATAGTAAATTTAATTATCTCAAAGCACGATAACTGAATGATCTGTTCTAGAAGGTGAAAATCGTTCATGGGTTGTTGGAGATGGTTTAGCGGTGTCCTCAAAGAAGCAGGCGTCACTGTAACTTCACAAAACAGGGCTAATGTGGATAAAGTAGTCCACGAATACATCGGCGCCAAAGCCCAATACGAGCACTGCTCTTCAGACTGGACCAAAATTGGAAAGAAGATAAAGTCAGACGAAAAAGAGAAGAAAAAACTGATTCAAGCTGTGAAAGCAGCTTTAGCCTAGTCTTTCTTCCACTTTATACCATTGGAGGTTGACTCCATGAAAAAAGTTTTACTTCTAACCGAAAACGGTTTCGAAGACCGTGAACTCATGTATCCCTACTATCGTTTTCAGGAAGCAGGATACCAAGTGGTTGTGGTTGGACCTAAAGCCAAAGAGACCTACAACGGAGAGCATGGCATGAGCATCAGATCCGACTTAGCGCCCGAAGACATCAACATTGACGATTACGTAGCTTTAATCGTTCCTGGCGGTCGTGCCCCTGACCGCATGAGATTAAACAAGGGTTTGGTCAAGCTCGCCAAAGAAGCGGCTCAGAAAGGAAAAGTTGTCGCAGCTATTTGCCATGGCGCCCAACTGTTAATCGAGGCTGATGTGGTGAAAGGCAGGAGGATGACTTGTTACATGTCTGTGGCAACTGACCTTAAGAACGCCGGAGGAATCTACGAGGACAAGTCGGTTGTCGTTGACCGCAATTTTGTAACCTCACGATTTCCAGCAGACTTGCCCAACTTTTTCCGAGAAGCCCTGAAAGTTCTGAAAAATGTGAGCGCAAAGGGTTAGAAGGTGACAGCCAAAATGGTCAATTTTAATGAAAAAGCGCCTGACTTCACGTTGCCAGATACTGATCGAAAGCCAAGAAAGCTGAGCGAGTTCCTCGGCAAAAAATTAGTGCTTGCTTTTTTCCCAGGAGCGTTTACGTCGGTGTGCACCAAAGAGATGTGCGCCTTTAGGGATTCGATGGCAAGGCTAAATGAGTTGAAGGCGCAGGTTGTGGGAATCAGCGTTAACGACCCTTTTTCAAACAAGGGCTTTGCAGAGAGAAACATGTTGACCTTTCCGTTGCTGAGCGACTACAACCGTGAAGTCATTGGGCTCTACGGCGTTGAGTTGAAGGATTTCGCTGGGTTGAAGGGCTACAGCGTGGCTAAGCGATCAGTGTTCATATTAGACAAAGACGGCGTTGTTCATTATAGGTGGGTTTCGGAAGACCCGGGGATTGAGCCAAATTATAAGGAGATTGAAAAGGCTCTGGAGCAGATGACATAAAAGAAGGCTTAGACCTATTTGGATTGCTCTTCGCTTCAGAAGAGTCCTTTTATGACGCCACCGTCCACTTGGATGACTGCACCCGTTATGTAACTCGCACGTTCAGACGCTAAGAAAACCACTAAATTTGCTATTTCGCTAGGTTGAGCTAACCGTTTCAAGGGAATCTGGCTCTTCCAACCCTTGATTATCTCTTCAGAAGCTTTGCCCGTTGCCTTCGCTTGCGCTTTTGCCAGTTCCTCAACCCGTTTCGTCAGCGTCCACCCTGGGCAGACAGCGTTCACTAGGATGCCGTCTTCTGCATGCTCGTTGGATAGGGTCTTTGTCAAGCCTAATATGCCCGCTCTCAGCGCGTTTGACAGAACTAACTGTTCTGCGGGTTGCTTGGCTACAAAAGATGTCAAGTTGATGATTCTTCCCCACCTACGCTTCTTCATGTGCGGTATGACCTCTGAACACGCTGCGACAACACTCATTAACAGCAGGTTAACAGCTTCTCTCCAATGTTCAACAGATGTTTCTAAGAACGTTGTTGACGGAGGACCACCCGTGTTGTTGACCAGAATATCGATTCGGCCAAACCTATCAAAAGTCTTCGCCACAAGCCTCTTTATGTCGTCTTCCTTCGTTAAGTCTGCCTGAACCGCATAAACTTCGTCACCCGTGGCTGATTCAATCTCCCTAGCGGTTTGGTTAAGTTGCCTTTCATTTCTTGCACAGATGCAAACTACGGCGCCTTCCTGTGACAACCCTAATGAGATGGCTTTTCCTATACCCTGACTCGACCCCGTAACAATAGCGACTCGTCCTTTCAAGCCCAAATCCATAAAGTTTCACTTCACCCTTAGCCTTCGTTCTTCAAGATGATTTCAATATCTTGAGCAAATTTTCGGCTCTCAGCGTCTAAAGGCATCAATCTAATGTCGCTGGCTGAACGGACTCCTATACCCAATTCTGCCGCTCTGGCTATCTGCTGTTGTTCAAAGATTCTGCCCTCGCTCACTTCTGGTGTGGTTCCAAAGTGGCGTAGTATGGCTACACCCACAGCGTCGATTGCCACTCTGTCTCGCCCAGCCAACATTACATCTGGTTTCACTCGGTCGCCGCTTTCAGGTCCGCCTTTCATGAAAGCTTCTATCCCATCTATTATAATGATGTCGGTTTTGTAGGCTAGGTTAACTTCAGCTATCATTAGGCGTTGATGCTTGGAATTGTGGAGGTCTGCCATGTAATTGTTGCCGTCTTTTGGTCCGTATCTGGCGATTAATCCAACCGAGTTTTTTAGGGATAACGTGAAGTGACCGCCGTATCGATGGGTCTTTAGGCAGCAGGTTTGAACAACCTTGTCGGCTTCCCTGAAGACCTTTGCCGCCCAGAATCCTTGCTTCCAGTGCATGTTGGAGTCGGGTTCAAAGCGCACCCATAAGTTGTCTTCAGTTGCATCCAAATCAATTACGTTGAAGCTGAGTTGTTCGGAGAGTTTCAGAACGCCCGTTTCCTCGAGGACTTCGTGTGTTGTTCCCATGCCGCTACGTTCAGCCAAAGTTATGTTAGTTGCGCTTGCGTTCTTTATTGCTTTGACGATAAGGCTTAAGGTATCGAGATGCGTGGATGCGGGAAAAAAGTCGGCGCTGTTGTAGTTGGCTTTGATGACTGTTTTCTTTCCCTCGAATGAGGTCATGTCAAACTGGCTTAGAAGGCTTTGAATAGCCTCTGCTCTCTTTTGAGCCTTGACTAGGAATACTTTTTCCATGTTTTAAGCTGTCCTTTTTATGGAAGGTTAGTAAGGGATGATAGAATAATAAAATTTCTCAAAACCATATCAAAACAGTTAAACATTGGCTATTAATCTACTTTTTTGCTTGAGAGGGATGCGGCTTCAAGCGAATAATTCTTGTGATGGGCACGCCTTGTGTTGGGAAAACTTGGGTGTCTCGGCAACTGGCAGCTGAGTTGAATGCTTTGCACATTGACTTGGGCGAGCTTGTGAAAGGAGAGAAGTTGTCTAGTGGAGTGGACAAGACGCGAGGGGTTCTCGTGGCTGATAGAGTCAAGCTTTCAAGACGTGTGCGTGAGATAATAGAGCAGTTGGGAAAGAATCGAGACGTGATTGTTGATGGTCATTACGCCACGGACATAGTTTCGTCGGAGAGTGTGTCTAAAGTCTTTGTATTGAGGCGTCATCCTAGAGAACTTAAGCAGTTGATGGAGCAGCGTGGGTTTGGAGGACGCAAGCTTTGGGAGAACTTGGCTGCCGAAATCTTAGATGTTTGTCTATTCGATGCGGTGAAAGCGATGGGTTCCAGTAAAGTGTGTGAGGTTGATGTGACTGGAAGGAAGGTTGAAGAAGTTGTAAGGGACATTCTTCTTGTCTTGAAGGGGAAGGAGCCGTGTATGTCGGGGGTTGTGGATTGGTTGAGTAGGCTTGAAGAGGAGAAGCAGCTTGACATGTATCTAAAGGAATTTTGAGGTTTAGCCTAGTCTTTGTATTATTTCTCTTTTGGTTAGGAGGGTTACGCCGCGTCTGTTGGCGTAGGCTTTGGCGTGTCCGCTGAATTTGGTTGATATCATGATTGGGCTTGGTATGCCGACGTCTTCGGCTGCTTTGTCCATGTTGATTACCATGTTGACGCCTACGGTGCGTTTCCATTCTTTTATCCATATTAGGCGTTGTTCGTTGCCTTTTTTGATGATTAGGTCGAATTTGTGGATGAGTCCTGAGGCTTTGCCTTCCCATGTTGTGTCGCGTTCGATTTTGTAGCCTTTTTGTCTGAAGTATGTGATTACTGAGTCTATGAGGGATGTGGCGCTCATTTGTTTAGGCGTCCTTGTTGTTGCTGTAGTAGGTTAGCTTGTAAGAGAAAAAAGCTTTCGCTTAGAGGTTGTTTGTGTGTTGGTTGAGGTTATCTTTTCTGTTAAGGTGTTTTGTTGAGATTTTTTTGTGTGGGGTTGAGTTGTGACTGTTTGTTTTTTGGGTTTTGTTTTGGTTGGGGGTTTTGGTTTGGGCTGGTTTTGGCGTGGGTTTGGGGTGGTTTTTAACATACTTTTTGGTGGTTTGTTGGTGATTTAATGGGTGTTTGTTAGGGGGTGTTTTTGTTGTGGGGTCAAGTTGAGTTCAGAGGAATTGCTGTATAGTCAATGTCGTAATGGGTTGTGGGTGTTATCTAAAAGCTGTTCTGTTGTCAGAATGATGTGCTTGTTTTTCTCGCCCAAAACGCCCTAGTAGACACCCCAACTCAATTTGCAGAGAGAATTTATACGTTGAAAGATCGGATTTACTTGTTTGGGTGCTAGGATGCCTGTTGTGTCTTCTTTCTTGAAGACGCTCGTAATTGTCTTTCCAATTGCCTTAGGGTTGAGTCTGACTGGTTTAGGAGTTTTCAGGATGATTCAGGCTAGTGAGAAGCCTGTGTCTAGACCGCTCGCTCCATACGGCATCCTTGGGTTCAGTTCTGAAAAGTGTGAGTATTTCGACTTGAACATAGGGCTGTATTACTTCGACCTCAAGAGAAATCTGGTTCGAGGGTTTTTTGCTTCACATTTGTGGTTGCCTGCCTTTGAGGAAAGTAACTCTTCCCATGAAGTAGTTTTTGGCTTGCAGATTCCGTATCAAGTTGAGATTCAGCAAGACAGTGTACGAGGAGAAATGGTCTATGTTAGCGCAACCAACCCAACGACAAAAGAGAGGATGACAGTGGAAATCAGTGAGAAAAAAACGATGTTTTCAGAGGCAAACCAAACGTCTATATTCTATGTTAGGTTCATGACTCTGCCTCGGGTCGGGGCATATGATATTGATGTGTGGTTCAACTGGAAAGACCTCGTGAATAGGCAATCATTCTCACTTTACGAAATAGTGGTTCCATTCAGTAGCACGACGCATAACGTAGCCGTTCAATATTTCCCTCAAGTTCGTCCCTTAAACCATACAGGGTTAAACTTGTCTATTGAGCTGCCAGAGGGCTGCGAAATCAGAGACACTATTCCGCTTCCAGATAGAGAAGAATTGAGTTCGCAGACCAGTCCCAGCAAGCCTGGGGTTTTTGAACCTCATAGATATCTTTTGTGGCAATTTCCACCTAACAGAGTGCTATTGGAAGGGCAGTTGTGGCCGACATCTGACATCGTTAGGGTTCGCTTTGAACTTTTAGGGGAGAGAGAGCTACAAGGTCGACTGCTCTTCGACTCTGGACTGTATTTAGGTCTAGGTGTTGGATTAATCATCAGCGGAATCCACGAAGCCATAAAATACGTAATAGAAGCAAGGAAAAAGACGGTCTGACAGCCAAGAATCCGCGTCATAGAAACCTATTCATTCTCGTTCCAAACGATGTAGGATAAGACATCTAAGAAAATGGAAGTCGCCCTTCCTTATTTCTGATGCAACCCAAACCTTCTGAGGCTAACTAGTTCTCTTTTCTTGTCAAAGCCCAAAATCACATTGCTTAGGTAGTTGTTATTGATTTTAATATTGGTAAGGTGTTGTTTTTTTTGGCTTGTCTCTTCACAGCCTCAACATCCACTTTGATGAACCTCAAAATCGCTCGCACGTCGTCCTCGTCTTTTTGGGCTCTTTCTCTTGGAACAGTTGCCTTAATCATCCGCAGCTTCGCCAAAATCAAGCCTTCAGGAGTCTGAAAAAAAGTCGGCAAACCCGCAATGGTACCAGCCCTCTTCTCCAGCGTCTTCTCCCTCGAGAATATAACGTCAACACTATACGGCGATTTACCATCCTTAAACGTGGCTATCCGAAAACGCGACCTAAGAGCCGCCTCAATCCTTTTCCCATCAACCCTCAAGCCAGCTTGCTTCAAGGCTGAAACAAGCTTAGCCCTATCGCCTTCTGTTGCAAGCTTAACCAAAACATCAACATCCATTGTGGTGCGGGGCACCCCATAAAAACTCGCTGCTAATGCCCCAGTAAACATGTAATCTAAACCCGCAGCATTAAAACCGTTTACGACCCGCTTAACAAAATCGTAAAAAGCTTCCAACTTTCAACCCTAAACCTCGCGTCGACGACCCTGACGCATTCGCTTCGCATAGTCAATCCTTTCTCGAAGCTTTTTCAAAAGCTCTTCCTCAGTAACCCCTGGGTGCTGAGCCCTAATCCCCTCAATGCAGAAGCTAACACAAGCGTCAGTCATCTCAATCGCCATGTTAACTTTCTCGTCGGGCTTCAACTTCCGCAGAGTCAAAGAGACTCAACCAGAACAATAACTAACTACATTGAGCCTTAAGAAACATTCTCTCCGTGATTGAGCCGCAACCGTGAATGTTCTCCTTTCTTGTCAAAGCCCCAACCCGCAACCGCGGTCAAGTCTGCTGCATAAGTCATAAAAGCGGAACAGAAAACATACACGTATTCCCATTGTAAGGAGGTGATTACCCTGAAGTTCGGCGACGTCATCACCGCAGTAGCATCACTAACCATAATCGTCGTCCTCATCATGTTTCCACTAACACTAGTATTAACTCCAGCCCTAGGCAACTTCGCAGGTTTCTCACTCAGCGCGGTTGTCGTCTTCCTCGTCAGCCCTATCATCGTCGGATACATCTTCGCCCAAACCATCTGGGAAGAAAACAGAACAAAAACAATAGCGAAAATAGCCGTCCTATTCACAATTCTCGCCCTGTCCTTAATCATCATGGAAAACGCTACCGTGGAATGGGCTCCCATGTTCAGAGCAGAATACCTAAAAGTCTACCCCACCTCTACACCGTCAGCATTCGACTGGTACTACATCGAAAGATTGGAACTAATCGCCGAGGATTTCATGGTCGGCGTCCTTATACTTGCTCTTACTTTCATCGGACTCTACATCGGCTCACAGCTAAAGAAACCAACAAAAACATAAAACCCAGAACCCGCGACGGCACAAATATTAATACCCCTTCCCATCACTGATGCTCTTCGAGGACAGAAGCAGCTTGAACAAACCAAAAAGCAAACATACAAACGAATTTCCCACGGTCATAACAGCCCTGCCAGAAGCAGACATGCCATTCCAAGGCATGAAAGCATGGATTCTTCAAGGCGAGAAACATCAACTAATCTTCTTCGAAATGCAACCAACCGCCATAGTGCAAGAGCACAGCCACACTTATCCCCAATGGGGCATGGTAATCAACGGAGAAATGAAACTAACCATCAACGGCAGAACAAGAACCATCAGAAAAGGCGACGACTACCTCATCCCTGCCCAAGCCAAACACAAAGCAACATTCCAAACCAAAACAAGAGTAATCGACTTCTTCTCCGAAAAAACCAGATACAAAACCAAAGCACAACAGAGATAAACCTACACATGTACGCGGTTATCGTCTGTTACAGTTGCGGACGCCTACTCTTAACCAAGACCGATCAAAAGAATAGGCAGTGCCCTCACTGTGGCGCCCGCTTAATAGTTGCTAGAACCAAGCAGCTTGCTCTGGCAAAGTCTGCGCAAGATGCGTCTCGTCTTATACGTGCAATGAAAGAGAAAGAGAAGAGAAACGCTTCATCTTAGGCACACTCTTTGTCGATTGCTCCAGACTATTATGCATCTAGATGTAAAATCATTACTCCCCATTCATTCTTTTTTTATACAACAATGTCAAAGAGAAGGAGCACAGAGGTTCAAAGATGAAAATAGGAATGATAGACAAAGTTGAGCTCTCAGGCATAATCGTGCTCTTCGTCGGCGTCTTCCTCCTAGCCTTCACTTTCTTCAGCGCCTACACCTTTCTCGCTGGAAACCTCAACATCCTAGCAACACGAGACATCCTACAAGTCTTCGGAGAATCCTTGGCACCCCTCATCGAAGCCGTCATTCGAATACTCTACCTGGGAATCATGGGATGGGTGAGCTCAATCCTAACAATCAGAGCAGTACAACTACTTAAGAAAGAAAGAACAGAAGTCGCGCTTCCCCAGCCCCCACATGTCAAAACAGAAATCAAGCAAGCGGCTCGACAAGAGCCACAGCCTACAACAACAGAAACAAAAACAGAAGCTGAAAAGCCAATCACGGTTAAAAAAGAAGAAGAGAAAAAGGAAGCTCCACAAGAACCCAAAAAAGTTGAGGAACCCGAAGAAGCCCCAGCCCCACCACAGCCCGCACCCGTGCCAACTCCGACTCCAGTGCCCGCGTAGTCCACGTGCTTTTTCAGAGTGACACCCTATGAAACAAGCGATGCGAGCGCTCAGCTTGGCAATCTACATACTCTGGCTTGTTATCGCAGTGTTTACGCTCACCGTGGTTTACTCAGCCTTTCAACTCGGCGTGTCCTTCGATGAAGAACCACGAACAATGGCTTCTGGAGGCACAATGACTCTGCTGTTGCCCTTCTCAGTGGAGAACAACGGTCTCTACGACATCTCCGACCTAGGCATCACGTCGATTGTACAAGGGAGCAACGGAGCGCTCGTAACAAACTCATCAACCCTGGTATCGTTGATTTCCATCGGCGACAAGGTCAACGCGACGCACAACATATCCATCAGCCTGGAGAACATGGATTCAAACAGTCTGTCGAGCCTCCTATTCTACGACAGTGAGTTCAAGGTTGACATGAGCCTAGCCTTGAGATACGCCCGCGTTATTCCCCTGAAGATTTCAACAAACTTCCCCATGCCCTGGAGTGCGCCCATATACAACTTGACGATAGGAGAACCTTCTTTCACAGATTCCACAATCGTCTTGCCAACAACCTTTGAAAACCATTCTCTCTTCAACCTCACAGGAACGATGAGGCTTGAATTGGTCAACAACATGAACCAGCAGGTGGGCTTTGGAATAACCGACTTAAACGCACCGTCGCAGAGTTTCTACAGCAAGAACGTTGAGGTTGCGGTTTCGGACCCTATGAGCATCAAGGAAGCGCGTCTGTACTTCGACACTTCAATCTTCAGTTATGGTCCAGTGGTGATGCCAATTGGTTAATAATAATGTTGACAACAAGTCACTGATCAGAAAGATGCTTCCACGCGTTGTCAAGGCGGTTGTCAAAGCCCTACTATGGTTTGTCCTCATATACGTCGTGCCCCTGCTCCTCATTTCTAGTCTCTCTGAAGTGGCGCCCGAATTTTTCTCAAGCCTAAGGCAACTTCTGCTCCTGTTCGCAGCGATTAATCTGTTCTTCTTGATTGCTTGTGAACTCACGTCGGGAACGATCTTTCAGCACGCACTAAATATTGGTAAAGCTTTGATTCTGATGATTTTCATCGTGTATGCGTTGGAAGGCGGCGTCGTATCCCTCGACGTTGAGAACGTACATGTACTAGCCGACTTGAGAATCTACCTCGTCATGCTACTAATAATCGATTTCCTAGGGCTGGCGAAAACCGTGCTCCAAGCCATAAACTTTCTATCGGAAAAGGCTGAGAAACAGCTTCCAACCCCGTCCCCAAGCTAACCTGAGTTTGCTAAGCCCCAGTCCTTCTCCACCTTGGCCCTTCCGGCGTGTCTTCCAGGACAAAACCCCTCTTTCTTATCTCTTGCCTTGTTTCGTCTGCTCTCTTCCAATCTTTTCTTTTTCTCGCCTCTTCACGTTCTTTGATGAGTTCTTCCACTTCTCTGGGTATCGTTTCCTCTTCCAATCCCTTTTCTAGAATGCCGAATACTGCTCCGAGTTCCTTGAGCGTTACAATAATTTCGCTTGCTAGCTTGGGATAGATTCTGTTCTTGCTGATGTGCTTGTTTGTTTTCTTGGAGAGAGCATAAAGGTGTGTTAAGGCGAGAGGCGTGTTGAAGTCATTGTTCATTGCTTGCGCAAACTTTCTCTTTGTGACAGTGAGCGTTTTCTGTAGGCCATCGCTCTTTCCTTTCGTTGAAGTTGCGTGTTTAAGGTTTCTCAGGGTGTTGTAGAGCGCTTCAAGTCGGTTCTTTGCTTGTTCCAAGTCTTTTTCATCGTAATCCATGGGCTTTCTGTAGTGTGTCGAAGCGTAATAGAGTCGCAGGACTTCGGGCTCATACTTCTTAAGTATCTCTCGTATCGGGATGAAATTCCCCAATGACTTGTGCATCTCCACTCCACCAATCTGGTAGACACCCGTGTGCAACCAATATTTGACGAAGGGTTTCTTTCCAGTCGCAGCCTCAGCCTGCGCTATCTCGTTTGTGTGGTGGGGAAAGATGAGTTCCGTTGCACCTCCATGTAGGTCGTATTGAGGAGCATTAAAAATGGTTGTCGTCATGGCTGTGTCTTCAATGTGCCATCCCGGTCGTCCCTTGCCCCATGGAGAGTTCCAGGCCAATTCGCCTGGTTTCTGGCTCTTCCAGAGAGAAAAATCATAGGGGTTCTTTTTCCGTGGGTCAGGCTCGATTCTATGTTTTTTCAGTTCTTCAATGGGCATGCGGGAGAGTCTAGTGTAGTTCTTGAATTTTGTTACGTTGTAGTAGACGTCGCCATCAACGACGTAAGCGTACCCTTTGTCTATCAACGTCTTTATCTGCTCTATCATCTGCGGTATGTAATCTGTGGTTTTAGGAAACATGTCCACGTTCTTTGTGATTTTAAGGGCTTCCATGTCTTCCAAGAATCTCTTTGCATAGGTCTGTGACAATTCCAACGGGTCCATGCCCCGTTCCTTGGCTCTGTTGATTATCTTGTCTTCGATGTCGGTGATGTTTTGAACGTAGAACACCTTGTAGCCTGTTTTCCTGAGCCATCGTGCAATGATGTCGAATTGCACGTAGGTCTTGGCGTGTCCCATGTGGGCGTCGTCGTAAACCGTTTGTCCGCAGACAAACATTTTAACCTCGTTGTCATGAATCGGTTTGAATCTCTCTCTTCTTCTGGTAAGCGTGTTAAAAACCTTCAAGAGCGTCATCACCGTTTAGCCCCTAGGTGCTTATGCCCACTCCTTGAAATAGGCTTTACTAAAATGATTGACGGCAGGACGAGGACATCAGCGGCAAACATGAATCCTCCAAAGCAAGCATGCGTCCTCCATTATGTGTTGATGGATAGAGATTTTTTTGCCTATTAAACCTAACGAAGGTGGATGTGCACGCAATTCTTTTATTCTATGATATCTACATGAAAAACAACCCAACATTGGAGTGCTTGAAACATGGACAGAAGTATAAGGGCAGGAATTTCTGGCTCTTTGATGGCAGTTGTCATCAACTTGTTTTCACCAGTTTACCTTGATTTTATCCCGTCTTTTTTGGCTGCAATACTAGCTGTATACATTTATCGACTCAGGGAACCCAAAGACAGCTTAGTAGCCGCCTTCATGACCTACATCTTCAGCCAGGGGGTCTTGGGCACATTAGGTTTGGCTACGTTTTACTTAGCGAATGAACCCTACGAACTGACCGTGGACATCTGGCTAGTCTTCTCTCCAATACTTACCTCGATAACAGCGTTGATTGCGGGTTACGTTGGGGTCTGGCTTGTTAAAAGAATGAAGCTGTCCGAAGAATTGACGCCTCCTCTTCCGCCACCCTTGCCGCCTGTTTAAACGTATAAACTAGAAAATATGTTTACAAAAGGAAAACGGAGCAACATTGAAGATACATCACTACTCACGAAAAGGGTTTTAACCATAAAAAGAGGTGATACGTTTTGAGTAGTGATATAGTGGAGAAGTTTCTAGGCTCTGTCGGTAAAAGCACAGCAAACAACTATAGACGTGGCTTAACGCTTTTCATTGAGTGGTATAAGAAACCTATTGAGACGATTCTAGAAGAGCGAAAACAAGACTTAACACCTAAACCTAACGAGAGCCTAGTAGAACAGAGACAGAGAGCAGACAGATTTGAAAAAGAAATAGAGACTTTTCACAAGTGGCTAAAGACTAAGCAACCAGACAGAGAGGCTTATCCGATTAACACAGCACGAACCTACTGCTTAGGCATTCTACAGATTTTCAGATACTATGCTATGCCTATAACTCTCAGAGCACAGTCTCCGATTAACGTAACAGTCGTTTCAGTCGGAGACTTCGTTTTAATGCCAGAACACGTTAGAGCCTTTTTCCATGTGGCTAAAGACTTACGCTCTAAACTCTTAGTCTCAATGGCTAACGATTTGGGTTGGCGTATCGGAGACTTTTTAGGCATTCAGAAAAGCGAATTGCCTAACTTAGACCAGACTGCACCTATCGTATGGATTCGCATAACGACAAAAGAGAAACAAGTAGCGAAAACGTGTCTAAGCGATACAACTGTGCAACTATTGAAGGAATATCTGTTCGCTTTTCCGTCTAAGAATCCTTACCTCTTCAACTCAAACGGTGAAGGACACATAGATGACAAAACCGTGAATGACAGACTCAGAGACTTAGCGAGAGAGAGCAACATAGACATAGGCAACATGAAACTAACCTTTCACTGCTTCCGTGATATGCTGATTTCTCAGAGCAAAAACTTAGGCATAGACGGAGACATAGTTAAACTAATGGTAGGTAAGGCAATTTCTAAAGCCATGTTGCCATACTTGACGGGCATTGATGTAAAGACGGCTTTCGAGAAACTACAGAGTATAACACGAATCAACGGAGCAGTCATTAAAGAGGAATCTAAAGACATCATTCAGCAACTAGGCAAACAAGTCTCAGAGATAAGCACCAGACTAGAGCAACAGAGCACCACACTAGAACACGTTTCTAACGTGCTCTCTCTACTGCTAGACGCAACAGACATTAAACCAGACGAGAAACAAAAACTGTTAGAGAGACTAGGCGTAAAGCCAAAAGCCTAAGCCTCTATCTTCTCTTTTCTGTTTCTATCATGTTCTGTTCATGTTTTGCACTCTAAAAGACGCTTAAACTACACTCTAGATTCTAAGAAAACATTAACGTTAATCAAACTACATCTAAGACTAAACACCATAAACCTTCTAAGAAACCTACTACAAGACTATGCTTCATTTAGTTTGAGAGTAATTGTTAGACGTTCATTAATTTTGGTGCTAGGCATGTATCTTCATGCTGTCTTCGATAGAAGAACGGAGCACTAGAATGTATCTTCAGAATCCACTCTCCTACCTATTTTGAAAAAGCCATAAGGCAACATGAGGAGCATTCAGGCTTATTGAGACGTAGTTTTGGTGTTAGAAGTTAGACTATTGCACCTTTTGAGGAGCAGTCTAACAATTAGTGTTATTTAAAGAACCATTTGAATGGATTAGAGCCACCACAGTCTGGACATAAGCCATGTGTTTCAGTTGGATAAACTACTCTCATACCGCAACTGCACTTGTATATTGGTTCACCTTTAGCGTCTTTAGGATATTCTCGTTCTCTGAATGAGTTGCCTTCTAAGTCTGTGAGCGTGTAGTTCGTTAGGTTATACATCCAATCTTGACAACCTACACACTCGTTTATGTGGTCTATGCAGTCTTCATTAACAGTTTTTGTCATAACGGTTAATCTAAAGGCTTCACACTTCTCTCTAACGCTAGGTTCAAACAAGTCGAAACGAAGGAATTTCTTTAGTTCTCTAGTTTGTTTCTTATGTATTAAACGCAATGCAGACATTTCATAGTCGGTCTGTTGCTGTTTTTGTATTTGCACTTCGTTTACGTAGTCTTCCCATGTGGCTTCTCTGTTCAGCATAAAATAGCGTAGTTTGAACCATTCTGCAAAATTGCTGAAATTCCATAGGTGTTTAGGTGTTTTTGTAGGCTCTAGACCGTAAGACTTTAACAGTTCTAGGCTTTTCTGCTCTAGTTCTTTTTCTGTTTGTTCTAAACGGTATTTCTCTCTAAGTTTAAATCTGCATGGTTCACACGTCTTAAACGGATAACTATCTTCTACTTGCACGTCTTTTTTACATATACCGCACTTAATCGTTTTCATTGCTCTCTAACCTTCTTTATGTGGCTTAGAATTTCTCGTTCTGTTTTACCTTTATAGTCGTAGTGTGAAACGTTGTTATCGCATTTCTTTATCGGACAGTTCACGCAAGACTTAGGAAAATTACAACCGTTTTTAACCCAACAGTCAAGACAGATATTAACGTCAAACGTATGCATGAATTCTATGTCTTTTGAGTATAGACCGCAACGTGAACACTTTTCGATTAGACCGCAACGTTTACAGTTTACTTCAGTCATTGCTCTATAGCCTCTTTATGTGCGGTAAATTCTGAATAGTCTATGTGGTTCGCTAAAATCGGTTAGATACTCTGGAATACGTTTTTGCTCAGAATGTTCAAAACAGTCTGGACATAAACCTACGTGGTTTTTTAAGAACTCTTTTGAACATGGTTTTCCGCATTGAATACATTTTCCGAACTCGTTTTCTTTTGGTCTTTCGATTCGCTTATGTGCTTCTCTGCTTTTGTTCATGAAATAGGCTTTTGCACATGACACAGAGCAGAATCGGTTTTTGTGTGCAGTCTGTGAGCCACAGTTCAAACACTTAGTCAAGTGTTTCGCCTTCTATGATATTCTGCAAGATATTCCTTCGTTCTCTGGTCTGCACATGGCTTACAGAAACGTCTTCTATGGTGTTCTAATTCCACACCACAGTTTAGGCATGGCTTAGGTTTCTTAGGTTCTAGTTCTCTTAGCCTAACGTCTATTTCTTTCAGTATGTCTTCAGAATCGAAAAAGCGTCTTTTAGCGTCTTTAAGCAGACGTATAGCGATTCTCTTAGCCTTTTCTCTTCCAAATTGCTTAACCAAATTATTTCTAGAAATATGAACTGTGTCTATACTTCGTGGCAACACGCAAAAGAAGTTCTCTGGATACTGTTCGCCTAACGCTAAGTCAACCACAACAAAAACATATTCCTCTTTTGCTCGTTTGTATGCGTTATACGGTTTGAATATCTTTAAGGCTAGGTGTGGCTCTGTGCGTTGAAATCGAAAAGACGACTTCATAGCCATAAACAACACCTAACCCTAAGTCATGGGTATCTGCATGACTGTTAGAAATTATCTGGTATGCCTAACTGCTTACATAAACTTCTAGATTCGCAATAGGCTTCTCCAGACATTATTAGTTCATACGCTTGTTTTGTTGTGATTCGCTTTTCACTAACGAACTTAAACGCTTTAGCAGTTGATTTGCCTAGAAAACCCGTAGTTCGGTCTGTTTTGAAACATCTACGCACTAAGCCTAGTGAACTAGCCTTTTTGATAAAATCGTAGTCTTCATTATTCTGCTCACAACTTAGACATTTAGCCTTAGAAACGTCAACCTCATAAGTTGTAAGCACTAAAGCAGTTGTTCGCTCAAAATCCTCTGTGTCTGGTATAGGTTTCCATACTTCTTTTAAGTGCACTTCTCTAAAGGTTAGTTTCTTAAACCAACCTAACTTAGACAAATCATATTCTCTGTGCACTAGAGGTTCTGGTGTTACTGTTACTGTTCTAGTTCCGTATGAACCGTCTTCTAGTTTAACGCTCTCAGACTTAGTGTAAGGCAATTGACATTGCTGTGTTTCGTAATACGGTCTATTTTCATGGTCTATTGGCATTATTCTTTATCTCTCCTATCTTGTTTTTTCTCTTCTTTTTCTTTCAAATCTTTAGAAGTAGGTGCTCTCCACTCTGCTTTTTCTGGATGTTCGAGAGCCTCTTTAAGTGGTGTAGCCAAAACCATAACGCTAGGTTGAGCCTTTATGTGTGCTTTAGCAACAAGCCTATCTAAAACTTGATTAGCCCATTCACGTTCAGATTCGTTAGGGTTATCTTTTCTAGCCTTTTGCCTCAAATCTGCTAGCATAGTAGCGTATGAATCGTAACCCTTTTGAGTTTCTGGTCTGATTTGCCCGCCTACAGTAGGGTTCAGAGGAGCAGAGCCACTAGGAGCAGGCTTAGAGCCACGTTCTCTAGCGATTTGTTCAGCAAACTCTAAATGTTCTGGTCTGGTTACTTTTTCTGCTAAATCTCTAGGCAATGCGTTCTTACGTTTCTCAAATTCCTTTTCTGCAATTGCGGATAACTTCGTTCTAAGATTTTCGTTTTCCTCTTCTAAGTCTTCATAGTCTTTTTTGGTTTCTATTTCGACTTCTAGTTTTTTGCTAGGTTCGACTTGCACCTTTATAGGCTCTGTTTCGCAAAAGTAACACTTGCCACTAGGTTGTGCTAATGGTTTACCGCACTTAGGACACATACCACTTGTGCTCATTTACTTTTGCACCTTTTTCTTTTCTAGTTCTGCAAATTTTCGTTTGACTTCTCTGAGCGTGTCTTTTTTGGTCTTAGCGTCTGGTTCGTTCATAGGAACTTGCCTAGAACCAAAAACCATAGGCTCTTTAATCGTAGCCATTATGTCATAATCAAAAATCACTTGTCTTTTTTCTGCTATGGCTTTAGCAACATGCGGAAAAACTGATTCGTAAAGCCTAGCGATAAACTCGTTTAGAATCGTGCTTTTGTCTTTTCCCGTAACCAGAGAAATAACGCTTAAGTTCGCTAGTTCAATGGTATGCACGTTTACCGTGCTGTATCCTCTAGGCGTTTTTGTTTCTTTTTCAGACATATACATCACTACATAGAGCCATGTAAAGTCAAGTATTTAAAATTAATGGAGTTCGATAACGTTTTGTGTTACTTTAACGATTTAAGGCATGAAAAAGGCTCTATTTTGATGCTTTATGTAGCCTGCAAGCGTTTCGCTTAATTTCGCTTTCTGTGGTAAGCACGTGCTGTAATTTTCCCATAGTTTACCATAGATGTGTAGAAGTGTCGAACAGAATCGAAACAACCTTAATAAGAGAGCCTAGCGTTTAACATATGTAGAGGCGAAACATATGGATAAAGAAGAATTCCGACTGAGCGAAGAGAAAGCCTTTCTAATGAAACTTAGAGAAGTCTGTGTTGATTCAATGAAAAAACTAAAAGACCAACTAGCGTTATACGTAAACAAACCAGAATTGTTTGAAACAATACAAGACCTCATTGACGAAAGACAAAAAGAAATAAAGAGCACAGACCGAAAAATCAAGCAAATAGAAAGAGCCTCAGAGCCTTAGAGGAATAGAGCCATGCCTAGAGGCGATAACTCAGTTGTCATTAACCTCACAACTGAACTGAAAGTTTTTATTGACAAGCATAAAGGCGATTTAGAACGCTCATTCTACATCATAAGCGAATTTCTATGTTTTCACGCTAGAGAGTTCATTAAAGACTATGGTGAACAAGCCTATGAAACTCACATGGATAGATACACTAAAACAGCAATTCAATTACGCAATGAGGCTCAACTAGAACAGAGAGCAGAACTAGAACGCAAACAAAAAGAACTAGAACTTAAAGAACGTGAACTGAACCTTAAAGAACAAAACGCTAACTCTTACAGTCAACAGACCGCACAGACAGTAGAAAAGAAACGTATGGAAAACCTACTTAACGTTATGCGTGCTAACAAAAACAAGCGAACAATAGAAGAGAAAAAAGCATGGCAACAAGCCCATGACGAACTAGAACGCCTAAGAGGTAAAACCTAAAATGCTGTCAATGAAGTGGCTTATAGGGTTTATAGTTATGTTCTTTGTAACTTTCATACTAATAGAGTTAGGCTTAACTCTCATTGGAATCGGATTATTCGTTCTATATGTTCTAGCATATGCAATAGAAGACATAATGTTTCGGAATAGAATGATAGACTTAGGTTGTAAAAGAATTGCTGAAGACCATGAACAAAAAGAAAAGCGAAAAGAAGTGTATTGCCATTGTCAATACTGTGGTAGCCTAAATAAGAAAGCGTCTTTAAAATGTGAACGCTGTGGTGCAAGCCTTCACGTATAACCTCAATACCCTCTTTTTTCTATCATATTCGTTCTAACCATATGTTCGTAAGGCTATAGCCATACCTCTAAGTGTTTAAGTTTCTTAAACACAACCATATGTTCATTTAACCATATGTTCACTCACATCTAAAGAACCAAAAAATAACACAATATGTTATATTCAATGCTTCTACACTCACTCACTCACTCATATGTTCGTTTAGATAGGGTATGTTCTACTCACTACAGACCACTTAGGCGATAACGTAAGTTTTTAAGTTAATTACTGCTTATAACAAACGACTCAAAATGGCGTATTATCATGTCCGTGTGACGAGAAAAAGCAACAGAACTGATGATTCTCTCGAATTGGACTTGTCAAAAGAAGAACTTCAAGAAAGAATTGTGGAACGTTTTTTGAAGGGCGAACCATTCATGTGTGGTGGTGAACCTATCCCTGCAGAGGATGTGGAACAGATACGAATCAATGTTACTGATGAATCGTCAGAAAAGTTGCTTCCTAAAATCAGAGAAAGACGTGAAAGAGAAAGTAGAGAAAGCGGCTTGGTTGCTTTAGGAATATCCGATGAGTGGTATGTTACTAAAGAAGGCACAGAGGTGACAAGACAATTCATAAGATTTCCACCTACCACAACTAAGCAAAAACCTAAAGAAATTGAAAAGGCTCTGAGCAAGAACATATTCATTGTTCATGGTAGAGATGATAAGCCAAAGTTAGAACTTGCCAGAATGCTTGAAAAATTAGGGTTCAATGCCATAATACTTTCTGAACAACCAAACAAGGGAAGAACCATAATAGAGAAACTTGAACAAGAAACCTTTGATATAGGTTATGCTTTCGTAATTCTGACTCCCGATGATTCGGCTCTTCCAGACGAGTTGCCTATAATTCCTTCCACACGTCCAGAGATGAAGAGGAGAGCTCGTCAAAACGTCATTTTGGAATTAGGTTACTTTGTTGGAAAAATTGGTCGAAATAGAGTATGTTGCTTATATAAAGGAGATGTCGAGTTGCCTTCAGACATACATGGGGTTCTCTTTAAGAAGTTTAATGCATCAGTAGAAGAATGTTATAAAGGCATTCTTGAAGAACTCAGTGCGGCTGGATACGAAATCAAACTGTGATAAGTGCGGAAAACTTATAGCCGAACCAAAAGAACAGGGAAATTGGTATGAGCAAGTCTAACTCAGAGAAGAATAACGAAAAAGAGATTCTTTTTAGAATGGCTCAGTCTCTTCTGAACGTGATAAAGGCACAACCGAAAGGTATGACAGATATTGGTCCTTACGCAAATCGTTACAATATTCTTAGGGAAAAGACGATACAACTTCTAGGTAAGGATAGTGAAACATTTATCCCCGAATTATCGGAGAATCTAACCAAGTTTGGATGGACAAGTGATGTCTATACCAGAATGAGATGGTTCGATGAAATAACAGTTGCAATAAACCAACTAGTGAGTTTTTTGGAGACTAGTCTTAAAGACTCGTTTAGAATCGTGACCAATTTAGAGGAACATTTGTTCAATAATCTCCGAAAAAACGTGAAAGAGAAACCCATGGACGAGAAAGAAGTAAAAGATATTATTGAAATAATGTTGAATTCTAAGGGTTATGCTTTCGAAAGAGAAAAGACCAGAATACATTACTCAAACAAGGATTTTATTCCTGATTTTGCCTTTGAAGACCTTAATGCGGCTCTAGAAGTCAAACTATGTAAAACCGATAAGAAAGAGAGCGACATAATAGACGAAATTAATGCGGATGTTCCTGCATACACAACTAAATATAAGAATGTAACTTTCTTGGTTTATGACTTGGGCATAATTCGGGATAGTGATTTGTTCGTAGAAGATATAGAAAGAAATAATCCCCGAATAAAGGTCTTGATAATCAAACACTAAAAAACTGCCTTTATTGAGCACGAGAATTTAACATGGACAAAAATGCAAAAAGAGAGGATTTAAGGTTTATTCGTCTTTTATGTCTTCAATTCCAAAGATTTCGCAGCTACACGTGCCCGCATATCCAGTGTCCCTAGTCGTATTCCTCTAGTGCAGATATCTCCGCAGTTAACATCAGTAAAATCTCTGAATCAGCCCATCGAAGCCAGAGTCAAAGCTCATAATCTGCTTTACGCCGTTCTTTTCTGTATGAGCCAATGACACACAGTCTGAAAAACTCATAGGACGGTCTTTAAATGCTTGGAACTTTTCCCATGCCAAGTCAAAGACCTCCCAAGTGGTCCACAATTTGGCAATTCTAGGCGACTCAATAATGTACCTGCCCACATCAACAGCCAAATCATGCCTCCTCGTCCTCACAAGAGCTGTTGTCACTGCCTCATCTATTATATAGTCTGACATTCAAACTCCGCAGAAACTGGGTCACAACAAAAAAAGCATTAGACGAATACCTCAAAGCACATCAAAGAAATTCTCCATAAGAGTTCACCTAGCCAACTGGATGGTGATGGCACTATAGGAAGACTCACCACTACCACCACGCACACAAAAAATGGGACAAACAGTCTACAATTCCATGTTCAACTACTTCTGTTCACACACTACCCGCAACAAAAGAAGTTATTATTAACAGTTCTACGGTGAAGTTAATAACACCTGAAACAGAAACCAGCCCAGTCATCGAAAGAGCAGAAGAAGGCTTAAGTGAATTGTTGCCTTCTTCTTCTGAAATTTACTTCCCCGCAGCACTCAACACAGAAATATTTAACCCTCTATGCATCAGCTACGTCTTCTTGTAATAGCCCTCCTTGGGTCGATAAATCGTGCCCTCTTTCTCCAACTGCGTCAGCAGCCTCTCAGCCTCCTGAGCATCCATATCCCGCTCCTTCGTCAACTTATCAATCAACGCAGCCTTCT